>Ga0115002_10010020_pt1 | contig 10246 bp, 10 predicted proteins | sample ArcticOcean_MG_C_8_FD_89576 | JGI IMG/M metagenome (GOLD analysis project Ga0115002, IMG submission 89576) | Marine microbial communities from western Arctic Ocean - ArcticOcean_MG_CB11_86 | ecosystem: Environmental > Aquatic > Marine > Oceanic | place: Arctic Ocean: Canada Basin | collected... | reverse complement strand
TGCGTGCTATCGGACGCGGGACATTGACCTCGGCGAGCTCCAACCGCGCTTCTGGATCGGTAGCGCAGCGTTCGATCTCTTCCTTGGTCAATTGCCCATTTGTGATCGGATCATAGCCGAGCATGCCAATCGCCGCGTCGCCATCAGCGATGCTCTGTACTTCTAGAGGGTGCAATCTACAAAAATCTGCCACCTGATCAAATGTCAGCGCTGTATTATCAATAAGCCAAACAGCCGTTGCTTTTGGCATAAGGACCTGACTCATGGTCTCTCCTTTGTTTTCGGGCACACGCGACACCCCAGCCGCCAAACCGACAGCTGCAAACCGCGAGGCGGAATGCTTGCTCTGGGGCGTAACAGCGAAGCGATCCCTCGATCAGCACACGCTATTAAACGGTCAGGACAATTTTACCGATATGGGCGCTGCTGTCCATCAATGCGTGTGCCTTAGCGGCATCTGCAAGAGGAAAACGCTCAAAAATCAGCGGCTTGACCTTACCCGCTTCAATTAAAGGCCATGCTTTGTCACGAAGTTGCTCAGTAATCAATGCTTTTTCCGCAACTGACCGTGGCCGCAGCGTCGATCCGGTAAAGGTAATTTGCTTTATCATGATCATATGAACCGGTATTTCGGCTTTGGTGCCTTGCTGCACAGCGATTTGAATCAGCCGTCCACCTTTCGCTAGGGCCCGCAGGTTCCGGGCAACGTAATCACCACCGACCATGTCCAACACCACGTTCACGCCTTTTTTGTCGGTGGCGTTCTGCACAATTTCGACGAAATCGGCATCACGGTAATTGATCGCTTTGGTCGCCCCCAGTTGTTCGCAAGCCTTACATTTTTCATCAGACCCTGCGGTGGTATAGACAGTTGCGCCAATCGCCACGGCCAACTGAATAGCCGTTGTGCCGATACCGCTGGAGCCGCCATGAATCAGGATTGTTTCTCCGGCAGATAGCCCGCCGCGGGTAAAGACATTGTCCCAGACGGTAAAGAAGGTCTCGGGAAGGGCGGCAGCGTCCATCAACGGAATATTTTTTGGTACCGGCAGACATTGCAATGCTGGGGCCGCACAATATTGGGCATATCCACCACCAGCGACGAGGGCACAAATTTCATCGCCGATTACCCAGCCCGTAACATCATTCGACAGGGCAACGATTGTCCCCGCAACTTCCAAGCCGGGGATGTCTGGCGCTCCCTTGGGCGGCGGATAGTTTCCCTGCCGTTGCATAACGTCGGGACGGTTGACGCCTGCCGCAGCGACTTTGATGAGAACCTCGCCATCGCGCAGCTCAGGAAGCGGCCTCTGGCCGGGTTTGAGAACTTCCGGGCCGCCGGGCTCGGTGATGTGAATTACCGTCATTTCCTGAGGCAGAGCTTGGGTCATGAATGGATCCATTATTTGGGTGTTAAAAACGGTTGCAGGTCTAATCCTCTCGATTCAAACTGGCAAGAGGAGGATGGATTGTTATGGATGACGAAGAAGATATCGTCCGGTCAAAAGACTGGACACTACGGAATATTGAAGCTCTCTCGATAGAGCAGCTGCAAGAGTATATTTCTGAACTAAAGGCGGAGATCGAGCGGGTTGAAGCTGATATCGTTGCCAAGAAATCTCATGCCAGCGCTGCTGAGTCGTTCTTTAAGAGCTAGGAGTGTTTATCGTTATTCAATAAAGGTTGGCGATAATTTGAAAAGTATTTATCTCGTTAACTATTCTTTAACCTTTAGATCATAGAGTTCATGGTGATGAATAGGTTTTCCTATTCATCACGTCATTGGATCCTCATCCCATCCTTTTGACGCCTCCCTGTTGAAACTAGAGCCGCCCTTGTGGCGGCTCTAGTTTCTTTTCAGGTGTAATTTTTACGGTTTCCCTTTAATCAAGGCTCCAAATCAACATAATGAGTTCTAAGTATGACGCTGCACCCATAAATCCCTTCCTTAAAAAGACTTATCAGGACACCTACGAATTTCTGGTTTAGATCCGAGACTATATTTCAGGTTCCATGCAGGATGAAGCGGAGGCTCTGGCAGCCCCTGATCAGCTCAGGTTGACGCGGGAGATGCCGTGTATGACGCGAGATTTAATAGACGTGATGGCGTGGCTGATGTTGCAAAAAGCCATCGAGGTCGGCGAGCTTAGTCGGGAAGATGCCAACGCGGAACCTGCTGGAAATCTCGGTGGTCAAACTGACGAGCCCGATGAGGTTAAGGACGCAGAGGGTCTGTTGCGCCTGCCTATAACAGTGCGAAGCTTGATTGACCGGTCACGCCGGACATGCGCATTGGTTCGCCAGTTGGCGACTGATAGCAGAAAATCCGGGATCTAAACCGCGAAAGCGGTTTATTTCAGGCCGAAACTTTCAAACTTCTTATTGAATTTGGCGACCTGGCCGTCCTTGCTATTGATCCGCGCGTCGCCACCTGTCCATGCCGGATGGCTGTTGGGGTCGATATCCAATTTCATCGTGTCACCAGGGCTGCCCCAGGTTGAACGGGTCTGATAGGTCGTGCCGTCAGTCATAACGACAGTGATCTCATGGTATTCTGGATGGATATCAGTTTTCATCTCTTCCTCCGCAACGGGCGCGCGTTGTATATCAGAATTATGGGCAAGAGCAAGCCTTGTAATGCAGTAAATATAGAACGCGGCTTGTGCGTTGACGGAACGCGTTTGTAATGCTTGTTAGGTAAGAAATCGAGTTTAGCTCAGGGAATTGCATAAAGAATGGCACGACGGCCAAAAAACTTAGCCGACACATCGGAAGCATCGGAACGTCCGCGGGCATCAGTCGGCGCCTTGCGGGGCATTGTTCCATATCTCAAGCCTTATAAAGCAGCAATTGCGGGAGCCTTCGTCGCCCTGACCGTGGCGGCCTCTGCGGTGCTGGTGATGGGTGTTGGTTTGCGGGCGCTGGTCGATCATGGCTTCAGTGCGGGCAATGCTGACCTGTTGGATAATGCGCTGATCGGACTCTTGGCAATCATCGCGACCTTAACCGCGGCGACTTATGCCAGATTTTTCCTCGTATCCTGGATCGGTGAAAAAGTTGTCGCTGATATAAGACGAGATGTTTTTAACCATATCCTGAATCTCGATTCCCAGTTTTTTGAAACCACCCGAGTCGGCGAAGTGCTATCCCGCCTGACAACGGATACGACGTTGCTGCAATCAGTTGTTGGGTCGCAGGTGTCAGTAGCGTTGCGCAACCTGCTGCTATTCGCGGGTGGTACCGCCATGCTGGTGATCACCAGTCCACGGCTGACCGGTTTCGTGTTCCTCGTGGTGCCCTTAGTCGTCGTGCCGATCATTTTCTTTGGGCGGCGCGTTAGAAAACTGTCACGTACCAGCCAAGACCGGGTTGCCGATGTCGGCGCCTTTATCGAGGAAACACTGAATGCGGTGCGGATCGTCCAGGCATTCGGCCATGAAAAAATAGACCGTGCCATCTTCGGTGGCCGCGTAACAGAAGCCCTGACCACAGCGATTGGCCGTATTCGGGCGCGGGCTTTTCTAACCGCGACGGTGATGATGCTGGTGTTTGTCTCGATTGGAGTCATTCTGTGGCTCGGCGGCCATGACGTGATCTCGGGTCGTATTACCGCGGGTGAATTATCTGCCTTTGTATTTTATGCGATCGTCGTTGCTGGTTCTGTCGGCGCGATCAGCGAGGTCATCGGCGATCTGCAACGCGCCGCTGGTGCCAGTGAACGGCTTATTGAGCTCCTCGGGACGATACCGGCCTTGAGGTCCCCAGATGATCCTAAACCTCTGCCGGATACGCCAACGGGGGCGGTGAAGTTTGACAATGTGACCTTTCATTATCCGTCACGCCCCGAAATCCCGTCTCTGTCGAATTTTACGCTGGATGTTAAAGCCGGAGAAACTGTGGCGCTTGTGGGGCCAAGTGGCGCCGGTAAATCAACGGTCTTTCAGCTGCTGCTGCGCTTTTACGACCCCACAGAGGGTTCTGTGACGTTGGAAGGGCTCGATCTACGAGATATCGATCTTGATGCGTTACGGGCGCGCATGGCGATCGTGCCACAGGATGCGGTGATCTTTGCGGCCAATGGCTGGGAGAATATTGGCTATGGGCGGCCGGAAGCATCACAGGATGAAATTCGCGTGGCGGCGGTTGCTGCAATGGCGACGGAATTTCTCGACCCGCTACCAGAGGGGTTTGACTCCTTTCTCGGTGAAAAAGGTGTACGGCTCTCTGGTGGCCAGAGGCAACGGATTGCCATTGCGCGCGCTATTTTGCGCAATGCGCCACTTCTTTTGCTAGATGAAGCGACCAGCGCGCTGGATGCTGAAAGCGAGCGTAGTGTGCAGCAAGCGCTCGACGAAGCAATGTCCAACCGGACGACTCTGGTGATTGCCCATCGTCTGGCAACAGTGCTCAAAGCGGATCGTATTGTTGTCCTGGATCAGGGCCGCATTATCGCTACCGGTACCCATGACGAGTTAATCTTGGAAGGCGGGCTCTATGCGCGTCTGGCGGCTCTTCAGTTTGATCGAGAAGAAACCACCCGTGACGCCGCCGAGTAATTCTTAGCTCTTATTGTTTCTCGCGGCTCGGAATAGCTGATATTGTCGTTATCCAGCTTTGCGCCGAGCGGAACCATCCCTGTGATTTTGGCATGAGCTGACTGGACTGGTTTGTGGTAGGGGTTCGAATTCGAAACTCCTTATGGCCGTCACCGATAGAGGTGGAGAAAATATGCGTGCCGCAATCAGGGCAAAACACCTGTGCTCGGTGGTTACCGCTTTCTGCTGTTTTGACATAAGTCTTTGGCGCGCCAGACAAGAAGGCGAAGTTCTCCTCCTGTGCGACGACACCAATGCGAAATGCACCGCCCGAAAATTTTTGGCAATCGGTACAATGGCAAATGCCACAGCTTTCCGGGTCAACCGTTGCTTCGTATGTGATGGTACCGCACTGACAACCGCCATCGATTTTCATGATCCAACCCTTTGACAAGATTCTAAGATACTTCTTCACCTTCCACTTTGTAGCGTTTTCAGCTTGAAAGCGAGCTATCTCGTGCTAGTCTTTTTGTCCTATGTGCAAAAGAGATAACAGGGGAATTAATTAATGAGTTCGTTTAAGAATATTTTATCGGCGGTCACGGGTGCCGCAATTGGGCTCGGCGTAAGCGCTACAGCAGCGCAGGCAGACGCGGTTGCAGATTTTTATAAAGGAAAAACTCTACGCGTTATTGTCGCGTCGAGCGCTGGCGGTGGGTATGACGCTTATAGCCGTGTTTTGGCAAATCATATTGTCCGGTTTCTTCCGGGTAAACCGAATGCGATCGTGCAGAATATGCCCGGCGCAGGTGGATTGCGGGCGGCGAATTTCCTTTATGTTAGAGCACCGAAAGACGGCACCGTATTTGGTCATGTGCAGCGGACGGCGCCGTTTCATGCGATTATGGGTCGCCCGGGTGCCGCCTTTGACCCTAACAAATTCAATTGGCTCGGCAGCCTCAATAATGAGGTAACGATTTGCGTTGTCCGCAAAGAGGCAAAAGCAAAGACTTTTGAAGACTTGAAGACCACGGTTACCCATATGGGTGGATCGGGTATCGCCTCGGATAGCGAGACGGTACCGACGTTCTTGAATAATATGTTGGGACTCAGGTTTAAGGTTATTTCGGGCTACCCCGGGTCAACAGAAACTGCGATGGCCGTTGAACGTAAAGAGCTTGATGGTTTTTGTGGCTCCTATTCCTCGCTGACCTCGGCACAAAAGCGTTGGTTCCAGCCCGGTAAGGAATTCGTCAATATTATGGTACAAGCGTCTACGCGGAAACATGCGAAAATTCCGCAGGTGCCTTTGGCTGCGGATTTGGCTCGAAACGCCAAGGAAAAGGCAATCATGGAGCTGAACGATGCCCGCCTCGAAATGGGTCGACCGTTTGTTGCACCGCCAGGTGTTCCAAAAGCGCGGGTTAAAGCCCTGCGGGTTGCCTTTAACAAGATGGCGGCAGACCCCAAGTTCTCCAAAGCCATCCTAAAGCTTGGTCGTGAACTAAATCCGGTTACTGGCAAAGATGTCCAAGCTTTGATAGCTAGGGTAACCAAAGCCGACCAGACGGTCATTGCTGGCCTTAAGGAGGCGCTGATCTACAAAGGCAAAAAGGGCAAGATCGTCTTTAAGTTGATTAGCCACACCGGCAAGGTGACGAAGACCAAGAAAAAGAATCGTCGGATATGGATCTCCTATAAAGGCAAGGAAGTAAAAGCCAAGGTATCTGGATCCCGGACAAAGGTAACGGTGAATGGTAAGAAGGTTAAGCGTAAGGCCATCAAAGTTGGGATGACCTGCACCTTCCTGTACCCGTCTGCCGGTTCTGAAGCTAAGAAAATCGACTGTAAAACCTGAGACGTACAGTCGTTAGCAGATCAACGGCTCCGCTTCGGCGGGGCCGTTTTTTTGTGCGGATGTTTAACGCCCGGTGAGTTTGAATTCGATCCGGCGATTGCGACTTAACCCGGCTTGGCCAGGCCTCGTGTCGAGAGGTCTGAATTCCCCGAAGCCGGTGGCGGCCAATCTATGTGGTGGAATGCCCCGGGCGACTAGCTGTTTAACGACCGCAATGGCGCGTGCCGATGATAGCTCCCAGTTGGATGGGAACTGAGCCGTCTTAATGGGGCGGTCATCCGTGTGACCATCGACCCGAAGAATCCAGTCGACATCTTTGGGAATGCGCGCCGCAATGTCTTTAAGGGTTCCGGCAAGTTGGCTGATCTGATTTTGTCCGGCGCCAAACATACTGGAGGACCCCGATGGAAACAGGACTTCAGATTGAAAGACGAAGCGGTCGCCTTCAACACGCACGCCTTTTGTATTTCCCAAGGCGTCGCGTAATTTGCCAAAAAATTCAGATCGGAAACGGGCAAGTTCTTCTACCTTGTTGGCAAGCGCTTCGTTTAGCCGTGATCCGAGGTTGATGATCTGAACATTCTGCGAACGCGCCTTAGATTCCGAAGCCTCTAGAGCACCTGAAATGCGGGCCAATTGCTGTCGGAGAGCCGCAATTTGCTGATGGAGCAGAGCAACGCGCGCTCTGGCTTTCTCCGATAAGATTTGTTCGTCCTTGAGGAATTTGGCTGATTTCGCCGCGCTATCCTGTATCTGGCTTAGTCGGATATTCTTTTTCTCGATTTCCTTTTGCGCTAAAGCCGTCCGTTCAGCAGCAGTGTTGAGTTTGGCTTCCAGCGTTTTGTTCCTATCGCGGGCCGCCGTTAAATCGGCCTTGTTTTTCTCAAGGGTCGCAGCGAGAGAGCTTACTTTTGTTTCCAGCCTCGCCCGAACCTTTTTGAGGGCTTCGATGTCGTTATTAAGACTTTGCAGAGACGCGAGCTGGATCCGAATTTTTTCGCGATTGACTTCTAGCTCCTGCGTCTTGCTGCTGAGCGATCCCGCCAGGCGATCACGGTCGCTCGTCATCTCAACAATACTTTGCTGAAGACTGTCTCTAGCCGAGATGGAGCCCTGCAATTCAGTTGAGAGCTGGGCAACTTCCTGTCGCAGGTCTTCATTTGATTTTTTCTCTAATGCGAGGACTTCGCCGAGTTCGACGATCTGACGATTTAGGCGGTCGAGGGCATCATTCCGGCCACTCAATGTTTCTGAAAGGAAGAATTGGGCGACGGTAAAAATCATCAGCAAAAAGATGACGATAATCAGGAGTGTAGAAATGGCATCGACAAAGCCGGGCCAGATATTTGAGTTGCCGTTGCGTCTGTAGGATCGAGTCGCCATTGGCTATCAGTGCCAAGCCGTCATTGGTTCGACCGTTCTGCGATAGCGGCCATAGTCCGTGACAATACTCTGATTTCGCTGCGTAGTTCGGAAACCAGTTCGCTACGGCCTGTCCCCATTTCTTCAATAAGTCGAGCGAGCTGTGTATCAATGCTGCGCATCGATTTACCCATAGTTTCTTCAGGCGACGATGAAATAGGTGCGTTTGCGATCTTGGCGAGCAGTGGTTTTATTTCGAGTTGGGTCTCCGCTAACTTAATCATGAGCGACTGTTCTGTGCGCATTTGATCAGTCAACGTGTCAAGCTTGTCGGTTAGCGAGACAATACCACTATTGGCAGAGATTCGGCTTTCTTCACCACGTTCGAGCGTACGTTGTAGTCTTTCTAGACTATCGGCGGTTTGTTCGAGCAGTGCCTGAACATAGGCGGGAACGCTCTGATCGCCCTCTCCGATTGCGAGGCTGCCAGAAGACAGTCGCGTCTGGCCAGCCAACCAATCTTCCAAATCGTTATAGAATCTGTTTTGCGCCTGGCCGGCCTGTAGTTCCAGAAATCCGAGGATCAGCGACCCAGCAAGACCAAGAAGAGAGGAGCTAAAAGCGGTTCCCATGCCGGCGAGAGGTGCTTTTAAGCCTGCTTTGAGATTAGTGAACACTTTGGCGAGGTTGCCGTCGCCGCCGCTGACAGACAGGCTACTAATCACGTCGCCGACGGCACCGATAGTTTGCAGCAGGCCCCAAAAGGTTCCGAGCAAACCAAGAAATATTAAAAGGCCGATGAGGTATCGTGATAAATCGCGGGATTCTTCCAGTCGCGAAGAAATACCGTCGAGCAGCGAGTTCAGGGACAAGGCGGACAGGCTGAACTGGCCTTTGCGTTCGCCCAGCATCGCTGCCATGGGTGCCAGCAGCTTCGGTGGCGTTTGATCGGCGTGTCCTTGGTGGTTACGGAAGCTCTCGATCCAGGCGACTTCTGGTATGAGAAGGGCGACCTGACGGAAAATGTAAATTATGCCAAGGAGGAGGACGCCCAGAATGAGGCCATTCAGGGCAGGGTTGGCCATAAAGGCATCGGCGAGCGACGAATACAGACCTGCTACTGCCAGCCCGACAGCAACAATAAACAACAGCATCCTTATTAAATAACGCCGAGGACCGTTCATCCGACCTTTCCTGCAGCAGTATGAGATACCATGGTAACTATACCGGTATCACGATGATTGCGAGTTAGCGCGTTGTTACGATTATGTCGATGCGGTCGGTTGGACCATTGCCTGAGCGGTTGCCAAGTGCTCTGACATCAATGCTTGTGCTGCGAATGCCTTTTTCGATCAAATACGATCTCGCCGCCAAGGCACGTGATAGCGATAACCGCCGTGCCTGACTAGCGGAGCCATCTTTGGCACCAGCATAGGCGAGTAGCTGAATACGTAATGCACCGTTTTTCTTGAGCGAAGCCGAAACATCCTGCAAATGCGCCGATGCATCGCTGTTGAGTTTGGCCGAACCGGCGCTAAATCCAATACGTGTTGACGTACCTGATTTGAGAGGTTGTCCGATAGGTGGAAATGAGGCGACGCGGGATTTAGGCGTGCGTGCTGGTGTCGCAATCTTTGGTGCCGCCGGAACAGTATTTTGTGGCACAACTTTCAACGGGGCTGGTGGTGGCAGTACCACTGTTCTCAGTGGTTTTTTTGCGACCGACGTCGGTTTGGACAGTGCTGAATCCACAGGCCTAGTTGGGGCAGGTGTACGCGTCGGCATAGAAACCTTGGGCAATGGTGGTGCCGAAATTACTTTTGGCCGGGTCAGGGCCGTTGGCGGCGCTATTGGACGAATTTGCTGCGGTGCTCGCTTTACGGCTGGTACCCGCCGAGCCGTGCGGGTGAATTTCCGTGCTGGCTTCCGAACCGTCCGTTTTTTCTTGGTGGTGCGCTTCTGCATAGCTTTGGGTGGACGCAGTTTGATTCTGCCGGATTTAGTGGAGGATTGGCCACTCGAGAATACAGGAAACTTTGGCATCGGGGCTGCATGCGTGCCGCCCGGTACAGCCGCAGTACCCGGGATGCCGAGCAAAAGTTGTGGTACGGTTGGCGATCGTCCAAGATTGTCGATAACGCTATAATCAACAACGACATTCGATTGGCCGCTACCCCCTAAATATAGCTGGGCATTCGCGATTGTGGTGGTCCCAGCGACCAGCAAGGTGATGACATAGATAAGTTTGATTGAATTAAGCGCTGTCATAGAACTCCATGATCAACAGTGTCCTGACGTTTTGGACCCGTCTTTCATTCCCCGATAACCTGTTTAACCAGTAAGGTTAATGTCCATCATTAATCTAGCGCAGCAAGGTTCTCGCCACAACAACTTAGCCTAACCCGAGATCTGGGGCAGCTTTATCAGCGCTTACCGCGAATGGCGTCCCGAAGCATTTTGGCTACAGGGTCATACAACCTACTGTTTGCGG
>Ga0115002_10010017_pt1 | contig 10250 bp, 5 predicted proteins | sample ArcticOcean_MG_C_8_FD_89576 | JGI IMG/M metagenome (GOLD analysis project Ga0115002, IMG submission 89576) | Marine microbial communities from western Arctic Ocean - ArcticOcean_MG_CB11_86 | ecosystem: Environmental > Aquatic > Marine > Oceanic | place: Arctic Ocean: Canada Basin | collected... | reverse complement strand
TAGTTTTTTCAGTTAGCAGGCTGAAACGTTCCTGAATAACTGATTGCTGCTGATCATCCGCTCCCTGAAGATTTTTTGCAGACGGAACATTAACCGGAATTAAGCTCAATTCAGGCATTACTCCGATATTGTGAATTGAGAGTCCGGATGGTGTTAGATATTCGCCTATGGTTAATTTCAGCCCTGAACCGTCTTTCAAATCCCAAAGAGTTTGTACTGTTCCTTTGCCAAAACTTTGCTCACCGATCACAATTGCCCTCTTATTCTGTTTTAAAGCAGCAGCAACTATTTCTGAAGCAGAAGCACTTCCACGGTTTATCAGCACAACCAGCGGAATATCCTGAAAACTGGCACTGGCAAATAATTGTTTTGCATCATGAATGGTGGAAACCGAGGCACCTTTGGTGCTGACTATACGCTGCTTTCCCGCTAAAAATAAATCACTGACCCTCACCGCTTCTTGCAGCAATCCGCCGGGATTGTTGCGTAAATCTAGCAATAGTCCGCTGATGTCAACTAAGTCACCAAGTTTGTTTTTCAGTTCTTGAGAAGTATCTATTTGAAAATTTTTGATACGTACATAACGAACAGTTTGATTCCCGCTTTTCAAATCAAAAGTTTCAACGCTTTCAACTTTAATTTCTTCACGCAACAGTTCAAACTTCAAAGCGTTTGCATGCCCTTTTCTGAGAACGCCGAGAGTAATAGGAGCCCCCACTTCTCCTCGCAAGCGGAGAAGTATTTCGTTGAGTGTCAAGTGCTCAGTTTTCTCATCATCAACCTCGACAATGCGGTCAAGTGGTTTCATTCCCGCCTGTGCCGCGGGGCTTCCGTCCATCGGTGAAATCACCGTCAACTGACCGTCACGGATACCAACAACCAGTCCTATTCCAGCAAATTGACCTCCGATGTTGGTGCTAAATTCCTGGTAAATATCATTCGACAACAAAACTGAATATGCGTCCAACTGGTTCAATATTCCACGGGCAAACAGTTGTTCAAGTTTTAGCTGCGTCAGTTGAGAATTTTTTTGCAAAAGGTGTTTCATCAACTTCTGCAGAGTTATGTGCAAATCATAAAGCCCATTCAACTTATCAACATTGAGGACAGTAGTTTCTTTCTCAAGCCTAACCTGTAACATTGCTCCATGACCATTTTCCTCAAATTCTGGAACAACCCACACTTCCGGAACCATCCGTCCAAGTTCTGTTAGTGCACCTTGAAGCAATTTCTTCGGTTCCAGTTTTTCAGGATGCACATAATCCAATTGCAGATGCATGATCACTTCCGCAAGCAAAGGTGCTTCTGGTGCAGCGATTGAAGCAGACAAGTAATCTCCACTTGAACTTCCGGAAATACTACAACTTGAAAATACAAGTGAGAACAGAATTATGAAACAAAGTGTTAAAATTTTTTCCAGTTTCATTTTATTATGCAGGCAGACAGGCTTGAGGCTTTAAAATAATTATTATCATTTTTTATAATTTCGTTATGATATTTTATCTAATAATATAATTTAGTTGTAATTATATGTTGTTTTCAAAATTACACTCTGCGGACTTTTATTTTGAAAGTTTCTATTTAATCTGCAGAAAAATATTCTCCCTTTGAATAAAATTTTTCATTAATGATTCCAGCTTTTGCTTGAAAGTGCAAAACGTCTGTGCTATTAATCACCTCATTCTATATTAACGATTTACAGGACATTAGTCTCAGCAGATAAATTAAAAATGAACATCGGTTCCCTTTTAAGCAGACACGCCCGTTATCGTCCGGAATACCTTGCTTTCGTAGTAGGTAAAGAGCGTTTAAATTTCCTTGAATTAAATGCACGTGTGAATCGACTGGCAAATGCACTGCTGAATTCCGGAATTCGCAAAGGACAAAAGATGGCGACTGTTCTGGCAAATTGCGAAGAGTTGATGCTGCTTTATTGGGCAGCCGCAAAAACAGGAATCGTGATTGTGCCGGGAAGCCCTTTGTTGCAAGGTTCCGGACTGGAGACACTGCTCCGGGACTCTGATACTGTAGTAGTTTTTGCGGATACGGAATTTGCGGAAACATTGGATAAAATCAGAAATGAGCTTCCAGCAATTCAAAATGAGCACTGGATTCTACTGGGCGAAAGCAAAATGATTTCCAGCTTTAAAACTTATTCCGATTTCATTGCGGAAGCATCTACGGATGAACCACCGGATGCGGAACTGAGCGATGATGATGTCTACAACATCATGTATTCCAGTGGAACCACAGGTGCGCCAAAAGGAATAGTACACACGCATTATGTCCGTGCAAATTACTGCACGCACTTTGCCTCAGCTTGGCGCATGACTCCTGAAAGTATTGTCCTGCACGCGGGCGCAATTGTTTTTAACGGCGCTATGCTGGATTTGATGCCGTGGATGTTTTTGGGTGCAACTTATATTCTGCACCATTACTTTGACGCAGGAGCGGTGTTAGCAGCAGTTGAAAAAGAAAAAGTGACTCACATGGTAATGGTACCGGCACAAATTACAGCATTGCTCAATCATCCGCACTTTGAACCTGAAAAACTGCGTTCGTTGGAAATGCTCCAAAATGTCGGTGCACCACTGCTCTTGGAATACAAGCACAAATTAAATGAAGTTTTACCCGGAATTTTTTACGAATTATACGGAGTGACTGAAGGTTTCTTTTCACATTTGGACCGTGATGATGCTCTGCGTAAAGTAGGATCTGTGGGAGCCGCACCTCCCTTTATTGACATAAAAATTTTGCGGAAAAACGGTGATGAATGTGATACAGGAGAGGTTGGAGAAATTTGCGGACGTGGTCCGATGATGATGAGCGGTTACTACAAGCAACCAGAATTAACCAAAAAAACAATTGTCAAAGGCTGGTTGCATTCCGGTGATTTAGGATATCTTGATGAAGATGGTTTTTTATTTCTTGTGGACCGTGTTAAAGATATGATCATCAGCGGTGGTGTTAATGTTTTTCCAAAAGATATTGAAGAAGTAATCATTCAGCATCCCGCGGTGGCGGAAGTTTCTGTGTTTGGTGTTCCCGACAAAAGATGGGGGGAAACACCGATTGCGGCCATAATTTTTCATCATGGTCAAAACCTCAGGCAAAATGAATTGATAACATGGACCAATGAACGTGTAGACGCCAAATTTCAGCGGATCTCAGCTGTCGAAATTTACGATACGTTTCCACGTAATGTCGCGGGGAAGACTCTCAAACGTGAAATGCGTGAGTCCTACACCAACAAACAACATCAGCAAACTAAGCCTGTTTCAGAGACAGTTTTAAAACGTACACAGTTCCAGAGCTGATGTTTATTTTTAGTACGTGTTCCAGACATTTTTAATTGTACATTCAACTGCTTTTTATGCTATAATTTTGTGCGAAATTACAGTAAGACTTTAGTCATGAACCTGAGCTAAATGGACGAGAACAGATTATTCAATAATTGGGAGCGTGCTTTACTTGTCGCCTTACAGCTGCCAAACCGATCAAGTGCAGAAGTCCAGAGTTCCCTAGACGAAATGGCATCACTCGCCTATTCTCTCGGTGGGGAAGTGGTAGGACAAATTGTGCAGGCACGTACCCAAATTCATCCTGCATATTATTTTGGTAGAGGTAAGCTGGATGAGATTAAATTAACGCTTAAAAATGATGAAATTGATGCGCTGCTGGTGGATAATCAGCTCAGTCCTAAACAGACCCAGAATTTAGAGAAAATATTAGAATGTGAGGTACTGGACCGCACGCAGGTAATTTTAGAAATTTTTGCTAAAAATGCCCGTACCCGTGAAGCAAAACTGCAGATCGATTTAGCACAGGCTGAATATTTATTGCCGCGTTTAGTAGGATTGTGGAAACACCTTGACCGAGAGCGTGGCGGAATTGGAGCATCACGTGGTACTGGTGAAAAGCAAATTGAAAAAGACAGACAATTTTTGCGTCAGCGAATAACACGCTTCAAGGCTCAGTTGGAACGAGTCGAAAAGGAACGTAACATTCAAAAACAGCGACGTTCAAATTGCCTGAGTGTGAGCCTGATCGGTTATACAAATGCAGGAAAATCCACAATAATGAATGCCCTGACAAATTCCGGACTGTTAGTGGAGGATCGACTATTTGCCACACTTGATTCGACAACACGGCTTTTAGAAGAGGATTCACGGCCAAAAATTTTGCTCTCCGATACAGTTGGGTTCATCAATAATCTTCCCCATGAAGTGGTGGCGGCATTCCGTTCAACGCTCTCAACTGTAAAAGATGCAGATTTGCTACTGCAAATTGTAGATGCCAGTGATAATGTCGATGAACATTTGAAAACAACCGCAGAAGTTTTGGAAGATCTGGATGCGCTCTGTATCCCAATTCTTAAAGTGTTTAACAAAATAGATCGGATTTCTCCTACACGTTTATTAATGTTGGAAAAAATGTATCCGGACGCAGTTTTTGTTTCTGTCATAAATTCTGCAGAAAACGGACAAGATAACAGCTCATCTTTAGTTGAAAATATCAGAAAAAAGATTGTGCTCTTTTTTAATGAACGCATGAAAACAGTGACAATACGTCTCGATTATCTGCACTCGCAGCAGTTAGCAAATATTTACGAATGGAGCAGGGTTGATAACATTGATTATCAGGAGGAAGGTATCATGATGACATTGACCACAATTCCCGGCAATTTGGAAAGACTGCGTCATCAATTAGGCTCAGGTTTCACGGAGATGGGTTAACAGCTTTTTACCTGACTGCTGTTGCGACTGCTTATAAATAAATTCTGACTGAACCTAAAAAATACATGACCTAACTTTACTACTGACGAAAATACTTTTTTCACGCAGCTAATTCATTCAGCAAATTTTTCTCAGAAAGAAATAAATACAAATGCAAAAATTTATTGTGGAGGGAGGTTTTTCACTCTCCGGAAGTATCACACCATCAGGCAACAAAAACGAAGCACTACCTGTACTTGCAGCAACTTTGCTGGCACATGAGCCTGTTACAATACGTAATGTCCCTGATATTATCGACATTGCGATCATGCGTGACCTGCTTGTCAGTCTGGGAGTAATAATTCAGCAAATTGACACACATACTTTTCGATTTGATTCCAGCCATCTGCAGTCCACAGTTCCGGACTCAGCCCAAGCAGAACGGATCAGAGGCTCTTTCCTGCTGGCCGGACCGCTTCTGGCACGCAGTAATTCCATAGATCTTCCTGCTCCGGGTGGAGACCGCATCGGTTTAAGACCGGTTCAAACTCATCTTCTGGCCCTAGAGAAACTTGGTGCAGAGATTACTCTCAATGAAGAAGGTCTGTATCAAATGCGTTCAAAATCCTTAACTGGTACAGAGATATATCTCGATGAAGCAAGCGTGATGGCTACAGAAAATGCTGTCATGGCCGCGGTTACCGCGGAAGGGAAAACAAGTATCTATAACGCAGCCTGTGAACCGCACGTTCAGGGACTCTGTCATTTTCTGGTTATGCTCGGAGCAGTAATCGAAGGTATAGGCAGCAATTTGCTCAACATTGAAGGTGTACCAAGACTGGCGGGAGGAGATTACACAATTCAGCCTGATCACACGGAAGTCGGTTCTTTCATAGGATTGGCAGTGGTTACAGGCAGCGAATTGAGAATCAAGAACGCTGGTGTTGAATATTTGCGCATGACCATTTTAATGTTTGAAAAACTTGGTGTGGAAATTAAAGTTGAAGGCAACGATTTACTGATTCCGAAAAAACAAATACTTTCAGTTCAAAAAAATATTTCAGGAGGAATACCTAAAATTGATGATGCACCTTGGCCAGGATTTCCCGCGGATTTAACCAGTATCATGACGGTGGTTGCAACACAGTGTACAGGTGCGGTTTTAATTTTTGAAAAAATGTTTGAAAGCCGTTTATTCTGGGTAGATAAGTTAATTGAAATGGGAGCACAAATAATTCTTTGTGATCCGCACCGGGCAGTTGTTTCCGGTCCGACTCCGCTCAAAGGCGCAAGGGTTTCATCTCCGGATATTAGAGCAGGCATGGCTTTACTGATTGCTGCACTTGGTGCAAAAGGTACAACAGAAATACATAATATTGATCAGATAGACCGGGGATATGAAAATATTGACCAGAGACTGAATGATTTGGGTGCTAAAATTCAAAGAGTGAATGAATAACAAGAAGAATGAAAAATAATATGGAATTATCTGCAGAACAGGCAAAAGTACTGGAGGAGGAGGAACAACTCCTGCTCCTAGTAAAACAAGGTTTACTGATGCTTGCTGCAGAAGATAAAGAAAGTAATATAAGTAACTTGCAGTTTGAAAACATCATTGAATTGAGAGATTCACTTGCGGACACTCTGCCCGAGGATGTTCCTGCGGTAATGGCTCAAATGGAACGGATGGTTTTACTCCACACACACCAGGATTCACACACTTCTGCTTCCGGTTATAATCTAGACACACCCTATTTTGCACACATCCGCTTAAGTGAAAACAATCGTGTCCGTGATTTGCTGATTGGAAACCAGAACTGCTTTTCCACACACTTGCCCTGTCCAATCGTTGACTGGAAAAATGCACCGATCAGTCAAATCTTTTACCGTTACCGTGAAGGTGATGAGTATGTGGAAGATATTGGTGAAAGGGAGCTCGAAGGTCAGTTGATCACGAGAAGGATGTTGTTGATCGAAAATGGCAACTTGAAGCGAATAAACTGGCCGGGTGGTGTTCTTGAAGACTTGGCCTCAGAACAGAGTGGAAGTAATAAATGGCACTTGGTCAGTCAAAAAACACCACGTTTGGAAAGTGGACAGGAAAAAACTCTTGACGAACTTCAAGTACCAGAAAAATCAACATCCAATTCAGGAAAAACAACTGACCTCAATTTTTCCGGTTACAGGGTGGACAAACATCTCCGTCAAATAACCGCACTTGTGGATCCTCAGCAGTTTGAGGTAATTACGCATTCTGAATCAGGGATAATTTTGATTCAGGGTGGAGCCGGTTCCGGTAAAACCACAGTCGCACTGCATAGATTGGCTTATTTGATGTCAAAAAAGCCTCAATATTTTAAACCAAAAACTGTGTTGCCGATAGTTTTCGGACCAGCTTTAGCAAATTATATGTCCAGGGTACTGCCTGCTTTGGGTGTAAATGGTGTAAGTCCCAGGATTTATCATAAATGGGTCTCCGGACTTAGACAACGTGCTCTGCCTGAACTGCCTGGAAATTATGCCGAAAATACTCCAATGGATGTTATTGAACTGAAACGTCATCCATTGTGGTTGAAATACTACCTTGAAGAAATAAAGAAACGCACATTAAAGTTCAAGGAATTGTTTGAAGTAAAACTTGCCAAAGTGGAGGGACTGGAGTTATTGCTTGAGGCATGGGATAGTTTGACAGGAATCCCGCTGATTCCGCGGCTGCTGCGTCTGGTGCGCTGGACAAGAGCTGAAGTTACAATCAATAATGTGGCAAAACTTGACAGTGCAAGAATGATAAAACAACTTCATAATGTGCTGGAAAAGGCTTTCCCGGAGTTGTTTGAAGCACCGCATTTGTTAACTTCCCAGATATGGAATGATTGTCTTGTCAGTCAGAAATTACTGTTTGAGACAGTTGAACGACTTGCTCCTGGAGAATTTAGTGAAACTCAACTCACCAGTGCCTGGAGTTGGTCGGTTAGACAGTATCAAAAACGTCTGGAAGCAGGTGATGCTATAGATTCAGATCGAGTTTCTCTGGTTGATCAAGTGGACGGTTTCGGCAGTAACGAGTTGAACTTTGCAGATGAGAAATCATTGCTCGATGAAGAAGATGATTCACTTTTGCTGATACTTTATCAACTACTGATGGGACCGTTGCAGCGTAAAAACGGTAAGATTTTGAGCTATACTCATTTGATGCTCGATGAAGCTCAGGATTTTGGTGCGCTTGAGTTTCAGCTTCTAGTAAGCTTAACACCTGCAAAACATCCCAGTGTTACATTAGCGGGTGATTTGGATCAGCGTATAATGCTCGGACGGAAACACGAAACCTGGGAAGAATCTCTCTCGCATTTGACACTACCGGACGGTTCAAAACCTGATGTAACCGCCTTAGCGCCTTTAAAGATTGGTTACCGTTCAACCAATGAAATAATGACGGCAGCGAAAACAGTCATCGGTGAACATAGCGTAAATACTGTCTGGCACTCAACACGTCACGGTGCTCCAGTTGATATTTTCCGTTTCCGGGAACGAGGTGCGATGGTAGCATTTCTTGCTGATACACTGGAAGATTTATCTGTCCGTGAACCTCTTGCCAGTGTCGCTGTTTTGACACGCACTCGCGAAGCCGCCCTGACTCTCTATGAAGGCTTACAAAGAACCGATCTTGCTAATATGCGTTTCATCAGCGATCAGGAATTTTCATTCACTCCTGGAATTGATGTGACAGACATTTCACAGACTAAAGGTTTGGAATTTGATACAGTTATCATTGCAGATGCGGATGCTTCTACATACGGACCTGATATACGTTCTCGACAATTGTTGTATGTAGGTTTGACCAGAGCAGCTCATCAACTGTGGCTACTACATTGCGGGAATCCATCCACGCTGATTTCTGGGATAGTGGAAAAATCACATTCAAATTGATTAACAATTGTAGAGATATTTAATGCAGCCGATAATAAACAGGCAGATCAGTAATTTAAAAGAATCTGCAACTTTGTTCATCAATCAGCTTGCACTCAAATTACGCAGGGAAGGCCAAGACGTTTGTCATTTGGGTTTTGGTGAATCACCGTTTCCTGTACCGGAACCAATGCAGGCTGCTTTGCGGGAAAACGCTGAGCGCAAACAATATATTTCCGGATCTGGATTGGCGGAATTGCGGCAAGCGGTTGCAGGTTTTTGTAAAAGCGAATTTGGCTACAACTACTCTTTTGAAAATATCTTCATCGGTCCCGGCAGTAAGGAGCTGATATTCCAACTCGTTTATCTGTTGGAAGGACCGCTCATGGTACCTGCTCCAAGTTGGGTCAGTTACGGACCGCAGGCAAAGATACGCTCAAAAACCTTCATTCCAATTAATACAAACATCAAAAACGGTTATCGCTTACAGTCGGCAGAATTAGACAAAACATGTGCCGGACTGGAAAGTCCGCAAAAAATTCTGATTCTTAATAATCCCAGTAATCCGACAGGAAGTGTTCATACTCCGGATGAATTAAGTGCATTGGCGGAAGTTTGCCGGAAACACGGAGTTATTGTAATTTCAGATGAAATATATGCTCTGACAAATTTTGGTAAAATTCCGTTTGAGGGCATTGCCAAGTATTATCCGGAAGGAACGATAACAACCAGCGGTGTCTCAAAAGCTTTTTCCGCAGGAGGATGGCGGCTTGGCTTTGCGATGATTCCGGATGAGTTGAGTGCAATCACTCGCCCGCTTTCCGCATTTGTAAGTGAAACTTTCAGTTGCGTTAGTGCACCGATTCAGTATGCGGTGCTACCTGGATTTGAGAATTATGAATCAGTTAGAAATCACGTTGAACTCTGCCGTGATATCCATGGAGCAGCAGGAAAATTTTTGCATAAGAGATTTACTGAAATCGGCTTGAATTGTCCTGAACCTCAAGGAGCTTTTTATCTGTTTCCGGATTTTGAAAATTTTAAGGATATGCTGACTTCAAGAGGGATAAACAGCAGTGAGGAATTGAGCAAAAGACTTTTGGAAGAAATCGGAGTAGCACTTCTTCCGGGATCAGATTTTTATATGCCGGCAGATTTTATGGGGGTACGTGTCGCAAGTGTTGATTATGATGGAGCGCAACTGATGCAGGATTTTCCTCCGAGTGGAAACGCAAGTCCGGAAATGTGCTCGAGTCTCTTTCCAAGATTAGCAGATGCATGTGAACGTCTTGAAAAGTGGCTTCAATAAGTTTGCACCTGCTAAAACAAAATACTAAATCTGCTTGTCTACAAAAAAATAATATAGAAAAAAGGTCTAAGGATGAAACTGGTTAAAGGTTATTTAGGTCCGGATTTACAACTGGAAGGAAGTCTTTCATGCAAAGATAGTATCCGCATTGATGGAAGTTACGTTGGTAGTATTACCAGTAAACATATGGTAATCGTGGGCGATTCAGGTAAAGTGAAAGGTCAGATTGAAGCACCGGTGATTCGGGTTGATGGTTGGGTAGAAGGTAATTTAAAAGCTACTAAACTGGTGGAACTTATGGGTAAGGCGAAAATCAAAGG
>Ga0115002_10010014_pt1 | contig 10252 bp, 11 predicted proteins | sample ArcticOcean_MG_C_8_FD_89576 | JGI IMG/M metagenome (GOLD analysis project Ga0115002, IMG submission 89576) | Marine microbial communities from western Arctic Ocean - ArcticOcean_MG_CB11_86 | ecosystem: Environmental > Aquatic > Marine > Oceanic | place: Arctic Ocean: Canada Basin | collected... | reverse complement strand
TGCCTTCCGCATCGTCTCCAGGCTGATCAGCGTGTCCGGCGCGCCGGAAGCAGCGACGATCACGTCGCTCATCGCAATTGCATCTGGCAGCTCATCGAACGAGGCCGCCTTGCCGCCAAGCTCGGCAGCAAGCGTCTCGGCTCGGGCAACGGTGCGGTTCGCAACGGTCACTTCGCGTGCGCCCTGCCCCACCAGCGCCTCGGCGGTCAGGCGACCGGCCTCGCCGGCTCCAATCACCAGCACCCGTGCCGCGGACAGGTCCCCATGCAGCTCGCGGGCCTGCTGAACAGCAATTGACGAAACGGATAGCGCGTGGTGTCCAATCGCCGTCTCGTTGCGAGCACGACGTCCGGCGCGAATCGCGCCGTGGAACAGACGTACCAGGATTGAGTCATCAATCCCCACATCCGCTGCCTCAGAGAAGGCCGTGCGAATCTGACCCAGAATCTCGGATTCACCAATCACCATCGATTCAAGACCAGAAGCCACCCGGTAGAGGTGTCGTACCCCTTCGGTGTCGTGGTGAACGTGGAAGTGCCGTCGTATGGACTCGGAATCGGCACTGGTCTCCTGCTGGATGAAGTCGAACAGCTTCTCCGGGGTGTGGGATCCGGCCGCGTACAGCTCCAACCGGTTACAGGTGGCAATGATCGCCACCTGCCCCAGGCTGGCCTTCGCGCGCGTGATCGCCGCTCCTACGTCCTCGGCAGCAATCGAAAGCTGTTCGCGGACGCCAATCGGCGCCGTGTGGTGGCTCATGGTCGCGACGGTAAGCATCGGTCAGTCCCCTACCGGCATCTCAGCCGTCGCCCGCGGCTTCAGGGGTTGGTCGATACCCAACGAGTGGATGATCAGCTCCCGCGCGGCGGCGTAACTGCCGGCACGCAGCAGCGCACGCAGTTCGTCGTCAATCGCTTCTTGCCAGGTGTCAGCCTGAACGCGGTTCGGGCAGCTCTTGCAGAGCAGCGGTGGCGGCGTCTCCGCGAGTGCGCAGTCGCCCGCGCACTCGCGGTCGCGAGTACGTGCCAGCACGCGCACTTCGGCCAGCAGGTCACCAAGCGCAACCACGTCGTCCGAAAGGAATTCTTCCATTCGCTCGCGCAGCCATCGGGCAAGCGCCGGGCTGCTGCCACCGGTGGAGGTGGCGATGGAGATCTGACCGCGCTTCGCGAGCGACGGGAGGATGAAGTCGCAGTTGGCGACGTCGTCGGCGGCGTTGACCCAGATGTCGCGGGAACGTGCCTCATCGGCGACTCGTTTGTTCACCACTCCGTTATCGGTGGCCACCATTACCACCTCGTACCCATCGGTGTCGCCGGGCTCGAACGAACGCTCGATCAGCGTCGCGCGGCCGTCGTCCACGTACTGGCGCACCTCGGGAATCAGCTCCGGCGCGACGATCGTTACGCAGGCACCGGCGTCTACCAGCTTGTGGATCTTCTCATCGGCAACCCGACCGCCGCCTACCAGCAAGACCGGACGGTCCTGCATCTCCCAGAAGACCGCGTAGTAACCCATTAAGCGTCGCCTTCACTGGAGCGCATTGATGCGGGGTCGATGCCAACGGACTTGCACCACATCAGGTACGCACCCGGAGAAATCTCCGATGGCTTTATTTCACTGCGACCGCCCCAGAACACGTTCGTGTAGCCAACCGGGATCCCGGCCGCTTTCAGGTGCTCGTCGATCGCTGCCTTGTGTGCCAGCACCAGATCCTTGTCTGTGCCGTGCGCAACGCCCATCACGTTGACGTCGAGGAATTCAGCACCGCCCTCACGCCAGTAGGCGTGCGTCATGATGTGGTGGCGTCCCACCTCGCGGCCCGCGTCCAGTTCCTGTCCAGCAGGAACGGCCCAGTGGAATAGCGCGTTGTAGCGCGTCACGCGCTGACCACCGGCCACTGACTTCACGTGCTCAAGAAACGTAGAGAAGCGCCCAACCACGCTCTTCTCCTGCAGCGCATCGGCCGTTGCGAACAAGTCATCAATCGTGATTCCTGCCGCTTCAGCGCGCGCCGTCCACGGGTCTTCGACCAGTTCGTCGACCGTGAACTCGCGCTTCAGCACTTCGATCACGTCCCACTCGTGGTCCGTCAGCGGGACGACCTCGGTGTCGATTACCCGACCCGGCTCGTCGCTCCGAGCGCCAGGCTCGATTTCACGGCGGCGCATGTGGCCCACACCAAGCGCGAATAGCTTCTTCGCCGGCATCAACCGGAACGACTCCGCGCCGATCTGTTCAGCCAGATACTGCGCGTGTTTCTCAATCGAGAACTGCGGCGGCACCTTCAACGTCGTCCACAGCCGGTAACGGGAACCGGGCGTCGCCGAGTCAGTTGTGCGGATCACCACGTGGCCTGAGAACGGGTCCTGCTCGAACAAGTAGTCGAACGCCTCGGTCAGCCGGTCTTCTGGGATCTGCCATGCCACCAACGAGCCCAGTGCCAAGCTGGTCGTAATCATCGTCTGCCGAACGCGACGGATCGTGCCGGCCTCAAGCATCGCGCGAACCCGCTCGAGCACGACCCCAACTTCAACGCCTGACTGCCGCGCGATTTCGCCGAACGGGTCGCGTTGGAATCCCTGCAACTGGTCCTCGGAGATTCCGAGAATTTGCAGGTTGATCGGGTCGTCGATCGTGACGGGAACCGGCGCGGTAGTGGTCATGATCCGCTTACCTCGGCAGGCTGCGCTTCTTCGATGATCGGCTCGCGACGTTGGACGCCCTGGCCGAGGCCAACGTGGTCCACTAGTTCCCCTGCCGACATCCGACGACAGGTGAACATCGGCGTGTCGAACTCGGTGAACGATGTCGAGTCAGAGACCCTCAGGTCTTTCACCAGTGCCAGGAACTGCCCGGGCGAGTCACCCTCGAAGGCGACCACGAATTCCTGATCATCCAGGCCGTACGAGTACGTCGTGTTGATCTTGATCTCTGGGTACGCGTGCCCGATGGAGACGTGCTCGGTCATTACTCGATTCCGGCGCGTCTCCGAGGACTGGTACCAGTCCTTCGTCTTCGCCATCGGGTAGACGAACAGCCAGTCGTTCACCCCGCCATCAGAGCGGAAGAGATCGCGTTGCTCGATGCCAGGCGTGTACTGGTTCTTGTACTGCGAGCGCATGGTCATCGAGAGGAACGAGTGGGGGCGTTCCAGTACCCAGCCCAACTTCGTGTCCAGCAGTTCCGCGTGCCAGTCCATGATCTCGTCTAGGTCGTCCGCCACCTGCCAGATCAGCAGGTCGGTGTCGTTCCGTGAGCCCACCGTCGAGTAGACCCGCGTTAACATCCGCTGGGCCGACTGGTCCAGCAGCTCCACCAACTCAGCGCCGAATGCTGCGCGCGCGCTGCGATCCAGTGCGCGCACTTCGTCGCGCACTCGGAAGAAGCTGAACTTCACGAACTGCTTGCCGTGCGGCGACTGTGGTCGACGCGGCGCGTTGGCGGCAGCGGTCACCCAGGCGGGCGGCCCACCAGCACCTTCAGATCGACCCGTGCCAGCTGGTCGTGCGCCGTTCGAGCCGTTCGAACTCGGGCGTCCACCATTCGCCGATCCATGTTCTTTTGTCATTGGGTCGCCAGTCCTGCCTCGCGCTCGCGCTCGAGGCCGTAGTTGCTTTCGAAGAGCTGTTCGATCCGGGAGTTCTGCTCGTCCGTGATGTCAGGGGCATCGGACGCCGCCGCAAACTCATCGAGCTGCTCGTGGTCGTAGATGTTCGGCAGTGCGCTCACCACCTCGGGTGTGCGTAGCACGTAGCGCAGCGCAGCCTGACCAAGCGTCTGTCCCTCGGTCGTCAGGAAATCGAGCTGCTCGATTTTCTTCAGGCCGTTCACCATCCATGCCCGCGGGCGGTGTTTGCGGTGGTCGTTCGCGTCGAATTTCGTCTCCAGCGTGTACTTTCCCTCGAGCATTCCGCTCGAGTGAGGTACCCGCACCAGCAGCGATTTCTTGTTCCGCCGCGCGCTCTCGATCAGCGCGAGCCCGGGATCAAGCTCAAGCGCGTTGTAGATCATGTGCACAATCTCGACTGGTAGATTGTCGAGCGCGTACAGTCCCTCATCCAGCCACCCAATCGCTGGCCCCAGTGCCACGCCAATCGAACGGACCTTGCCCGACTGGCGGACCCGGTCGATCAACGTCCACAGGTCATCGCGCAGCAGATGCTCCATTCGCACGTTGTGGAGCTGCCACAGGTCCAGGTAATCGGTGCCCATCCGCTCCAGCGAATTGTGCAGCGCTCGCTCAACAAACTCCGGCTCAAAGCAGTGCTGCGCTGGCTGATGGTCTTTCGCGGACCGGTCCACTGACTCCCAGTCGTAGCCAAACTTCGAGCTCAGCACGATTTTCTCGCGCTCCGCACCCGGGAATGCAGTCGCGATGATCCGCTCGCCGCGCCCCTGGCCATACGTGTCTGCTGTATCGATGAAGTTAATGCCGCGATCGGTCGCATCGCGCAACATCTGCGCGGCGTCTTCGTCGGAGTTATCGCCCCACCATCCAGCGGCCAGCGTCCAGACGCCGAATCCGACTTCCGAAACGCTGATGTCTGTTCCCGCAATTGTGCGATAGCGCATCGACAACCCCTCGTCCGAAAAGCCGTTCAAGGCACAATCGCCCGGAATCCGGCCACCATCAACTCAGGAGTTAATCGGCTATCGCAAGGTTTGAATAGATTTTACCTTCGAAAATCTACTGTTACGCGCATCTGTTATGCACGAATTGCCTAGATTAGCGGTTTTCGTGCGCACGATTCACCACATGAATCCGCATGCGCCCTAAACCACCGGCGAGGTGCCCCCATCGACGTTCACCGAAGCGCCCGTGACGTAGCTCGCCCGCTCCGACGCCAGGAAGCAAATCACATCCCCTGCCTCCTGCGCCTCGCCCACCCGACCCAGCGGAACCCGCTGCCCCATCTGCTCGTAGTGTTGCTCAAGCGTGAGATCGGGGTTCGCCTCCACGCGCTGCTCGTGCTGCCCTGCCTTGATCAGCCCAATGCACACCGTGTTCACCAGAATGTTGTCGGCTGCGAGATCCCGGGACATCGCCTTCGTCAGCGCAATTCCCGCCGCACGCGACAACGATGTCGGCAGCGACCCGGCGCCTGGCGCCTTCCCCCCACCAGTGGTGATGTTGATGATCCGCCCGCCCCCGGCCGCCTTCATTAGCGGAATCGCCGTCTGCGAGGCGTACACCGCGCCGTACCACTTCAGCTTCAAGTCGTAGCTCAGCGCCTCCTCAGTCAGCACGTCCACGGGCATCGCCGACGAAGTGCCCGCGTTGTTGACGAGAATGTCGAGCTGACCCCAGCGCTCAATCACGTCCGCGACGAGCTGTTGCACCTGCGAGTCCTCGGTCATATCGCAGACGATCCCGACGACATCACCACCGGTATCTGCTCGTAGCTCCTCGGCCGCCGCTTCAAGCACGTCCGGCCGCCGCGCGCAAATTGCGACGCGTGCGCCCTCGCGAGCGAGCGCCCTTGCGGCCGCCTTGCCGATGCCATCGCTGCCGCCGGTGACGATCGCTACCTTGTCAGTCAGTCCGAGGTCCATGAATACTGTCCTTTCGCGCTGCTCGTTCGAGCCGCTTCGCCGGGGGTGCAGCTACCGATAGCCGCCTCTAGCTCCACCGAATCCACCGCCGGAAAATCGGCCGCCGCCAAAGCCACTGCTGCCGGAGGCGGCCGGGGTGGCAACGATGGTGCTCCTGGAGATATCACCGCTTGATGAGGCGAAAGCATACGTCGTGAACGGGTGAGAAGAGAGATGTTATCCCGTGGTGCCAGTGAATTCTTCGTCGAGACCATCGAATGCCTTGGCCCATCGCTCGGTCAGACCGGATACCACGAGGTAGGGGAGGTGATTCGAGAAGATGCCTTGCTGCTCCGCCCAGCGCGCGGTGTCGGCCTCGGAGATGGCGAGGGCACGCTGGAATCCGATCGCACGGCGGATCATGCCGATGCCGCGTCGCACCGCGACGCGGCATCGGCCCTGCTCGAATCGCGACCAGCATGCCACCAAAAATCACTTGCAGCCCCAGCAATCTGAAGCCGCTGAAGATCGCCAGCGCCGCCGTCAGTAGGCCTTCTGCCACAGCCACGCTGACCCCGATGCCGATCCAGGAATCCCTCACCTTGTCCGGCCTACGCCGGTACGAACCGCGGTCCACCGTCTCGTCGTACAGATCGTCCTGCACCTGTTTCAGGCGGGAAATGGACGCCGTCTTCATATCGAACAGCAGTACCTTGTCGCCACCCTGAGACAGGCCATCGAGTAGCCGCTGTTCGTACAGCATTAGGTCGTCGGTGGTCTCGCGCAGCCGCTTCCGGCTCCGGTCGTCCTTGCTGGATCAGCCTTCCTTCTGAATCTCCTCGATCGTTAGGTAGCCCAGAACTGCGAGATCGTTCACTGTCGCCGTCACGTCGAGCGGGTGAGCTGGTCGTCGACCAGCGTGCCCATCAGGCCGGGCTGCATGTTCGCGGGCGACCCGAAATCGATTGCCGAGTACTCGTGGAATTCGAATAGCGGCACCAGCTGCACCTCGCCGGTCGGCGCCCCGAAGGCCATCTCGGCAGCCGAGCCGACGAAGCATGCAGGTCAGCATGTTCTCTGCCTGAGCGTGCTGCTGAACGTCAGGCGCGGCAAGCGCCTGCTGGCGAGCGACGATGACTCCTTCGAGCGTCTCGCGCTCGGGAGAGGTGTAGCCCTTCACCGTCTCGATGAGATTCGTGCTCAGGTCGTAACGGTGCTTGAGCTGCACATCGATTTGCGCCTAGGCGGTCTCGACGCGGTTTCGCAGGCGAACCAGCTTGTTGTAGGTCAGGGCGAGGTAGCCGCCAACCACGAGCAGCAAGACCACGATCACGCCGAATGCGATAGCCACGGTGTGTCTTTCCTGCGGTGTTGCGCTCGAAATATGATCATTGATCTCCGACGCGAGCGACACGTCGCGTTCAGTGACGCCCCCAATTTCATGAGTTGAAAGGGTGATACGAACTCGGTTGTCGACGTTGTGAATCTCGGGGTGGTGGTTCGCCCGTTCGGCGAGCGCACCAACGCGAGTGATGAACCCGCGTACGGCGATTAAGTTCGGGAACTCGAATTCCCGCACGATCGTTTCGCCTGCACGCCCCCAGCCCTCGAGGTCGACCAGCGCCTCGCCGATCTGGGTCTCGGCCAACTGATCCACTAGCGTCGCCTTCTCGATGCGGGATGAGGCTAGCACCTGAATCAGGCTACTTGTCGCGTTGTGCGGTGGGGTCGAAACTATGAGGAGCCGCGAATCCTGGAGAGATCACCACGATGGCCAACATCCTCGAAACTTTCGAATCGCTACATCCAACGTCAAAACAGATGGCCGTTCGAGCTGCCGCCGTCTTTCCTTCCGGCGTGACGCACGACGCTCGTGCGTTCGAGCCGTTCCCGATCTACGTCGAGCGGGCGGAAGGTGGTCGCAAGTGGGACGTCGACGGCAACGAAATCGTCGACTACATCGGAGGGCACGGCGCGTTGCTGCTAGGTCACAATCGACCCGAGGTGGTTGAAGCGATACACGGCGCGCTGGCGCGCGGCACGCACTTCGGCTCGTCACACGACCTGGAGATCGCCTGGGGCGAGCAGGTGCTGAAGATGGTGCCGTGCGGGGAGCGCGTGCGGTTCACCAGCTCAGGGACGGAGGCGACGATGATGGCACTGCGCCTCGCACGCGCCTTCACCGGCCGCGAGCGGGTGGTGAAACTGGAAGATCACTTCCACGGCTGGCACGATCTCGTGGTCGGCCGGCTTGACCCGGACGACGCCCATCCGCACTCGGTTGGCGTCCCGGATGGCTTCTACGATGCGTTGACGATCGTGCCCGCTGGTGATGTGGATGAGCTGTCGGAGGCACTGTCCGGCCGAGACGTGGCGGCGGTAATCCTGGAACCGACCGGAGCTCACTGGGGGACGGCACCGTTATCGTCCGAGTACCTGAAAGAGATGCGACGTCTCACCTCTGAGTCTGGGACGCTGATGGTGATGGACGAGGTGATCACCGGCTTCCGAATGGCGCCCGGCGGCGCACAGGAGCGATACGGCATCACTCCGGACCTTTCCACTCACGCGAAGATTCTCGCCGGCGGGTTGCCCGGTGGCTGCGTTACCGGCCGCGCGGACGTGGTTAGCATGCTCGAAATGCGTGAGAGCGACCCGAACTGGAATAGCAAGCGACGGGTCAGTCACCAGGGCACCTTCAATGCGAACCCTGCTTCGTCCGCCGCCGGCCTTGCCGCGCTCAAAATTATCGAGGATGGCACGCCAAACCGGCAGGCTGACGCGACCGCGAATGCGATCGTACACGGGCTCAATGGGCTGTTCGCTGAGCTATCGGTGCCAGGGTCGGCTTGGTGCGTCTCTAGCATGTGGCACTTGAACCTTGGCTACGATGCTTCTCGTCCGAGTGACGTTGAATGGGACGCTGCCGAAGAGCCGAAGGGTGTGGTGGATGAGCTGATGCGTCCCCTCCGCTGGGCACTTTTCAATCACGGCGTCGACCTGATGGGTAATGGTGGCATGGTCTCTTCCGCCCACGGAGACTCCGAGGTGGCCGACACCGTAGCCGCGTTCCGTGGCGCTATCGGCGATCTCCGCGCCGAGGGTCTGCTGGGTTGATTAGCTCCAGCATGCTTGGTCGCCTGTGATCCCGGGCGTTCGTTTGAACTGGTGATTACTCGGCTAGGCGGCTGAGTCCTGCACTGATAGGCTGCGGCCCGTGCGGGGCTCTCCTCAGCAGTTGCGCCATGTATTGGCGCGATCCCTCAGCCATCTGGTGACGGGTTCGCTTGTTCTCACGGCGGCAGCGGTGAGTGTCGCGGCGTGGGCTGCGTTTGCCCTTGCGATGGCGCCCACTCCTGCTGCAGCCGTCACCATCTCAGCAGCGGCAATTGGTGAGCAGCGACTATTGTTCCCATCCGATATTGGGCTCACCACGGTGGGCCCAATATCGGATGGCACTATCCAGCAATCGCCAGTGGCGGCTCTCGCCGTAGCGACAGAGCCCAGTGCCGCATCAGAGCAACAGACGGGCAGTTCCGCGATCAGCTCCGCACGGCGCGATGATTTTTCGCTCTTGGATTCGACAATGGCAACGACGCTGTCGGTGGATCAACAGCGCGCAGCGTTGGTCGCCAGCGCAGCCACTCGTGGGTACGAGGCCTCGACCATCGAGGCCTCGTACCCAATCGATGCCAGTATCTTTCAGACCCCCGCGCTCCGGGCCGGCGACGTCGTTGAGGCCACCATCAGCTTCTACTATTGCGTTCAGGGCGAAACGTCCGAAATCGGGGACGGCGGTTCGTTCTGTGACGTGATGCGGGACGGCACGGTGGTCTACGACGGAGCGGCAGCTTGCGCGTGGGCCTACCTCGGACAGCGGTTCGTCGTCGTGGGTGATCCGCTGGAGCGGATCTACACCTGTGCGGATACGGGCAGCGCCGTGCACGGCCTGCATCGTGACATCTGGTTCTACACCGCGGAAGCAGGATGGGCGTGGCAACTCAATATCGGAACTAAAGGCTTGCTAGTGATTGTTGATTGAACTGTTGCATATTGTATGTATGCAACAATTCACCGGGGCTCCACTCGTTTGTGACACGAACCACTTGCACCGACCGATTTTCACGTACATAATATATTGTGCCCGAAAGCACAATATAACTTAAAGCGCTGCATGATGATTCGAATAAGAAAGACATAAAACAAATGGTCACAGAAATAGCACCGGAGTTGCAGACGCAGCGGAAGGCCGTGGGGCAGCGTATTCGAGAATGGCGGCTGCGCCGAGAGCTTTCTCAAGCGGATGTCGCTCGGAGCGCCGGGATTACGCAGGCCTCACTATCGAATTACGAAAATGGGAAGCGCGACATGCCGCTATCGACGTTGCTAGGTCTGACGAGCGCGTTGAACGTGGGTCTGGGTGAGGTGCTGGACGTGCCGGACGTAATCGTCGTGCGCGATTCCGCCTTGGGCAAGGCCGTTTGTCAGCTATTGCAACGCCCCGAGTTCTCCCTAATCGTCAGCTAGCCGGCCAGCTAGCCAGCGACCTTCCCAAGTGACGTCGAAGTAGCTCACTGATCGGTGAAGCTACTTCGACGTCACTTGGGAAGGTCGCTGGCTAGCTGACGATTAGGGAGAACTCGGGGCGTTGCAATAGCTGACAAACGGCCTTGCCCAAGGCGGAATCGCGCACGACGATTACGTCCGGCACGTCCAG
>Ga0115002_10010011_pt1 | contig 10253 bp, 5 predicted proteins | sample ArcticOcean_MG_C_8_FD_89576 | JGI IMG/M metagenome (GOLD analysis project Ga0115002, IMG submission 89576) | Marine microbial communities from western Arctic Ocean - ArcticOcean_MG_CB11_86 | ecosystem: Environmental > Aquatic > Marine > Oceanic | place: Arctic Ocean: Canada Basin | collected... | reverse complement strand
CGTTCAGCGAAGTGACTCGCCTGATGAACCTTATCAACCAGGGCGCAGCCGAGCGATCCGTCAACGAGACGATTCGCAGCACGGTCAACAACCTCTATGACCTCTACCTGGAAACGGACCAGCAGGCCTGGAGTCAGATTCCTCGCCCCCCAAAACTATCCGAAGCCGAGTTGGCCGACGCACTCATAGCGTTAGAAGAAGCGCCCTTGCCAGAGGATAAGCGTTTCGAGACGGCACGTGACAAAGATTTGGGGCTTGCTCAACAGCTACAGTGGAACACGTTTATTGCTAAGGGCCTCGCCGCCAAAGTGCGAGACGGCACCTTGCTCTATTATCGAAAAGAGATTCCGCCGCCGACAGTCGCTATTTACCAGCGGCTGCTGGGGCACGCCAGAGCAATACTGCTGGGCCAATTGGCAAACCAGACGGAAGGCACCTACGAGTTGCTCGATAAGTTTCATGCCGAGTACGAGCGCCTCAAGCATGACCAAGGGGCCTTACGGTTTGAAGATGTGACCCGTCGCCTCCAAGATCTGCTGCAGACGGCCTCGGAGCAATCTTTGGCTTTTCGCATGGATGGGCGCCTTGAACACCTACTGCTCGATGAGTTTCAAGACACGTCACTCGCCCAGTGGGAGGTTTTGAGGCCCCTGGCCGAGTCGATTACGAACGAGAAACGCGGTACGTTTTTCTGTGTCGGCGATGTCAAACAAGCGATCTACGGTTGGCGTGGCGGTGTCGCCGAAGTCTTTGAAGCTGCAAGTACCCATCTTGGCGGTCTAAAAGAAGCTCACCTGGAACGTAGCTACCGTTCTTCTCCCCCAGTCATCGAAGCCGTGAATGCACTGTTCACTGGGCTGGAGCGGCATCCAAACCTGGGCGGCGCCGAGGCTGCCGTGCATACTTGGTGTGAACAGTTTGCGGAGCATGAAACGACGCGGACGCAACTAGCCGGTTACGTGGCGCTGGAGACGGCGGCACTGGACGACGGCGAGCGCGGCACCACGCTGGCCTATGCCGCCGGTCGCGTGGCACAACTGGCAGCAGAGTCACCTGGCCGGATGATTGGAGTGCTTGTACGCAGCAACGCGGCCGTGGGAAAGTTGATCTATGAACTGGGGCAACGGGGCGTCTCGGCCAGCGAAGAGGGTGGCATTCCCCTGACGAATTCGGCGGCCGTGCAAATCGTTCTCTCGCTGCTGCGACTGGCAGACCACCCTGGCGACCAGGTCTCCTGGTATCACGTGGCGCGTTCTCCCTTGGGGCCGAAGCTGGGGCTTGACCCGGTGGCCGGCGCTGACGAGCGGACGCGCATAGCCGAGGAGTTTCGCGCGCGGCTCCTCAGGGACAGCTACGGCACGACGATCCGCAGTTGGGCTCAAATGTTGATGGACAGCTGCAGCCACCGGGAAGCAGGCCGGTTGAAGCATCTGGTCGATCTCGCGTTTCAATACGAGGCCTCGGCCACCACCAGGCCGAGCGATTTTGTGGAACTGGTGGAATTTCAGCGGGTGTCGGACCCCGAGTCCGCGGGTATCCGCGTCATGACCATCCATCAAGCCAAGGGACTCGAATTTGACATTGTGGTCTTGCCGGAGCTGGACAAACTGTTTCCCGGACAGCCGGATGCCTATGTCGTGGGACGCGAGACGGAGACCAGCCCGGTCACAGCGGTCTGCCTGCACCGCAAGCAAGATATTCAAGCGCTGTTGCCTGCTCGTCTGCAAACGTGTTTTGAGCACGCGCAGACGCGAGATGTGGCTGAGAGTCTTTGTGTGCTCTACGTGGCGATGACACGAGCCATTAGAGCTTTGCACGTGATCGTAGCTCCTTCGAAGCCGAACGAACAGAATTTGCCCAAGACGTATGCCGGCCTGGTAAGAGCGGCGTGGATTGGGACGGATTCCATGAGTGAGCAATCGGTGCTCTACCAGCGGGGAGACCCCGCCTGGCATGCGACCGATGGGCCGCCAGCCGAAGCTGTCGCTGCCGGCAGCAATACAGAGAGCAAGCGTGAAGTTGTCCCCGTTCAATGGAAGCCTCCGCAAGTTCCTACGACCAGGCGCCGTGGTCTGGCGTCCTCAAGCCCGTCGCGGCTCGAGGGTGGTTCGCTTGTGGCAGTTGCCGACCTGTTTTGCCGAGACCGATCAAACGCGATGGCGCGTGGCACACTCATTCATGCCTGGTTTGAACAGATCGGCTGGCTCGACGAGGGTGCTCCCACCGCAGACCGGCTTCGCCAGATTGCCACGCGCTTGCAGATTGCCGATCCCGACATTGAGGCGCTGCTGAGTGATTTTCGAGGCATGTTGCAGCAGGAAGCGATCGCCGCGGCGCTGCGGCGATCAGCCTATCAGCCCCCAAAGGACTTATTGTTCGACGAAGCTCTGATGTCGGATCTGGCCGCCGCCGAGTTGGAACTGGAGGTGCGCAGTGAACAACCAATTGCAGCCCTGGAAGATGCCAGCTTGATGACCGGAAGTATCGATCGCCTCGTGCTGATGCGACATAACTCTACATTGCTGGCGGCCGATGTGATCGACTTCAAGAGCGACGTCGTCGATGCAACGGATAAAGCAGCCCTCGCAGAAAAAGTGGCCTTTTATCGCCCACAGCTAGAAGCCTATCGGGATGCCGTGGCCGCAATGTTTCGCCTTGAGCGCCGACGGATCTCTGCGAGACTCTTGTTTGTTGCCGCGGGAGTCGTCAAGGCCGTAAGGTAAAAGTACTCCTCCGAAGGTACCATCTCGGCTGAATTCGACCGCCCACAACCTTCAATAGGTCCCCTATTTCCCAGTGTTCTAAGCTCAGCTGAGTTTTTTCACCGTACGGCATCGGCTCAGTATTTTGACCTTACGCCCGACTCCCACGGAATGAAACCCTTACGCTCATTCCCTCAGCCCAACCGCTCCACTTTCACCGCGCAGAATTTGAACTCGGGGATCTTCCCGTAGGGGTCCAAGGCGTCGGTCGTCAGCACGTTCGCCGCCGCTTCGCGAAAATGGAAGGGGATGAAGATGCAGCCCGGTTCGATTCTGTCGTCGGCACGGGCTGCCAGCTCGATCGTGCCACGGCGGCTGGAGACGCTCATCATTTCTGCATGCGCGATTCCCAACTCTGCCAGATCGTCAGGATGCAGCGCCGCGAAGGCCTCCGGCTCGATCGCGTTGAGCGCCTGGCTGCGGCGGGTCATGCTACCAGTGTGCCAGTGTTCCAGGACGCGGCCGGTATTCAGGATGAACGGGTACTCGTCGTCAGGCAATTCGTCTGCCGGCTGGAAATGGCAGGGTACGAATTTTCCCCGTCCGGTCGGCGTGGGAAATCCGTCGCCGAACAGGATCTGGGTACCGTCCTGGGTGGCCGGGTCGGGACAGGGCCACAGCTTTCCCGTGCTTCCCAGGTTTTCGTGGCTCAGCCCGCCATAGTTCTGTGTCAGGTTGGCGAACTCGGCGAACACCTCGGCCACGTCCTGATAGTCGGTGGCGAGCCCCATCCGGCGACTGATATCGCACACGATCTCCCAGTCCTGCCGCGCCTCGCCCGGCAGTTCGAGCACCGACCGACCTAATTGCACGCGCCGATCCGTGTTGGTGTAGGTCCCGGTCTTCTCGAAGTAACTGCTGGCCGGCAGGATGACGTCCGCAAACTCGGCTGTTTCCGTGAGGAAGATATCCTGCACGGCCAGGAAATCGAGATTAGCGAGCGCTTTGCGGACCTTGTTGCTGTTCGGATCCGAGATGAACGGATTTTCACCCAGGATGTACATCCCCTGGACGTCACCCGCGAGTGCCGCTGCCATGATCTCCACGACGGTCAGCCCGGGCTGCGCGTCCAGCGCCGTTCCCCACGCCGTTTCGAACTTCTGGCGGATGGCGTCATTGGTGACCGGTTGATAGTCGGGATAAACCATCGGGACCAGACCGGCGTCACTGGCGCCCTGAACGTTATTCTGGCCGCGCAGAGGATGGAGCCCGCTGCCCGGTTTACCGACGTTGCCGGTCATCAGGCTGAGCGAAATCAGGCAGCGGGCGTTGTCGGTGCCGGTCGTGTGCTGCGAGATTCCCATGCCCCAGAAGATAATCATGCTGCCACCCCCGCCGGCGGGCGTCGCGCGGCTGATCGTGCGGGCGATCGCGCGAATTTCTTCTGGCGCAACGCCGCAAATGCGGGAGGCCTGCTCGGGACTGTAGTCCGCCAGCAACAGCTCGCGCAGCTGCTCGAACCCGGCCGTATGCTGAGCGATGTATTCGACGTCGACCCACTCGCGGGCAATCAATTCATGCATCAGGCCGTTGTAAAAGGCGACGTCCGTGCCGGGACGAATCTGGGCGAAATGCTTGGCGAACCGCGTCATTTCCTGCTGCCGCACGTCGACCACGATCAAGTCCGTATTCCGTTTGGCTGCTTCCTTAATGAACGTCGCAGCCACAGGGTGGTTGCTGGCCGTGTGAGAACCGGTGACCAGTGCCACGTCCGCTCTCGCGACATCGCTGAATACGTTCGTCACGGCGCCCGAGCCGATCGTTTCCATCAAGGCGGCGACGGAGGAGGCGTGGCACAGACGTGTACAGTGGTCGACGTTGTTCGTGCCGAAGCCGGCGCGGACGAGCCGCTGGAAGAGATAGGCCTCCTCGTTGGAACATTTGGCGGACCCGAATCCGGCCAGCGCGCCCGGCCCTGATTTTTGCTTGATCCGCAGCAGCTCGCTCGCCACTCGATCGAGCGCCTCCTCCCAGCTGGCCTCGCGAAAAGCGGGCAGCACGTCGTCATAGTCGACCACGCCGCCCGGCCTCCGCCCCTTTCCCCGGCCGGCAACCGAGGATGCGACTTCGCTGGACAACGGTCCCTTGGGATAGCACTGCTCGCGGCGAATCAGCGGCCGCGTCAGCCGCTGGGGATGCGTCGCATAGTCCCAGCCGTAACGGCCCTTCACGCACAACCGCTCGTCGTTCACCGGGCTGGCACGACCCTCGGTGTAAACCACAGTTTTCTCATTGGCATAAAACGTCACCGCGCAGCCGACACCGCAGTAAGGACAGACGCTGTCCACAGCACGCAGCTCGTCTCGGGGCACCGGAATGGAGGTAATCGGTTTGGGCGTCAGTGCGCCGGTAGGGCAGACGGCCACGCATTCACCGCAGGAAACACACGTGCTCTCGCCCATCGGCAGGTTCAGGTCGAAGGCGATTCCCGCCGCATAGCCCTTGCCGGTGCGCCCGATCACTTCGTTCGACTGGACGTCGTCGCAGGCGCGGACGCAACGATCGCACAGAATGCAGGCCTGGTGATCGACCGCGATCACGGGCGATGAATCATCCACAGCGCGCGTGATGCGAGAACCGGCAAACTTGGGCTCGCTGTTCTCGCACGTGGTTGCGTTGTCCGATAACAGATTGTAATCGCGACCGAGCGCTTCCAGCTGGCAGTCGCCCGTCGTCTGTTCGCGCTCGCAGGGTGAAGGGTGATCGGCCAGCAGCAATTCGGTCAGCGTGCGACGATTTCGCTCGACCTTTTCCGACCGCGTGTCGACCTTCATATCCGAGCTGCACTGCCGCACACAGGAGGCGGCCAGCACGCGCTCGCCCACATCCACCACGCACATCCGGCACACGCCTACTGGTTCCAGTCGCGGACTGTGGCACAGCACCGGAACTTGAATGCCTGCCTGCTGCGCCGCCTCCCAAATCGTCGTGCCGGCCGGTACCGTCACCGATTGGCCGTCGATCTGCAGCGTGACCGCCGGAGTGTCGTGTGGGGTGATCACGGTACTTCTCCGGGAAAATGTTTCATCATCGACAGGATCGGATTCAAGGCCACCTGGCCCAGCCCGCAGATCGATGTTTGTTCAAGCGTCTCGCCCAACTCCGGCAGAATCGCCAACTCGCTCGACGTACGCCCGCCGGATTGGACGTCTTCCAACAGTTCGACCGCTTTCTCGCTGCCAATGCGGCAGGGCACGCACTTGCCACACGACTCGTTGCGAAAAAAGCGAACTAGGTTGGTCGCCAACGAAAACAGGTCGCGTCCGTCGGCGATGATGATCGCGGCTCCGGTGCCCAGCATGCTGCCAACGTCCGCCATCGCGTCGAAGTCCAGCGGCGTGTCGACATGCTCGGCCGACAGAAAATTCGAACTCGCACCGCCCGGCAGGAACGCCTGCAGCGATTGACCGTCCCGCATGCCGCCTGCCAATTCGATCAGTTCTGCGACCGGCAGACCGTAAGGGATTTCGTACACACCGGGCTGGTTGACGTCTCCGGAGATGCACACAAACTTGAGCCCCGCGCGCCCGTCGTGTCCCTGGCCGTTCCACCACTCAGGTCCATGATGGATGATCGACGTAGCCAGCGCGAACGACTCGACGTTATTGATCAGCGTCGGCCGGCCCCATAGGCCACACGAGCCAGGGTAGGGGGGCTTGTTGCGCGGTTCACCCCGCTTGTCCTCCAGTGCTTCCAGCAGCGCCGTTTCCTCGCCCAGGATGTAACCGCCCGGCGACACAAAGATATCGATGTCGAAGCGGCGTCCGCTGCCCGATACACTGTCCCCCAGGATGCCCCGAGCGCGGGCGTCGTCGATCGCTTGCTGGACCAACTGCCGCTCGCGATCGTACTCGTGACGGATGAACACAATCCCTTGCTCGGCGCCGATCGTGAGCCCAGCCAGGATCATCCCTTCGACAACCAGGTGTGGCAGTTCCGCCAGGATGTCTCGATCCTTGAACGTCCCCGGCTCGCTTTCGTCGGCGTTGCAGATGACGTATTTCGGTGAGGCTGCTTCGGCCGCGACGAACTCCCATTTCTTGCCGGTCGGGAATCCGGCTCCTCCCATGCCCCTCAGGCCGCTCTGCTGCAGCGATTCGATGCAGGTGCGGGGCAGATCGTCGATCGACGACGCCACCAATCGCTGCAGCGTCGCATAGAATCCGTCGGGCGAGGAATACGGATCGCATTTCCAGCTGCGTGGTGCGGAGGTCGATTCTTGAGCAGGTCTCGTAGCGTTATCTCCCAACAACTCGTAAGCCTGTTCGGCTGATGCCAGCGGCACGTCGTTGGCTGCGATCGCGGGAGCCCGGTCGCAGCGTCCCAGGCAGGAGACCCTTTCTACCGACGCGTCTTTCCCGGGCATGGCAGCTTGCAGTCGCTCAGCGTGCTCGTCGCCACCGTGCATGCAGCAGACGACATCCCGGCAGACCTGAAACGTGGTCGCGGCAGGCGGCTCGCGACGGAAATGCGAATAGAAACTGACCAGCCCTTCCAGCCGATACAGAGGCACGTTCCGGCGCCCGGCAAGTTCCCGTAGTGACTCGTCATCAACGTAGCCATGCCGGTGCTGCAGTGCGAGTAGTTCGGTGAGCAATTCCAAAGCGACTCCCGTTTCGAACAGCACAACGGCCGAGGTTCGCACCAGCGCTTAGCTTAGACCCTCGTGGTCCGGCGAGTCAAGAAGGCGACCGGTTCGATTGGTGGACTTCGCGAATACTCTTGTTGCCCTGCCGGCACGATGCGCCGGCTGATAGTAATTTTGGTTTTAGTAGCTGAAACATAGTGTACAAGGAGAGAACTGCTGATTCCAGGGTTGCAGGTCTGCAACCCTGGCCGTTTTTGGGGACACCCAGTAATGTTGAATCTTGTCCCTCCCGAAAACCTGATCCGAGACATTGAAAAGTCGGAGTTGAACCAACGAACAGCAGGTGCAGATAGGTTTGGCGTCGAAAAACAAACCTTGATCTTTGACAATCCAGCAAACGCCCAAAAGATGCGATCACGGGGTCGTAATTTTGGGCGTTTGATGGATTGCCTGCAGACAGCCAGTTGCTGACTCAGTGCTAAGTTTTCAATGGCCAAGCGAGCCTTGGAGATAAGCATCGCCCAGAGAAATACCAACACCGCTTTCAGCACACTCATTCTTGCTTCCTTGCCGTCTGGAAATCAACCATTTTAGCTCGCTGATGGGCCAAACGGCAATTGGCGCAAGTCCTTGACAGCTCACGAGTACGGAATTATCAAGAGGGACAGGTAGACTACGAGCTTAAGACGGTCGTGTTGGAGCGGATCCGGCGAAACTCGTGTACCATTCACTACACATCGAGGTTGAAAAGCGAGACTATTGCACCCGATCCCTGACGACTTCGATGCTCTTATCGAGCGTGGTTGGCACCGTCTGCTTCGCCCCGTCGGGCCACTTGACCTGGAGCTCGACCGGTCCCGGGTATTCGCCAAATCCGAAGTGCAGGGTCAGGTCGTTCTGATTGCCTTCGCCTGTGGCGCCCTCGACCTGGCGCGTCAGAATCCAGCGGCCGGCACGGATGCGGACTTCGGCCCCGATGGCAAATGCATTCACCCCTTGGCCCCTCAGACGAACTTTCAGCCAGTGATGATTTTCGTTGCCGGGATTGCGCAGGAGCAACCCGCCAGTGGCGAGATCGAGATCGCCGTCATTATCGAAATCGGCCCAGGCCGCCTGATAAGAGCCGGAATGGCCGGTCCCGGTCGCATCGGTGTCATCGGACATCGTCCAGGTATTCGCCATGAGTCCGACAACCTCTTCCCCGGCATGCACATTCAGCCGGGCTGAGGTGTTGCGAAAGAGGGAACTGCGATCGCCGGCATACTTCGTTGTCAGATAAAGATCGGGAAAGCCGTTGTTGTCATAGTCGCCAAAGGTCCCAGTGGCATACGACTCCTGCCAACGGACGACTTCGCCGGGGTGGGCGACAAACGTGCATCCCGCTTCAGTCAGGTTATTGCGATAAAACTTGCAGCGATCCTGAGAAGCCGGCGGATGGCTGAAGTTGCCGACGATGAGGTCGAAATGGCCATCATTATCGAAATCGACCCAGCACGAGCCGACCGAATGACCATACTCGTTCCCTACATTTTCGCCACAAACGTTGCCGACCTCCCTTGCGACGTCGGTGAATTTGAAGTCACCGTCGTTGCGAAAAAGCCAATTCGCCTGCAGTCGATAATTCGACACGTAGATGTCGAGATCGCCGTCTTCGTCGTAATCGGCCATAGTCACACCGCGACCGCGCAGGATACCTGGCGTGTGCCAGACATTGGTGAACGACTCGCCGCCGTTGTTGCGAAAGATGACGTCATGCCACTCATGACCGGTATCCCAATTCTCATAGCCGGTCATGTAAAGATCCAGGTAGCCGTCTCCATTGAGGTCGCCCCAGGCGGCGCCGCGGCAAATCCGCATCGGTCGAGAATCAAGGATGCTCCTGACATCCGTGAAGACATCGTCGCCGTCGTTTCGCAGCAGCACGCCCTCGGCGTACATGTAAAGGTCGAGGTCGCCGTCGTTATCGTAGTCGCCCCAGATCCCCGGCCCTTCGAAGGGGCCGTCGATCTTGGTAAACTTGCCCTCGTTGTTCCGCCACAGATTGTCGCTGTAAACATCGACCCAACCGTCGTTGTTGTAATCGCCCCAGGCCACCTGGGTGCAACAGAAGCCGTGCACTCCGACGTCGCTGGTGACATCCTCGAACTTGGCGCTGTCGGCGGTGGCGGCGCTGACGATAAGCACAAGTGCCGGGAAGGCGATTCGACTCATTACGACTGGCAGTTGTATCATGTGAGATGGACTTTCATTCGGGTGGTTTAATGACACACCCTCGCCGGATTCGCTACCTTGAAAGTTAGTTTGACCGACATTTTCCAAAGACGAACGTGCCCACACTAACCATCATTATCCAGGAAAAGTCAGCCGTCGTCTAGTCGTGTGGCGCAGGCTGCCTGTCCCTCCCGAAAACCTGATCCGAGACATTGAAAAGCCGGAGTTGAACCAATGAACGTCCAGCGGCTCTGGCGCGGCGCGATCGAAAGCGACCTGCATGGCATCGTAAAGCCGCAGTCCGAATACGAGCCGATTGCGATGGCGGTTAAGGGTAGAGTACTTGCCGGCTGTGATATCTCCGCCACATCCATCAAAATGCAGGTTAAATACTCCTCGTTGTGGATTCCAGGTATGAGTTCCTGGACCTCTTCGTAAACGAGCATCGCCTGTCCGAGTAGATGCTTCCAGCAGGTGTGGCAAGTGCCAGTTTTTGACTCTCATGCTGCCTTCGCATCAGCGAATTTGTGTGAAGAACTCACGATTCAACTCGACGTGTGCGAACATTTCTGGATAATAGGGCAATTGACCCGAGAACCGCGTCTCCCCGCCTCAGTGCCCCCCCCCCCCTGCCCCCCCCCCCCTGCCCCCCCCCCCCACCCCCCCCCCCCCACCACCCACACCACCCCCCG
>Ga0115002_10010009_pt1 | contig 10254 bp, 13 predicted proteins | sample ArcticOcean_MG_C_8_FD_89576 | JGI IMG/M metagenome (GOLD analysis project Ga0115002, IMG submission 89576) | Marine microbial communities from western Arctic Ocean - ArcticOcean_MG_CB11_86 | ecosystem: Environmental > Aquatic > Marine > Oceanic | place: Arctic Ocean: Canada Basin | collected... | reverse complement strand
CGTGCCGAGTTCTATCCGATCCGCGTCGCCAGTTCGGTCGTCTCGCTGCCTGGAAAGCAGGGGCGAATTGAGGCGGAATTGCAGGCGATGAAGATCGGTCCTTATCTGCTGCTGACAATGCCCGGTGAGCCGATGGTCGAATACGGCTTCAAGCTGGAAAAGGCCATCGCCGACCGGGCGATTCCGATCATCATCGGCTACGCGAACGGACACATCGGCTACATCGCAACATCAGATGCTCACAAAGTCGGCGGCTACGAACCGAACACCTCGAAGCTCGCCCCCGAAGCCGAGCTGATCCTGCTGACCGAACTCGGCCGCCTGGCCGACCGTGTGGTGGGTGATGTCTTTGAATCGTTTTCCAAACACCCGAAAGACTTGAAGCGACGGGAGAAACAGAAGAAGTCGCGGCTGGAACCGAAGGTTAAACCATGACCGACAGACGCGTGGTTCCTCGCCGGCCCGACGGAGAACTTCAGTGACAGCACCAGTGATCTTACGGAAGTTGTGGGGTAACTCCCTGCGGTTGTCCAAGATCCTTGAGACTGTTCGGCACGAGTTCTCGCCACCGTGTCTACGGCACCGTGTCTACGCGGCCGTGTCATCATCGCGTTGTACGCAATCACGTTTTCATGGAGGACGGGGAAATGTCCTACTTCACAATATCGCACTTCGGCAACACGGCCCTCAGGCTCTTCACGCCAGCATCGGTCACCAGAGTGCCGCCGACGTCGAGACGTTCCAGCTGCGCCAGTCCCTCAAGATGAACCAGCCCGGCATCGGTCACTAAGGTGCCGTTGAGGTACAGCCCTTTCAGCGTCGCTCGACCCTTGAGATGTGCCAACGCATCGTCAGTCACCTTTGTGCCGCGAAGATACAGAACTTGCAAGCTCGTCATCCCCACGAGATGCTCCAGCCCTGCGTCGGTCACCTGCGTGCTGTCGAGGTCCAATTCTTGAAGCATCGACAGACCCTGGACGTGTTGCAATCCGGAGTCGGCGACTTGAGTGCTGCGGAGGCTCAGCGATTGCAGGTTCGTCATCCCCTTGAGATGTGCCAATCCGGCGTCAGTCACTTCCGTGAGGTGGAGCCGCAGACGTCGCAGGCCCGTCAGTCCCTTGAGATGTTCCAGACCAGCGTCGGTCACGTTCTTGCAAGCTCCCAGGCCCAGCGATTGCAAGCTTGTCAGTCCGGCCAGATTCTCCAATCCTGCGTCCGTCACCTCTGAGAAGATGAGGCTGACCTCCAACACCGGTTTTTCGGGACTCTCCTCGTCAAGTGTGACTTCACCCTGAAGTTTCTTGATGGCTGCAATGGCGGCGGACCGTGGATCGATCATTCCCACGTCATCTGTGTTATCCGCATCGTTCGGAAGGGTGTCGGCGTCAGCCACGTCATTCAATTCGGTCGCCGTATCCCTCGCGTCGGCGACATCGTTCAAGTCGTTCGTCGTGCCAGCGGCAGCCTGCAAATCGTCTGGCACTTGTTGCTTTTCACATCCGACCAGCAATACCGACCATGCCAACAGTATGAAGTGTAAAGTTCTCATGGTGTCACCAATCGTGTGAGAGGGAACGGACCCGCCGAGCATACCGTCACGGAGTGCGCCGTTCCACAGGGGGCTGTGTCCTGCTCAAAGCCCTGTCGCACAACACGACTACTTCAGCGGACGCAGCGTCAGCGGCGACTTAATGAATCCAGAAACATATGGTGACGGGGCGGTTCTTTTATTCCAGTCCACCGGCTGTCACCGAAGTCAACACGCACCGGGCCGTTACTTGCACGGAGTCAAGACGGCGGGTTCGGGGCTTCCGTGTCGGTAACTGCAATTTCTGCCCGCATCCTTGGCCGCATAGAGCGCGGAATCGCCCCTCTTGAGCAAAGAGGAAGCGTCGTCGTCGACCTGGGCTTCGGCCACGCCAATGCAAACCGTCAGCGAGTGTTCTTTGCCGTCGTAGCGCAGCGGGGTGGTGTCGATCGCTACACGCAGTTTCTCGGCAATGCAGCTTGCTTCATCGAGCGTGCTATCGGGCAGCAAGGCAACGAATTCGTCACCGCCGATTCGGGCCGCCGTACCACGGTAACTCACGATCTCATTGGTAATGTCAGCCACTTCCTTGAGAACCGCGTCGCCCAGCAAATGGCCGAACTCGTTATTGAACGTCTTGAAGTAATCGATATCCATAATCAGCAAACACAGGGGTGCTCCCTGCCGTTGTCGCTGCGTCAGCGCGCGAGACATCTCCAGGTCGAACAAACGTCGGTTCCCGAGACCCGTCAGAGGGTCGGCATGGGCTTCGGCCAGATTCGATTCGATCTCGTGCTTCTGCCACACAATATGTCGCAGCGCAACGATCCCCATGACCAACGACACCGACAGAATGGTCATCAGGAATGATCTGGAATAAACGTCGGGGCCGTGCTTCGAGATGATCCATAAGTATCCCGACAGACCGGCCACAATCACGCCGAACAGTCGTCCGTGGGCTAACACGTACTTGTCGATGTCGAAGGAATGTTTATCGGCGTGAGTCTCACCACCGTGGTAGAGCGTTTGGTTCCCGTATGACGCCACGAATGCGAACAGGCGGGTGCTGGAAATCGCCAGCACGCCAACCGCTCCGCTGATCGCCAGGAGCGCGGTAAACGTGATATTCCAGATTTCGACAAGCGTATCCACGGAATCCCTCACTCAGTTTCCTTGGTTCAATGGTGATTGCTGCGTAGACCGTGAGCGCAATCAGCATTTTGTTCATGATCCAGGCAAGTCTAGGTCGCCATTGCCCGGCCCGCCGAAACTAATCAGGCCATCGAAGCTTGGTCTCGCAGATTGCCTGGAACCGAAGGTGCTACGACCTCGATAATCGGACTCATCGGTAGCGGCAGGGCGTGGTAGGGCGATTATGTGTCGATTATTGCCCATAATCTGCGTGATTCCCAATCCAGAACCAGAGCAGGCCGTTTTCCACTTCCACCGCTAACACTCGGTGTTGCCGTCTGACACGGGCGGAACGAAACCGTCCAACTTTCTTGAAGTGCAATGACGGATGGCTGGGGTCGGCTTTAAGCAACGCGAAGTTCTTGTTTGCGAGCTTCTGAATGCCGGTGGGCAACACGTCATAACAACGCCAGAAGCCGGGACTGGCGAAATGGTTCATAGCCCGGTCGATTCACCTGTTTGGTGTTCCCGGACGGCTTCGTTTGCCAAGCGGTCAAGCCGTCCGGCAGCGGCGTTGGTCTCGAACTCTTGATCCCAGTTCTTCGCATCGAACGCGAGGAACCATTCGCGAAACTTCAAGAGTTCCTCGGGCGGCAAGCCAGAGATCGTCTGTTCGAGTTCTTGGAGAGTCATGCTGGTATCGTACCACCTTGGGAATACAGAAGTGGAGACTGAAACAGACCGACCCACCTGCACTGCCACGCTACGATTTGATCTTCCGCTCGCGAAGTTTCTGGCGGGCGCGGGAGAGAGTCGGGCCGATGGTGTTTTCGGCCAGGCCCAGGCCTTGGCTGATCTCGCGGTACGACTTGCCTTCCAGGTGGTATTGGCGAACCACCTCGGCGTCGCCGACGGAGAGGCCCGTGAGCATTTGCTCGACCTCTTCCATGTCGTCGATGCGTGACTGTTCGGTCGCTGCCAACTCGGCCGCGTCCAGCTCGGCTCGCTCGACGCCGGCACCCTGTGCGCTCACATGCCCCAAGGCTTCGGCCATCTTGCGGCGCGACATTTCGCGAACCACAATGCGGCGGGCAATCACTGTGAGATATGTCGCTAGCGAACTTTTTCCGCGAAAACGGCGAAGAATTTTGTAGTCGTCAGCGACTAAGGCCAGAAACACTTCGGCGCACAAATCGTCGACATCCTGCGGCTTCGAGGTGACGCTTCGCGCATGAGCGGCGTGGTTGATGACATGCACGAACAGGCCGATGAAGCGATCGACGAAATCCCGCCACGCGCCGGGTTCTTCCGCCACGCAACGTTTGAGCAGATTGCGATCAATTTCAGTCAATGCCACGGGACCGCAGCCCTATTCAGCGGGAACGTTGAAAATGGGGAATGCGCCGTTTTGGCCGACATCGTTGAACGAAGTTCGGTCTGATCCAAGGGGTCCGACGCCACACCAACAAGGCAATCCTCTCGAAACCCCGCAAAACGTAGGAGTTTCTCGATAAGATCACTTCCAGCCAATGTAATTGGATTCGTGAGACGTGGCAAGACGGACTTCTACTCATACGTTGTGGTGCATCGTCGCAAGTCGTTCACCAATGGGTAGCTACGACCGCAGAGGGCCATCGGTGATTGCGAATATTTCGGTCACTTGACACCCTCGAAACGCACGATTAAGATTCGCCGAGTTGTCGGCCCACAAGTCGTGTCGACGGCATTTGTTGCGGAGCGAACCGTTCCACACTGCACCACATTGATCGTTTGTGAAAGCTGATTCGTTCGACAAGGTCGATCGAATCAGCATGCCGGAAGAAGAAAGGGAGCAGCATGACCCACGTCGTCGTCGAACCGTGCTTCGGCTGTAAGTACACCGATTGCGTTGTTGTTTGCCCAGTCGAGTGCTTTTACGAAGGCGAATCGATGCTTTACATCCATCCGGATGAATGCATCGATTGCGAAGCCTGTGTGCCGGAATGTCCGGTCGAGGCCATCTTCCATGAAGATAACTTGCCCGAGGAATGGACAGATTACACCGCGCTCAACGCTGAACTGTCCACGACATGCCCGGTTCTGACTGAGAAGAAAGAATCGCTGGCAGATTCCGGCGATACTTGCGCTGCGGCAGGCTAAGCGGCAACCCGCTGAATCACAAGAATTCACACGCCCGGTCTCCTTCGAGAGCGGGCGTTTTTTTGCGCCGGACCCGCCAGCCCGCGAAATCATACTAGCCCGAAGCGCAAGCGAGTGTGTCATTCGGGAACGCGAACCTGCTTCAATAGCGCGCCAGTGACGGATCAATCTCGATCGCCCAGCGATCCACGCCGCCTATCATGCTCGTTGCGTGCGCGAAGCCCTGTTGTCGCAACCAGGTGGCGACCTGCAAACTCCGCATGCCGTGATGACAGTAAACGATGATTTCGGCGTCACGATGTTCCGCCAGTTCCTCGACCCGCGTGGCGATTTCGCTCATCGGTAGCAATCGGGAAGACTCAATACGCACCAACGCATACTCGTCTTCCTCGCGACAGTCGAGCAAGACAAACTCGGCGCTGTCTGTTTGCTTTGTGGCCGTTAGCTTTTCATTGACTTGTCGGCAGTCAATTTCGATGGGGCTGTCGGCAGAGGGTGTTGTCATGGAGAGGCTTTCACACGGTTCGTAATTGAGAGGACGGGTTGTTCCGCTGTACGGCTCGGCGTAGAATCCGTTAGCCCGGCGCCGCATCGATGGGCATATAGAATATCGGCGCACCATCACGAATGGCAAACGACAAGCTACGGCGGCAGATCGTTTTTGAGGCCGCCCGTCTGATGTATCACCGTCGCGAGTCGGAGTACTCTCGGGCGAAATGGAGAGCCGCCCGCAGGTTCTGTCACGGCTGGGTCAAGCCGGCGGACCTGCCCACCCACCGTGAGATTCGCGCGGAAATTCTTCGGTTTGCCTACACCGAAGAGAAGGCCAGACGTCCTGAACTGCCCGACATGCAGGTCGAAGTTGAGGTGGAGGGCAAGCCCGATCGTTTCCAAGTCTTCCGGGCGCTGCTGTTGCCATTGGAACACGTCAGCGAGAAGCGGGAGTATCATCCTGAGAGCGATGTGCTGTATCACAGCCTGCAAGTTTTCGACCTGGCATGTAACGAAATTCCTTACGACGAGGAATTTCTGCTGGCGGCGTTATTGCATGACGTGGGCAAGGCGATCGATCCTTACGAGCACGTCGAGGCCGGTCTGGAAGCACTTGGCGAATCCATCACCGATCGGACGGCTTGGTTGATCGAACAGCACATCCTGGCGCATGCTTTGGCCGAGGGAACAATTGGCGTTCGCGCGCGACGCCGGTTGATGCGGGCCGATGACTTCGACGAACTTGTGCTGTTGAGCAAATGCGATCGCGCCGGGCGCGTACCGGGCGCGGATGTTCCCGATGTAGACGCTGCCTTGGATTACCTCCGTGATCTCGCCAAGATGTGCGGATAGAACATTCGAGGATAACAGCCAGCTTACGCTGGCCGCTCGCCAGGACACAGGACTATGCCATGCAACGATTGATTGTCACCGGACCGAAGCAGGCGGAATTTCAGGAAGTTGACCGGCCCGCGTGTCCGGAAGATGGCGTTGTCATCAAGGCGCGGGTGACGGCGATTAGTGTGGGGACCGAGATTCGTGTATTCCGCGCGGTTCCTGTTGATGCCGCTGGCAAATTCCTGCACGAGCGGATTCCGTTTGAATTGCCGGCCGAGAACGGTTACTCGATGGTTGGCGAAATTGTCGAAACCGGTTCGCGGGTGGAGTCGCTGGTTGTGGGCGATCGCGTTTTCGCAGGTTTGCCTCACAAAGAATACGCCACGGCCGCCGAGCAGGACGTCTTCAAGCTGCCTGAGGAAATCCCTGATGAGCAGGCCGTCTTCCTGAATATTCTGGAAGTCGGGCATATCTCGCTGCGGCGCGGAAGCCCGTCACCCGGAGAGAATGTGGCGGTTCTTGGGCAGGGAGTGATCGGCCTGGGAATTCTCGCGTACGCGCGGGCGTTCGGTTTTCGCACCATCGCCGTTGACCCCAGCCCCGCGCGGTTGGCGATTGCCGAGGCGATGGGGGCCGGCTTGGCGATCTCTCCCGAGGAACCCGATTTCCTCGCACGCGTGGCCGAGTTCTGTGATGGGCACGGGGCGGATCTTGTTGTCGAAGCGGCGTCGGTTTGGTCAGCAGTGGAAACCGGCATGCAGATCGCCGCGCCGGAAGCGAAGATCGTTGTTGCCGCACGTCATACGGATCAGCCCGAGTACAACCCGGTTGGTCATCCTTATTTGGGCAAGCGATTGACGTTGCTGACATCCTACGGCCACGAACCACTTGGTAGCCGTTGGGATCGGTCTCGTTCGGTCGCGCTTTCGATCGATCTGTTGCGGCGTGACCGGTTGCGGGTTGCCCCGTTGGTCACGCACACTTTTGATCGCCAGGAACTTCCCGACATCTACGCCCGACTGGAACAGGGTGACCGCGACATCGTCGGGGCCGTGTTTCGGTGGTGACGCTTTGTTAGTCTGAAAAACGATGATTGCTCTTGTTTAACGGCGAGCCGCAGGCGTCAGTTTTTCGCAACCGATACCGGGCATCCCACCGACAGACAGCCACACCGACGCCTGCGGCTCGCCGTTAAACGAAATAGAATCCAGAACGCTTCTTCTGCAACGGAAACAACGATGCTCTGCACTTCGATTGCTCCGGAATCGCGAACGCTGGCGAAGGTTGATTTGCTCAACGCGGCTAGCCAGAGCGATATGGTCGAGTTGTGTCTGGATCGGTTCATTAAGGCTCCTGATGTGAAGGAGCTGATTGAAGAGATCGATACGCCGGTGCTTGTTTCGTGTCGTCGCAAGCAAGACGGTGGACGTTGGGAGGGAACCGAAGACCACCGCCTGCGACGTCTCCGCGCCGCGATGGGGGCGGGGCCGTCTTATGTCGAAATCGACATCGACAACGCGGCCGCCATTGACGTTTCCAAGGAAACGAAACGCGTGATTTCGTTCACCAGCCTGGATGGCCCGCTGGATGACATCGAAGCGATGTTCGATCGCGCAGCGGCCGCCGGAGCCGATGTCGCCAAGTTCACCTGGCCGACACCCACCCTGGACGATGCCTGGCCCATGCTGGAGGCGATCAGTCACGATCACGATGTGCCGGCGGTCGGGATGGGGCTGGGACATGGCGGGTTGTCGTTTTCGCTGCTGGGGCGGAAGTACGGCTCACCATGGATTTATGGCGCTCTGGAAGCGGGCATGGAATCGCACGAAGGGCAATGCACGCTGGCGGAACTCGAACAAACGCATCGCTGGCGAGAAATCGACGGCGAAACGCGGTTTGTGGGCGTGCTGGGTTTCGGCACGTCGCGTGCGCGGACGGTTCGAGCATTCAACGAGGGGTTCGAGCGTTTGCAGATCAACGCACGCTGTCTGCCGTTGGAGATCGGACAGTTCGATCAATTGGCGGAAATACTGGATGCACTGCAGATCAACTCCATCGTGGCGAGTCGTCATCTGGGCGAACACATCCTGCCGTTGGCTGAGCATCCCGAGGAGTCTGCCGAGATCGGTCGCAACGCGGACTTGCTGCTGAAGAAGAAGGATGGCTGGCATGGATACAACAGTATTTGGCGCAGCGCGATTAAGTCGTTGGAGCGCAGGTTACATGTTGCCGGTGCAGGGCAGAAACCGCTCGATGGTCGCAACGTGCTTGTCTTCGGTGCTGGTCCGCTGGCCGCTTCAATGGTTTATGGCTTGCAGAAACGCGGCGCCTGGGTGACGGTGACTTCCTCGACGGACATCGAAGACGAAAGCAGTGTTGTCTTCTGCCCGGAATGCGGTGCTTCGGTGAATACGACCCCCGACCTGGCCGAGCAGATGGCCGACCGGTTCGATGCGATGGCCGCACCATTTCAAAACGTGAACGGCTTGCCAACTGATGTCGTCGTGTTTGCCGACCCTGCGTTGCACTTGGGTTACGCGGCCAACGAATTGAATCCGGCTTTCCTGAATTCGTCAATGACTGTGATCGACTTGGCCGGTATGCACCAGGACAGCGAACTGGCGGCCGAGGCGCGGCACCGAGGCTGCCGGGTCGTCGAAGCGGGCGATGTACACTCGGACCAAATCGCAACGCAGTTCAAGTCGGTCGCGGGGAAGGAGTTGCCGTAGGGGTCTGTTGTGAATTCGCCGTAAAGGCATAGAATTCCAGCGACGTCGGCCCCGAAGATTCACGGGTCGCCGTAACGTATTTGATTTTGGTCGTTCATTAGATACTCATCCATATCGGTACGTCTGGCGTGTTATATAGGTACTTCTATCGTGTGATTGTGCTTTCGTCGTCGGAAGCCGAGCACGACATCGCACGGGCCTACGACGTGCATGCCAACGGGTATTTGGTCAAGCCGATGGAATTTGGCAAGTTCTATCAGATGCTGGAAGAGGTCTGCTCGTATTGGTCAAAATGGAATACGCTGGCGATGAGTTCGGCAAGCCCAAGCACTGAATCGTCCGATTGACGGCACCGGCGCTGGTTGATGGTTGGTCTTCTGCAACGCATCACAAAAAACAGGTAAGTCGTCTTCCTCGTTTTGCGATTCGGTCGTGCTATGCTGATTCAACGGTAAAGTAGAATCACGCGCAAACCCTCTGTGCTCATGCGGTTGGTTGTGAAGTTTCATGTTAGAAGGATGTTGGTAAGATGCCAGACATCTCTGTCGAGCATCGGGTGGTCCCTGCGATGGCACAGTCTCAGAAAGAGTATCGCTGTCAGCTGCCGTGGGTGGGGTACTATGAGCAATATTAACCCTGAAGAACGATCACGCTGCCTGTTCGAGAATTTGAACGATGCGTTTTTTGTCTTCGATCCGGATGGATATCGAGTTCTCGATGCCAACCCGACGGCCGAGCGTCTGACCGGCCTGCCCTGCAAGCAACTCGTGGGCATGACGTTGTCTGAGTTGTTGTTGGCCGACGAGGGTCATTCGCTCGATGCGTTGATTCAGGCCTACCAATCGACGGGTGTGTTTCATTCGCAGGAAGGCTACCGGCTGCACTCCGAGAAAGGCGATTCCTCCGCGTTGAACATTAGTGTCAGCCGCATTCATACCTCGCCCAAACCGTTGGGGCTTGTCGTCGCCTGCGATATCACAAAGCGCAAACAGGCCTTGCGAACGGCGAAAGACGAACTGGCCTATTCATCGGTCCCCGTACGCGACGGCACAGGTCGCGTGACCGGCAGCCTGGGGATCTTGCAGGACGTCACCGAGAGGAAGCAGTCTGAAGTGGAGTTGCGCGAAAGCGAAGAGCGGCTGGGACTGGCGATGCGGGGGGACTTCAGACGGGCTGTGGGACTCGGATCTTGCCACGGGTCAGGAATACTGGTCACCTCGATTTCGTGAAATGGTGGAGTATGACGAGGATGAACTTGAAGCGACCTACGACTCGTTTCTGGTTCATCCGGAATTCGCGTACTGAGGTTTGCGAAGAGAAGGACATGCTTGTCTCATCTGAAGTTGTGTCGAAATCGACTTCAGAAACGGTAGAGCAAGCATGTCCAAGAGTCTGTTG
>Ga0115002_10010008_pt1 | contig 10255 bp, 9 predicted proteins | sample ArcticOcean_MG_C_8_FD_89576 | JGI IMG/M metagenome (GOLD analysis project Ga0115002, IMG submission 89576) | Marine microbial communities from western Arctic Ocean - ArcticOcean_MG_CB11_86 | ecosystem: Environmental > Aquatic > Marine > Oceanic | place: Arctic Ocean: Canada Basin | collected... | reverse complement strand
CAGACTCACCGTTCGGACCCTGACCGATCACACCGTCCGGCCCAAGACCGGCAGCCGGCACCACAGCATCGATACCCAGTACCGGTGCGGCACTCTCCTGAGCCGGAGCGCTGTCACTCTCCTGAGCTGGAGCGCTGTCACTCTCGACTCGGGGTGCGTTAATAGGATCACCGGAGCTACACGCCGCGGCTCCAAGGGCGAACACTGTTGCGAGAAGCACCAGCCTCACGATTCCCCATCCGCTTCCGATCTTTTTGATTTTCACGTGTAACCTCTCCTATTTTTCTGGTGGATCATTACTTTAGTCAGACTAAATCTCATAGTCCAAAATTGCAGTTAATACCGATATTTCACCGTCGTCCAAACGCCACAGCCCCGATAATTAGCACACCCTTGAGCGCCAACTGGGCGGCCGATGGCACGCCGGTGAGGTTGAGGCCGTTGTTCAGGACCCCGATGATCAAGCTGCCGATAAAGGCTCCAACGATCGTTCCCTTGCCGCCGAACAAACTCGTTCCGCCAAGGATGACAGCGGCGATTACGTCGAGTTCCATCCCCTCGCCGATCACCGGCCGGGCAGCGTGGGCACGGGCCGAGAAGATCATCCCCGCCATTCCTGCAGTCAGTCCGCTGAGGGTGAGCGCGATAATCCGAACTTTATTCACTGCTATGCCCGAGAACCGGGCCGCCTCCGCATTACCGCCAGTCGCGTAGACCTTGCGTCCAAAGACGGTGCGCTGTAACCACATGATTCCAACGACGACGATGATGATCGTCCAGAAGATCGGCGCCGGGATGCCGAAGAAGTGACCGTCACCGAAGAGTCGCTGATACCGCGGCTCGTTCACGATCACCGGCCTCGTGTCGGTGAGCAGAAGGGCGATCCCACGAGCAACGCCGAGGGTGCCCAAAGTCACCAGAAACGAAGGTATCTTCAGCCAGTTCGTGAGAGCGCCGTTCACGAAGCCGGTGAGCGCCCCGACCGAAAGAGCGACTAAGGCTCCGGTCACCCAGCCACCGCCGACATCGCGCATGGCCATCGCCGCAACCATCGATGACAACGCGACGATCGACCCAACCGACAGGTCGATCTGACCAGAAACGATGACGAACGTCATCCCCACGGCCATGATCGACACCATCGCCGTTTGCCGGCCGATGTTCTGGAAGTTGGTCGCCGAGAAGAAAACCGGCGACAGCAAACTGAAAGCGATGATCAAAATGATGAACGCCGAGTAGAGAACCAAATCCTGCGGATCGGGTCGCAAGCGGCGAAAGAGCTCGGCCAATTTCAGCGAAACCGCCGTGGTCTCGGTCGTGTCGGTCTTCATTTCTGTCATGGCACTAACTCCCGGTCCGGGACGAGGGCGTGGAATTCCAAGTCTTGCACGATCGTGTGGAGTTCATTTTCCGACTTGATCAGCGACGGGTCAATATTCTCAATACCCCGGCCACCACTAAACACCACAATCCGGTCGCAGAGATCAAGGAGATCTTCAAACTCGCCGGACACGACGACGACACCAGCCCCACCTGCAGCCAGACGCCCAATTACAGCAGCAATTTCCACCTTGGCACCGACGTCGACGCCAGCCATCGGCTCGTCCGCGAGGAAGACCTTCGGGCTGGTCTGCATCCACTTCGCGAAGACGACCTTCTGCTGGTTGCCGCCCGACACGGTCGTCATCAGTGCACTGGTCGACGGGGCCTTGATGAGCAGTTGGTCGATGGCCTCGTGCGCCCGGGCGCGGATATCGCCGGCGTTAACTATGCCGCAAGACGACAGATCGTCGAGCTGGGTTAAGCTGATGTTCGCTGACAATCCATGACCAAGGATGAGGCCCTCGGTGGTCCGGTCCTCGGGCACGAAGGCCAAGCCGGCGGCCATCGCGTCCTTTGGCGAGCGAAGCCGGAGCGGGTGACCCTCGACGGTGATCTCGCCCTCGTCGAGCCGGTCGATGCCGAAGAGCGCCCGCAGCAGGCTAGATCGGCCACTCCCCCGCAGTCCAGCTATGCCTACGACCTCGCCCGGATAGACCTCCAAATCGGCACCTCGCAGCTTGATGTTGCACAGACCGCGGGCGACAAGCACCGGGACGTTCGACGACCGGTTGCCGAAGGTCTCGTTCCCCAACCGGAGCCGTCCTTCTCCTTTGCCCTGCTTCGCTCCCGTGATCGCCGCTACGAGCGAATCCATGTCGGTCTCAGCGGTCTCGTATCGGGCGACAATCTCTGCATCGCTAATTACCGTCACCCGATCCGAAAGATCGAAGACCTCTTTCAGCCGGTGGGTGATGTAGATCACGGCTGCCCCGCGATCGCGAAGCACGCGGACCGCGGCGAACAATGCCTCCTGCTCCCCAGGGCTCAGCGAGGAGGTTGGCTCGTCGAGGATGAAGATCCGGGCATCCACGCTGAGCGCCTTCACAATCTCGACGAGTTGCCTCTGCGCGAACGGGAGACTCCGAACTTCGACGTTAGTCCCAGGGATGTCGAGCCCCAGCTCGTCGCAGCGCCGCTGGGCCTCGGTCTGCATCGCTCTACTGTCGGTCAGGCCAAATCTCGTAATCTCGCGACCGAGGAAGATGTTCGCCGCGACCGACAATGTGGGGATGAGGCTCAGTTCCTGGTACACCGACGCGATCCCAGCATCGCGCGCCTCGTTGGGATCGGCGAACAACATCGGGACCCCATCTATCGAGAGCGTGCCCTCGTCCGGCTGGTGGACACCCGATATGACTTTCACAAGTGTCGACTTGCCGGCGCCGTTCTGGCCGAGGAGCGCGTGAATCTCGCCACCGCGCACATCAAGATCGATGCTGGCCAGCGCCGTCACAGCTCCGAACCGTTTCACGACCCCGCGAACCGACAGCAGGGCCGGCGGCTCTCGATCTTCACCGTCGTGCGGCTCGAACCGGTCGCGGCTCACGGACGTCTCCTCACTCGTCACTCGGCCTCTGCCGATGGCCAGGCGGCCTCGATGAAGCGGCGCCGGGCGGCGGCAACGAGTTCCATGTCGACGTGTTCGTTGGGGCCGCCGGAGATCCCAACACCGAAAGCCGATCCATCGGGGAATTCGAACCAACTGCCGCCGCCGAAGGCCACAAGTGGCTCAAACGTCGGGATCGAGTACAGGGCTTCGCCGGGCTGGATGAGCGGCTTCATGGCACCAGTGTCGAGCCGAAGCGAGATCGACGTCAAGGCTTTGCGCTCGGCCATTGAGATGGCGATGAGGCCGGAACCCGGCATCCGGTGGGTGAGCACGATGTTGCCATGCTCGTCGAACACCGTGACACAGATCTCGAGGCCGCGTGAGACAGCTTCCTCCTCGCAGATCTCGGCGAGCCGCTTGATCGCCCGGTAGTTGTCGAGGGCGCTCATGAGGCCTCAAAGTCTGGTGTCGGCCGGTAAATCGGCCCGCGCTCGATAACCCGATCAAGGATGCCGTCGGCGAGGTAGGCCTCCGCTTCGTCCGGAAAGGCCGGGTTCTTCTCGGGAGTAATCCCCGGGTACCCGAAACCCTTTCGGATCTTCGGATTGATGAGATAGGCACCAGCGACGATGAAGCCGAGTTCGTCGAACACCGATTCCTCCTCGCTCCTCAGGCGGTCCAACACATCTTGGGGCTCACCGGGTGTATCCAGGACCTGCCTCACAAAGGGGAAGAGATCAGGACGGGCTCCGAGGGCCCGGTCGATCCACACCGTGTGGACGTCCGCTTCGCTCGCCGAAGGGAAGCCCGCTCCGCCGGCGATGAGAGCGTCCACGAAGCCTGCAAGCCGGTCTCGGTCGGCGTCGGAGAAGTCAAAGCCCTTGTCCTTGCCCTTGATCTGGATATTCACGACGCCACCTTCTGCTTCCGTGCGTTCTCGACCAAATACGTGGCCGTTCTTTTGGCGATGGCGCTGATTGTCGCCGTCGGATTCACACCGGTCGCCGTGACGAAGACGCTTCCGTCGATTACGTACAGGTTCGGGATGTCGTGACTGCGCCCCCACTTATCCACCACCGAATCCGACGGATCGTCGCCCATGCGTGCGGTGCCGAGGTTGTGCATGGACGGGTTATTACGGCCCGTGACCCAGGCCTTCGTTGCGCCGGCAGCTTCGTGCGCCTCGAGGGACCGTTCAAGGTTCCAATCGACAATGCGCTTAGTGTTCTCCCCCGTGACGTAGCGGACCTTGGCCGCCGGGAGCCCGTCGGAGTCGGTCTGATCGTGATCGAGGGCGATGTAGTTCGTCTCTTCAGGCAGGTCGTCGGGCATCGTCATCCACTCAATCATGTGGCCGACCATGTCCTTCATCCGTGCGGTGAAGTCGGTCCCCCAGAATGACTCGTCGGCCGTCCCCTCCCCCTTCGTCCAGCGGTCAATCATCCGGGTCGGCGCCACCGACGACGGGATAATGTGCCATTTTGAGCCGCGGACAAACCCCCGCGACTCGTCTGTCTCGTAGAATTCCATCGATTCGATGACCTCGCCGGCGGGACCTGTCCAGTCCTCTACCGGGTCTTCGTAGATGCCGACAGACGTACCGAACGGATGCGTCATATAGCGCTTCCCTACCAACCCGGACGAGTTCGCGAGGCCGTCAGGGAACTGGTTGCTGGCCGACATGAGAAGCAGACGCGGCGTGCCGACGCCGTTCGCCGCGACGATCACGACGTCGGCGGCCTGGAAGTGCTCAACACCACCCTGGAGGTAGACCGCACCCGTGGCAAGGCCAGCATCATCGGTGGTGATACGGGCTACCCGGGCCCGAGTGATCACCTTGGCTCCGTGCTTCATGGCATCGGGGAAATGGGTGAGGTCTGTCGTTGCTTTGGCGCCTTCGGGGCAGCCGTACATGCAGACGCCGAGTCGTTTGCATTGTTCGAGATGATCAGTCTTTTGCGAAGGGATCGAGTTGTAGCCGGGCCACCAATGCCAGCCAAGCTTGTCCATACCCTGGGCCATCATCCGCCCAGCGTTGGTGATCGGATGAGCCGGCAGGGGCGGCTGATGGTCGGGCGGGTAGGCAGGGTTGCCCGCCTTTCCCGCCACTCCAAACTCGCTTTCCACCGCGGCGTAGTAGGGCGACAGGTCCTCGTAAGAGATCGGCCAGTCGTCCGCCACACCATCGAGAGTCCGGACGCGGAAATCACTGGGCTTGGAACGGCACCAGCAACTTGCGTAGAGGATCATCGAGCCGCCCACGGCGTTGTACATGCCTGGGATAGCAACCGATTCTTCAGTGTTGACCGGGTAGTCCTCGTCGAGACCGCGGACGTTCGGGTTCCAGTTCCAGCGGCCCGAGCCGAGCAGTTCGAACTCGGCCTTGTTGGTCGGCAGATCGCTCGTCGCTACCCATGAGCCCTGCTCAAGTATGACGACGCTGAAGCCCGCCACCGCAAGGTGCTTGGCAGCCACACCACCGGACGCCCCTGCGCCAATGATGAGGACATCGGCCCTATCCGTCTTCGAGTTCACCAGAGCCTCCCCTCACCGCACGCCTTTCCGATTATGCGCTGCATCATATGCAGAGAAACCTCATATAGCGCATCACAAAGTTACTGGCACGGTGAGTGCCTCGTCAAGCGAAACATCGCTACATGACTATAACTATTATGACGTATGCCAGTGGACTCTGCTGCAGCCTGGGCAAATTGCCGTCTAGTCGGTGGCCCTTCGGACCTTGACCGGACGACTGACGGCCATCGATGTCTGCCGACTTCTTTGACATCGCTACACGCCAACGAGTATGTTCTAATGCGGTATGCACAGGCTTCCTGTGCCATGTGCATTCTGGAGCCCAAACAGGGAGGGCCAGATGAAAGTCGTTGTCTGTGTCAAGCAGGTGGCAGAACTGCCGAGTTACATAGAGTTCTCCGGGGCTGACATCGACGCCGCCTACGCCTCGTACCAACTCAACGAAGCCGATATGTATGCCATCGAGGCGGGGCTCCGCCTCGTCGAGGCCGTCGGGGCCGGAGAGGTTGTCGTAATTGGCGCCGGCGACGATGGGACCGTCGAGACGCTCCGTCGTGCGATCGCGATGGGAGCCCAGCGGGCCGTGCGCGTCTGGTCTGACGATCTCGCCCAGCACGATCCGGTAGCAGTCGGACGGGCGCTGGCCGATGCGATCGAGACCGAGGCACCCCGCCTGGTGTTGTGTGGTGTGCAATCGTCCGACTCCCGACAACAGTCAACGGCGCCGGCCATCGGAGCTGCGCTCGGGTTGCCATGCATATCGGCCGCCGTCGGCATCGACGTCGAGGGCGATCGTGCGATCGTCTCGCGCGAGTTCGAAGGAGGACGCACCGAGATCGTCGCGGTTGAAGGCCCGGCAGTGATATCCGTGCACACTGGTCTTAATGAGCCGCGGTACGGCACTTTCAAAGAAAAGATGGCAGCCAAAAACGCTTCCATCCCGACGATCGCACCCACCCGGCCCGTGGCACGAACAACGGTGCGCCGCATGGTTATACCCGAGTCGACCGGACACGTCGAGATGATCGAAAGCGGGGCAGCCGACGTGGCCAGCCGCATCGTCGAGTTGCTCCAGGAGGCGCGCCGATGAACGGAGCTCTGATACTCGCTGAGATCCAGGAAGGGCAAGTCTTAGACGTCACGGCCGAGATGGTGTCGGCGGCGGCCGCTGTCGGAGGGCCCGTGACCCTCGGCCTTGCCCACCCCGATCCGACCTCGGTCGCCGGGACCAAAATCGAAGGCGTCGACGCAATCGTTGCCGTGACCACCCCTGATGACGCGTACGACCATCAAATCTTCGATGAAGCGCTCACCGCGATGATCGCGGAAGCTGATCCAGCCGCCATCCTCATCGCGTTCACCACACGTAACGCCGCTTTCGGCGCGGCACTCGCAACCCGCCTCGATCTTGGCTTCGCCAGCGGCATCATTGGACTCCGACGAGAGGACGACTCCCTCCTGGCTATACGGCCGATGTATGGGGGCAAAGTCCACGCGGACCTCGAATTCGATCCTGCAGCAGCGGCGGTCCTGTTGGTACGTGGGTCGGTCTGGGCGGAGGCCTCCGCCACTACCGAGACCTGCCCGATACGCCTAGTCCCGCTCAGCGATCCCGACACGCGAATTAGCCATCGCGAGTTCGCTCCAGATGAAGAGACGGACATTGACCTGACCAAGGAGGATGTCATCTTCACCATCGGTCGCGGCGTCGGCAGTGCCGAAAAGATCGAGGTATTCGAACGTCTCGCTGAGCGATTCGGCGCGGCCCTCGGCTCCACGAGGCCGCTCGTCGATGCCGGATGGCTTCCCACGGCGCGTCAGATCGGCCTGTCTGGTGTGACCGTCAAGCCGGCGCTGTACGTCGCGTTCGGGGTCTCAGGGGCGCTGCAGCACCAGATGGGAATGATCGGCGCCGCCACGATCATCGCCGTGAACACCGATGCCGATGCACCGATCTTCGAGATCGCCGACTATGGCTCGACCGCCGACATGTTCGAGGTGGCCAAGCATCTCGAAGATCTCGCTGGATGAGCCCCCGTCCGCGGCCTAGCCGCATAGACACCACGATGATCACCGTCCCCATCGAGGACGTCGAAGCCTGGGCGACCGACGTGCTTACCAGCCTCGACCTCGCGCAACACGACGCAGGACTCACGGCAGCGAGCCTCGCCTATGCCGAGTCCCGAGGGGTGAACACCCACGGATTCATTCGACTCGGCACCTATGTCGAGCGCATCCGTGCCGGCGGGATCAATCCCCGCGGTACCCCACACGTGGTGGACGACGTCGGCGCACTCGTCATCGTCAGCGCCGACAACGCCATGGGAGCCTGTTCAGCCATGTTCGCTGCCGATATCGCCATAGAGCGAGCCCGACAGCACGGCATCGGGTGCGTCGTCAGCCGCGAAGCCAATCACTTCGGATGCGCCGGATTTTATAGCAACCACATCGCCGACGCGGGCTTCCTGTCAATCGTCTCGTGCAACACGGACAAGATGATGTCGCCTCCGTTCGGAGGACGCGCGGTCCTCGGAACCAACCCGCTCGCCGTCGCTGTACCGCTCCCTTACAACGAACGGCCACAGCTCGACATGGCAACGACGGAGGTGAGTCAGGGTCGCCTGATTCTGGCCGATCAGGAAAATCAGCCGATCCCGGAGGGGTGGGCGGTCGACGCTGAGGGTCACCCGACGACCTCCGCCGCAGCCGGACTCAGCGGAGCGCTAATGCCCGCCGGTGGCCCGAAGGGCTTCGGCCTCGCGTTCGCTATCGATGCGCTCGTGACACTGTCGGGCGCCGCTCCGAGCCCTGAAGTCGGGGCGCTCGGGGGAGACCCGGCTACACCGCAACGTCTCGGACACCTGTTGATGGCCATCCGGGTCGACGTGGCTGGCCCTGCGGACAACTATCACGCCAGCATCCGCCGCCTCGTGGATGCGATCCATGAGGCGGGACCACTCGAAGAGGAACGCCCAGCGATGGCGCCCGGTGAACCCGAACTCGCCCACCAGGAAGCGAACCGTGGACTCCTGGACGTCTCGGAGCACCTACTCAAGTCATTTCGAGTCGTCGAGAACACGACCGGCATCGGGTTGCCCGAGCCCATAGCGACCCATCGCTGACTGCAGAGGGTTAACCGCAGATGACAAGACGATAGATGCACGTCCAAAGGAGGGCGTTATGGCCATTATCGAACAACTCAACACAGACTTCTTTCGCGTCGAATTAGAAGAGGTCTTAAGCGACAGCACCCACGGCGACATCCCCCACTTCGAGTTCGTCACCGTACGGGTTCGAGACAGCGACGGAGCCGAGGGCATGGGCTACACATACGCCGTCAACTCAGGTGCCGCCGCCTTCCAGGCCCTCATCGAGGGCTACCTCGCCGAAACGATCATCGGCCAGGACGGTGAGTCCATCGAGAAGCTCTGGCAGGACATGTGGTGGAAAGTCCATTACGCCGGCAGGGGCGGCCACGCCACGTCAGCGATATCAGCCGTCGACATCGCCTTGTGGGACCTCAAGGCCCGACGGCTCTCAACCCCTCTGTGGCGCATACTGGGAGGCTACGACCCAGTAGTCCCGGTGTACGCCGGAGGCATCGACCTGCAGTTCTCTGTCGAAGAGTTGCTAGCTCAGGCGGACAGCTTCCAGGCTGAGGGACACCGGGCCATCAAGACCAAGGTCGGCCGCCCGCGCCTCCGGGACGATCTCGAGCGGATCGCAGCGATGCGGACCCATCTCGGCGACGATTTCCCGATCATGGTCGACGCCAACATGCGCTGGAGCGTCGATGAGGCGATCCGGGCTGCCCGCAGCCTCCAGGAGTTCGACCTCGTCTGGCTTGAGGAGCCGACTATCCCCGACGACGTCCGCGGCCACGCCCGCGTTGTGCGAGACGGGGGAATGCCGATCGCGACCGGAGAGAACATGCACACCCTGTACGAGTTCGAACAGATGATCTCGGCCGGCGGCATTACCTTTCCCCAGCCCGACGTGACCAACTGCGGTGGTATCACTGTGTTCCGCAAGATCGCCGCCGTCGCCGAAGCGAACAACCTCCCGGTTACCTCGCATGGAGCGCATGACGTGACGGTTCACCTACTCGCCGCAGTGCCAAACCGCAGCTACCTCGAGGTCCACGGCTTCTCGCTCGATCGGTTCGTACGCCACCCCATGGAGTTCAACGAGGGCTTAACCATCGCTCCGAATCGCCCAGGGCACGGAATCGAACTCGACTTTGCGGCGCTGGAGCCCTACCGGGTCTGAGCGCCCGCAGCCGAGTGGAGCCCGGCCACAAAGGCAGCGGGGTCGGGCAGGGCGAGGACGGCGTCGATACTCCCACCGAAAGCGACACCGCGTGCTCCGGCGTCCAGGTAGGCGCGTGCCGTCTCGACGCCGACACCACCCACCGCGACTAGGCCGACGTCGGGGAAGGGCCCGGCGAGGGCTTTGAGGTACGGGGGCCCGAACGACGAGGCCGGGAACAGCTTGCACGTCAGGACTCCGAGTCGTATCGCCGCCTGTACATCCGAGGGTGTCAGGACGCCCGGCAGCGGCACGGCGCCAGCGTCGAGCGTGGCCATCACCACATCCGCGTCCAGTCCAGGGCTGATCACCACAGATGCACCAGTAGCCACCGCCCGCCGGGCATCATCGGCGGTAAGGACCGTTCCTGCACCGAAGGCCCTCCCGCCAGCAACTCTGGCAACCGCTTCAAATGCCGCCCAGCCCTCTGGACCCTGGACCGGCACCTCTACCAGATCTAATCCGGCCGCCCAGCACCGT
>Ga0115002_10010004_pt1 | contig 10259 bp, 9 predicted proteins | sample ArcticOcean_MG_C_8_FD_89576 | JGI IMG/M metagenome (GOLD analysis project Ga0115002, IMG submission 89576) | Marine microbial communities from western Arctic Ocean - ArcticOcean_MG_CB11_86 | ecosystem: Environmental > Aquatic > Marine > Oceanic | place: Arctic Ocean: Canada Basin | collected... | reverse complement strand
ATTTTTTCATGCATGATATTTTATAAATACACCATGGAAATGAAAATTGATTTAGTTATTTGAAACAAATCGACGCTATTATTCATGAGAAGCTCTTTTTAATCTATCGTTTATTGCAATTCCTACACTTTTATTTGGAATTTTTACAACATAAATTTTTTTAAATTTAAGTTTTTTTATTTTTCTCAGAGTTTCGTAAAGATTAGAAGCAGCTTCTTTCAGGTCTGATTTTTTACTTAGATTAAAATAATTATTATTATTTTTGTATTTTTTGCCAAAAGTAATAAACGCGTGTTTTGTATTGAAGGTTTTTTGATTTAATAACACAGGAATACCAGGCGAGTAGTGTCTTTTTAACATACCTGGAGATTTAAATTTTGAATTTTTTCTTGCAATATTTATTCTTGTTTTTAAAATTTTATTTATAATCTCGGGACTAATTATTCCAGGTCTAAGTATTTTTGGTTTTCCAGTTAAATCAATTACGGTTGACTCAATGCCAATTTTTGATTTTCCATCGTTAATAATTAGTTTTATATTTTTTTTAAATTCATCAGCAACATTTTCTGCATTAACTGGACTAACACCTGAAGATAGATTGGCACTAGGCATAGCTAGAGGAAAATCAATTTTTTTTAATACAGATCTTGCAACTCGATGACTTGGGAATCTTACTGCAACAGTGTTTAAGTTAGCTGTAACAGAAGATTGAATTTTAGATTTAATCTTTTTTTTTAAAATAAATGTAATTGGTCCAGGACAAAATTTTTTATATAATTTAAAAAAATTATCATTTAATACAACTTCTTTTTCGGCATTTTTATAATTAAAATAATGAACTATTAAGGGGTTAAACTTGGGTCTTTTTTTTAGTTTATAAATCTTATTTACTGATTTTTTTGAATAAGCATTTCCAGCTAGTCCATAAACTGTTTCAGTAGGCAAACCAACCACATTTCCTTTTTTTAAATTGGCAATAGATTTGTGCAGTGTTTTTTTGTTAAAAGAAAATATATTTGAATAGATATTCTTCATAATGTTATTATTATAAGACTAATGAAAAATGAAAATATTCCAGCTGACGTTAAAAGTAAATCATTAAAAGAAGCAAGAGATGAAATTAACGACATTTTAACTAAACTTGAAAGTAAAGAGGTAGATTTAGCTGGTTCACTTGATGATTATAAAAGATTGATTCAATTAAACAAGCATATTGACTTATTATTTAAAAAAAAGGTTAAAGAAATTTCTTCAACTACAAAAAATGATAAAAAATAAATTAATTAAAAATTCAAAAAAAGTTAATAAATTTTTAATCAATTATTTAAGCAAACAAGATACATCCTCATTAATCAATCCAATGAAGTATGGAGTTATATCTGGGGGAAAAAAAATAAGATCTACAGTTATATTTAGTGCAGGGAAAATATTTAATTTGGATCAAAAAAAATTAATTAATATTTGTGCTGCTGTTGAATGCATTCATTCATATTCTTTAATTCATGACGACCTCCCGTGCATGGATGACGATTCAATAAGAAGAGGAAAACCATCGACTCATATAAAGTTTGGAGAGGCATCAGCCGTATTAGCAGGCAATTCTTTATTGACCCTGGCTTTTGAGATTATTGCTGATAACAATTATCCGATAAATTCAAAATCAAAAAATGAAATTATAAAATCATTAGCATTTTGTTCAGGTCATACAGGAATAGCAGGTGGCCAAGAACTTGATCTTAAATTTGAGAATAAGAAAAAAAGTTTACAACAAATAATAGCTATGCAGAAGAAAAAAACAGGAAGATTATTTAATTTTTGCCTTTATGCTGTGGGAGTATTGGCAAAAAGAAAAAATAAAGAAAAAAAGTTTTTAAGCACTTTGGGTGAAGAAATTGGACTTTTATTTCAGTTTGCAGATGATTTTTTAGATATTAAAGGTTCAAAAAAATTAGTTGGCAAACCAATTAAGAAAGATAATAAAAAAGGAAAATCGACATTAATTAACTTAATGGGATATAAAGAAGCACATAATTATGCAAATAATTTGAAGAAAAAAATATTGCTTAAATTAAAAAAATATGGGAAAAAAGCGAGAGATTTATCGGATACTATAGAATTTATACTTGGTAGAAATTTTTAATGACTAGACTAATCAGACAAATAAATTTTCCAGCAGATTTAAGAAAATTTAAGAAAGATCAACTTAAACAGATCTCAAATGAATTAAGAGACGAGTTGATTGACGTAGTTTCAGAAACTGGAGGACATCTTGGAGCTGGTCTAGGTGTTGTAGAATTAACAGTAGCTTTACATTATGTTTTCGATACTCCTAAAGATAAATTAGTTTGGGATGTAAGTCATCAGTGCTATCCACATAAGATTATAACTGGAAGAAAAGATAGAATTAAGACTCTTAGAAAAGGCGGTGGTTTATCTGGATTTACCAAAAGATCTGAAAGTGAATATGATCCGTTTGGTGCAGCACATAGCTCAACTTCTATTTCGTCAACTCTTGGAATAGCTGTGGCTAAAAAATTATCGAATAATAACAACAATGTAGTTGCAGTCATAGGTGATGGCGCAATGAGTGCGGGCATGGCTTATGAAGCTATGAATAATGCTGGGGCATTAAAGTCTAAACTTATAGTTGTTCTTAATGATAACGATATGTCTATAGCAAAACCTGTGGGAGCTATGAGCAAGTACCTGGCAAAACTTTTGTCAGGTAAATTATATTTTAGTCTTAGAGAAACAGTTAAAATGGTTATTTCTGCTTTTTCAAAAAGATTCAGTCAAAAAGCCGGTAAAGCTGAAGACTTACTTAGAGGCATTGTAACAGGCGGAACTTTATTTAATGAATTAGGCTTTTATTATATTGGCCCTTTAGATGGACATGATGTTGATAATCTGGTTCAAATATTTGAAAATGTTAAAAACTCAACCCACCAAGGCCCAATATTAATCCATGTTAGAACTCAAAAAGGAAAAGGTTATAAACCAGCTGAGGAATCAGGCGATAAATATCATGGAGTGTCTAAGTTTAATATAGCCACAGGTAAGCAAAGCAAGTCTAAATCAAGTTCTCCTTTATACACAAAAGTTTTTGCTGAGACTTTAATTAAACATGCTGAACAAGACACTAAAATTATTGGAATTACAGGAGCCATGCCTTCTGGAACAGGTTTAAACTTGTTTGAAAAAAGATTTCCAGACAGAACTTTTGATGTTGGAATAGCTGAACAGCATGCCGTAACTTTTGCAGCCGGCTTAGCAACCGAAGGGTACAAACCTTATGCTGCAATTTATTCAACTTTTCTTCAAAGAGCTTACGATCAAGTCGTTCACGACGTTGCTATTCAATCGTTACCAGTTAGATTTGCGATAGATAGAGCAGGTCTTGTTGGTGCAGACGGACCAACACATGCTGGTTCATTTGATATTACATACTTATCTACTTTACCTAATTTTGTTGTCATGGCTGCTAGCGATGAGTCTGAATTAGTAAAAATGATTAATACTTCAGTTCATATAAACGATCGTCCATCAGCATTTAGATATCCTAGAGGAAATGGTATCGGAGTTGCAATGCCTTCAATTAATGAATTTTTAGAAATTGGAAAAGGCAGAATTATCAAAGAAGGAAAAAAAGCTGCAATTTTAAATTTTGGAACAAGATTAGAAGAATGTAAAAAAGCTTCAGAAATATTGTCTAAAAAAGGGATAGATATTACAATTATTGACGCAAGATTTGCTAAGCCTTTAGATAAAAAACTAATCATGGAAGCTGTAAATAATCACGAAGTTTTAATCTCAATTGAAGAAGGCTCAGTCGGTGGATTTGGTTCTCATGTAATGCAATTTTTATCTGACAGAGGAGTATTTGATAAGGGATTAAAATTTAGATCTATGATTTTACCTGATTTATTTATTGATCAAGACACTCCAGAGAAAATGTATGAGAAAGCAGGATTAGATAGTTTATCAATTGCTAATAAGATTCAAGAAACTTTAAATTCAAATATTGTTTTAGCCAAGAACAAGAGCAAGATATTTAATTAACCGCACTGCGCTCGATGCATTAATAAATGATCGAGAATAACACAGCTGATCATGGCTTCGCCAATAGGAACCGCTCTAATTCCCACACAAGGATCATGTCTTCCTTTAACAGAAATTTTTGTGTTTTTACCTTTTTTATCTATAGTTTCTCGACTAGTTAAAATTGAAGAAGTTGGTTTAACTGCAAAAGACGCAACAATATCTTGACCAGAAGAAATTCCACCTAAAATTCCACCTGCATGATTAGTTTTGAATTTAATTTTGCCAGCACTTTTTCTAATCTCATCAGAATTTTCTTCACCACTTAAAAAAGCTGCATTCATTCCTGATCCAATATTAACACCTTTAACTGCGTTTATACTCATAAGAGCAGCAGCAATATCAGTATCTAATTTTGAGTAAATAGGCGCACCTAAACCAACTGGAATTCCAGATGCTCTTAATTCAATTACTGCTCCGCACGAAGAACCTGCTTTTCTTACAGCCAAAAGATATTTTTCCCACAATTTTACAGATTTTTTATCAGGGCAGAAAAAAGGATTTTTTTTTATTTCAGAATCCTTCCAATTCTGTTTATCGCATGACATTAATCCTAATTGGGTTACTGCTCCAATTACATTAAATTTCATACCTATAATTTTTTTCAAAACTATTTTAGCAACAGCTCCAGCCGCTACTCTACAAGCAGTTTCTCTTGCTGATTGTCTTCCACCGCCTTTAAAATCTCTGATGCCATATTTTTTAAAATAAGTGTAGTCAGCATGCCCAGGTCTAAATTTGTTTTTAATTGACTCGTAATCTCTAGACTTTTTATCTTCATTATGAATTATAATAGAGATTGGTGTTCCAGTTGTTTTTCCCTCAAACACTCCAGAAAGAATAATCACTTTATCTGACTCTTTTCTTTGAGTAGTAAACTTAGATTGCCCAGGTCTACGTCTGTCCATGTCTTTTTGAATATCTTTCTCAGATATAGGAATATTAGGAGGACAACCATCAATTACACAGCCAATAGCGGGTCCATGAGATTCTCCCCATGTAGTAAATCTAAATATTTTTCCAAAAGTATTAAAAGACATAGTTATTTAATGTATAAATTATTTTATAGAATATATGAATCAAAAAAATGGCAAAAATTCACTTGGATTAGATGCTTGCTTTGAAGACGAAGCAAATCCCATAGTTTTATTTACAAAATGGTTTGCTGATGCAGAAAAAAGTGAGGTTAATGACCCAAACGCTTTGTCAGTAGCAACTTCAAGCCCTGAAGGCATTCCAAGTGTTAGAATGGTTTTACTCAAAGGTTTAAGCAATAAAGGTTTTGTTTTTTATACAAATTTTAATAGTAAAAAAGGAAATGATTTAAAAAGCAATCCTAATGCTTCAATGTGCTTTTATTGGAAAAGCATAAGAAGACAAGTAAGAGTATCTGGAAAAGTTAGTACAGTAGACAAAGATGAGGCTGACAAATATTTTAGCTCTAGAGATTATGGAAGCAAAATAGCAGCATGGGCATCTTCTCAGTCTGAAGTAATGAATAATAGAGATGATTTTTTAAACAAAATTAAAGAATTTGAAAAGAAATTTTCTGATAAAAATAATGTTCCAAGACCCTCCCATTGGTCAGGTTGGAGAGTTCATCCAGAGAAAGTTGAATTTTGGCTTGAGTTAAAAAACAGAACTCACCAAAGACTGAATTATGTTTTAAAAGAAGGAAATTGGGTTAAAGAAATTTTATATCCTTAAAAAGATCTGTTAAGACTAAAATCAGTTAAATTTTGTAGAATTTTTTTTTCTTCATTATCAGGAAAAATTCCTAAAGAGTCATAAGATACATTAACAAAGTATTCAGCTCTTTTTAAACTTGCTTCAACTGCTTTATATTTATAAATCAAAGCTAAAATTTCATTAAAATCATCTTCATTTCTTTTTTCTTTTTTTAAGATTTCAGATAAAAAACTTCTTTCTTCTTCATTACCTTTTTGAAACACAATGATTAATGGAAGAGTTACTTTTCCTTCGAAAAAATCTTTACCAATTTCTTTTCCAAAGAATTTATCTTTTCCATAATAATCAAGAGCATCATCTGCTATTTGGAAAGCAAGACCAAGATTTTTACCATAAGATTCTAAAGCTTTTTTTTCTTTTTCATTAGCTTTTGCAAGACATGCTCCTGTTTTTGTTGCGGCAGAAAAAAGCGAAGCTGTTTTTAAATTAATAATATCAATATATGTATCTTCTAGAAGATCGGCTTCTCCTTTATGTTGAAGTTGTAAAACTTCACCCTGTGCAATTTTTGCTGAAGTAGAAGATAGTAATTTTAGAATTTCCAAATCTCCATCATCAACCATGATTTCAAAACATCTACTTAAAAGATAGTCACCAACTAATATAGACGATTGATTACCCCAAATTGAATTTGTAGTTTTAACTCCTCTTCGCAAAGAACTTTCATCAATTACATCGTCATGTAATAATGTTGCAGAATGAATAAGCTCGACACAGGCAGATAAATTAATATCTCGATCTCCCAGCTCATAACCAGACAATTTGGCAGATCCCAAAGTAAGAAGCGCTCTTAATCTTTTGCCGCCAGACTTAAGATGATGTTCGCTCATTTTTTCAATTAAGCTCACATCACTCTTTAATTTAAGCTCTATTAAATTTTCTACTTTTTCAAGCTTATTTCCCAAAAGGTTTTTAAGCTCCAAGTAGGCTGAATTAGCAGATTTTTTTAGCGGTATAACTGATCCCATATTTATTAATTATAATTGATTTTCATAATAATAAATTTTTAAATGAAACCGTGGTGACGCACCCACAATTCAACTAGAAGTAGCGTAATAAAATAATTAAAATTTAAATTATTACTGTTATAAGAATAATTGTAACGATCGTAAAAATATGTTTTCTATTTTCAAAAAAAAGACCGTTGTACCTCATGTAAGATTAACAGGAGTTATTGGTTCAGCAGGTCGATTTAGACAAGGAATGGATCTTGCAGGACAAAAAAATATTCTTAAGAAAGCCTTTTCTTTGAAGAAAATTAGTCATGTAGCAATTTCGATTAATTCACCTGGCGGATCACCAGTACAATCCCATTTAATTTATAGCTATATAAGAGAGTTAGCTGATAAAAAAAAAGTTAAAGTTTTAATTTTTACTGAAGATGTTGCTGCATCCGGTGGCTATTTAATTTCATGTGCTGGAGATGAAATTTATGCAAATTCAAGCTCTATTGTTGGATCAATTGGTGTTATTTCAGCATCTTTTGGTTTTAAAGATTTAATTCAAAAAATAGGAATTGAACGTAGAGTTTATACTGCTGGAAAAAACAAAAGCACTTTAGATCCTTTTGTGGAGGAAAAAGAAGAAGATGTAAAAAGGCTTAAAAGTATCCAACTGGAATTACATGATGACTTTATCAAAGTTGTTGAGACAAGCAGAGGATCAAAACTAAAAGATCCTGAAAAAAATAATATTTTTACCGGTGAATTTTGGACAGGAAAAACAGCATTAAAATTAGGTTTAATAGACGGAATTGGTAATGCGGAGCAAGTTTTAAAAGAAAAATTTGGCGATAAAGTTGTAATTAAAAAATTTGAAAAACAAAAAGGTTTTATTGCAAAAAAATTATCTTCTTCAATTCAAGATCCCGTTGATAGCCTTGCAAATATTTTAGAAGAAAAATCGATGTGGCAAAAATTTGGTTTATAGATGCCAACTAAAAAAAAATTAAAATCTTTATCCTTTCAAGAGATAATAATGAATTTGCAAAAATTTTGGGGAAAATATGGTTGTATAATTTTACAACCTTATGATCTAGAAGTGGGCGCAGGAACTTTTCACCCAGCAACAACTTTAAGATCTTTAGGACCTAAGCCATGGAAAGCAGCTTATGTACAACCCTCAAGAAGACCAACAGATGGAAGATATGGAGAAAATCCAAATCGATTACAACATTATTATCAGTATCAAGTTATAATTAAACCATCACCCGATAACATTAAGCAAACTTATTTAAAAAGTTTATCTGCAATTGGTATTGATGTTAAAAATCATGACATACGTTTCGTTGAAGATGATTGGGAGAGTCCAACATTAGGTGCGGCAGGATTAGGTTGGGAAGTTTGGTGTGATGGCATGGAAATAACACAATTTACTTATTTTCAACAGAGCACAGGATTAGAATGCAAACCTGTTCCAGTTGAAATGACTTATGGTTTAGAAACATTGTGCATGTTTGTTCAAGGAAAAAATAATGTGTTCGATCTTGATTGGAACAATGAAGGAGTAAAATATAAAGATGTATTTTTTCAAGCAGAAAAAGAGTTTTCTGCATACAATTTTGAATTTGCCAACATCGAAACTTTATTGAAGAATTTTGAATCAAATGAGACTGAATGCAAGTCCTTATTAGATAAAAAACTTTCTTTACCTGCTTACGATCAGTGCTTAAAAGCAAGTCATATATTTAATTTACTTGACGCTAGAGGAGTAATTGGTGTTGCGGAAAGAACTGGTTACATAAACAGAATAAGAGAACTCGCAAAAGGGTGTGGAGCACTTTGGTTAAGTACACAAATTTAATAAATTATGTCTGAATTTCTGCTTGAACTTTATAGCGAAGAAATACCGCCTCAACTTCAAATAAATGCTAGAACTCAACTTAAACAACAATTAGAGGGATATCTTGAAGAAGAAGGAGTTCAATACAAAGAATGTTTGGAATATTCAAGTCCAACTAGATTAAGTATTTATATAAAAGGACTCCCCGAGAAAATTAAAATTGACTCAAAAGAAATTAAAGGCCCCAAGGCAGGAGTTCCTGAAAATATTCTAAAAGGTTTTACTAACTCTCGTAATGTTTCTGAAAAAGATTTATTTAAAAAAGAAACAGAAAAAGGTGAATTTTACTTTATAAAAACTGAAGAAAAAAATATTTTAGTAGAAGATTTATTAACCAATATTTTACCAAAAGCCATGTCCGCGATTAGTTGGAAAAAATCTATGAAATGGTCGACAAATAATTTGATGTGGGGAAGGCCACTCAGATCAATATTTGCTATATTTAATGGTAAAAAATTACCTTTTAAATATCAGCATTTAGAGTCGACAGATAACATTATTATTGAACAAGATTTAATTACAAAATTCCAAAAGATTAAAAATTTTAAAGAGTATTTTTCATTTCTTAAAAGCAATAAAATTTTAGTAGATCAAAATGAAAGACAAAAAATAATATTAAAAAGATTTAATTCAGTTTCAAAATCAAAAAACTATAAAGAGCAATATAACCAACGTCTTTTAGAGGAAGTTGTTAATATTGTAGAAGATCCTAATGTATTGTTGGTTAATTTTGATAAGGAGTATTTAAAAATTCCTCAAGAAATAATTATTTCTACGCTTGAAAAGCATCAAAGATACTTTCCTATATTTGATAGTCGAGAAAGGCTAACAAATTATTTTTTTGTTGTGGCTAATAAAAAAGACGAGAAAAAACTTATCACAGAAGGAAATAAAAGAGTTGTAGATGCACGACTTTCTGACGCTAAATTCTTTTGGGAAAAAGATAGATCTAAAAATCTTATAAAACAAATAGTCAACCTTAAGACAATTACTTTTTATGAAAAAATTGGAACCATTTATGATAAAACCCAAAGAATCAGAAGCTTAGCTGGCTTACTTTCTGATGAATTAAATATAAATAAAGAAAAAGTTCAGGTGGCTGCATCTATTTCAAAATCAGATTTATGCTCAGATTTAGTAGGAGAGTATCCAGAATTACAAGGTGTGATGGGAAAATATTTTGCACTAGCCCAAGGTTTTGAAGAGGATGTTGCAAATTCTATAAGCGAACATTATCTTCCCATAGGATTAACTTCAGCAATACCAAAGAAACCTTTTAGTTATTCTATTTCTATTGTAGATAAAATAGATAGTTTAGTAGGTTTTTTTCTCATCAATGAAAAACCAACCAGTTCAAAAGATCCTTTTGCTCTTAGACGAGCAGCAATTGGTTTACTAAGAATTATTATTGAAAATAAATTATCAATTAAATTAAGAGATCTTATTATCTACGCAATAAGACTTTACGAGGAACAAGGAGTTGAAATAAAAAATGAAAATACAGAAATGGAAGTGCTTGATTTTTTAAAAGAGAGAATGAGAAATATTTTAAAATTAAAAAATATAAAAAT
>Ga0115002_10010000_pt1 | contig 10260 bp, 7 predicted proteins | sample ArcticOcean_MG_C_8_FD_89576 | JGI IMG/M metagenome (GOLD analysis project Ga0115002, IMG submission 89576) | Marine microbial communities from western Arctic Ocean - ArcticOcean_MG_CB11_86 | ecosystem: Environmental > Aquatic > Marine > Oceanic | place: Arctic Ocean: Canada Basin | collected... | reverse complement strand
ATCGTGGACCTTGGGAGATCCACCACTGCGCACGATCATCTTCGCCCCCAGCGCTACCAACGCAGGCGCCGTGTCTGAAGGGCTAACGGCTACACAGCGGCTGGTGCCCATGGTCGCATGTTCACGGTTCATCGCCTTTGGCGCCGAGGCGTAACAGGTGTTTCCACCCGCGCGGTAGCAGGGCCACCCGCCCCGGTAGTACCAGCAACGCGTATCCTGAGAAATGTTGCCACCCAGGGTCCCTTGATTGCGGATCTGCGGCGTCGCGACATGCTCAGCTGCCGTGGCCAACACCGAGTACTCAGAACGAATGCGCGGATGGTTCACGATCTCGGTGAGCGTCGTCATCGCCCCGATATCGAGTCCGCCCTGGACATCGGCAATGCCGTGGAGCTCCTCGATGCCGCCGAGATCCACCACGACCGCCGGCCGCTTGATGCGATCCTTGAACCAGTCGTACGAATCGAGTCCACCGGCTAGGACCCACGCTTCGCTGCCATGCTCGTCCAGCAGGGCCAACGCATCGTCCACCGTCGTCGGCTGGAAGAGGTCGAAGGCCGGAATCATGTCTCTGATGATTGCCATGGTTCTTCTCCCTAACCGACGTGTTGGTCGAGTTTACCGAACGGCGACTCGCGGCCTTCAAGCTCCGCGAGGATGATATCGGGCGTCAGCGGCGTCCGGCACAGGCACGTGCCGCCCAGCGCGTCCACGATCGCTGCGGTAAGCGCCCCGGCCCCCGCACCCACCGGAGGCTCCCCAATGCCTTTCGCGCCGACAGGCGACTGTGGATCTGCGATTCCAACCGCGGCCCATTTCATATTCAGTGGCACGTCGAGAAAGCCGGGAGGTCGCGCGGTGTAGAATCGTGTGGCGAACCCCACCCCATACTGTGGGTCGAACACCCACCGCTGTGTCATCGCCATGCCCATCCCCTGTATGCAGCCGCCGTAGAGCTGAGCCCCGAGACTGCGAGGGTGGATGACCGTTCCACAGTCGGTCACACCTACGAATTCCTTGATGTCGACGACGCCGGTATCCGAGTCGATCTCCACATGTGCAAAGCCGGCGACGAACGTGTAGACGCTTCCCTCGCCGCCGTAGTTGTCCTTTGCAACGCCCATGAGCCCTTCACCGGCGAGTATCTGTGCCGCTGGCACCGTCTCACGGTGAATGTCTTCCGGCAGTGTGTGGCCGTCGTACTCGCCACCCATCTGGATGGCACGTTCCGCGACCTGCGCGAAGGACAACCCTGCCCCTCCACCGCGACGGAAGACGCGGCCGTTGTCGAGCTCATAGTCGCCCGGCGAACCACCGAGGCTCTGTGCCGCGATCTGACGAATCTTGCGTGCGGCATCCGTAGCTGCCGCGTGGTTCGCACGTGTATGGGCATGGGTCGTCTGGCTGCCCGCCTGCACCGTGCTATAGGGCATGCCACGGCTCGAATCGCCCCACACGATTTCGACCTGATCCCAATTGAGACCGAGCACCTCGGCCGCCGGAAGTGCCGTGTCCACGACCGAGTGCGTGCCGAGGTTACCGATGCCCTGGTGCACGTACAGCTTTCCGTCCGGGCGGATGATCATGAGCCCGTCGCGTCCGCGAGAGCCCGCCGTGTACGGGGAAAGGGCCACCCCAATGCCGGAGAGCTTTGAGCCTTCCCGGCGTCCGGACAGCTCCCGCTTGCCGGCCCAGTCGAAGAGCTCGGCACCCTGCTCGAGCGCTTCTTTCGCATGCACGCTCGTGAGCGTCGAGCCGCGCGGACCGAATTCGACGTCCGGACCCGGCGCGTTGATCATCCTCATCTCGAGCCGGTCGATCCCGAGCTGGTGGCCGGCCTTGGCCAGTAGCGGCTCGAGCATCGAAACGATCTGAGCCCCACCCGGGCCTCTCTGTGCAGCCTTGGGAGGCGTGTTGGTATACATCGAGACCGCACGGAAGCGCATGTTCTCAGGCGTGTAGATCAGGTCGGCGATTGCACCTGCTGTACCGTTGTCACCCGAGCCGTACGCTCCGCCCTCCTCCACGATGAAGAGGTCGACGCCCGTGCACTTGCCATCGCTCTGGAAGCCCATCCTGACCCAGCTCTGGAAGCCGGGGCGCGCTCGGCCGACGTAGTTCTCCTCATAACGCGTGATGCGCAGCATGACCGGCCGGTTGATCTTGCGTGAGAAGATCGCCGGGATCTGCATGGGCGTGGATCCCGAAATCTTGGACCCAAAGCCGCCGCCGCAGTACTCGGCAATCATGACCACGTCTTCTGGATCGATGCCAACGGCGCCGGCGATCGCGAACTTGGTTCGTTGGGTGGACTGGGTCGACACATGCGCGTAGAGCTTGCCGTTCTCCCAGTATGCCATGTTGGTGCGTGGCTCCATGGGATGGTGCGTGAGCGACTGGTGGACGATCGCCTCTTCCACGATCAGGTCCGCCCCGGCGAAGGCCGCATCAATGTCGCCCTTGCTCCACTCGCTGACGGCCTCGGCGTTGCTGGGCATGCGGCCCCCGTCGATCTCGACGAAGTCCGCTTCGGTCCACTTGAAGTCGCGGAACGTCGCGGGGTCGCCTTGCTCCGCGCCGGGGGCCCGTCCAAACAGGTTGCCTTCGGAGTAGGCCGTCGGGCCACCGGGCCGCAGGGTTTCGAGCGGGTCTAGGACGAAGGGCAGCGGCTCGAAGTCGATGTCGATCGCTTCAATCGCCGCAGCGGCGATCTCTTCAGTGACCGCTGCGATCGCGAGCACCGGCTCACCCTCGTAGTGCGGCTCGTCCGTCAGGCAGGACTCGCGAGGGCCCTCCCGCTGTGGCACCTCGTCAGCGCGCAAGATGTCGATGACGCCCTCCATAGCCAGCGCCCGACTCGCGTCGACGCTTCGCACGCGGCAGTGCGGCATCGGGCTCAAGAGCATCTTGGCGAACACCATTCCGTCCGGACGAAAGTCCTCGGCGTACAGGGCGCGACCCGTGATCTTTGCGACCAAATCAGGTGGCGCGATATCGGTTCCGATCAATTTATCAGCCATGTCGCTCTCCTAAACGCTGCGAGCGAGCTCAGCAGCTCGCATCGCGCAGGTGAGGATCTTGTCGTAGTCACAGCACCTGCAAAGGTTGCCGGAGAGTGCCATCGCAGCCTCCTCCCGAGTCGGACTCGGATTCACCTTGATCATGGCTTCCATGCTCATGATGAAGCCCGGCGCGCAGAAGGCGCATTGGAATCCGCCCTCTTCGAGCACCGCTTGTTGCACGAGGCTCAGCTCGCCCGTGTCCGGGTTCTCGAGGCCTTCAATCGTGGTTACTGCCCGGCCACGCACCTGATGGGTGAGCATTGAGCAACCATATTGATTCACCCCGTCGATGAGAACCGTACAGGCACCGCATTCGCCACGGTCACACCCGAGCTTCGTGCCGGTCAAGTTGAGCCGGTACCGAAGGGTCATGGCCAGCGTCTCGTTCGGCAAAACGTCCACCCGACGGTCCTGACCGTTGACGTTCAGCGTAATGAGGCGTTCGGTCGCTCCGGGGATCGACTGCGCGCCCAAAGCAAGCGGACCACCCAGTAGGTATCCGGTTGAAGAGGCGGTCGCTCCAACTGCGATCACGCCCTTAATAAAGGACCGTCTGGAGTATTTCTTCTCCATTAAGCCCACCGATTCAGCGTCGCCCATCGAACTACTCCTGGCAGAGTGCCCAAGAAGGCTCCGGGGAGATGCCCAGCAACCTTCTTTCGTCCCGGCATTATAAGGCGGTGATTGCCGTCTGGCGAGTGCTGCTCGCATGCCGTTTTTCCGGATTAATCACGAACCCATGAGGGGTTGACCGTAGCTTGCCGAGCGCCATCGAGCCTCCCTCCCCGGTCACCATCCCGGTTCGTCGTGGTACGCCAGTCGACTTCTGGGGTTACAGGCGGTGTGCCGCACAAAAAAAGCTACATGACCATGAGCGAAGACCGACAATGAAGGGGGGCCGGACGGCCGCGCGGGTCGCGAGATCCCGCGCCAGCAAGTCTTGTGGCTGGGCGACGGTCCTCAGCCTGCTGCTCGCCTCGCCAGGAGCGGCGCAGGTCACATCCTTTGGGCCACTGACGTTCGAGGAAGGGGGACCGCTCCAGCGGATTTCATACGCCCCCATGACGGAAGGAGCGGCCACGCTAGAGCCAGGCATGTTCAGCACCGACGTGTGGCTCGGATTCTCGAACATCTTCGAGCAGGACTCGGCCGATACGCATGAGCTCTTCCTGGACTTGGAACGATTGCTCTCGACCACCACGCTGCGATACGGCCTGATCGAAGGACTCGAGGTCGGGGGACGTTTGACGTTCGAGACGAACGGTGGAGGTGTGCTCGACTCCTTCATCTCGGGGTGGCACAACAGGTTGGGTCTCGGAAACGCCAACCGTGAGCGTTATCCCTTCGACCAGTTCGACCAACGACTCGAGGGGGCTCGCGGTGCTGTCCTCATCGACGCAGATCAGAGGAACTTCGCACTCGAAGACGTCCAGCTCTTCGCCAAGTGGGAACTGGTGACGAGCCGCGACCGTGCGAGCGTCCTGAGCCTGAGGTCCCTGACTCGCATTCCGACACAACAGGACATCACGGGCCGAGCGCACGCCGACTTTTCTCTACAGGCGCTGGGCCAACGATCCATCGGTGCGTGGTACCTGCACGGTATGCTCGCTGCATCAACAGCCCGCACTTCCCCCGAGCTCGAGGCGGTGACCCGGCGGGCCACAGGATTCTTGATGGTAGCCGCCGAGCGAGCGCTCAGCCCGTCGGTCGCAGCAGTCGTGCAGGTGTCCTTGGCTACCCCCGTATTGAAGGGCTTCAGGGGCCGTGAACTGGACCATGCACCCACGAACCTGGTGCTCGGCCTCGCGGGTCGATTGGGCCGGTCGTGGCAGTGGGACGTGAGCTTTCAGGAAGACATGCCCGCCGACACTCCGGCCGTAGACTTCACGCTCGGGGTGCGGTTCAGCCGGACCTGGTGAGTCAGACGACCGAGGGTAGCTCGACTGCCGCCACCAAGGGAGGGCTGCGGTTCACTCATCGCTACCGCCCGGGCTGCAGATCAATCCGCTTCGAGGTCACCGCTTCGATCTTGTCCCGTGAGTAGAAGACGGGGAAGAACTGGTCGTTCGCCCACATCTCGAAGAGGTTGCGGTAAAACGGCGAATCCGGGTCGCCGCTTTGTCCTGGTGTATTCATGCCGACCGCGCGATCCCAGTCACCAGTGTCGACGATGATTCGGAAAGACGCGCCGGACGTCTGGTTGAGGCCGTTGCCCGTCTGGTTCACGGTCGAGCCGTAGCCACCACGCGGTAGCGGACCCACCTCGAGGCGCGCCCTCATAGCAGCGTCGACAGACGTACCGAGCGGGTGACGCAAATAAGCGTGATGGTTCCCGGGACGGCCGTGGGCCCAGCCTCCAGAATCCGGCCCGAGCCGCTCGGTGAGGCTCGCCATGGCACGCACGAGAGCGTCCATGAGCAACCGGTCACGCGCGGCCATGGGATCGGGACCCAATTCGCCCGGTGGCACCATGATCGCTTCGATCGCCTTTTTCAGCCCGACATTCATCGATACTCCGGCGGGTACGAGCGCCTGCGTCATACCCAGCCGAATCTCTCCCTCCCACACGGCATACAACCCTGCGGCCGTCGAGCGTTTGTCCATGACGTAGTCCCAATCCAGCAGCAGACCCACCGCCCTCCGAGTACGGTTGTCGGGCGGTTCGATCTCCTCGAGCATGGGAACGAGTTGTCTCGCTGGAATCGATAGCTCGTCGGTCTGCAACCGCATCATGTCGACGATCGAGAAGCGCGTGCCCCCTCCGAGCACTTCGACCAGTCGGAGCCAACGGTACGGATCGGTCCAAGAGAAACCGACCGCATCCATATACGGGTAGTCACGTGGGACGAGGTCGTTATTCGCTGTAGCGAAGTACCCTGCGGACGGGTTCGTCACATGCGGCTTCGCTTGGATGGGCAGGTAGCCGTCCCACTCGTAGCGTCCGTCGCCGGGTACGGGCACGAGGCCGCTCCAGTTGCGGCGTACCGGTGCGATGCCCACTGCCTGCCATCCGATGTTCCCGGCCCGATCGGCCCACACCATGTTCTCGCCAGGGATGTTCGAGTACGTGCACGCTTCTCGGAATTCTTCCCAAGTAGTCGCCTGGTCCATGCGCAGCGACGCGAGGTAGGGAGCGCCCCCGACCTCCATCCAACCGGCGCGCACCGCATAAGCGAGATGTCGGGCTTCGTCCTCGAACACGACCGGCCCGTGACGCGTGTACTTGAGATCCACACCCTGCGCGCCCTGACCCTTCACGGGAATCTGCTCGGTGATGACGGTCATCGCTTCCCACTCACCACGATACGAGTACTCGTTCGGGTTCGAGGGATTGGTCTCGTAGACGTAAAGATCCTCCGCGTCGGTCGCAAAGACCGTCAACCCCCACGCGCCGTACTCGTTGTGCCCGATCGAAACGCCCGGCAGACTCGGCTCGCCACCGCCGATGACGTTCCACCCCGGCCCGACCAAGTGCACCCAATACCGCAGCGAAGACACCGCTTGAGACCTATGCGGATCGTTCGCCATGATGGGATAACCGCTCTCGCTTCGGCTCCCCGCGACGACCCAATTGTTCGAGCCGACGTCCTGCTCTACATCGTACGCCACAGTCTGGGACGCGAGTGCCGCCGACCGCTCGAGCATCGCAAACCCATCCACGTCGCCGCGATGCTCGGGAGCGATATCCTCGGGCCGAAAACGAATGGGGCCACGGAACGCGTTGTAGAGATCGAGGATGTCGTCGGAAAGTGCCGCCCCATCGAGCACGGGATCGAGCTCGAGCAGAGGATCGCCCGGTCCGAACGTGCTCAGGTCCTTCACGGTCTCAGCTCCCACCTGGGCGACCAGGCGTCCCGTCCGCAGCTCCGCACCGATGTTGCCCAACAGCCCTTGATGCCGAGAAACCACTACGTCGGGCGTCCAGATGCCAGGAGCGATACCGAGTAGCTCGAACTCGAGGGGCAATAGGCTAGGATCGCGCTGCGTCTGCCTTATGTAAGCGTTAATCCCCTCGACGTACGCTCCGATGATCTCGACGCCGTTTTCGTGATAGTGGTTCAGCTCCTGTTCCAGATCTCGCCTAAATCTAAAGAGCCGTGTTCCGATGTCTCTTTGCAGCTCCCGCGGGCCCAGAATCTCCGATACCGTTCCCGTCGCCTGACGCCGCCAGAGTTCGAGTTGGAAGAGACGATCACGCGCGGCATTCCAACCCTGCCCGAAAAAGAGATCGTGCTCGGTCTCGGCGTAGATGTGGCTAACACCCCAGCGATCCACCAGGATCTCTACGGGTTGGTCGAGGCCCTCGGCTTCGAGGCGCGTCGTGTCTTGCGCGTGAGCGAGCGAGCTGCACGCTAGCACCGCAAACAGAGCAATCGTGAGCGCCAAGCAGCGGGCACTACGGGCGATGGTCATGATGGGGTCTCTCCGAGCCTCTGGGGATGTGCGTCAGGGACACCCTACGCGGTTCATGCTCCAACACGCAATCTCCATCGTGGACGATCGTGAACGTTCCCGTCGCTCGCCGCTGAGCGGAGGCGGCGAGCGGCGGTGAGGGCTACTCGGTCCTCATGCCTCGACCGGATCCACTCTGGTGGCTCGCCGAGCAGGCGCGTATGCCGCCAGCAACGCGGTGAGCCCGAGGGTTAAGACAGCCGTTAGGAAGGTCCCCCAGGGGCTCGCCTCCACCTCGACGATTCGGCTCTCGAGGATGCGGGTCCCGGCCACGGACACGACCCCGTAGAGGCCGACTGCGGCCAGGAGGAGCGCGAAGGTCGCGAACACAGCCATGATGGTCGTCGCGAATTGCTCACTTTCGAGCGTCTCGCGCTGGTGAGGACCGCAAAAATCGCCAAAAGAGGGTCGTCGCACCAGCGACCGAACGGCATACCTGAGATCATCCATCACACCCATCGTCATCCCTCCCCTTGTCTCCGCCACCTTCGCCCCACTCCTTCAACCACGAACTCCGCACCGTATCGGCGAGCGCCCGACCTGGGCCGTCGGCCCGTCACCGTCAGATCGATCAGTTCACGCATCCAGAGCGCGATGAGGGCCCGCACCCCTCGTCGCCGCGCCGCCGCGTGCGCGGCCACGAACACCTGCTCCATGTCAGCCCCCAGCAATGGCAGTGGGGCGGCGTGACCTGGACTCTCAGCCCCGTCCTCTGGTATTTTCAACAGGAGGGGGTTGAACAGACCTCCCTCCCGCACCGTGCTCCGACCGCCCCACGCCCCTACCTTGTTCGCACCCCTCAGTCCTTTTGCGCGCAAGTCCGTCGGGAGGCAAACACATGTCCGACGAAGGACCGTCGAAGTACACCTACCTGGATCGTGAGACCAGTTGGCTGCAGTTCGGGCATCGAGTGCTACAGGAAGCCTCCGACTCCACGACGCCCCTACTCGAGCGGCTCTTCTTCTGCGGCATCTTCTCGTCCAACCTCGACGAGTATTTTCGGGTGCGCGTTGCTTCGCTTCGCAGCCTATTGCGACTCGGCAAGACAGATGTCGCAAGGCTAGGCATCAGCCCTCATCGCCTGCTTCACGACATCCACAGGATCGTGCTCAATCAGCAGGAACAGTACGGCGCGATCATCGGAGAGATCTTCGACGAGCTGGCGACGGCTGGGTTCCCGCGCGACGTGACCCAGAGCGTGTCGCCCGCCTCCAAAATCGTGGGCTCACCGTTGACGCGCGCTTCGGATCCAGCTCGAGAAGCAGATCTGGGCCGAGCGGTGGACCCAGCAGGTGACGTAGACCCGGCGCGAGATGTGATACGGTACTCGGGGAGCCTCAAGGTCAGCCGCCCCAGCGATCGCCCTCTCTTGGTGCGCGTCAACACTAGGTGCTCCAACGACTCCCTAGGCGGAGGCTGATCCCAGTCCAGCTCCGCCAGCTTCACCCCGCTACTCAGGGAACGAGAGAGTCGCCGGTCGAGCAGCGCGTCCTCGAGAGACAACGAGGCGTGACTCTCTCCCCATGCGAGGGTACCGCGGTGCCCTTCCGGAAGGAGCGCTAGCGAGAGGGGGGAGCAGCGGCGACTCCAACGCCGCCTCCATCGGATCCTCGTTCCCCGAACTCGCATCTCCCGGCTCGGCATGGCGCAGACCGAGTTCCGTGCCGAGCGTCGGAGTCAGCGCTCCACCACCTAGGCGCCAAGAGACAGCCCTTCGCACACGGAGCATGTCCACCTGCTCGGGGTGCTCGACCACGAACCGCGACGCGTCGAGCCGGCGCAACTCCAGCGACCAGCGATCGAAGTCGTACAGCGATCCCTCAAGACGCACGTCGAGCTCCGGCTCACCGACTACGATCCGTATCGGCTCGTGATCGGGCGTGAAGTACACGCCGTGTACTTCCAAGCGCTCACTGCGCTGGCGGTGCGTCTCTACCCGGAACAGGTACAGATCGAACAACGATGTACCTGTCAGCACCAACAGTGTGACGGCGAACCACGAGAGATTGAGAGTCTCGCGCACTTTGGGCAGCGACAAGACGCCGAGCCCTCCGAGCAGCGAGATCAGCCAAAGGGAGAACCACGGCCAACTGGGCTTGTGGCTCGCGAGGTAGACTAGGGCGAGCCCAAGCAACGCGAGTCCCGCCCAGAACGCGCTTCGGAACCTACGACCACCGGGTGCTGCAACGGGATCCGAGCCTTCCATCCCTGCCTCCCCTCTCGAGCCCCACGGACCCACCGAAGCGCCTCATTGGTCGAGACGACCGGTGCACTGACCTACCAAAGCACCTCATACGGTCGAGGTACCTGGGGCCGCACCTCAGGCCCTACGGAAAGGAGGGTACGATGAGTTTCCTCAGCCTCGGATGGGGTGGGGCCTCAGAGGGCTCCCACGACCTCCACCACAGCATCGAAGATTCGATCCACGTCCTCGTCCTCCACCACGTACGGCGGGAGCACGTACAACACGTTGCCCAGAGGCCTGAGCAGAATGTCGCGCCGCATGAACTCACGGTAGAGGTGCGGACCCAGCTCGTCGAAATAGCCCCCGGAGCCAGAAGTTCCGGCTGTCCCCGTCCCTCCGCCCGGATGAAGCACCGCCGCAGCCATCCCCCCGAGCACGCGGACGGACGTCACTGCCGGCAACTGGGCCACCTCCTCCATGCGCTTCCGATAAAGCAGCTCGAGCCGGCCCACACGCTCCAAGCACCGATCCTCGTCGAAGATCGCCAGACTCTCCAAAGCT
>Ga0115002_10009999_pt1 | contig 10260 bp, 8 predicted proteins | sample ArcticOcean_MG_C_8_FD_89576 | JGI IMG/M metagenome (GOLD analysis project Ga0115002, IMG submission 89576) | Marine microbial communities from western Arctic Ocean - ArcticOcean_MG_CB11_86 | ecosystem: Environmental > Aquatic > Marine > Oceanic | place: Arctic Ocean: Canada Basin | collected... | reverse complement strand
GTGCTGTTCATCCGGGCCTTCGGCTTCGTCACCCTGCTCGCTCTCTTCCTGCGGCTGACCGGGCGGCCGATCCGCATGGCGCCCAGCGAACGCTATCCCAGCCTCGCCCTCGGCCTGCTTCTCTCCTTCACGACCTGGGCCAATTACACAGCCGTCAGCCTGATCCCGGTCAGCCTGTCCATGCTGCTGCTCTATACCTATCCGCTGATGGTCGCGGTCGCGATGCGCCTGGTCGAAGGCGAGAAGGTGCGCCGGATCCAGTATGTCGCGATCCTGATCGCCTTCATCGGCCTCGCCGTCTCGCTGGAGGTCGCCAAGGGGCCGCTCGAACCGGTGGGTGTCGCGCTCGCCCTCGCCTCGGCCACCGGGCTGACCGTCATCGTTCTGGTCAGCAACCGGATCCTGCAGCGCGCCGACAGCCGGCGGCTGACCTTGCATATGGCGACAACAAATTCGCTCTGCTACGGCGGCGCGATGCTGGCGACGGGCGGCCCAGCGATCCCCGGCGATCCCGCCATCGCTTTGATCCTGCTGGTTTTTCCGCTGGGCTATTTCATGGCGATCCTGGGCTTCTTCTCGGCCATACCGCTGATCGGACCGACCCGCGCCTCGATGTTCAGCAATATGGAGCCGATCGCGGCCATGAGTTTCGCCGCCCTGGCTCTGGGCCAGCCGGTGAGCGGGGTCGGATGGATCGGCGCCGCATTGGTCGTCGGCGCGGTCCTTGTGGTGCAGATCGCCGCCGCCATTCCGCAAGCGACCAAGCCATGATCCATCGACCCTGGCTGGGCGGCTTCTTCGTCGTCCTGGGCGCCTTCGGCTTCTCGCTCGGCGTCGTCCTGACGCCTTTCGTTTATGACAGCGGCACCGACCCCGCCACCCTGGTGATGTGCCGGGCCGCGGGCTATGCGCTGCTGCTCTATCTCGCCCTGCGCCTGTTCCGGCGGCCGCGCGTCCTGCCGCCGGCGGTGCGCTACAAGGCGCTGCTGCTGGGCGGGATTTTTTCCGTCCAGTCGATGTGCTTCTTCACCAGCATCACCCTGATCCCGGTCAGCGTCGCCGCGATCGCGGAATACACCTTCCCCCTCCAGGTCGCGCTGGTCTCCTGGGCGCTCTACGGCGAGCGCATCGGCCGGGCCAAGGCCCTGTGCTTTCCCGCCGCCTTCGCCGGTCTCTGGATGGCCGTGCAGGTCTCGGGCGCGGCGGGGATCGACCCGCGCGGCGTCGCCCTGGTCGTCGCCGGCTCGATGCTGCTGACCGTCATGGTGATGTTCGGCGACCGCATCATGGGTGCGGCGGACAGCCGGCGCGTGACCCTGCACACCACGGCCACCGTCGCGGTTGTCTATGCGACCCTGTTCCTGGTGACGGAGTTGGAGCCGGCCTGGCCCGGGACGGCGCTGGGCTGGGCCGCCATGGCCGCCTCCTCCCTCACCTATCTCACCGGGATGCTGGGCATCTTCACGGGCATCGCCATGATCGGCCCGACGCGGGCCTCGATCCTGATGAACCTGGAGCCGATCTTCACCCTGGCCCTGGCCATGCCGCTCCTGGGCGAAACACTGAGCCCCCTCCAACTCGCCGGCGCCGCCCTGGTTATCAGCGCGGTCGTCGCGAGCCAGGTTTTGGGTCGCAGGGGGCGACTGGCTGGCTGAGCTATGCACCGGCTTGTCGAACTGAACGGCCTGCCTTCCCCTCACCCCCCCCATCGCTTTGCGATGGGCCCCTCCCTCTCCCCAAGGGGAGGGGTTGGGGTATGACGCTGTCACACCCGCGTTATGCCGCCGTCGATATAAGGCGTCTGGACGCTGATATAGGTGTTCTCCGGGCACGCCAGCCAGGCGACGAAGGCGGCGATCTCCTCCGGCTTGGCCAGGCGACCGATGGGGATGGATGCCGCCAGCGCCGCGATCTGGTCGGGCGAATACATGCTGGCGGTCATTTCGGTGTCGATGTAGCCGGGCGCCGCGACATTGGCGAGGATACCGTGCTTCGCAACCTCGGCGGCAAGGCCGATGGTCAGGCTGCCCACCCCCGCCTTGGCGGCCAAATAGCTCGCCCGACCCGGCAGGTTGATCTGCTGGCGAATCGAACCCAGGGAGACGATCCGGCCCCAGCCTGCCGCGCGCATCGAGGGCAGCGCGGCCTGGGTGGTCATCAGGGTGCCGCGCAGTTCGATATCCTGCACGCGCTGGAACTCCTCGGGCGATATCTCGGCAAAGAATTCGGGCTTGGAGACGCCGGCATTGTTGACCAGCACCAGGCGCACGAAACCCTCCACCGCCCGGCAGAGGGCGCGGGTGCTCTCCAGATCGGTGAAATCGACGGGGTGATAGGCGCAGCCTTCCGGGCCGGCGCCGTCCGCGCTCGTGCCCATGGCCAGCACCTCGATCCCGGCGTTGCGCAGCCGCGTGGCGATCGCCCGGCCGATGCCGCGCGTAGCCCCCGACCGCGCGGCGACCTTGGAGCGGCGCGCCGGTCATGTACGCTCCCCATCTAACGAGCCGTGGCGCCGATGCCAGACCTCGAGCGATTCGTCGGGGTATTCGGCGAAATGCCGCTCCCCCTTCCCTTCGGGGACCGGCACCCAGGACGCCTTGGAGTCGAGCATGATATGGACCCGCTCGGGCGGCACGGGCAGGGGCGCGTCGATCGCGCTGGCAAAGGGATGCAGCAGATCGGGCCAGGTTTCGTCCAAGGCCCAAAGCATCAAACCGCAGGTCTTGCAGAAATGCCGTTTCAGTGTGCCGAGCCCGCCATCCGCCTGGCGCACGCGATTGACGCTACCATTCTCCTCGCCCTCGACGGCCAGACTCTCCTTGCGCGCGCCTCGATTGATCGCGAAACCGCCGCCGCCCGCCACCTTGCGGCAGATCGAGCAGTAGCAATGCATATAGGGGGCCGGGGCATAGGACTCGCAGGAGAACCACACCGCGCCGCAATGGCATGAACCCTCGATTCGCATGGGAATTTCCATCTTAATAAACAGACGGGCAGACCTTTCGAGACGGCCCTACGGGCCTCCTCAGGGCGAGGCCAAATTATTACATTTCCTCACCCTGAGGAGCGCGCGTCTCGAAGGATGACGGGCATGCCCGTCGCAGTTCAACCCTCCTCAACCTTCCGCGTGCAGATAGGGCAATTCGTGGCGGAACAGGCGGTCCGACGGGGCGGTGTCCAACTCGCGGGCGTAGCGATGCCCGGCATAGGTGGCGTGGACGATGGCCGCCGGGGCGTTGCAATCGCCGATCCGGGTGACGGACTTGATGCCGGCCTCGGCCAGCTTGGCCTCGTCCGCCATCAGCGCGTCGTAAAGGCCCGAATTGGGCAGGCGCGCCGTTACCATCACCACACCATTCGCCGGCAAGGTCATCTCGCGATCCGTGCGGACATGGCGCAACAGCACCTGCCCGTCGCCGACCTCCTCCAGATTGTGATGGGTGATCATCGCGATGCCGAGCTCGTCCATATGCCGGTAGACGCGGTCCATCTCCAGGGTGATCTTGGAGAAGGCGGCGATATCGGCATCCGGGGTCACCAGAGTGACCTCGCGGCCCGCCTTGCGCAGGACCTCGGCCATCACATTGCCCATGTAGTAGCGATCGTCGTCGAAGACCACGACCGGCCCCTCGGGCATGCGCCCGGCCATCACGTCATCGGGCGAGACGACATGCGCGCCCTCGCTGCCCGGCACGGCATCGCCGTTGACCCGGCCGTAGCCGTCCTTGCGCCAAAAGGAACCCGTCGCCAGGGCGACATGCTGGAAGCCGAATTCGAGAATCTGTTCGGCGATCAACTCGCTGTCCCGATAGATCTCGACATTGGGCAGCTTGTGAAGCTGGCCGATGCGCCAGTCGCGCACCCGCGCCCATTCGGCGAGGCCCGGCAGCTTGCTTTCGCGCGTGACGCGACCGCCCAGTTCGGTCGTGGCCTCGGCCAGGGCGACCTGATAGCCACGCGCGCCTAGGGCACGGGCCGCTTCCAGCCCGGCCGGTCCGGCGCCCACCACCAGCACCGAATCCCCGGAACCTTTGGGATTCATGCGTTCGGGATGCCAGTCGCGGCGGTGCTCTTCGCCCGCCGTGGGGTTCTGAGTACAGCGGTAGTTGACCCCCAGGAAATGGCTGGAGGCGCAAATGTTGCAGCCGATGCATTCCCGGATGTCCTCGGGCCGGCCTTCCTCGATCTTCTTGGGAATGAAGGGATCGGCGATCGAGGGCCGCGCCGCGCCGATCATGTCGAGGACGCCGCGCTTGATCAGCGAGGCCATGGTGTCGGGCGAAGTGAAACGCCCGACGCCGACCACCGGCTTGGTGGTGACGGATTTCATGAAGTTGAAATACTGCTCGTGGATGTTCTCGCCCGCGAAGCGCGAGGGCGCCGAATCCTGCTCCCAATTGCCGATCACCACATCCCAGAGATCGGGCAGCTCGGCCAGCAGTTCGATCACCTCCTTGCCGTCCTCATGGGCTACCAACCCGCGCTCGCCGATCAGCTCCTCGATGATCACGCGCACGGTGACCGCCGCCTCGCCCTTGGTCTCGTCCTTGGCGATCTCGATGAATTCCTTCAGCAGGCGGCATCGGTTCTCGACACTGCCGCCGTATTCGTCGTTCCGCCGGTTGCGGCGCGAAATCATGTGGAAGCTGGCCGAGGAATACTGGCTGGAGACCTGGATGATATCGACCCCGGCCGTGAGCGCGCGCCGCACGCCGGCGCGGAACCAACCCTGCATGTCGCGGATATCGCGCTTGTCCATGGCCCGGGCCTGGACCGGATCGAATTCCGGCACCGGGCGGTCGGCCGGCCCCATCGGCACGTCGCGCGACAGGCGGTTGGCGAAGAAGCCGCCGGAATAGGGCAACTGCACGCCGAGCAGCGCGCCATGCTCATGCACCGCGTCGGCGGCGATCGCCAGAATCGGAATGTCCTTGTCGTCCCACAGGGTCAGCACCGATTCCCCGTACATCTCCGCATTGGGGTGAAAGCCGCAATGCTCGGTGTTGATGACGGCCCAGCCGCCCTCGGCCTTGATGCCGCGCATCCGGGCATGGCCGCGCGGCCGCATCCGGCCCATGCCGTTGCAATGGCCGGGTTGATAGAAACGATTCTTAGCCGTCTTCGGACCGATCTTCACAGGCTCGAACAACACGTCGTAACGCGGATCTCGAATCATTTTCTGGTCTCTCTTCCTCTGACTTCCCGGCCCGGCGGCGCTAGCGCCGAATCCCCTCCATCGCCGCGATGAGACCCGATTGAATCAGGCCGACATCGATCGCGACAAGCAACATTCGATAGCCTCGTTCGATCATCCCCTTGGCCTGCTCGGGCGAGCCGGCGAGGCCGCCCATTGGCAGGCCGGCGGCAAGGATGCGCTCCTCCGCCCGCGCAATCGCGGCGACCACCTCAGGATGGTCGCGCTGCCCCGGCACGCCCAGGCTCATCGACAGGTCGAACGGTGCGATGAAGACCACGTCGATACCGGGCACGGCGAGGATATCGTCAATATCGGCGACCGCGTCCTTGTGCTCGATCTGCACGACGCAAAGGACGGAGTCGTTGGCCGCCGCCAGGTAATCCGGCACGGTCAGACCGAAACGGGCAGCGGCATAGAACGGCCCGACGCCGCGCGCGCCGCCGGGCGGATAGTTCTGGCTGCGCACGGCGGCCTCGGCCGAGGCACGGTCGTTGATCATCGGATGGACGATGCCGAAGGCGCCGGAATCGAGCGCCGGCTGGCTCAACCAGGTCTCGGCATGGGGGGTGCGGATGACCGGCGTGCAATCGGTGCCCTGGGTCGCCGCGACCATGGCATGGGCGCTTTCGATCCCGATCGGCCCGTGCTCCATATCGATGAAAAGCCAATCGAGACCGCTGCGCGCCGCCAGTTGCACAAGCGGCACGCTGGGCATCGAGATAAGCAGGCCGAGACAGACCTCGCGCGCGCCGAGCCGATCCTTGAGGCGGTTCACGCTCCCCTCCCCCGTGCGGCGTTTTGGCCGACCGCTCGCCCAAAACGCTGGGCGAAGCGGCCGGTTTAGATGCCGCCTTTCCGGATCAAACCTTGATCAGGACGTAGTTCTTGCGCACGGTCGTCAGGATTTCCCAGATGCCGCCGCTCTTGGCTGGGAAGTATATCGAGTCGCCGGCCTCGATTTCAATGGTCTCGCCGCTATCGGCGTGGAAGATCGCGCGGCCTTTAACGAAATGCGCGAACTCCGCCGACATGACCTGACGGCGCCATTTGCCGGGCGAGCATTCCCAGATGCCCATGCCGGGGCCCTTCACCGCCTCCGGGTTAATCACCTGTTTGCCGCGCAGCTTGGCGACCTTGCACTCCTCGGGCAAACCCACCGGGCCCCAATCCTCGAGCCGCGACGAGGCGATCTTGGCCGACTGCTTGACCTGGGTAATACCGGCCTTGGTCGGGCCCTTCTTGGTCGGAGCTTTCTTCGCGGGCGGCGCCTTCTTGCATGCCGCCGGCTTCTTGGTCGCGGCGGTTTTCGGAGCCTGAGCTTTCGCCATGGTTCAGGTTCCTTTTTTCCCTGACAACCCTACTAACAACCCACCATGAGATAGCCGCCGTTGGGACTGATCACCTGACCGGTGACGAAGTCCGCCTCGGACGAGGAGAGATAGGCGATGGCATAGCCCATCTCCTCCGGTTGGCCGTATCGCTTGAATGGCACAGACTCGGCTTTCTTGGCGAGAACTTCCGGCGAATCCACGGCCATCGGCATCGGAGTCAGGCAATGGCCTGGGGCCACGGCGTTGACGCAGATCCGCCATTCGGCGAACTCCCTCGCCCAGCCCTTAGTCAGGGCGAGAACACCGCCCTTGGCCGCGTTATAGGTCGCGCCGTTGGCGTGACCGACCATGCCCTGGATCGAGGAGATGTTGACGATCTTGCCGTAGCTGCGCGCCTTCATGCCCGGGATGACGGCCTGGGTCGTGAAGATCGCACCACCCAGATGGACATACATAGAGCGGTGAAACATTTCCGGCGTGATCTCCTCGACCGGACAACGATCGGACGAGACGCCGGCATTGTTGACCAGGATATCGATCCTGCCGAAATCCTTCTCGATCGCCTTCACGGTCTCCGCCATGCCCGCGAAATCCGTCACGTCCGCTTCCCAGACCTTGGCTTCGCGGCCGAGGTCACGGACCTTCCCGGCGGTTTCCTCCGCGCCCTTCAAGTTGCGGTCGAGCACGGCGATATCCGCGCCCCGCTCGGCCATGATGAGGGCCGTCGCGCGGCCGATGCCACTGCCCGACCCCGTGATGAGGGCCACCCGCCCGTCAAAACTTCCCATGATCTCCTCCCTCAATGAAAACTACGTTTGAACCTGGAGCTTACCGTCGAACGCCGTGATCGGCGCCGGCGCGTTCGGATCGCTGATCACGTCGATCAGGGTCGGAACCGAAGCCTCCTCTGCCTTGGCCAGGGCGGGCGCGATCTCATCCGCCGCCTCGACTCGGATGCCTTGCCAGCCGCAAGCGCGCGCGATCGCCGCATGGTCGACCGGTTCGAAATGGCAGGCCGTGCTATGGGCGCCGAAGCCGATATCCTCGGCATCCTTCTGATAGCCCAGCACCTGGTTGTTGAGGATGATCGCGCCCAGCTTGATTCCCTCGCGCCGCGCGGTCTCCAACTCGCCCCAGGAATGCGCGAAGCCGCCGTCGCCGCCGAGGAACCAGACAGGGGCGTCGGGCGCCGCCAGTTTCGCGCCGAGCGCCATGGGAAAACCCCAGCCGATGCCGGCCAAGCCGCGCGGCGAGATGAAGCGCTGACCGACGCGGGCGAAGCGGACATAATTCGCCGCCCAGATCGTCGCATAGCTGGCATCGGCGACGAGGATCGATTCCGGCGTCATCCGGCTTTCCAACTCGGCCATCACGCGCTCGGGCCGGATCGGCGCGGCGTCGGAGCCGACCAAGCCCGCGACCTCGATCGCGAAGGACTTACGCCCGGCCTCGATCTCCTGCACCAGACCGGCGCGCGCGGCATCGCGGCGCGACAGGTCCCTGTTCTCCAGGGCGCCGTTGAGGGCCTGGAGAGTCAGCCGCGCATCGCCGACCAGCCTTTCGGCCTCGTAGTTGCGCCCGACCTCCTGGCCGTCGATATCGAGATGGATGAAGCGCGCGCCGCGCGGAAAGATCGACCAGTTATCCGTACCGTTCTGGTTGGTCCGGTTGCCGATCAGGAAGACCAGATCGGCGCGCTCGAGAATCGCACGGTAGCCATGGCTCGCCGCCTGGCGGCCCATGACATAGCCGACCACCCCCACAGACAGCGGATGGACCTCGTCCACCACGCCCTTGCCCATCATCGTCGTGGCGACCGGCAGGGATGCGAGATCCTGCAGGCGGGCCAGCTCGTTCTGGGCTTGGCTGACATGGACGCCGCCGCCGGCGACGATCACGGGATTCTCGGCACCCGCGATCAGTTCCGCCGCGCGGGCGATTGCCGAGGGATCCGCCATCACCCGGTCGAGAGGGAAACGCCCCAGGCTCGCGATCCGGCCCGCGCCGGTAGTCGTCGGCGCAGGGTCGTTGAACAGGTCGCCGGGCAACAACAGGGCCACCGGACCGGGCCGCCCGCCGGCCGCCGTCGTGAAGGCCATGTCGATATAGTCGTCGATCCGGTCCGCCCGCCCGACCCGCCGGACCATCTTGGTGACGGCGCGCAGCAGATCGAAATGATCGAGATCCTGGGCATGGTTCCGGTCGGTATGGGGCCGCGGTGTGTCCTGAATCAGCACGACCATGGGGATCGAGGTCTTGAAAGCCTCGCCCAGGCCGGGCACCAGCAAGGCCGCGCCCGGACCGGAGATCGAGGTCACCACGGGCACCCGGTTCGAGATCCGCGCGAAGCCGTCGGCCATCATCGGTCCGGCCTTCTCGGTTCGGAAGCTGACCTGGCGGATGCCGAATTCCGGCGCCGCGAGATAGAGCTGGCTCGGGATGCTCTGCCCGAACATCTTGTCGACGCCGTGGCGCTTGAGCGCCGCCAGGATTACATGGGCCGCCGTGCGATTGCTTCGGCCACTGTCGTAGGTTTCGGTTTCCGGTGCCATCGGTCCGGCGTCCCCCCTCTCGATCAGGCCCCGTTGAGCCGCGCGCATTCTGTGGCCGCAGTCTATGACCGGCAAGTGGGCACGCGCCCATCGAATCGACCCGTCAGATATGCATTCGCCCTTTGCCCGCGAAATTCTAACTATCGTGAGCGCCGAGCGGCTGAAACCGGTATGTGACCACAGCATGACGACGCCAACGGGTGTCTGGGAACTGGTGCGGCACGGCGTTTTCGGCAGACGGGGACCGCTGCCGACGGTCGTTGCCTGCACGATCGCAGCAGCCACCCTCTCCACGGGACTGGGCTACGGCTCATACTGGCTGTTCGGTCTGCCCTATTGGGGCCAACCCTTTCCGATGATCCTACCGGTACTGGCCCCAGCGGTCGTGGCACCGTGGTTCATCCATTTCTTGACCCGGGCGAATATCAGGCTGCGTGCGACCCAAGCCGGCTGCAAGCGCGCGAGGCCCAACTCATGCGCGAGATCGAAAAGCGCAAAGCCGCCGAGGCGCGTGCATTGGCCGAGCACCAGCGCGCCCAGATCGAACGCGAACGCGCGGAAGAGGCGAGCCGCGCCATATCCCGCTTTCTCTCCAACGTGAGCCACTAAGTCCGCACGCCGCTGAACTCGATCATCGGCTTTTCGGAACTGCTGCATACCGTAATCCTCGAAGACAGCGTCAAGACCGAATATGCCGGGCATGTCCACGATGCATCGCGCCATCTTCTCGCCCTGATCAACGACGTCCTCGACCTTGCCCGGATCGAGGCCGGTAAGGCCGATCTCCTCATTGAGGATTTGGAGGTTGCTCCGGCTGCCAAGCGCGCGGCCGCCATTGTCGCGCAGCTGGCGCGCGACAGGCAGGTCGAGCTGCGGATCGAATTGCCTTCCAGCGCCCTGAAACCGCGTGCGGACCAACGCGTTCTGTTTCAGATGCTGTTGAATCTGCTGTCCAACGCCGTGAAATACACGCCGGCAGGAGGGAGCGTGACCGTCACCGGTCAAAGCATGGCCGATGGCGGTGTCGCAATAGCGGTCGCCGATACCGGTCGCGGCATGTCGGCCGATCAGGCCGAACGGATGCTTATGCCCTTCGAGCAGGGCGACGACCTCGACGGCGAGGCCGGCGGCACCAGCCTCGGACTCAGCCTCGGACTCAGCCTCGTCAAATCGCTGATGG
>Ga0115002_10009998_pt1 | contig 10260 bp, 5 predicted proteins | sample ArcticOcean_MG_C_8_FD_89576 | JGI IMG/M metagenome (GOLD analysis project Ga0115002, IMG submission 89576) | Marine microbial communities from western Arctic Ocean - ArcticOcean_MG_CB11_86 | ecosystem: Environmental > Aquatic > Marine > Oceanic | place: Arctic Ocean: Canada Basin | collected... | reverse complement strand
TGTTGATAACGTTCGAATCCATCGAGATGGATGGCAACCGGTCCTGAGTTCCCGGTTGGGCGCAATCGCATGTCTACTTCGTACAGCCGTCCCTCTCCGGTTAACACCGTCAAGGCGCTGATCAGCCGTTGGCTCAAGCGGGTGTAATATTGGCTTGCTGAAAGCGGTTTCGCGCCGTCTGACTCCGGCCGGTTTGGATCAAAGTCGTAAACGAAAACGAGATCCAAGTCGGATACCGGCGTGAGCTCGCGCGCGCCCAGTTTTCCGAGTGCCACTACCGCAAATTCGCCGCCCTGAATTTTGCCGTGTTGGTTAGCCAATTGAGCGCCAACATCGTTTGCTAAGCGCTCGACCAAAACATCTGCGAGGTCGCTTAGAGCGGGCCCGGCGTCGGCGGCGGTAACTGTGTTTCGGAGGATTTGTACGCCGACTTGAAATTTGTGCTCATTGGCCCACCGACGCGAAATATCGAGGATGTCTTGATAGTCACGGGCATTTTTGAGCGCCCCTCGAAGGTGCTCAGCGAGTTCAGATTTTGACGGCAACGGATCAAAAAACTCGGGCGAAAGCACGGCATCGAACAGTGTTGCATTGTGGCTCAGTGCATCGGCCAGGCGCGGCGCTGTACCCATTATCTCCGCCACCAGATCAAGCAGCGTCGGGTTTTCATTGAACAAAGAAAACAACTGAACACCGGCGGGAAGCCGCTCAAGAAACTCATCGAATTTCATAAATGCGGCGCCAGGGTCGGCGGTCTGGGACAATGCGTCCAACAGGCGCGGCATCAATAACGTCAGGAGTTCACGCGAGCGCACCGCTCGTGTTGCCGCGAATCGCCCGTGGTGCCAGCTTCGGATACGCTCAGATACCCGTTCTGGCGCGCGAAACCCAAGCTCGGTCAATGTTTCAAGTGTGCCTGGATCGTCAACCCCCCCGGTGAAAACCAGATTGCTGCTACCACCCAGGGGGTCCTCTCGCTCAAAAAGGCGCGCGTAGTGACTGACAACGCTATCGAGGTGCCCTTTGAGTTCGTCGCGAAACTCTCGCAGCGATGCGCTTCCCATGAATATCGCAACATTTGCAAGCTTCTCTTCATCGGTTGGCAGGGTGTGGGTTTGCTCATCGTTGATCATCTGCAGGCGGTGCTCAAGCCGCCGCAAATACCGATAGGATTGAGAGAGTTCGGTGACCACTTTGGTTTCGATCCTACCTGCTAGCGCCAAGGCCTTGAGCCCTTCGAGAGTCTGTTTCGTTCTTAAAGAAGAGTCCTTACCTCCGGCTATAAGCTGCTGAGTTTGAACGAAAAACTCTATTTCTCTTATCCCGCCACGGCCAACCTTTATGTTGTGGCCGTCAATCGCCGTTTTTGCGTGCCCGCGATGTGCTGTTATCTGTCGTTTAATCGAGTGGATATCAGCGATTGCGGCGAAGTCGAGATGCTTACGCCAAACGAATGGCGCAATGCGTTCAAGAAATTCCCGTCCTGCGTCCCGATCGCCCGCTATTGGGCTGGCCTTGATAAAAGCCGCTCGCTCCCAATTCTGGCCCACACTTTCGTAATATCGCTCGGCCGCCGCCATGGACAGCGCTAGCGGTGTAGCGCCGGGGTCGGGGCGGAGCCTAAGGTCGGTGCGAAATACGTAACCATCCGCGGTTCGCTCCTGAAGGATACGGACCAAACGGCGTGTCAGATCGACAAAAAGAGACTGGGGATCGTCCGTACCGCGATAGTCGATGCGCTCCTGGTCAAAGAGCACGACAAGGTCGACATCACTCGAATAGTTGAGTTCGCGCGCCCCCAGCTTGCCCATTCCGAGAATGGTGTAGCCACTGGTTTCAGCCGGACGGTCGATATTATATCCACCTAACCGGTCGTTGGAGATTGCCCAGCCAATCAAGTGATTTGCAGCGCGATGGATCGCGGTTTCAGCGAAATCGCTAATCGCTGCGGTGACCCGCTCAAGTGACCAAATGCCTGCAATGTCGGCGAGAGCAATAACCAGGGCGATCGCATTGCGCTTCTGCCGGAGTTCCGACATGACTGCCTCGTCAGTCAGAATCCCGGTATAGGTAACGCTGGACGCAAGGTTTTCGAAACGTGCGTCGGGCCCGTAGCAGGCAAGATTGACAAACGAATCTAAGTTGCGGAGCAAAATTTGGCTCAAGAAAGGGCTATTGCCAAAAATAGCCTCCAGAATAGCGCGCCCTTCCGGTCTTGATTCGAACGCGCGGCATTGATCGGCGGTATCCGCATTCGTTTCAGCAACTGCGTCGTTCCATTTAGCGAAACCGAGAGCCGCTAGTGCGGTGTCGGCTGGCGCTGGCGCCGAGCCCGCCTCACTCAGGAGTTGAAATTGTTCCATTCCGCCGGGTTACCGATTGCTGCACACTGGGTCAATGCGCGTAATTTGCTAGGTAGCAGTTCCAGTCTGAATCTATGGGTCAAATAACCAATTCTATCGTCCGGGCGATCGCGGCGCTGGTGATAGTTCTCGTCGTCGCGGGTACTGCGCTCGCGTGGCGTTTGGCAGCCGGTCCGGTCTCGCTCGCATTCTTAACTCCCTATCTTGAAGAAGCCCTGAACCAAGGACGCGCCGAGGACGCCAGTATTCGACTGGGGAATACCATGCTGACGTGGGCGGGCTGGCGCCGCACGCTGGATATTCGCGCGTTTGATGTCGTCGTCATTGATGGTGATGGCGTCGAGATCGCCGAGTTGCCGGAGATCTCCATCGGCTTAAGCGGACGCGCATTGCTTAATGCGCGCGTAAAGCCGAGCAGCATTGATGTACTCGGCGCTGAAGCCGTCGTTATTCGGCGCGGAGATGGTTCAATTGGATTGGGCTTTGGCGAAGCATCCATTCAGGGGGATGAGAGCCTCATACTGACCAGGTTGCTCAATGAATTGCTCGTTCCCCCCGACGCCGGCAGTCTCGAGCGGATTAGCGTCCTCAATGCGAACTTAACATTTATCGATCAAGTCAATGGCGCGTTGTGGCGGGCACCAAAGGCGGACCTGGTCTTCCTCCGTAACGGGCAGTCGATTACCGGCGATGCACGATTGGAGGTCGATTTCGGCGGCCGGCGGGCCAGCATTGCCGGCGTAGTGACCTATGACAGCATTTCGGGCAGCGCACAAATCGGGATCTCGTTCGACGATTTATTCCTGCCTGATGTCGCCAGACAGGGACGTGCTGTGTCGGATCTGTCGGGGATAGAAATGCCGATCGGAGGGTCATTGCAATTCGCCGTCGACGCCACCGGTAACCTATCGGACGTTTCGTTCTCGATAGAGGGTGACAGCGGTTTTGTCGATTTTCCCGCAACTTTCGCAGAGCGTCTCTCGGTCGTTCGTTCAACAGCGCACGGATCGTTCTCGTGGCCCCGTCGAGAGGCAAGAATAGATGAGTTGGCGGTTAATGTTGGCGGGACGTTGTTCACGGCTCGCGGCGTTGTTGATGTGGCGGCTGCCGAACCCGCGTTCAGCGGCGAGATCCGAATTCTTGATCTTCCCATTAACCGCCTGCCGGCATATTGGCCACACGGCTTTAGTGCCGATGCCCGTACTTGGTTCGCAGCTAATATCAAGGGCGGTCGTCTCCTCGAAGCAACAATCGACATTGGCGGTGACAAACAGTCCACCCACCCTACCAGCGGTCCTGACATTGTCGTCGATTTCTCGTTTTCCGATTCGTCCATTTCTTTCTTGTCCGGGATACCGCCAGTGTCCGAGGTGTCAGGTAAGGGGAGAATCGCCGAGGACCGGCTGAACGTTAGCGTTAAGTCTGCGGCGCTAGGCAAACTCGATATTTCCGACGCAACCGTCAGCCTGACTGACTTGTCGTCCGACACACAGGAAACTGTGATCGAATTCGTTCTTCGCGGCGCGCTATCGGAGGTTTTGAGTTTGCTCGATGCGCCGCCGCTCGGCTTTGCAAGCGATCTCGGCCTGCCACCCGACTCCATCGGCGGTGTTGTTGCGGCCCGAGCACGTATCACGCTGCCAATCACCGAACAGGGGACACCTTTGGATCGCGTGAACTTTGCCGCAGCCGCCAATCTCGCCGATATTAGTGGCGAACTGCCATTTCCACCGATTGCCTTTGATCGCGGAACACTATCGTTTCGCTTGGACCGCAACGGATTTGACGTCGACGGTGCCGTGTTCGTCCAGGATACGCCTGTGACCGTGCAGTGGCGTCAAGATCTCGGTGCCAACGCTGGTGCCAAGGCGGGTGCCACCGGGCGTTATTTATTGCGCGCGCAGGTTGATGAAGCCGGTCGTGAACGCCTTGGTATTGGGACGCGAGGTGTTGTCGATGGGTTTGTCGACGTTACCTTGGATGTTGCCGCTGGTAACGGTGTATTGGAACGCGCGGTGGTCGACGTCAACTTTCTTGGGGCTGCATTAGATCTGCCGCTGCTGCATTGGCGGAAGACAAAGGATCGCCCGGCGCGAGGACGCGCGGTTGTGATCCCGCAAACCGACGGGTCGATTGTTGTAGAGGCGATAGAGTTTCGGGCTGATGACTTGGTTGCAACAGGACAGCTGGAACTCGACGCACAAGCAGCAATCCGAAGATTCGACCTTAATCGGCTAACGATCGGCGATTCTGACTTGTCGATTTCCGTGCGGCCTCGATCCCCCGACGGTTTCATCGTTGCCCTCGACGGGCGGCGACTGGATTTCAGCGACTATCTCGCCGACATTCTCGACGGATCCGATAGTGAGATGCCGCCCATTGAGTTATCGATTCGCTTGGACGAACTCTCAATTGGTGAGGGCAAGGGTCTGAGTGGTATTGAAGGAAAAGCCCGCCACAACGGGACGCGCTGGACGGACGTGGCGATGTCGGGTCGATTCGGGGCAAATGGCAAGCCTCTCGAATTCACTATCAAATCCGAGAACGATACGCGACGAGTAAGTATTACCAGCGCTGACGCCGGGTCGGTCGCGCAGGCGATCGGGTTCTATGACAATGCGGTAGGCGGGGATCTTACGCTGACAGCGGTTATAGAAGATGACAAACCGGATAGCCCTATCAAAGGAACTCTCGAGATTAACGAGTTCACGCTGGTAAAAGCGCCAACGCTCACGCGAATCCTGACCCTCGCATCACTGGAGGGGATCCTCGAACTGCTATCGGGTGGGCAAGGGATTGCTTTTGCCAAGTTAGAGATGCCTTTCGAGCTGCAAAACGGCACCTTGAGGATTGCTGAGGGAAGGGCGTTTGGGCCGGCGCTTGGCGTTACCGTGGACGGCACATTCTCGCTCGCCACAGCGGAAGCCGACTTGGCGGGTACGATTGTCCCGGCCTACACGGTTAACTCGTTGCTCGGCAACATACCGGTGCTGGGAAATCTACTGATCGGAGGGAAGGGAGAGGGTGTATTTGCGCTGACCTATTCGGTTCGCGGATCGGGCGATGGCACCGAAGTGCAGATCAACCCGTTGTCAGCCTTGGCACCCGGATTTCTTCGCCGCTTGGTCACGCTCCTTGACCGCCGTCCCGGTCAATCGAAAGGTGATGGCGAGAATCCGAAAACGACGGCTGAGTAGCGCTCTTGGAAAATACCAACGTGTAACATTGGTATGGTACTCAAGAGGTGCGTTGGAGATCTTCTATTGAGCTTCACCGAGCCGTACGAGTGCATGACGCTTGCGACCGGCCGATAGCTTGATAACGCCTTCCGGATCGGCGTCGGTTTCGTGCACAAGGGCTCGTTCATCCTTAACCACGACGTCATTGACGCGCCCGCCACCGCCTCTAATTAGCCGTTTTGCTTCACCCCCAGATGCCGAAAGACCGCTGCGCTGAAACAGCTCAACCGCTGTGATCCCAGTGGCGATTTCTTGGCGGTCGATCATCACTGTTGGTAAACCATGCCCGGTGGTCCCGCTCTCGAACGTTTGTCGAGCTGTTTCCGCCGCAGCTACTGCCGCATCTTGACCGTGGCATAGCTCGGTTGCCTCCGATGCGAGGATTTTCTTGGCTTCATTGAGTTCCGATCCGTCGAGTTGCTCAAGCCGTTCGATCTCATCGTCGGGCAATTCGGTAAACAAGCGTAAGAAACGGCCTACGTCGGCGTCATCGGTATTGCGCCAATACTGCCAATAGGCATAGGGCGATAACATTTCCTCGTTCAGCCACACGGCGCCGGCCGCCGTTTTTCCCATTTTTGCGCCGCCGCTCGTCGTCAGGAGAGGCGTTGTCAGTCCGAAAAGAGCCCGGTTATCGATGCGGCGGCCGAGTTCAATTCCATTGACGATGTTGCCCCATTGATCGGAACCACCCATCTGCAGCGTGCAATCGTGGCGCCGGCTGAGCTCGAGAAAGTCATAAGCCTGCAAAATCATGTAGTTGAACTCGAGGAAAGTCAGCGGTTGCTCTCGTTCGAGCCGCAGCTTAACGCTATCGAATGCGAGCATTCGATTAATCGAGAAATGCCGTCCAACATCGCGTAGGAATGGGATATACGCCAGTTCGTCCAGCCAATCGGCATTGTTGACCATGACCGCATCTTGGGGACCGTCACCGAAGGTCAGAAAACGGGTAAATATCTGTTTTATACTGGTAAGATTGGCATTTATCTGAGCGTCGTCGAGCAGTTGACGAGATTCGTCCTTGCCTGATGGATCACCGACCCGTGTCGTTCCTCCCCCCATAAGAACAATCGGCCGATGCCCGGTTTGCTGCAGGGTTCGTAGCAGCATGATCATGGTCAGGTTGCCGACGTGCAGGCTGGGCGCCGTGCAATCGAAGCCGATATACGCGGTCACACATTTCTGGTCCGCCGCACCGTCGAGGCCCTCGATGTCGGTCATCTGGTGCACGAATCCGCGCGATGTCACCCGCTCAATGAACTCGGATTTTGGTATTGCCATGACGATAATTTACGCTGGTTTCTGGTCAAGCCGGTTGGTGGTCCGGGCCATATCACAGTTCGGGAGTGCGGAAAACGCGTGATCCGCTCAGGCACTTGCGCCAAGAGGAATAAGAAGAGGAATAAACGTTTGGAGCCTTGTAAAGCAATCGGACTAATGAGCGGTACGTCGATCGACGGGATTGATGTAGCGGCGATCCAAACAGATGGTGACACGCTGTACGCGCTGGGCCCTACGTTATCAGTCCCCTATGCGGTGGATTTGCGAGCGTCAATTCGGCGCGCACTGGGAGAATTAGACGGTCCGCAAGAGATAGAACAAGAACTTACCGTCGCCCACGCGGCGGCTGTCCGCCGTTTCCTGGAGGAGACCGGCGGCGAGCCTGACGATTTTGATGTCGTGGGATTTCACGGACATACGATTGCGCATCGCCCCGATATTAGGCGCACGAGGCAGATCGGTGATGGCCAACGTCTGGCCCGTGAATTGGGAATTGACGTCGTTGCCGGGTTTCGTCTCGAAGATGTTGCTGCGGGCGGCCAGGGAGCGCCCTTGGCGCCAATTTATCACGCCCACTTGCTCAAATATTTATCGACACGCGGTGCAAACCTGAATTGGCCGATCGCGGTGATCAACATCGGTGGTGTGGCAAATATCACTTATATCGATGAAAAGGCGCTCGACGACCCCAGTCACCTTCTGGCGTTTGACACAGGGCCTGGCAACGCTCTCCTCGACGATTGGGTCAAGGCTCGGACCGGCAATGATTTTGATCGCGACGGCGAACTTGCAGCAAGCGGTTCGGCGGACAACGCGATTGTTGACGCGTTACTGAACCACGAGTTTTTTGATCAGGCCCCCCCAAAGTCACTCGATCGCGATGCCTTTGCCACCGATGTAACCCGCGATCTCTCGATCGTGGACGGTGCAGCCACGCTTACCGCATTCACGGTCGGCAGCATCGCAAAAGCGATCGTCCACTTGCCGGCGCGGCCTTCGCAGTGGCTATTGACCGGAGGCGGCCGTCACAACCGCACCCTTTGTCAAAACTTGGAAAAGCGACTTGGTGTTGTGGTGCCGATTGAAGACGTTGGCGGCCGCGGCGATTCGCTTGAAGCCGAGGCTTTCGCGCACATAGCCGTCCGCGCTCTGCGTCGGCTACCGATTACGTTTCCGAGAACGACGGGAGTGCCGAGGCCGATAACGGGCGGCGTCATCCATCGCGTTCGTTAAGTTTCAGGTGGTCTCTACTTCCCGCACAATCGACTTTTCGAGATAGCTCTCGACAGTCTCGGTCATTTCTTCCATATGATTTTCGAAGAAATGTGTGGCGTCGGCGATAGTTTTGTAGGTCACTTCGATCCCACGCTGCGAGGCAAGCTTCGCCGCGAGTTTGGCGACATCGGCCTCGGGGACCACGTCATCGGCAGTTCCTTGGACAATGATTCCAGACGAGGGGCAGGGCGAAAGGAAAGCAAAGTCGTAATTGTTAGACGGCGGCGCAACCGAAACGAAGCCGTCTATTTCGGGACGCCGCATCAACAACTGCATGCAGATCCAGGCACCAAACGAGAAGCCGCCTACCCAGCAGGTTTCGGCGTCGGGGTTATTCGACTGCATCCAATCCAGCGCCGACGCGGCGTCGGATAACTCGCCAAGACCATTGTCGTAAACACCCTGGCTGCGCCCAACGCCACGGAAGTTGAAGCGAAGAACCGAAAATCCGCGGCGCGCGAACACCTGGTAGATGTTGTAGACCACCTTATTGTTCATCGTGCCGCCAAATTGCGGGTGAGGGTGCAGCACGAGTGCAATGGGTGCATTCGCGTCGTTGCCGTGCTGGTAACGGCCTTCCAGCCGGCCCTCAGGCCCGTTGATAATGACCTCAGGCATGAAAATCCTAGTGTGTGTTGGTGACCAAAGCGGGGGTTTCGCTACTGTTATATATGATAGCTGCGCTTTACGCCCACCCCCTGAAACACCAAAGCGCAATATTCTAGAATCGGCCCCGTAAGAAAAAGGGGAGAGAACAGTCGGTTAGGTATAATCCCCAACTATTTTGGTTGGTTAAATTTACTTGACTAATTTACTGGGTTTTCTAGATTAATTGGGTGTCGGTTGCTGCGCACCTCATTCGCGTTGCAATCAATTGTCGCTGGTAGGGAACGGACAACTGATGTTTCTCAAGGCACTTGGCGAAGATATAGATGCGGTTTTCGAGCGCGATCCCGCCGTGCGGTCGCGGATCGACGTCGTCTTTAGCTATCCTGGCTTTCAGGCGTTGGTTTTCTACCGTATTGCTAATGCGGCATGGCGGCGCCAATGGTATTTTTTGGGGCGCTATATTTCGCACATCGGACGTTGGCTGACGGGTATCGAAATACACCCTGGCGTCAAGATTGGCCGTAAATTCTTCATCGATCACGGTATGGGTGTTGTTATCGGTGAAACCGCCGAGATCGGTGACAATGTGACGCTCTATCAAGGCGTAACACTGGGGGGGGTGTCACTCGAACCTGGCAAACGCCACCCAACGCTCGGGGATGACGTCATCGTCGGCGCCGGCGCAAAGATTCTCGGACCGATCACGGTTGGTGCCTGCGCCCGCGTCGGTTCGAACGCGGTGGTGGTGAAAGACGTTCCACGTGGCGCAACCGTCGTCGGAATTCCAGCCCGGCAGGTCGCGCCAAAATCGACTGAACCGAGCGCGGAACGGCCAAATTTTGCGGCGTACGGCCTATCCAGTGACGGATTGTCCGATCCCGCCGCTAATGTCATCGAAAATTTGTTTGATCGGGTGCAGCAACTTTCGGCGCGCCTTATGAGTCTTGAGGAAAAACTTACCGATAATGACCGTGGCTACGGTGCATCTTGGGCCAAATCGAGAGCCGACACAGAGGCGACGGCTGCGGATAAAAATGTACGTGAAGATAGATAGAAATCAATGGTTTATATAAAAATACTAATCTGGAAATTTAGGAGGTGTAGGTGAAACTCAGCACCAAGGGTCGCTATGCTGTTATGGCCATGGTCGACCTGGCGATGTTTGGGCACGAGGGGCCGGTATCCCTTGGCGACATTGCTGATCGCCAAGAAATTTCGGTCTCCTACCTCGAGCAATTATTCGCAAAATTACGCCGCAATGGCTTGGTGAAAAGCGTTCGCGGACCAGGTGGAGGCTATGTGCTAGGGCATTTGCCGGATGAATTGAGAGTTTCCGATATCGTCCGCGCGGTTGACGAATCGTTAAAGCAAACGCGTTGCAAGGTGGGGTCGGCCGCCGGGTGCAGCGGCAGCGGAGGCAGATGTGTAACCCACGATCTATGGGAAGAACTCGGCAATCAGATACATCTGTTCTTGAGTTCAGTGACACT
>Ga0115002_10009997_pt1 | contig 10261 bp, 4 predicted proteins | sample ArcticOcean_MG_C_8_FD_89576 | JGI IMG/M metagenome (GOLD analysis project Ga0115002, IMG submission 89576) | Marine microbial communities from western Arctic Ocean - ArcticOcean_MG_CB11_86 | ecosystem: Environmental > Aquatic > Marine > Oceanic | place: Arctic Ocean: Canada Basin | collected... | reverse complement strand
CTTTGAGGACGTCAATTTACAACAACCAAAACAAAAAACGGAAGCACCGTTGCCGGCTCGCTTCCGTTTTGTATCGCCAATATAGTAACTTGAACTTCCGCGGGCAAGTTCATCAAAAACAAGCTCATTTATCCCTTTCGCCGGTCACTTCTGCATTCTATACTTACCTTGCCACCTCCCCAGTTTCGTCGGCAATACGGGCACAGCGTACGAATTCTCCCCCATTTCTCCCTGCCATGTTGTTTGATGAGGTCGAGATGCGTCTTCTACATTTCGCCGACCTCCACCTTGGTGTGGAGAACTACGGCCGCTTGGATCCATCCACTGGACTACACTCGCGCCTGAGTGATTTCACCCAATCCCTCGAGTATGTCGTCGACACGGCTCTCCAGGAGCACGTCGATCTGGTTGTGTTTGCGGGTGACGCCTATAGAAACTGCAACCCAAACCCGACCTGGCAACGCGCTCTGGCGCTGCACCTGAGAAGGCTCCAAGAGGCCACGGTGCCGATCGCGATCGTTGTCGGGAATCACGACTCTCCGGCGACGTTCGGACGGGCGTCATCAGTAGACATATTCAATGCCCTTGGATTGGAGAATACGTATGTCGTGGGACAACCAAAGCTTTTCCACATAGAAACGAAAAGCGGTCCCATCCAATTCGCCGGCCTGCCGTGGCCGACGCGGCACTATCTGCGCGCCGACGAACGCTTCAAAAACCTCAGCCCGGAGAGCATGAACCACCACATCGCGCAGATTTGCGCCGCGCAGATAGCCGAGTTTTCGGGCCAGCTCGATCCGGCGCTGCCGTCGGTGCTCGCGGCGCATGTTACGCTGGCCGAGGCCACCTATTCTGGCTCCGAGCGCACCGCGATGATTGGCGATGATCCCGTCCTGACTGCAGCCGTGTTCGCGGAGTCAGCCTTCGACTACGTAGCGTTGGGCCACATTCATCGTCACCAGAATCTCAATCCCAACGACACGCCCCCGGTCGTTTATTCGGGCAGCATTGAGCGCATCGACTTTGGTGAGGCAGCGGAAACAAAAGGGGTCTGCCTGGTGGACTTGCCCTCTAATGACACACCCCTGACATCGTACAGGTTTGTTCCCACTCCGGCACGGAGGTTCGTCTCGATAGAGGTGGACGGCTCGACGACCGGTGACCCGACCGCGTCCGTTATTGCCGCGATCGAGACCGCCGAAATCGCTGATTCGATTGTGCGCGTGACTTGCCTGCTCGACGAAGGCAGGGGCGAGCGCCTCGACACCGCCAGGGTCCGCGCCGCACTGACAGAGGCCCACTGCGTTGCGGCCATCATTCCGCGGTACTGTGACCCCGATGAACTTCAGCGGCGAGCGTCGTTGAGCGAGGAGGTGGCGCTGGACGAGGCGCTCGACCGCTACCTGGGCAACCATCCATCCCTTCATGCCGAGCGCGACATCTTAAAGAAGTACGCGGGGCGCCTCGAAACGGAGTTGGCGACAGTCGATGCGGGTGAGATCTCGCAGCCATGATTCCTGTCCAACTTACCTTGCGAAACTTTCTCAGCTACGGCGAGGACACCGTAACGCTGGATTTCAGCGGATTTCGTGTCGCCTGCCTCAGTGGTGACAATGGCCATGGCAAGTCAGCCCTGCTCGACGGACTGACCTGGGCGCTCTGGGGCGAAGGGCGCAAAGGGCGCTCGGAGCGCAAACCAGATGAGGGCCTGCTGCGCTTGGGTGCAACGGAGATGGAGGTTAGCCTCACCTTCGATCTCGACAACGATCGCTATCACGTGATGCGCCGGTTTATCAAGCGCAACAAGCGCTCTGCCACAGAATTGGACCTGCAGGTCTTCGACCCCCAAACGAAGCGGCTGCGTCCACTGACCGATTCGACATCGTCGAACAACACCCAGCGCCAAATCGACAGTCTGTTGTGTATGGATTACACGACATTCGTGAACTCTGCTTTCATTCTTCAGGGCCGTGATGCCGAGTTTACCCAGAAGACACCCCGAGAACGCAAGCAGGTCCTTGGCGAGATCCTCGGACTATCCAGGTACGACCGTCTGCAGCAGCTCGCCAGGGAAAAACTGAACCTTCGCGGCACCGAAGCGAAACACTGCAATAGGCGAATTGAGGAGCTCGACAGCGAGCTCTGCCACATGAACGACCATCAGGCCGCCCTACAACTGATTAGCGAGCAACTCCGGCATCAGGATGACACCATAGAGATGGACACTCGTGACGAGAAGGCCAACGGACTGGCTTTGCTGAAGGTCAAGGCACAGCTGGAGGAGGTTGGCCGGCTCGTCATTGAGCGGCCGCAACTGCAACAGCGGTTGCTGCAGCTGAGCTCAGAACGGGATGGCCTGCTGGAGCGCCAGCGCGAAAATCATCACCTGCTGCATGTGGCGACAACGATCGAAACTGATTTCGAGACGTATCAAACACTCAAATCGGAAGAAACTCAACTGGCAGTCAAGTCGCAGCAACGCTGGCAACTATCCCAGACTCAGACCCAGCTCGAAAGCAACATCCGCGACATTCGACACCTACATGAACGTGAGCTTGAGCGCTTTAGTGCGCAGAAAACCGCCTTCGTTCAGCAGCTTGCACAAAGCGACCATCTCATGGCGCAAGAGAGCCGGATCGACCAGGATTACGCGCAGATGTGTGCCTACCAAAAGGAGGAAGGCAGGCTCAAAACCGCGCAGCAAAAGGTCATCGAACTCAACATCGAAGCCAACCGCTTGACCCTACAAATCGACACGTTTCAAAAAGGTCTTGAAACTGAACGAGACATGGTCCAAGGCCGACTTGGCGACCTGAAGCTGCTCTTGGATGAACAGCCTGCCATCGAGAAAAAGCTCGCTGACACAGCCCAGGAACTCGAGGCGCTACAAATCAAGACCAAGGCCTTGGGGGTGATGCGGGAAGAAGGTGCGGCGCTGACGGCCGAGATCGACCGGGACGGACAAAGCCTGGAGGCGACCCGAGAGCAGTTGGTCAGTATGGTCGAAAACAGCGATACGTTGAGCGACTCTGGCGATGCTGAATGCCCGCTCTGTGGATCAGCCCTGGACCAGGCACATCGCGCCCAGCTTGGCGTGGAAATGCGTCAGCGACAGGCCGAATGCGAAACGCAGATAGCCCAGTTTACCCTGTCAATAGAGGCTAAAGCGGCCGAACGATCAGCACGGCGCACGAAATACCAGGAGCTTGAGCAAGACGCCGGCCGCATCCTGCCGATGCAAGCCGAGGTGGCCTTGTTGCGAGTTCGATTCGAACAATTGACTTCAATGCGAGCCGAAGTGGGCCAGTTGGCGGCGCATGACGGCGAACTGCATCGCAAGCTTGTCACGCAGGAGTTCGCTGAGTCCGAGCGGCGCCAGCTGGTGGCCTTACAGGAGCAGATGGCGAATCAGGACTTCAGCATTGAAGAACTTCAGAGGGTGCTAAACGGCCTGCGCAGCTTGAACGGAGCGGATGCCGAGCGCCGATTGCTCGAGGAGGCCCGCACCAGCAAGCACCGAATCGCCATGGAGCTGGGCAGAGCAGACCGCGAGGTCAGACAAACCGAAGAGATCCTACGTGAGGAATCCTTCGCTGGCGACGAGCGCCGCCAATTGACGGAAGTCATGAGGGCATTCTCGAAGCTGGCGTACGACGCTGCTCGCCATGAGTCGATACGATCGCACTTATCCGATCTGGCTCAGGTCGTACTGTTGAGCGAACGGCTTGGAAATGCCCGGCGTAGTGAGGAAGAAGTGAAGGCCAAGCTAGGATCCGTCCAGATTGAGATAGATGCCCTGGAGAACAGGCTGAAATCAATCGAAGGGACCCTCGCCGACTCAAGGGAGCTGCAGGAGGCCCTTGCCGAACTAGAGGCCCACATACAGGAGATACGTGGCAGGCTGGAAGCTCAGCGCACCGAGCGCGATCAGCTTCTGGCACGCAAAGGCGCCCTGGAGGCGATGGTAGAGCGATGCGGAAAATTGAGCGCACTCAAGGATGAATTCAAAGCCAAGTTGGCAAAAGCTGAACGCGAGCATTGGATCTACAACCGGCTGGACGAAGCCTTTGGCAAGGATGGAATTCAGGCACTCATAATTGAGGGCGCCATTCCTGAAATTGAACAAGAGACGAATGCCATTCTCAGACGACTGACAGACAACCGGATTCAGATCTCCCTTGAATCATTGAAAGACCTGAAATCAGGGGCGACTCGAGAGACGCTGGACATCAAAATTGCCGACGAGCTCGGCGAACGGTCGTATAGTCTGTACTCAGGGGGAGAGGCCTTTCGTACCAACTTCGCCCTTCGGGTGGCACTGTCGAAGGTGCTGGCACGGCGCGCCGGCACTCGACTGAGAACCCTTATCATTGACGAGGGCTTTGGCACTCAGGATAGCAAGGGCCTTGAATCGATGATCGAGGCGATTCAGGAAATAAGCAGGGATTTCGACAAGATTCTCGTGGTCACTCACCTACCGATGCTCAGAGACGCTTTCCCTACTCAGATTCAGGTTACAAAGGATCCGCAATACGGATCTACTCTACAGCTGATACATTCGACGGGCCACCAACTTGACTAACACCTCACTACCCTCCTTGACTCAAGGCCATTGACCTTCGTAAAATGCGGACACACCCAATCCGACTCGATATGGTATGAAAAGCCCAATCATAGAGAACGGCTCAGCGCGCCCGGCACAGTTGGCAGTCATGGGCGAGTGGGAGCTGGCAGCCCATTATGGCAATGCGGAGGCGGAGTGCACCGCGGCTCTTCAGGGAGCCGCACTGCGTGACGCCACCCACCTGAGCAGGATTGACTTCAAGGGATCGGATCACCTCGAGTTCCTTCACCGGATGACCACCAATGACTTCAAAAATCTGCCACTCAGTGAGGGATTCCAGGCGGTTTTCCCGGACAACCGCGGCCGTATTGTCGAGGCAGGCACTTTCTGTCGGCTCACGGACGATATTACCCGATTCGTCGGCGGTCTTGAGGCAGCACAAAAGCTGCCGCTGTGGTTGGACCAGTACGTGTTTGCGGAGCAGCTCGAATGGGTCGATCGAGGCCACGACACGTGCATGATCGAACTCTATGGCCCCCAGTCGTTTGCGTTGTGTAATAGTGTCCTCGGGATCGCCGTCGACCCCATTGCCCTCTACGGCTGCAGGGAGCTGACGAATGATGGGTGCTTGGCGCGAACGGCGCTTGGCTCTCTTCCCGGGGTTTGCATATCCGGAGAAGTAAGTGATGTTATACGACTGGCGGACAATCTGTTAGAGGAAGGATCTATTCCTCTTGGAGAGGTCGCATTCGAAGCGCTGCGGGTACAGCTTGGCGCTCCACAACCCGGGTCTGAGCTCAACGAGGAACACAACCCATGGGAGGCCGGACTGGCGAACGCCGTCCACCTCAACAAAGGTTGCTACATCGGCCAAGAGGTCATTGCCCGCCTCGATACCTACGACAAAGTGAAACAGAAGCTGATGGGGCTGGAGCTAACCGAAGGAGAACTCCCGGCTGCGGGCACTGATCTCGTCACTCCAGAAGGGCGTCCTGCCGGGCAGATCACCGCGGCCGTCTACTCGCCCGTTTTGCGCCGCAACATTGCCCTGGCGTACGTGCGCACATCAGCGATGCAACCAGGCACCTGCCTGACGGTCGGTGACGGCGGTCCGAATGCACCGGAAGCGACTGTCGCCGATCTTCCTTTCGTCGCCTCGAGGTAAGTGCACCTAGCGACTCAATTCGGCGTCCGCGGCGACAACCGGGAAGGTTGCGCCGCCTTGTGGCATAACCAAAACTGAGGCACCAACCCCCTGCCCCGCCAGGGCGCGATCAAAGGCCTGCTGTGCGTCGGCAAGCTGAATAACCCCAAGCCCCGCGAACATGTCGGTCTGCAGATCAGAAACCAGGTACACCTGAGCGTGCTGCACCGTGGCTGCCAGAGCAGCGGCCTTGTGACCGCCAAGGGCGAATTCCTGCTGTATTCGATCGATTATCTCCTGCGACGAACCGGCCGCACTCATCCATTGCTCAAACACGGAATTACCAACGCCCTCGCGGCATTGGGCCAGCCACACCAGGGCTCCACCCCGACGTACTGCTCCCACAGCGTTGTCGAGAGCCTTTTGCGCTTGGTACAGGTTGATGTCTGAGGGCGTGCCGCCAGCGCTGACGACGACGATATCTGCCCTTTCTGGTAGCCCCACGGTGCTGCGGACCCCTACCAGCTCACATGCCTGGCGATGGGCGGATCTGACGTTACCGGCAATCGCGGCGGTAACTTGGTGGCGACTGTTGACGATAACGTTAAGAATGAAGTCCACGCCGACCATTTCGACTCCCTCTTCCAGGTCCTCGCGAACGGGATTGCCCTGCAGACGACCGCCCCGCGCTTCGTCCCGAACCATCATCGCATGATTGGCAGTCACGGTGCGCTCTGAGGCACAGCCCGGCAAAATCGCCTTGGCACCTCCAGAATAGCCGGCAAACCAGTGAAATTCGACATTGCCCAGACATATGCGCACGTCGGCCTCGACAAGCGGGCGGAACAGCTCAACGGGCGTCCCGAAACTGGTTGTGCCGATATGGACGGTGTTAGCAGGATCATGGTTGACGACGTCGACACGGCTGCTGACTTGCGCTCCGACCAATTGGACGATTTCTGAGCGGGCCAAGGGCCGGTGCAGGCCCAATGCGATCACGACGGTGATGTCCTCGTCAGAAACACCGCCTGCATTGAGCTCATCGACCACCGGTGGCAACAGCAGTGAAGCTGGGCATGGTCGCGTCAGGTCGCTGGTGACGATGACAACCTTTTGTCCGGGCCGGACTAGGCTATGCAGGACCAGTGAACCGATGGGATTTTGCAACGCCTGAAGAACGACCTCTACCTCGTCTACGTCACTCTGCGTATCGGAGGCCCGCAGAATACCACGCAGATTATCATTGGGCACTCTTAGCTCTATCTCGTTGTCCCCGTATGGAAGTTTGACGATTACATCATTCATATAGGGAGACGATATTGCGGATCACAAGGCCTCTACGAGGATTTCCGCCCAGTGCCTTGCCGCTCGACCTGTGGCATCGGTTATCTGGTGCCGGCAAGAGGTCCCCGCAGCCGCAATTCTTACATCAGAGCTGGCCGAGCGCACGGCGGGAAACAGGCGATCTTCGCCGATACGCATGGACAGGTCATAGTGCTCTTTTTCATACCCGAAGCTGCCCGCCATGCCGCAACAGCCGGCGTCGATTTCTTCGGCATGAAAGCCCGGCGGCATGTTCATGACGTCAACGATGCTCTTCGTGCCAGCGAGGGCCTTCTGATGGCAATGCCCGTGCATGAGCACGTTGCGTGTGGTGCCGGTGAAATCCAGCTCCAACTCTCCATCGCGCTGCAGTTGCACCAGGAACTCGTCGAGCAGAAGCATGTTGTCGGCGACTGTTTTCGCCCGGGGATCATCTACCAAGTCGACGTAGTCATCGCGAAAGGTCAGAACGCAGCTCGGCTCAAGTCCGATAATCGGCATCCCCTGGTTAGCGTAGGGCTCAAGGACGGCCAGGTTTTCCACCACACGGCTCTTGGCTTCCGTTAAGAATCCTTTGGATATCATTGGTCTGCAACAACATATCCTCTCATCAAGTATAGCCACTTCAAATCCGGCACTCTCCAAGATCATCGTCGCAGCCATACCGATCTGCGGGTCGTTGTACTCGGTAAAGGTATCATTGAACAGGAGGACACGGCCGCGCTTGCCGCCCCCCCGAAAATGCGACCGACCACGGAACCAGGCTGAAAAGGTCTGCTGGGCCAGCTTTGGGGGTCGGCGACGCCGATCAATCCCTAGTGCGAGATCCAGCAGCCAGCGATTGGGCAGGCTGCGCAACAAGGTGTTGGCTAACGAGCTCACCGGCGATAACCATCGATTGAGCTGGCTGACGTGCCCGAACAGCCGCGAGCGCAGAGGGTAACCGTGTGCTTCCCCATAGTGCCCGAGGAACTCGTATTTCAGGCGCGCCATGTCCACCCCTGATGGACATTCCGATTTGCAAGCCTTGCATTCCAGGCACAGGTCCATGACTCGGGCCAAATCGGGACTATCCATGCCTCCGCCTGGCAAGTTCCCAGAAAGGGCTGCCCGCAAAGCGTTCGCTCGACCCCGGGTCGAATGCTCTTCGTCCATCGTCGCCATGTAGGAAGGGCACATCGTCCCCGCCATTTTTTTGCGGCAATGACCCACCCCAGAGCACATCTCGACCGCCTGCTGCAGGCTTCCCTCTCGCTCATAGCGGAAAAACGAGTCGGCACCGGCCTTTTGTGAACCGTCAGCGTACCTCTCGTCGTAACGCAGATTCTCGTCCATGCGAGGCGGCCGGACGATCTTGCCGGGATTCATGATCTGTTGCGGATCAAAGAGCGCTTTGATCTGAGCAAAGGCCTCGACCAGTTTGGGGCCGAACATCTTCGCGATCCATTCTCCCCGAGCCAGACCATCACCGTGTTCGGCAGACATCGCCCCGCCGTATTCCAGGACCATATCACTCATGCGATCCTGGAGATGACGCAACAGGCGAACACCCTCCGCCTTCTTGATATCAATGATGGGCCGAATGTGGAGGACGCCAACGCTGGCATGACCGTAAAACTCAGCCACCGTGTCATTTTCCTTCATCAGAGCCAGTACGCGACCCACGTACTCTGCCTGAACCTCCACGGGCACACAGGTATCCTCGACACCGGGCTGTGGTTTGCTGTCTCCTGGCATGCTCATTAGTAGACCGAGTCCGGCCTTGCGCAGGTCCCACATCCGTCGAATTACTTCCGGCTCGAGCGCTTTTACGGTGGCGTAACCGAGATTCTTCTGGTCAAGCAACTCCTCCAACCACTGGACCTTGGACTCGACCTCTTGCTGGCTGTCGGCGTAATATTCGACGAACAAAATCGCCTGAGGATCGCCCCGGAGAAACGAACGAGACGACCGGTGCTCTATGGAGTCCTTGGTCAGATCAAGTAATATCTTGTCAACCAGCTCAACAGAGGCTGGTCCGGTCTGAAGGATCTCCAAATTCGCCTGCATCGCTTCGATAAGACTGTCGAAATGGCAGGCTATTACTGCTTTGTTGGATGGCAATGGCACCAACTTCAGGCGGGCCTCGACAACGTGACAGAGGCTGCCCTCAGACCCGACCACTATTCTGCTCAGATTGCGCGGTGAGACCGCGACGCCATCCCTGGGAATGAATTCATCCAGGTTGTAGCCGGAAACTCGCCTCATGACGGCGGGAAACCGTTGGCGGATCTCTTCCTCCTGGTCCTCGACAATGCGCCGAACACCGCGGTAGACGTCCCCCTCCAGCCCGCCGAGTTGCTCCTTGTCGCTCCACTCAGAATCGCTGAGAGGCCCAAAGTGGACGGGGGTTCCGTCCGCGAGGACCACCTCGAGGTCGATCACGTGATCGATCGTCTTGCCGTACAGAATGGAATGGGCGCCACACGAGTTGTTACCGATCATGCCACCAATATTTGCGCGGCTGCTTGTGGCTACATCAGGCGCGAACTGTAAACCATGCGGTTTGAGAAGGTGATTCAGCTCATCGAGGACGACCCCTGGTTGGACGCGCACCCAGCCCGCTTCGGCGTCGAGCTCGAGCACCTTGTTCATGTACTTCGAGTAGTCGACGTGTAGCGCCCGGCCGACTGACTGCCCAGCCAGACTTGTACCGCCGCCTCGCGGTAACAGGGGGATGCCGCCAGCGGCAGCGACTCGAACCGTATGCACAACATCTTCCGGTGTTGCCGGCAGAACAACGCCAAGTGGCTCAATCTCGTACATGCTGGCGTCGGTCCGGTACAGCATCTTTGTCACGGCATCTATGCGGACCTCGCCGGAAATCCCTTCGCTGATCGCTGCAGCTATATTCTTCACTTAGTCACCATAAATAAATAACTTACAATTACTTATGACAGTTTTACCAGCGTAATATTGGCACTACGATCCGGATGCGAATTGACTCAAAACAGTATAGGATAATTGATGTAAGATGATGGAAATGATAGAATTGCGCAACTCAACGAGGGCCCTTTGAGGTCGACTTGGGGAAATCAAAAAAATATGTGCACCCATGCAATATGTTGTTGACATTTATTTTCACCCACCATATATTGTGACTCACCACGTGGTAAGTGCGCACTACGAGGGGGCTTCCGGGAGTAAGGGGAGATCGCGGAAGTCCCCCATTTTATTTTCTTTTGCCGCAT
>Ga0115002_10009995_pt1 | contig 10263 bp, 11 predicted proteins | sample ArcticOcean_MG_C_8_FD_89576 | JGI IMG/M metagenome (GOLD analysis project Ga0115002, IMG submission 89576) | Marine microbial communities from western Arctic Ocean - ArcticOcean_MG_CB11_86 | ecosystem: Environmental > Aquatic > Marine > Oceanic | place: Arctic Ocean: Canada Basin | collected... | reverse complement strand
TCATATCCAAGCGGAGAGAAGTAGAAGTGCTTCTATCCCAGGGGCAAAGTGTGCCCGTGGCCTGTAAGCGCATCGAGGTCTCAGAGCAGAATTACGGGATGAGCTCATGAATCTGGAGAGATTCGATACGCTAGATGAAGCGAAAATACTAGTGGAGCGCTGGCGGCATATCTATAACAGAACCAGTCCGCACAGCTCACTGGGCTACAAGCCACCAGCACCTGAAACGAAAGAACCATGGCCTCCGGGCTTCGCTCGTCGTCCATAGTTCCAGAACTCTCGTAGGCAGCGGGTTTCGGACGCCCCCTGGCCCGGCCTGCTAGGCCAGCCCCGGCTGCGCTGCCTTAGGCGAAGGCTCGACGAGATAGGTTCTGTTCGGATAGGTCCACACGAGTAGTAGCGAGATGACCCCCAGCGTGAAACTGTAGAGAAACGCCCACGAATAGTTGCCAGCCAGGTCGTAAAGCACACCACCGAAAAAGCTGCCGCTTGCCATGCCGATGCTCGCGCCCATGGTGAAAGTTCCGTAAAGAAGCCCCACGCGCTTTGGCCCGTAAAACTCGCGGGTTACGAGCGGATATAGCGTGCCATGGCCTCCGAGGCCTATCCCGACAAATATGGCGACAAAATACATGGTGCCCAGACCCGGGGAGAAGAGAAGCAAGGGAACGGGAAATGTCTGCATGGAGAGGAATAGGAGCAGGGTCCCTTTGGGTCCGATCCGGTCGGACATTATGCCGCCGGCAAGACGCCCGACCAGCGCGCCCGCTCCCAGGGCGCTCATCAGCGTAGCGGCCTGAACGCGGGGCATTCCCGATTCGATGGCGAAGGGAACGAGATGCACGAGCAAAACGGAGTGGCATATGCAATCGCTCGCGTGACTTCCCAAAATGGTCCAGAAAGGGCGCCGCCTCATGATCTCCATGACCCCGAGTGAAGCTTCTGGGAGCATGGCGGCTTCCCGGTATGTGGTTTTTTTTGTGCTCTTGACGCCGCCTGGGGTGTCTGTAACCTTTTCCGCCTTGATGAAGGAAACCGCCGGCAGCGTTAGTACGAGTACTGCCGAGCCCATCACAATGTACGATACACGCCAGCCGTAGGATGCGATTATATGTCCGAGGATAGGGGCGGTCATCAGGATTCCGAGCCCGCCGCCTGCTCCCGCCAACCCGGTAGCCAGGCCGCGATTTTGGGTGAAGGCGCGTTGAATAAAGGTGAGTATGGGCGTGTTAAATGCGCTTCGCCCCAGTCCGCTAACTACGCCGATCAGCAGGTAAAACTCCCAGATGCTCTCCAGGCGAGAGGCGAGGATCATGGCGAGTGTGATCATGAGGGTGCCGGCGATGACAATTCGCCTGGTGCCGAATTTGTCGGCCATTGCCCCGGCGAGAATCGCGCTAGCAGAGCCGGTGATCATGAAGATCGAAAATCCGGCCGAAACGCTCGATCGCGCCCAACCGAATTCATCGGACAAAGGCTTGAGGAAAATGCCGAAATTGAAGTTTATGCTCGAGCCCAGGGCGAGCATGACGAAGCACGAGGCTATGATCATCCACTGGTATGCGGAAAAAATTGCGAGTTTTTCTTGCATAAACGAACGGCTCCTGGCCTCCGTCCCTTATGTGGAAAGGATTAGCCGAAAAGGACAATGGAATGTTAAGTTATTTTATAAGTAGAGGCCTTGATTTGCAATGCGAGGCAGGAGCGGGCGACAGAGCGAGATGCGAAATATAGACCGGGTCGTGGATTCGGACATGGACAAAGTGGGAACATTTGTGCCGGGTACGGTTCAGGAGATATTTTTTCGTGATCGCTTGAAGGATACGCCTGTGGATGTGATCGTTATTGCAACGCAATGGCGCGCAAAGGACATCGTTCACGAGATCCGGGAATGTGGCATTCTGTTTGATGAAATAATGTTGGAGAGCGACGGACGCTTGGTCGATTATTTCAGAGAGCCCAGGCCCTACAATGCCGATGATTAGCCAAGGGTGTCCCCGTCTTCTGATTTCGAGGATAGATTTAGGTCGTTCGCATCCCGGGCTGAACTCACATCACTTCGGATTAATTTTAAATGGGTCCTTAATTACTTTGTAGGCGATGAACGCGACGACGATGAGAGCGAGAACAACCCAGACAGCAGTATCCATATTGACCTCCATCGAATGTATTTTTAATGAATAACCAGCCTCAATAAGTAGCTGATTTTAATTATCATATAGCATAAGAGCTAAGTGATATTGTGGCCATCCTGGTATCATTTTGGTCACCCCGATACTTTCATATCATTCCAGATATCGCAAGTTTTAATCATGATGCGGACCTGTGTCCCGGGTGATTGGTAGGGAAAATGGTGCGGTCGTAGCAATTGGGTAGCGGGAATTATGCTCTCTGTTTCCAGGGTGCTTGCCCTTTGCGGGATAAATCGTGTAAGTATCGGGTTTTATTAGGGTCCGAGGTACAGTGCTTAGACTTGGGTCCATTATTTACTAGCGGGTGACAGGCGTGCCAGTCAGGAAATCGCTTCAAAAGAAAAAAATAGCAAAGTCCCGTTCCGGGAAACTATGGGGCGGAAGATTCGCCCAGAGGACGGATGCCCGGGTTGAGTCGTTCACCGAGAGCGTCTCGTTCGACAGCCGCCTCGCCTCGTGCGATGTCCGGGGCTCGATTGCGCATGCCGAGATGCTGGGAGCGAAGGGCATTGTCTCGAAAGGCGACAGCCAAAAAATCGTCGCCGGGCTCAAAAATATCTTGAATGATATTGAGTCGGGAAAATTCAAGTTCGACCCCGCGCTCGAGGACGTTCATATGAATATCGAGGCGGTGTTAACCAAAAAAATTGGTGCCGCCGGCGGAAGGCTACATACGGCACGGAGTCGAAACGATCAGGTGGCGACCGCCGTTCGGCTCTGGCTTCGGGAGGCTATCGAGGATATCCAGGGGTGCCTTCTGAATATGAGGCTGGCGCTGGTCGGGCAAGCCGAGCAAACGGTTGATTTCGTGATGCCCGGCTATACGCATCTTCAAAGGGCGCAACCCGTGTCATTCGCCCATCATATGCTTGCATATTCTCAGATGTTCCGGCGGGACGGGGAGCGACTTGATGACGCCAAAAAACGGATGAATGTCCTACCGCTTGGCTCGGCGGCTCTGGCGGGCACCGGGCATCCCATCGACAGAAAAATGGTTGCCCGCAAACTTGGGTTTAATGCCGTTGCTGAGAACAGCATGGACGCCGTGAGTGATCGTGATTTCGCCATCGAATTCACCTCGGCCGCCGCGATATCAATAATGCATCTGAGTCGACTGGGCGAGGAGATCGTCCTGTGGGCCAGTGGGGAATTTTCGTTTATCGAATTGCCGGACGCATTTGCCACAGGCAGTTCGCTGATGCCTCAGAAGAAAAATCCCGATGTCGCGGAAATCGTCCGGGGCAAGAGTGGCCGTGTTTTTGGCGATTTGATGGCGCTTCTGACTTTGATGAAGGGCCTTCCGCTCACCTATAACCGGGACATGCAAGAGGATAAGGAACCCCTATTCGACGCCGCCGACACGCTGGCGGCCTCGCTTGGCGTGATGGCGCCGCTTGTTGAGAGTATGCGGCCCCAAAAGGAAAGGATGGCCGCCGCCGCTGAAGGCGGTTATATGACTGCCACCGATTTGGCCGACGCAATGGTGCTGCGGGGAATTCCGTTCCGGGAGGCGCATGAGGCGGCAGGCCGGGCTGTTCGGCTGGCGACCGAAAAAGGCGTTCCACTCGCGGGTCTCACGGGCGCCGACCTTCGAGGAGCCGATAAGCGGCTCGACCCCGCCGATCTTGATGCGACGAAACTCACCCGCTCGCTCTCCTCGAGAACAAGCGAGGGCGGATCGTCGAAGGGGAGTATCCTTAGTCAAATTCGTGTGGAGAGAAAACGGCTTGGTATTTAAAAAAATAATGTCTCGAAGGATTGCCGCAATTTTGCTGTTGGGGTTGTTGTTCGCCGCTGCGGGTTGCGGGGTGAAGGGTACTCCAAGGCCTCCTGAAGAGCCGATAATCAAAGGACTTTAAAGGGACAATTGAGAATCGACTTTGCCCGCACGGATGCTTTAAGTGGCTTCCGCGCGGGCTTATTTCCCTGCATTGATAAAAATTCTCCAGCTCCCGCACGTAATCCATGTCCTCATACGGATCTTCCTCGACGGAGAGGCTGCTTTGTCTTACCAGGCAGGTGTAGCTGGGGGTCACGCTGGTCGAGCCCGGGCGCCGCTCTCCACAAGCAGGCTGTTCTTTATTACTCTGGCTGAATTTTATAAAGCGTTATTATTCAATGCTTTTAAGTAGATTTAGATGCTGCGCTCAGATCTCAGCCAGCTTTCGCCGGTTTTCGATGTTTCTCGCTCGGCCGCATCCGGGCAATAGATATATTCGCCGAACATAAATATAATCCACCGGCCATGAATTAGGGTTTTATTTCAATCTGGGGGTAATACAAGAATATGAATCATTTCGCTTACAAGGGGGGCGCGCTCCACGCCGAGGGTGTTCCGGTGTCCCAATTGGCCGAGGAGTTCGGTACGCCGCTTTACGTTTACAGCCACGAGGCGCTTGTCTCGCAATTTCGCATGTTCGATGAGGCCTTCGCCGATGTTCCACATCTCATCTGCTTTGCCATGAAAAGCAACTCGAACATCGCAATTTTGCGCCTTTTCTCCGAGATGGGGGGGGGGCTCGACATCGTGTCGGGCGGCGAGCTCTACCGGGGCGTCCGGGCCGGGGTGCCCGCCGAGCGCGTGGTGTTCGCGGGCGTGGGCAAGTCGGACGATGAGATTGGATATGCGCTTGAGCAAGGCGTTCTCATGTTCAACATCGAGAGCGAGGATGAGCTGCACAACATCAACCGTGTCGCCGCACGCGCCGGAAAAAAGGCGGGCATCGCCATTCGAGTGAATCCCGACGTGGACCCCAAGACCCATCCCTATATCTCCACCGGGATGAAAAAAGCCAAGTTCGGCATCGACATCACCCGTGCCAGGGAGCAATACCGCACGGCGGCCGAACTCGACAACATCAACGCCATTGGTCTCCATTGCCACATCGGTAGCCAGATAACCCAGGCCGGGCCTTTTCAGGAGGCCTCGGAGAAGGTCGCCGATTGCGTCCGCGCCTTGAGGGAAGACGGCCACGATATTCGCTACATTAACGTGGGGGGGGGGCTGGGAATCACTTACAACGACGAGGCGCCGCCCACGCCCTCAGAATATGCCGCCGCGATTCTGCCCCAGTTAAAGGACCTCGGCTGCACCTTGGTGTTCGAGCCGGGCCGCTTCATCTCCGGCAACGCCGGCCTGATGCTCACCCGGGTGCTTTACGGCAAGGAGAATGAAGAGAAAAAATTCGTTATCATCGATGCCGGCATGAACGATCTGATTCGCCCGGCTCTCTATCAGGCGTATCAGGCCGTCTGGCCGGCCGAGGAGGCCGTTAATTCCCGCCCGCGGCAAACGGTCGATCTTGTTGGACCCATCTGCGAGAGCGGCGACTATCTGGCCAAGGACCGGGAACTTCCTGAACTGCAGCGGGACGATCTGCTCGCCATCATGAGTTCCGGGGCCTACGGCTTTACGATGGCGTCGAACTATAATTCCCGTCCCCGTCCCCCCGAGGTGCTTGTCCGGGGCGATGAATGCTTCGTGATCCGAGAGCGGGAGAGCTTTGACGATCTGATCCGGGGGGAGAGTATCCCCGCATTCATCACAGGGGAGTCCGCCTGAAGATGGGAAGGAATATTCGTTTTACCAAACTGAACGGCAGCGGCAACGATTTTATATTTGTCGATAATATGGACCGGAGCCTCGACGCCGATAAAATGATCGATTTCGTTCGGAACGTCTGCCGAAGGGGCTTGTCCGTCGGGGCCGACGGCGTGATGTTCATTGAACCGAGTGAGCGCGCCAATTTTAAATGGCGATTCTTCAACGCCGACGGCAGCGAGGCAGAAATGTGTGGCAACGGCGGAAGGTGCGCCGTCCGTTATGCCAAGCAATACGGCATCGGCTCAGGTGATGTGTCGTTTGAGACCATTGCCGGTATCATCGACGGCTCCATCGACGGCACGGTGGTCAAGCTTCGCATGACGGACGCCTTCGATTTCAGGGCAAGTGTCGAGGTGGATTTAAAGGGCCGCCGCGTGGTTCTTGACTGCCTGAATACGGGAGTGCCTCACGCGGTGGAATTCGTCGAGGACACCGAGGTGGTGGACCTCGTTGGGGATGGCCGACAGATTCGCCATCATGAGGTCTTTGCCCCGGCGGGGACGAACGCGAACTTTTGCCAGGTCACGGGGCCCAATTCCTTGATACTGCGGACCTATGAACGCGGGGTGGAGGACGAAACCCTGGCCTGCGGCACCGGCGCTGTGGCGACGGCCATCCTGGCGGCCACGCGCGGGCTCGTCGAGCCGCCCGTCGAAGTCAGCGTCAGGAGTGATGAAATATTGACGATCTTTTTCTCGGGAAGTGGCGCTGGGGTAGCGGACATTTATATGCAGGGCGAAACACGTCTGGTTTATGAAGGTGAGATGTCTGAGGATGCTACGCGCGCCTGAGTGGATTTTTCTTTAGGTAATTAAACGGCGGGCCTCCAGGGAGACCCGCCGTTTTTTTGCTCAGAATTTTTGGGGCCTAAAACTTTTTGCTTTTTTCCTCCGTCGCTCCAAGAGAAGGGACTGGAGGGATTTGTATTGCTCGCCGATGAGAATAGATTTTCCTTGTTCGATAACGTGGATCCGCTTGATGCGTATATTGGCCCGCTTTTTCGAGATCGCTGCGATTTGTTTTTCTGCGCTTTTAAGGTCAATTTTGTTGGCCTCTAGAGTTTTTCGAAGGTCAAACCGCATCGTCCGTATGGTGGCTCTCTCTCCGATCATGTCGCGGTAAAAGTTCTCCCTCAGCGCGGTCATTTTTTTTACCTGCTCACCGCTCAGTTTAAGCTCGTCGCTAAATCGCAGGGCGATGGATATATAGGGCCTGAGGCTCGCGATTCCGCGGAAATGCCTTCCGCGGAAGGTTCTCCCCCCGTAACCGCCACCCATGTGCTGGACGAAGCCTCGTCCATACGATCCGCGCCCTTCACTACCTCCGCCATGAGCGTACCCGGCGCCGCTGGCGGCGATGCCGGCGACCGCGATTGAAGCAATTATGGTTTTTCTGAAATTCGCCTTCATTTTCCCGTCCTCCAATTGGTAGCGACAACTTTTTTTCCCTACCTAATTAGACGGACCGAGTTCCCATTTTTAGTTGGCGGCGCGGTCTAAACTTTAGGGTCAGTGGCCCATATGCTGCTTGTGTTGGTTGGTCCCCATGCCTCCCATATCTCCAATTTTTCTCGAATAGCCTCTAGCCTGGTCATAGAGGGCGACCTGGTGAGGGGAGAGGATTTTTTTCATCTTCAAATGGTATTTCAGGTGGACGATGCGCAAAGCGCCCCTGAGGCGGGCAATTTCACCGACAAAATCCTGAAGCGATGTTTCTGTTATCGAGCCTTTCCGGAAGTGGGTTTCGAGGCCTCTTTCTTTTTCGATAATTTTCTTCCCTAAGGCGATCGCCTCGTTTTTCATCTCCTGGTAGATAGATTTTGTGTCGTCCAGTTGCTTACCGGTGAGGCTGATCTTACTCGCGGTCTCCATGACATGGAGTGGTCCAGGGTAATGATTCAGCTCGGCGGATTTGGCGTATCCCAGCCCCTTGCCCTTAAGAAGACCCTCAAATTCTTCGCTTGAAAGGGCTTTTATCTGTCTTTTCTCTTGTCCCGAGTACGGAGATTTCGAAGTCTCCGCATAGGCGAGGGAGGAAATCATGGCAACGGCGAGGAGTGAAAATGCGGCAATTTGATAATTTCTCATGAACTGACCCCTATGGTTCTTGATCCGTTTGAGTTGTTGAGATTTTGTGTGAGTTCCTGGACTTTAGCGGCTGCTGGAGTGCATATCGCGCTTCATGCGCTCTTTATTGAAGCGGCTTTTCCAGCGCCTTCTGCGGTCGTCGAATTCGCGGAGGATTTGATCGAAGCTGAGTTGCTGCTCGGGATTCAAAAAGGTGCGAATATCGTTTCTCGCTTCCTTAAGAATTTTTTTCACATGGGGGCGCATCTCCATGCGAAGCCCCATCATTCTTTCGTGTTGCTGTTTGAGGGCGGCCCGAATTTTTTCGGCCTGAGGGGACTGGAGATTCAAGTCGGACTCAAGGCGGCTCATGAATCGCTCTTGCGCCCCCCGGCGTCGCTTCTGGAAATTGGCCCGCCTGACGGATTCGCGCTCGATGCTCTTCTCTAGAGCCTGCCACCTTCCGGCGAAGTATCCCGTCCCACCGCCCGCCGCGAATATGGCGATGAGCACCACGGCCACTTTTCCCCGGATACCGCCCAGACCTTCCCAAATCGACATGTCTTCGCCTCTTTTCCGCCGCTCTTAGCGGGATGGTCCGCCATAGGCGATGAACTGAAGAAGTTCCTCGCCGTTATTTGATTGAAGGGCTTGAATCGGATATTCCTCCGGGGTCGCCGCCTGAGTTTCAAGAATACCGGGGGGGGGGGCTCAGAGCGGCCGTTTCGATGCGCGGGGCGTCCCCGGCCCGGGACATGAACGCGCCGGCCATGATGAGCAGGGTGCAGGCGGCGGCCATGGCGAAGCGGGGCCCCGTGGCGGCAAGTGCGTTCCAGAGAGATATGGGCGCAAGGGAAGATTGACTTAGGGATTGAAGCCGCGGGCGGATGTTGCGCCACACCTCGGCGCCGATGTCGGGCGCATCGCGCCTCGCGGATTTGAACATCCCCTTGAGCGAGGCGATTTTCGGGTCGCCAGCATCGGGAAAATCCCACGCCCGCGCTTTCTTGCTCCATTGGCGCCAATCTTTCCAGCGATTCATGGCTTTTCGCTCCTTATGTTCTCCGCCGCGCGAAGCAGTTTGGCACGCGCCCGGTTCAGCCTGGACCGGACGGTGCCGGGCAGTATGCCTAGCGCCTTCCCGATTTCATCGTAACTCATTCCCTCTAGCTCCCGCATCACGAGAATGCTTCGGTGACTTTCCTTGAGCTCGCCGAGCAATTTTTGAAGCTGGCGGGATGACTCAGCTTCGGCCCGAACTTGTTTCTCCTCACTGCCCGCTTCCTCGGTCTCCGGTGCCTCCTCGGCCGCCAGCAGGTTTTCGTCCAGCGGAACGGAGACGGGCGGGGAGCGCCGTATGATGTCCCGGCAATGGTTCACCGCTATCCGGTAGAGCCAAGTCGAGAATTTCGCATCTCCCCTGAATTTGGGTAGGGCCGTGTAGGCCTTGATGAAGACATCTTGCACGGCGTCCTCGGCTTCGAGGCGTCGATCTCCCAATATTCCCCGCACCAGCCGCTCGATTCGCCCGGCGAATTTCTTCACCAGCGGCTCGAAGGCATCGGGGTTCCCCGCCTTGCAGCGCTCGACCCATAGGGCGTCTTCATCGATTGGGAGAGCCGGAATCAAGATACTCACCTCCAGTGTGATTGTGGCCTCCAGGATCTCATTCTCCACTCTGTGCCGAAGAAGCGGTTTGCTTCAAGTCGGTTTTATAATCGGGCCAGTTTCCACACTCGGGTCAACTGTGTATTTTGACGCGGGCAGGTTCCCTTGTGGGGCCTTCCCCGCCGGTCCCCGCTAGACCGAGGAGCGGTAGAATTGCCGTCACGGGCGTTGTATCTAATGTGAAAATTTGAAAAAATTATATATGTAGTTGATAATAAATATATTAAGTTACTTTTTCGCCTTCTAAAAGAAAGCCTCCCACTCTGCGATTGCTCTATCATCCTCGAAAATTAGGTGATTGGCGGCGAGGATTTTCTCCCTTGTCGCTTCCCGCTCGGCGGGGTCGCTAGCGATCCGAAGGGCGATCTCGACATATTCGCCGTCGGACGCAGCCGTGCAGTTTTCTATCCCCATGAGTTGGTAGCAGGCTGAGGGAAGCGGCCCCGGGCGAATTCCCCGGGCCACGTCACGATGGGGGCACCCACGGACAGGCTGTCGAGGGTTGTCGTGCCACCCCCGGCGTGGAGTAAATCGAGCAGCACGTTCGTGAGGCGCAGCAGGCCGAAAAACGCCCAATGGGCTGGCGGCGGAGCATTCTGACTCGGTCTATGCCATCAGGGTACACATCTTTGAAGCGGGAAAAGAGTGCTTCGTTCTAGTTCGCTTTTCCGCTGTCGATAATACCGAGGAGGCCCCTGGGGTCGCGCCTCAAAGTTTCGCCGATTACGGGGTC
>Ga0115002_10009991_pt1 | contig 10265 bp, 10 predicted proteins | sample ArcticOcean_MG_C_8_FD_89576 | JGI IMG/M metagenome (GOLD analysis project Ga0115002, IMG submission 89576) | Marine microbial communities from western Arctic Ocean - ArcticOcean_MG_CB11_86 | ecosystem: Environmental > Aquatic > Marine > Oceanic | place: Arctic Ocean: Canada Basin | collected... | reverse complement strand
GATAATGCGGATGACGGGTGCAATCAGCGCCGTGTTCGCCTCTGCGATGGTACATCAACGGTATGCACCCTCGCCGCCGGGCGATACTAACCGCGTAATGCCACAACTGCGACGCCCGCCCGAACGTAGCCAAGCAACGATCGGTAATCCTGGATGATGCGATCAATCTCGACGCCCTCAGCGAGGAACCATGACGTGTCGTCCTCATCATTTCGGGAGTACCGGTGCGCCGATATGTAATCGACGTGATCCCAGGTGTATTCGAGCGCAGTACGGTCCCACTCCATGTACTCCGGCATGTGGTTTCCGGACGACCCGGCGATGATGGTCTCGATAGTTGGATCGACGCCCTTCATCAGCTTTCCAGCCTGCTCAGCACGGAGCGCGTACTCAGACGCGGGAACATGCCCGGCCTGCCACGGCCCGCCATTTCCTTTCCGAGACACCACATTTTGACGTCGTGTGGATCGGCATGGCCGTTCGAGCGTCTCAGGTCTGACCAGTAGGTACCGGACGGATGGTTGCAGTACTCGACGAGTTCGGCCGCCGATTTCGCCGTTCCGGTTCCGAGGTTGACCGCCATCATAGGCGCGGTACCGGACGGCCTCACACCAGTCCATGAACTCGTCGGTCCCAAACGTGTTGGGCTCTGAGGTCTGCCATGCGAAATCGGCACGAACTGGACGCTGGTCGGCTGGCCCGATTCCGTCTTTCCTATCGTAATTGCTTACAAAATTGCCGCCGGGGTAGCGGACTTACGGCATACGCATCGGCCGCATTACATCCAACACGTCACGCCTGAACCCATGCTCGTCAGACAACGGATTCCCGGGATCGTATACGGCCTCGTACACGGCACGACCAAGGTGCTCCAGGAACCCGCTGAAAATGCGCCTGTCGATCTTCCCTGCGTTACGGTCCGGGTCGAGCGTGATCGTGGCGTTGGGCATGTGCGTCCTTAATCAGGGTTTCCGGGAGATGCGTTACGTGTCTTCTTGGCGCTATTGCGCCTACCCTCTTGAAAATTAACGGCACATTGGGCCTAGAATCGTGCCGTTCCCGGCGAAGGTCAACACCCGACCTGTTGAAGAAACGGTTTGGAGTACGTGAAGTTGAAGATACTGATCACCGGAATCGGCGGCACGATTGGTAGTGTCATCGCCGATGCTCTGAGCAAACAGCACGAAGTTACCGGCATAGACATCCGGCCGTTGGAACGAGAGGGCACGGTCGTCGCCGATCTCACGGATATCGATGCCATATCTCCCCTGTTTGAGGGCGTCGATGCGGTGATCCATCTGGCTGCGGAACGGCGGCACACGCCGGACATCGGTTGGGATCTTCTACTACCGACCAACGTTGTCGCGACGGCAAACGTGTATGACGCCGCACATGCCGCCGGAGTGCGCCGTTTCGTTTTCGCCAGTTCCATGCACGTCGTTGGAAACTACGAGACCGACGAGCCATGGGCATCGATCGCCGCCGGGCGATACGACGGACTGGACCCCGAAACCGTACCGCTTGTGACTGCGGACATGCCGGTGCGCCCTGACGGTCGCTATGCGGCCACAAAAGCGCTCGGTGAGTCGCTCGGCCGCTACTACGCCGACTGCGAAGGCATGGAGGTGGTCTGCGTGCGGCTGGGGACTATCGCCGACAGTAACGCCATCGGTGACGATCCGCGTGGCTGCGTCACGTGGTTCAGTCATGCAGACCTGGCAGGGTTCTTCTCGGCCTGCGTCGAGGCGCCCGGGATTAAGTACGAGATCGTTTACGGCGCATCTGCGAACACCTGGAAGATCTACGACACCGCTTCAGGCTGGAAGGCGCTCGGCTTCACCCCGTCCGACAACGCCGAGGACCACAGGCCTAAAAGCTGAGCATCCCGGCACCGATATTCCAGCCACTCCCGTCATTCAAGAATGAGGTAGGACCGGAACGCCTCAAGGATCGATTCCTCGATCTCTTCGTAACGCGCCGTAAATGCGCCGTAAGTTGCTCCAAACCCCAGATCATCACCGTGAAAATACGACAGGTGCGACCACTGGACGGCGCCGTCTGATTCAGAGAATCGGAGAATCCTTGCCTCCAGCCCGGATTCCGTTGTGAACGCCTCGTTTGACACCATTTCGTAGGTACCGGACTTCTCGAGGTCGATCTCGAACCGCCTGGCGTACGTCTCAACGTCCGGAGTTTTGCCCTCCAACTCTCCGACGTATACCGTTTCAACATCCAGGTACTCCTCGATGATGAACAGCACCTCCCCGCCTGCGCCATTGAACCTGTCCCCTATCAGTTCGGTTCGGGTCGCCGGATTCATATCGACCGGGATCTCCATCGAGAACGGGTTGATCGTGCTCAGGTAGGTTCGGGCATCGGCAATTTCGTCATTCTCGATATCGGGCGGGATATGGATCACGATCGGCCGACCGTACTCGAGATAGTAGGCCTCAACCGTCTGCGGCAATAAACGCTCCGAGATGGCCAGAAGTCCTCCAAAGTTGGTCCCTGGCGCGCGCCCGGTCAGCAGAATCTTCCGGACAAGGTTGTCGTCGACCCCGGCAAACACCTCTACCGTCTCCGCCGCATCCACACCGGGGACCGTCCCGGTCACGTGAAATACCTGTACTCCGTCCAGTTCCGTGATCGTGATCGTCGCCGTCGATACCTCTATCTGGCCGACCGCGCCCGCATCTATGGTTAGCCCGGGAGCGGCATCACCCGCATCGGTGACGGTCCACTCCCCGCTATTTGGGTCCCGGCGATAGCGTTGTCCATCCACGACCCGGTTCTCGGCGTTGGTTGATCCGGATATTGATCCGGTGATTGCCGAGCTGTTGGTGACGACTATGTTTGCCCCCGGTCCAGATCTTGCGGCGGCGATATTCGTGATGAGCGACTGCTCGCCATCGTCGGTCACATCCTCAACCACAAGTTGCGCCTCCACCTGCCAGCTACCGGCTGCGTTCATCGCCGAAACGATGGCTTGCAGCACGATCTCCGGATCTGTAGACGGAGGGGCGAAACCCGCATCCTGCCGGGCGGGTTCAGACGTTGCGGTCGCCGGTGAACCGGATTCCCCACCACCACAGGCGGCCAGGAGTAATACGAGCGCCGCCGCCGCAACCAGGAGCAAATGAGTTCTCAAACCTGTGCCTTACTTATGGCTTTGTGGACGTGATGATTCCTAACGTCGTGTGTCCCTACAGCGTGTACCGGAGTTTTTATTCTCGCTATCCCCCGGCCATCTGGCCCGTTTTTAAGGAGGTATAGGGACAACTGCTAACTCCAATACGTGAGTTTTCACTCCTCGGACTGCGAGAATCCCCGATTCGCCCAGTTAATGCACGGGCTAACGTTGATGGCATATATCGATCTCCCTGCGTCATTTCGGCGCGGGGATCGCACCCCCGTCAGATATCCGATAAACCCGGCTGGCTCCGGAGGAACGAATGCATCGGGAAGTGATCAGCGCGTTTGTCGCCCCGATTAAATATGTCTGGGAACAGGAGTTCGGCAGCGAAATAACGACCGCCGACACCGAAGTTATCGACATGGAAAAGACCGGTGAGGGTTACACCTTCATCGCCCCGGTAGACGGAAGCGTCACCGGAACCTTCGGCTTGTACCTGGATGATGCGACCGCGAGTGCGCTTACGGCCAGTATGCGTGGACGCTGGGTGGCGGAGTATGAAGACGAACTCCAGAAAATTCTGATCCGCGTGGTAGAAAAAGTGACCGCCGCCGCGCAACCGCTAATGGTCAAGCTCGGCTACGAATGCGGAATCGGTGAGATCAGTTGGATTGACGAGAAGAACCAGAAATACCCCAGGCCGACCGGAGAGGGGGCTGAACAGACAGTCGCCTATCTTGAAACAGATTTCGGCACCATCGCCGTAATCCTCAGCTAATTGACGGAATTACCCTTCAGGCTAAGAAGGCCAGAGACGAAAGTAATCGCGAAGAATGGCTCGCCTCTCTAGACTTCGTTCCCGGTGACGTACCCGATGTGGTGGGTGCCAAAAGGTTCGAGCTGGTCGACGATGACGGCCATTCACGCGCCGTAATCGGGCGGCTGGGCGATGGATCGCCACACGTCATTCTCGCGGACGTTGACGGACAGATGCGGTGCGCTATCTGGTTGGCGCCCAACGGAACGCCGTCCGTAGCGTTCTTCGATTCCAACGGTCGACGTTCCTAAATTTCTGCCTGAGCGCGCCAGCGCCAGTCCGGAGTTAACTCACCGGTACAAGATCGATCTCCGGAACCTCGGCGATAATCCCGCGCTCGGCCGCCATACCGAACAACTGCTCAAGCGCACGCCGCCCTTCGTCTCCCATGTCCACCGTGTCCTGGTTGACGTACATCCGCACAAATTTTCGGGCGTCTTCCTTTTCGATACCGCGCCCGTACTGAAGCGCGTAATCCAGGGCGTCATCCTCGTTGTCACGGGCGAACACGATCGCATCGTGAAGGGCCTTCGCGACCGCAAGTTGCTCCTCGCCACCCATCCTGCGATGCACGCAGTCTAGGCCGAGCGGGATAGGAAGACTTGTTGCGGTAAACCACTCTTCGCCCAGATCCATCACCTTGTGATAGCCCTGCTGTTCGTACAGGATCTGGCCTTCGTGCAGCAGAATCCCGGCATCGACCGTTCCGTCGTCCACCGCAGCGCCAACCGCATCGAAGTCTAGGAAGACCGGCGTGAACGGAACTTCCACGAAGATCTGCAGCAGCAGGTACGAGGTCGTGAACTCGCCGGGTACGCCGATTTTCTTGCCTTCAAGGTCTGCCGCCGACATCTCGGATCGAGACACGATCACCGGGCCGTAGTTTCGGCCAATTGAGCTTCCGCAGGCCATGATCCGATACTTGTCTGCGATCTGAGGATACTGAGCGGCGGAGATGGCCGTTACGTCCAGATCGCCCGTCATGGCGCGGTTGTTCAGCGATTCGATGTCCTCCATAACGTGCTGGATCTCACGTCCGGGAATCGTGATGTGCTCGTGTGCCAGCGCATAAAACATGAACGCGTCATCAGCGTCCGGGCTGTGGCCGATCGAAAGGGGTCTTCGGTCTGTCATTTGAATTAGATCCTCGACGGTTTTTTAAGTAAGCGGTGCCGAAAGTGCAATACACACAGGCACGCAATGAGTTTTTTGAATGAGCCAGCCCGCGGCTGTTAGCCGGAAACTATGGTCAGTGGTGCCTTGCTCGATTCGTCCGACTGGTGGTTGTCAAATACTTCAAGGACGTCGTACTCGGTTGTACGTTGAGCAGGCGCGAACCCGGCGTCTGAGATCACGTTCTTGACCTCGTTAACCGTGGTCCGGTTGTAGAACCCGGCCGCCTGCATCACGTTCTCGTCAAACAGCGTGCCGCCAAAATCGTCCGCCCCGAAGTGCAGCGCAACCTGGCCGGTCTTACGACCCTCGGAGAACCACGACGCCTGTATGTGCTTCACGTTGTCCAGGAAGATCCGGGACAGGGCTATCGTCCTCAGATACTCGTTCGGGCCGGACTCATGCTTCACCTTCTGGGCAAGCCCTGTGTTGTCCCGCTTGTAGCTCCACGGGATAAAGGCCGTAAATCCGGGCTGACCGGACGCATCCGCCTTATCCTGCACGTCACGTATGTGCCCGAGGCTCTCAACGATCTCTTCCGGCGTTTCAATGTGGCCGTACATCATCGTGGCGGTAGTTCGCAGGCCGATCGCGTGCGCCTCCTCGTGGACGCGTGTCCAGTCATCCACGGTGCCCTTTGGCTTGAAGCGGCTGATCTCAGCCTTCACCCGGTTGGACAGGATTTCGGACCCGCCTCCGGGAAGGGAGCGGTACCCCGCGTCCTTGAGCGCCTGCAGGACCTCCCGGATGGATTTGCCGGACACCTCAACCATCTTCATGATCTCGGGCGCCGAGAAGAAGTGTGGAGTGACCTCCGGGTACAGTCGGGCGGTCTCACTCACCATCTCGACGTAATACTCAAGCGGCAGCGCGCTGTTCAACCCACCCTGCATGAGAACGGTGGTAACGCCTTTTGAGGTAGCGCCGCCGATCTGATCCATCATCTGCGCCACGGTGTACGTGTACGCATCCTTGTGATCGGGATCGGCCCGGTAGAACGCACAAAAGGTGCAGTAGGCGTCACACACGTTCGTGTAGTTCAGGTTAGTGTCCACGACGAAGGTCACGCGCCGTTCCGGGTTGTGCCGGTAGCGCCACTGCTGCGCCATCGGCGCGAGGTCAAGCAGATCCGCGTCGTTCAGTAGGAAGAGGGCCTCTTCTTGGTCAATTCGCTCGCCGGCATTCACCTTCCGGCGGATTGTCGATAGCACAGTGTTCCTCAATTTCCGTTTGAGTCCGTAGTCGTAGCGGCGGGTCGCCACTCCGGAAGACGGTCGTAGTAGGTTCGAAAGAGTTTCAGGGACTCACGTTCCTGTTTACCCATGCGGTACGTGAACTGCTCCAGGTATGACTCCGCCTCTTCAGGGCGCATGTTCGCCGTCGGCCAGCCTTCGGACGTGAGCGCCTTTACATCCGTCAGCGCGCTATCAACGCTCTCGCCGATAGCGCGTTCAAGCGCGGCGAGTGCCGCTGGATCGGTGTCTGAGCGTGCCAGCCAGTGGGCGTAAACGAAAGGGAGGCCCGTCATCTCGTTCCACACCTCGCCCAGGTCGTGGACGAACGGGAAGTCGTCGATACCGCTGCGATTACGCAGCGCCTCGTCGCCGATCAGCAGGATGGCGTCGTGCGGCTCGTCACGTGTCACAAGGGCGTCCGGCTCGACACCCCATTGCTCTTTGAACAGGACGCGCATGAGCTGAACGGTGGTCGCCGTTTGTTCCGTTATGGCGATCCTTGCCCCCTCCATCTCCGCGGGCATTCGGGAGCTGAACAGGAGGATGCTGACCGACATCTGTTTGGTCGCCACGCAGAAGTCACCGACCGGCGTCAGATCCCCGTCCATGCGGAACCACTCGGCCACCGGCAGCGGGCCTGCGTCGAGATCACCTCGCTCTACAGCAAGCGCCATCTCTCGGGGTACGTACTCCACCAGATCGGCGGTGTCTTCCGGCATGCGTTTGTAGAAAACGGCCGAGTTCAGATACGGCATGAGGCCTACGCGAAGTTTCTGGGCCATCAGGCGTACACCTTCAGCTCGTTGTAGAGGGCGTCGCGTTCAACAGGCACCCGGCCGGTCGTCTTGATCAAGCGGGCCATCCGATCACGAGCAAGTCCGGCCGGCGAATCGGCCTGCGCCGCATGTGCGATGCGCTCTTTGCCGATAGTGCCGTCCATGTCGTCTGCGCCGAAGTGCAACCCGAGCGCCGCCGTCGCCTCGCCGAGCATCACCCAGTACGACTTGATGTGAGGGACGTTGTCCAGCATCAGGCGGGCAACGGCGATCATCTTGAGATCGTCCATCGGCGGCGTGTGTCGCGGCACGAGCATGGTGCTGCCGATCTGATATTCGAGCGGGATGAACGCCAGGAACCCGTTCGTGTCGTCCTGAATCTCACGCAGCCGAACCAGATGATCGACTCGCTCTTCCATGGTCTCGATGTGGCCGTACAGGATGGTGGCGTTGGACTTGATGCCCATGGCGTGCGCCGTGCGATGGATCTGCGCCCATCGATCCGCGTTCGCCTTCCCGGGCAGTAGCTCCCGATGTATCCGCTCCGAGAAAACTTCCGCGCCTCCGCCCGGCATCGACCTCAAACCGGCCTCTTTCAGGCGCGCCAGAGATTCCTCAGGCTCGATCTTCCAGCGCCTGTCGAAGTAATCGATCTCGGACGCCGTGAAGCCCTTGATGTTCACCTTCGGGTACGCAGCGTGGATGTCTTTCACGAGCTGTTCGTAGTGCTCGAAAGTCCAGTCCGGGTGATGCCCGCCGACGATGTGGACCTCCCCCATTTCGGGATCGATCGAATCCAGGATTTCCTGCGTGCTCAGCTCGTACGCGTCCGGGTCTCCGGGCTTCTTTGCGAAGTCGCAAAAAGAGCAGCTCAAGACGCAGATATTTGTAGGGTTGATGTGTCGATTAAGGACGAAGTAGACCTTGTTCCCTGACACGAGCCTTTTCTTGTAGTCACCCATCTTCCCAAGCGCCGGAAAATCGTCGCTCTGGAGCATCGTGACCCCTTCATCAAAACTCAGCCGCTCCCCCGCCTCAACCTTCTCCCAGATCGGCGCAAGCGCCGGGTCTATGAACTGGATGCCGTTCGCTTCCAGAGTCTGTAGCGTCAATTGGACCTGCTCTCGTTCTTCTGCCTGTTGTGTTTCAACTGAAGTACTCGCCCCACCGACGCTCCACCTTCTGGATCACATCGGTGTCCATCACAAGGGGCCGAGGGTATGAGGACTTGAGGGATGCATCGATCCCCATAACCCCGGAATACGCGGGGACGGGGCCTCGAAGCTCTGCGCCGGTGAAGACGATGTCCTGTGCCGGGTCAAACCGGGTGAAGATGCCCCACAGGAGCGATGTGTCGTCTTCGAGATCGATGTCTGGCGAGACCACGGCGATCATCTTGACCTTGGATAGCAACGGCGACGCGACAAGCGCCTCAAGGACGCGGCGTGGTTCGTTCTCTACCTGGACCACCAGTAGCGTCTGCTCTACGAACCGGGAGCGCGTTACGCCGGGCGCGATCGCAGACAGATCGCCCGGCAGCGGGATCGCTGTGTCCGGGGATGCGCCGCGGCCGGTGGCGTCGATGATGAGCTTCCCGCCTGCATGCGGGGCGCCCTGTCCGGCCGCTCCGCCGGTGAAGTCCAGCGTATCGACCGGCCCACGGGCGATTATCTGTACGTCCCGCTCCACGTCGAAATTGCGGCGCATGGCCTGAACCACACGTGCGAAGCTGCGCACGTTAACGTCCGGGTCAACCAGAACGATCACCTTGGTCAGCGCTAACTGCCCCGTGCCAAGCAACCCGAGCGCCGTCTTGAGCGGCTCTCGCTCGTAACGTGTCTCTACAGATACGACCAGCAGGTTGTGGAACCCGGCCTCAAAGTAGGCCCACAGGTCCGTCAGTTCCGGGTGGATCAGCCGGGCCAATGGTTTGAGGACTTCCTGCGTTGCGTCGCCGATGAACTTGTCTTCCTGCGGCGGCTTCCCCACGACGGTCGCCGGATAGACGGGATTCCGTCGCCGCGTGATCGTCTTCACCTGGAAGATCGGAAACTCGGCCGCTTCTGAGTAGTGGCCGAAGTGATCGCCAAACGGCCCTTCCGTACGGCGCACGTTTGGCGGAACGATACCCTCAAGTATGAATTCAGCCTGCGCCGGCACCTGCATATTCAGCGTTGCGGCCTTCGTCATAGGCGTCCTTGCGTTGCGTAGGAAACCGGCAAACGCCGCCTCGTCGAAGCCCTCAGGGAGTGCCGCTACCGTGGCAAGCCACATCGCCGGGTCGCCTCCGAGAGCTACCGCCATCTCCATAGGACGGCCTCGTCGCTCCGCCTGCCAGTGATGGACTCCGCCGCCTCGCTGGATCTGGATGTGCATGCCGGTGGTCTGGCCGTCATACACCTGCATCCGGTACATGCCGATGTTGCGAATGCCCGTTTCCTGATCGACCGTGTGTACGAGCGGCAGGGTCACAAACCGGCCGCCATCTTCGGGCCAGCACTTGAGAATCGGCAACTTACCGAGATCGGGGTTCGACTCCACGACCTGTTGAGCCAGGGCTCTGCGTGATTTGCCCGGGCGGAAGTTCAGGAAGCGCTTCGCCATCTTACGGTTGCGCCAGATCGCCTTGAAGGACGGCGGGTTCATATCCTGCATGAAGTGGAGCAGCCGCTCGCCCAGCTCCTCCGGCTCTCCGCCGAACGCCATCTGAATACGCCGGCGCGACGCAAGGACGTTGATCACGACCGGGTATGCCGACCCTTCAACGTTCTCAAATAACAGGGCCGGGCCGCCTTCGAGCACGGACCGCGTTGCGATCTCCGTGATCTCAAGCTCCGGACTCACCGGCACGTTGATGCGTTGAAGCTCGCCGTGCTGTTCCAGGTAGCTCAGGAAAGACTGTAGGTCTGTGAAGGCCATCTCAGTCCCCGGTCCCCTGCCAGCGTCGCAGGAGGTTCGAATCGACTCCCAGCCCGTCCAGCACGCGCCCGGCGATCATGTCCACGAGATCGTCCACACTCTCCGGCAGGTGGTAGAAGCCGGGCATGGCGGGCATCACTATCGCCCCAGCCTCCGTCACGGCGGTCATGTTGCGCAGGTGGATGAGGCTGAGGGGCGTCTCGCGCGGCACG
>Ga0115002_10009989_pt1 | contig 10266 bp, 3 predicted proteins | sample ArcticOcean_MG_C_8_FD_89576 | JGI IMG/M metagenome (GOLD analysis project Ga0115002, IMG submission 89576) | Marine microbial communities from western Arctic Ocean - ArcticOcean_MG_CB11_86 | ecosystem: Environmental > Aquatic > Marine > Oceanic | place: Arctic Ocean: Canada Basin | collected... | reverse complement strand
GGGTTTATTCTGAGATAGACTAGCTAGAATCCAAGAATGAAACCCGTAAGTTTCTCGTGAGACCTGTTCGAGATTTCCTTGTGATTTGTTTCGCAAAATCGCCGCCCATTTTCCGGCAAACAGCTCAGCGTAACCCGGGCTATCTAGTAAGGCATCAATCTTTTCCGAACGTTTGTCTGCATTAGTGGACGCCATAAACGCTTTCGTTTCTGGCACCGTGGGAATTCGACCGGTGATATCCAATGTCACACGACGCAAAAAGGTGGCATCATCGCAGTCTTCCGAGGGAGGCAGCCCCAGGACTTTCAGCTTCGCGAATATTAGCTCATCAATAAAATTACTGGGTTTCGGCAGAGCGGTTTTCAATTTCCCTCTTGGCACCGTCGCCATGAAGGCACCGACTTGTTCCTGAAATCGGATCATCACCGATGTCGTTCCAGTACGGCTACTAATCTTGACAAGTCCCTGATGTCCGACTTCGCAGTGGTCCGGCTGGTTGGCTTTGTATTCGGCGACACGGGTCACGTCACGAGTTGTGCCATCGCTGAAGAAGGCGGTCACCACAAGTTGTTGACTCGAATTCTGCTGAACCACGCGTTCTGAAGGTTGAATTTCAATTCGTTCGACGATGGGATCGTTACTAGGCCCGTAAGGCAGGCCTTCTTGAATCCAACGTTTAATCAGCTTGTAATCGGCCCCATTTTTTTTGATGCGAATACCGCCGCCGTGAGAAACATCGCCGCACGCTTTGCGTAACAGCAAACTCATCTCAGGAGCCGCGGGCACAATGCGACGGCCTCGGAGTTCTCTGGTCAAATACTCGTAATCGCTTTTCGGCTCGAAACCAAGTAATGAGAGTCGAAAATTTTTCTTACCTGAAGGCGTGCCGTGGCAGGCACCGCTATTGCAGCCCCCGCGTGTGAGTTGTGGGACAACATCGTTCGGGAAACTAATCGGGCGCTGAGATTGAAACGAAGAAACCACCACAGGAATACTGGCATCTTCGGCACCCAGAAATCGGACAGTAATCATCGCAGTTCCGTCCGACACTGGCACGACATACCCCGATTGATCGACGGCGACTATTCCAGCAGGCTGCGTCAGGTATTCGACCTCGCGGGTAATATCTCGCGGAGTTCCGATTGCTTCCGACGAAAGCGATACCAACAATTGCTGCCGTGCATCGGGGTCGCTCAACACAACCTTCTGCGCACCACTGGGGCCAACGATTGAAAGCTGAGACGACTGGAATGCAAACGACTCAGCCTCAAGCATTCCGGCTAGACAACAGATCAACAAGGTCAGTCGGATAAAAAGTTTTTGCACCACAGACACCTCACCTTAATGAGACTCAACGCCAAAACCAATTCGGTTATAAACGATATATTCCTTCAAATATCGCTCCAACAAACGGCAAATTGCAACGACTAGGCGAAAAAAAACACTCGCACTGACATTTGCAGTTTTAAGCATGTGTTATGCTGTACTATACTATAAAGTCGGGTCAACTTATACTACGATTCTATCATAAGCCGATTTATTGCTAACCACCCACCCTATTTTGAGGTGCAAAAGATGAATCAAAATTCTCGTCAGCACAATTGTGCCGGTCCGATGCAGCGCCGGTCGTTCCTCGAAATTGGGGGGCTTAGCATTCTTGGCTTGGGCATGAGCGACTATCTTCGGTATCAAGCCGAAGCAAAGGCTGCGGGAGACGACCTCACTGATACATCAGTCATTTTCGTTTGGCTTCCAGGCGGTCCGCCGCACATGGAAACTTACGACATGAAGCCCAACGCGCCGGCCGAATACCGTGGTGAATTCAACCCCATCCGCTCGAACGTTCCAGGCTTGGACGTCTGTGAAATGTTGCCGATGCACGCGAAAGTTGCCGATAAATTCACGTTGATTCGATCGATCCATCATACATTCGCCGACCACGGAGGCGGTCACAAACGTTTGATGACCGGTCGCGTTCCCGCGACTCCGACTGGCACCGTGAATGACGCTCCCGCAGTTAGTACCATCGTCAAAAAAATGTTGGAAGGCGGCAGTGGTGAGATGCCTGTTTGCGTCAGCGAAGTTGATGGATCCAGAGGCTCAATCGACACATTCGCCATGGGTCCAGCCTACCTTGGCCCCTCAGCAACGCCCTTCATGGTATCCGGTGACCCCAGCGATCCGAAATTTAAAGTCCAAAACATCGGCGTCAAAACCGAAATGGAAACTCGGTTAGAAGACCGGTTAGCTATGCTCAAAGGAGTGGACCAATTCCGTCGCGACGTCGATAAAAGCGGTGCCATGAAAGCAATGGACCGTTTCAATTCTCAAGCCATCGACATGCTGATGAGCGAAAAAGTTCGTAACGCATTCGACCTTTCCAAAGAACCACAAAAACTACGAGACCGTTACGGTTGGAGTGCCTACGGACAACGGGCCATTCTCGGACGTCGACTTGTTGAAGCCGGGGTACGATTTGTCACAATGGTTTGGGAACACCCCTTCCCAGGCAAGCCGACGCCAAAAACGGCTGCGTACAACTGGGATTCGCACGCGGTGAATGCTCACATTTTTGAAGACAGCAAATGGCGTCTGCCCGTTTACGACCAAGCTCTCAGCGCTCTGATTGAAGATTTAGCCGACCGAGGCATGAACCGCAAAGTCTTACTGGTGGCGACTGGTGAATTTGGCCGCACACCACGTATTACTGTTCGGCGCGGTACCCAATCAGGGGCCATGCAACCAGGTCGCGATCATTGGCCAAAAGCCATGTCGGTCCTCGTCTCTGGAGGCGGTATGCAGACCGGCCAAGTTGTCGGCGCGACAAACAACAAAGGGGAACACCCCGCCGAGCGATATTTGTCACCCAACGACCTGTGGGCGAGCGTCTACCGCCATCTTGGTATCGACCACAGCCACGTTCTACGAGATCTCCAAAACCGACCAATGCCTATTTTACCCTTCGGTAACCCGATCAACGAAATTATGCCGAAAGCCGTTTAATCTGCTTGGAGAATCTGGGGATAATTCCATAGCCAGAAGTAGTTCGTTGGATCATAATTCATTCGTCCATTTGTCAAAGATCCCTTCTTTGTGCTCGACGTGTGGTTATACTCATCTCATGCGTATTCAACCCATCTTTTTCATCACGACCTGTTGGCTCACTATTGTCTTGGGATGTGGGAGCGGTGCAGATCAAGGTCAACCGGGCACTGCGTCAAATTCTCGCGGCCACCAGCGAATGCTTGCGTTGCTTGAGGAAATCAAAAATCGCACAGCGGATGAGAATGAATTTCTTGGCGACGCAGAACTGCGTGCAGCGAACTCTCATTTATCGATTGCCGAGGCTGAAAATAATTTGACGGCACAATTTCGTCTCCGATTTAATATTGCCTATTATCTGCTGAGACTGGGGAAAAATCGGGAAGCGATTCAACATCTCGAGTGGGTCCATAAAACTTTCCCTGAGGTTAGAGGTAAGTTTAACGCCGAATTAGAGCAATCTCTTTTGATGAACTTAGCAGTGGCACAGTTGCGACTGGCAGAGACCGAGAATTGTGTGCATTGCCATACAGCGGACAGTTGCCTGCTGCCGATTCGAGGAGGCGGCATTCACATTCACCGAGGCGGCACACAAAAAGCCGTCGATTACCTGACTCTACTACTGAAACGTTGGCCTAAGAATGTAAAGGCTCAATGGCTGTTGAACGTTTCCTTGATGGCTCTGGGCGAGTATCCGGATGGCGTACCTGAAAAGTTTCTTATTCCACCTGACAAATTCAAGTCGGAGACTCCTTTTCCTAGGTTTCCCAACGTCGCATCAGATTTGGGTCTAAACGTTTTCAGTCTTTGCGGTGGGACGATTGTAGACGACTTCGATCAGGACGGGTTTCTGGATGTCGTGTTTTCAACATGGAACACTTCGGGGCAAATTCGTTTCTTTCGAAATCAAGGTGACGGAACCTTCGTTGATCGAACCGAACAAGCCGGACTGCTTGGGCTTTATGGCGGCTTAAATCTAATTCAAGCCGACTACGACAACGATGGAGATCTCGATATTTTAGTACTGCGTGGCGGGTGGCTAGGCACGAAAGGTCAGCACCCGAACTCACTGCTTGAGAACGACGGGCAGGCTCACTTTCAGGATGTGACCTTTGCCGCTGGGTTGGGTGAAAAACACTACCCAACACAGACTGCAGCATGGGCCGATTACGACAACGACGGCGATTTGGACTTGTTCATTGGAAATGAGTTATTTCCCAGCCAATTATTTCAAAATGACGGCAAAGGGAAATTCCACGACGTTGCGAAAACCGCAGGAGTGTTGAACCATTTGACCGTTAAAGCAGTTGTTTGGGGTGACTATGATAACGACCGCCGACCTGATTTGTATGTGTCCAACCGCGATGGTTTGAATCGACTATACCACAACAACGGCGATGGCACGTTTAAGAATGTCGCAGCCCAACTCGGCGTACAGAAACCTGAAAACAGCTTTCCGGCGTGGTTTTGGGACGTGAACAACGACGGAGTATTGGACCTGTTTGTGTCGGCCTATTGGTCAAATGTTGAATACTTTGCCGCCGACTTCATCGGAGTTCCTCATAAGGCTGAAACCGATCGGCTGTACCTGGGTGACGGACAGGGCGAATTCCGCGAAGCATCTGCCGAGTACAATATGAATCGAGTCACGCTGCCGATGGGTTCTAACTTCGGCGATCTCGACAACGATGGCTACCCAGATTTTTACCTTGGGACAGGCTACCCCGAATATGAAGGACTGATGCCAAATATCATGTACCATAATCTTGGAGGGACTCGATTTTCAGATGTCTCTGTAGCAGGCGGGTTCAGTCATCTGCAAAAAGGTCACGGCGTGTCTTTTGCCGACCTCGATAACGATGGCGATCAGGACGTGATCGCTGAACTCGGCGGAGCCTACCCAGGTGACGCTTTTTCGAACGCCCTGTTCGAAAACCCGGGATTCGGAAATCATTGGCTTAAGGTGAAACTAGTAGGACGTCAATCGAATCGCTGGGGAATCGGAGCCCGCATTCTTGCGGTGATTGATGACGCAGGAAAACGCCGCAAAGTTTATAAATGGGTGAATAGCGGCGGCACATTCGGAGGCAATCCATTGCGTCAAGAGATCGGCATTGGTGGCGCAACAATCATTGATCGACTCGAAGTTTTTTGGCCCACGACCGGAAAAACCCAAAAGTTTCATGACGTTAGGGCAGACCAATTCATCGAGATCACAGAAGGGGAAGATGAATTCCAAATCCATGAACTGAAAACGATCAAGTTTCCGTCTCGTCCAGATGCAGAGAATCCAGCAATTTCATCAGAAATTCGGTTACCAAAAAAACTGGAGAGTAGTCTGAATTGAATTTTGTCACATTACAATTCATTTGGTACCAGTTGCGGTAGACCTTCGATGATCAAGTAGTGGCCGTCGATGGAATCCGGCTTAAACTCTTGAGTAGTTCCCGCTGGCCATCGAACTTGGATACTTGAAATGGATGATGCCTGTCCGATTCCGAATGTTAGGACGCGATGATTGCTAGAAAAATATCCGTCACCAGCGGTTAGCTGTTGGGTCCAAGACCGACTACCCGCCTTCACTGTGACTACGGCCCCAATTGCATCCCGAGCCGATTGCACGCCACGAAGTTGCAGGCTTAGAAAATTTCCAACTTTGGTTGAACGGTTTTCGAGCAATGAAACTGGCGTATCCAAATGCGTGACTGCAAAGTCTGGTAATCCGTCTCGATTCCAATCGATGCGCGTCAATGCGCGGCCTAATTGTTGTTTGTCAAACCAAGGCCCGACTTGTTCCGCAGAAAGCTCGTGAAATTGACCTTGGCCGAGGTTTTGGAAAAACTGAGGACGCATCCGAAATGGGTCGCCTCGTGATGAAAAATCATCGACGTGTCCATTGACGACGACGATGTCCTGCCAGCCATCCAAATCGGCATCAAGAAACTGTGTGCCGAAACCTAGCTTATGGTAACTGGCAGATGCTAGCCCAGAATCCTCGGTTTTATCCTCGAAAAAACCGTCATCCTGTTGGATGTACAAGGTGTTGAGTTCTTTCAAATAGTTGGTAACAAACAGGTCAACTCGACCATCACCGTTTGCATCGCCAGTGGCAATCCCCATTCCGGCAAGAGATTTTCCAGAGAAATCGTACGCCAATCCGCGACTTAAACCAAACTCTTCAAGTTGTATCGCCTCGCTTCGAGCAGGCGTCTGATTTGCAAAGTAAAAGTTCGGCGTGGTGTCATTCGCAACGTACAAATCTAATTGACCAGTATGCCCAAAATCAGCCGCGACAATTCCCAGTCCCATTCCTCCAGACGCTTCAATTCCTGAATTTTTTGTTTGTCCCTCAAATGTGCCGTCTCCGCAGTTGAGATAGACTTGATCTGCAGACGGAGAAAATTCGCTTGGAAAGCAGTGCCGATATAATCCGTCCGGGTCTTGGCAAATTCGAGAATACACCCCCTTGCCGGTCAAGTAGTTCACCACATACAAATCGGGTAGCGCATCGGCGTTTAAATCAACCAGCGCACAACTCGAAGACCATTGGTTGCCAGCGGTTAAACTGTCTACTGTCACATCCGAAAATGTTCCGTCCCCATTGTTCTGTAACAATCGATTTTTTCCGATGTTGCAAACATACAAATCTGGAAAGCCGTCACTGTTAAAATCGGCAACCGTTGCCCCTTGCCCGAAACCGGAATTGCTCAAACCGGCCTGAGACGTAACATCAATGAAAGCCTGACCCTCTAAATTACGAAAAAGATTATCAAGGATATCTGTCTGGTGCTCTTTGGGTGGCCAGGGACAACCTTGGGTGAAGTAAATTTCAGGCCAGCCATCAAGGTCGTAATCCAGCACTGCAGAACCACCTCCAGAGAATTCATATAGGTGTGGTCCTGGAGAATTCGGATCTGTCGCATTGAAAAACGAAAATTCAATTCCAACAGATGCAGAGACATCGTTAAATGCTATCGTGGATGAAGTTTTGGTCGCAGACTTTGATTGAGTGGGGCTGGTGTGCAGTAATGATTCCCAATCGAGAATCTCAAACCCCGAAGTGTCAAACGCGATCGCATAATTGTATTCGGACAAGACACGAGAAGGGTTTTCGGTGTCAATTCGTCGGCGGAGGCGCGCAACAGCAATTTTTGCCTTTTCCTCGGTGGGATCGACTTTGATAGCCAATTGATACCAAGCCCAGGCTTCCCAAAGTCGCCCTAAGTTTTCAGTATGGCGTGCCGCGGCTTGAAGTAAAGTCGAATCATTTCGGACTAAGTACAATCGATCTAAAATACGTACCAATTCTCCAATATCCTTAGCACGCTTAAGAAATGGAGCTGCTTGCTCCGGCTGATTTTGGGCGATCAGCAACTGTCCCACCCGAAACGTTGCAAATTGTTGATCCGGATCACGGCGGATCGCTTCCAAAAAACAACGGATAGCCGCTTTATTGTTCCCCACTTGGGATGCCCAACGCCCTCGAAGCACCCAAAGGTCGGGGTGGTTTTCGACATTTGTCGGAAGCTGGCTGTGCCATTCGCTAAATGCAACCTTGTCGGAACTCTCCAGCAGTGCTTCACCATAACGAACTTGCAGCTCACTTTCATGGGGATATTTTTTAACCGACTCGGCCAGCAAGTTACGAGCTTCCGAAACTTCGCGGTTTAGAAGAGCAACTCGTGCTGCGCCAACTCTGGGTAAAGGATCACCAGGCGCAGCCGACCGCCAGCGGTTGAGCAGTTCAGGATCTTCAGTTAATTGTCCGCGGTTACCCAGCCATCGTAAAGAGTCGATAGTAAAGTCGTTTTGCTGGATTTTCGTTAGTAGAAACGGCCGACATTCCCACAGCCGTCCTTCGACAGCCAACAAGTATGTCAACAAGTTTAGTGCAACTGGATGTTTTGAAGTAGCCTCTAACGTGAGGCGAAAATACGACTCTGCTTCGGCAACGCGATCCGTAGCATATAAAGTTTTTCCCGCAAAGAACAATTCTTCTCCAAGTGGAGCAGGGTCGTTTATTGGGTTCTGCAAGTCTAGAGCGCGTTGATATAAACGAACAGCCTCGTCCAATTGTTTTGCACGCACTGCCGCATTCCCCGCAATCAACAAGGCCGTGAAGGAGTTCGGCGTTTTATCGAGAATCTGAGATGTCAAGTTTTGTGATGCGGCCCAGTCGCCAGTCGCTAACTTGATGCGAGCTTGATTGATGAGCGTTTTTTGAGAAGGTGCGCTCAAGCGTAGTAGTCCGAACCCTCCTGCGGTCATTGCGATGAGAACAATCACAGCTTTCCACACAATGCGTTTTTTTCTCTGCTTCGGAATATCAGGAGTGTCAGAGTTATTGTACAATGCAGTCACCGATAGATCACATTAACTCGCAATTAGTTTTTATAACGTAGTCACCACCTCTATAACGAACGTCCATGCTAACCAATACGTTAAGGAATGGCGAGTCTGATTATTCACCCTGAATTGCTCAATAATTTTCGGACAAATTTTACACTGAGGCCACTGTCCGATAGGTGGGCCATTTAAATTTCTAGCTGGTTAATCACTGGAAGGTTGTGACCGGTTATCGTAGTTTGGTTGATGGCATATAATTATGCCTGTGTCGAGTCACTGAAAGTCATGAAGTGCCCCTGTTAGTTATCATGGGGCGGGCATACTTTTTTTAAGCGTCTACGATTCTTGAACTCATCCCCTAAAAATTCGCCACGAGTTCTTTCTGTCATCCCCCCGATGACTCAGTTGAACACGCCCTATCCATCGACCGCGTATTTGACCGGTTTTCTACGATTACACGGCGTCAATGCAGTTCAGGAAGATTTGGCGTTGGCCTTGGTCCTGAAACTGCTGTCACCCGGCGGTCTGACGGCCATACACAACCAAATCGATGCCAACCCTAAACCCAAGCGGTCTCAAATTGTGGACAGTTTCTGTGAACAGTTCGACCATTATTTTGCGACCATTGATCACGTCATTGCATATTTGCAGGGGCGTGATTCTACACTCGCGCATCGAATCAACAGCCGCACTTTTCTGCCAGAAGGTTCTCGCTTTGATGCATTGGATGCCTATGCTGACAGAGACGACGAGGAAGATGACGATGGTGGTGATCCACTGGGCTGGGCGTTTGGCGCTTTAGGCATTCAAGATCGGGCAAGGCATTTTGCCACGCTATACCTGAGCGACTTGGCCGATGTCGTGCGTGAAGTTATCGATTCACGGTTTGAGTTTGTGCGGTATGCTGAATCGCTTGCTGCCAGCCAACCTACGTTCAACCTACTTGCCGAAGCACTCGCTGCCCCCACCAATTTGGTCGATCGCTATCTGCACGATTTAACTCTGGCAGCAATCGATCGCCATCAACCGGATGTCGTGCTGGTCTCAGTGCCGTTTCCTGGATGTGTGTATGCAGCTTTTCGGATCGCACAGACAATTAAGGCACTTCATCCTTCGATCATCACTGTCCTAGGTGGTGGGTTCGTGAATACTGAACTTCGCGAAATCACCGAACCCAAAGTGTTCGACTATTTCGACTACATCACGCTCGATGATGGCGAACTCCCGCTGCTGGCGTTACTCGAACACCTTCGAGACGAACGTCCGCAAGATCAGTTGGTGCGAACATTTGTGCGAACGGACGATTCGGACACAAATTTGTCTGCCGTGCAATACATCAATCATCCGGAACCCGATGTGGCATTTGCCGATGTCGGCACTCCCACCTGGGATGGGCTTCCCATAAACCAGTATCTTTCAACGCTGGACATGTTGAACCCCATGCATCGGCTATGGTCCGATGGCCGTTGGAATAAGCTAACGGTGGCCCACGGGTGCTACTGGAAGAAGTGCAGCTTTTGCGACGTAACGCTGGACTACATCGGCCGCTACGATGATGTCGCCGCGAACACATTGGTTGACCGCATCGAGGCGATCGTGCAAGAGACTGGCCAGACGGGTTTTCATTTTGTGGACGAGGCGGCACCCCCCAAAGCTCTAAAAGCCATGGCCGAGGAATTGCTCCGCCGCAACGTCACTATTTCATGGTGGGGCAACATTCGGTTCGAAAAATCGTTCACTCCCGAACTGTGCGAACTGCTAGCCGAAAGCGGTTGCATCGCGATTTCTGGCGGATTAGAAGTCGCCTCTGATCGACTACTGAACTTGATGAAAAAAGGGGTATCGGTCGAACAAGTGGCCCGGGTGACTCGGGCATTC
>Ga0115002_10009982_pt1 | contig 10268 bp, 9 predicted proteins | sample ArcticOcean_MG_C_8_FD_89576 | JGI IMG/M metagenome (GOLD analysis project Ga0115002, IMG submission 89576) | Marine microbial communities from western Arctic Ocean - ArcticOcean_MG_CB11_86 | ecosystem: Environmental > Aquatic > Marine > Oceanic | place: Arctic Ocean: Canada Basin | collected... | reverse complement strand
GATTCCCGCCAAGTCCATTGACGCCGTGTAGAGTGATTCGCGAACTGTCTCGGTCGATGAATCGAATTTTGCAATCCATTCGTTCTTGTAGACATAGGTTGTGCGGCCTCGCCATTGAATAGAAGAGATGTTGGGGTCTTCTAAGACGCCGCTGGGAATGTCTTGCCGCGACACATCACTTGTTAGCGGTGCAAGAGAATCGAGACCACCAGCGAGCAATAGTCGCGGCTCGAGTGCTTGAATCCCTTGCGCGAGTTCACGTCGTTTCTTTGCGTTCGCGCGAGATCGGGATGAGCGATTAGGCAACGATTGTCTGGTTCGCTGAAAGTGGCGATGGCGACGTTCTAGGGGCATCCGTGGTCCTTTAGAAATGTAAAGAGGCGCGGCACACCTGATCGATCGCTCGGAAACGGGCAATGAATAGAGCTTAAGCAACTAAGCCCTTATTTTTATTGTAGTTAGAATACGACCAAGTGTCTCGTATTACGTTAGTTGGAGCAGCTGAGTATGCCGGTTCTGCCAACTACTACGCTTTGATAGTAACTTCGTTCAATTGGCGACTATCTTGCTGCCTAAACCTAGTAAAGTGAAATGAATTAAGTCGTTTGAAGTAAAGGGCTTAGCGTGGTGGCTCGGCGGGAGTTGACGTCTGCGGGCAAAAGAGAGACTCAAAACCAATATGCGGCGTCCCGAAGGAATAACCGGTGCGATGTGGGGGATATTGCCGTTACAACCGATACATTCGGTCGACAGAATCGGATTTCGCCTCCATCAATACGGATCCGGTTGAGATCGGTATAGAAGTATTTCCAGTTCCAATTAGTTTGGAATTGGATCCGGAGGACTTCCGGACGATCTTGGTAAATGGGAAGAGGCAGAATGAAGGCACACAACGGATCTTACAAATCGTTTAGTTGGCAATGTGCATCGTTTATCGAGTCCATGGCTAAACGTTATTTCCTCGGGGCGGGAAAGGAACGAGATGCCGATTGGTACGATCGATCTTTTGACAATTCTGAGCACTGGCGGGAACACTATTCCAAGTCGAAGTACTATTTCATTTGGACTGTGATCGCCGATCGACTGATCGCCGAGGACACAAAGTTCGTGTTAGATATCGGATGCGGGCCAGGACAACTGGCCACCGTTCTCCGCGATGTTGGGATCGAGAAATATCACGGGCTCGATTTTAGTGCTAAACGAATCGATTGGGCTCACCGAATATGCCCACAATTCTCGTTCAGCGTTGAAGATGCCTTCGAGACAGACATTTTCTTTGAACTCGATTACGACACTGTTGTCTGCACGGAGTTCTTGGAACATATCGAGCGCGACTTGGAAGTGATCGCTCGGATTCGCTGTGGTACTCGATTCTTGGCAACCGTTCCGAACTTCCCGTACTCTTCACACGTTCGGCATTTTGAAAACGTCGATCAAGTAAGAGTTCGTTATCAGCCTTTCTTTGAAGAGCTGAAGATCACTCAATTGCTGGCGAATGATCACGGAAAGGTCTTCTACATTCTGGACGGGATTGTCATATAAGTTTGCGAGATTCGCCTACTTCGTCGGATTTTCATACCAGAAGACGCCTAGATTCGCGCGTTCTTCGCACGTGACGATATCTAGATCGCCATCTCGATCGAGATCCATCATTTTGATCAGATCGAATTTGATTCCCGTTGGACCACTAACATCATTCCACGTCCACCGTCCGGAATTCGGTTTTTGATCGTATGATCCCCATCGCACGCCATGTAATTCTTTATGCGCGTTTTCGCAGGTGTAAACGATGTCGTTTTGGCCGTCGAGATCGACGTCGGTGATAGCGACGGCTTTTGCAGTACCACTGTTTGGCGGCAAAGGAAAAGTGACCGATTCGTATTCAATTGATTTGCCAGGCTTGCGCATGAGTAGCGAGATTCCTTTTCCCTTTACGGCGCAAGCGATGTCGGTTGTCTTGTTGTGATCGATGTCTCCGACTGTCAGGAACATGACTTCTCCTAAATCATCGTTGATTCGATGGACTTTCCAACCAATTCCGGGCGGCGGCTTAGTGCCGGGGTTCTCCAGCCACAAGATTCCACGCGCCGAGCCTTTTCGGTCGGAGGAGAGGATGTCCACGTCGCCGTCGCCATCCATATCCACTGGCAAGAGAGACATGATCCAGCCAGCTTTGTAGATGGGGTGCAGTTTCCAGGATTTCAAATCGCGTGCGTCTTTCGGTGCTTCCAGCCAGCTAATCCACGCGTCGCCGCCCTTTGCCGATACAAAAAAGTCGATGCCATTGTCGCCATCGATTTGCATCGGTAGAGCAAACATCCACGACTGTTTCTTCGCGGTCACAGGGATCTGATCTGTTTTCCAAGCATTGCTTTGAAGCATTTTCGAACGCGCAGGAGCCCAATGTATATAGAGCGATCGGTTTCTACCTTCACATGACGAGAGGACGTCGATTTCTCCGTCACCATCGATGTCTGCGGCAACCGCATCTTCTGGAGATGCTACATTTCCAACGGTAACGGCGGGCCAAGGAGATTTGATGTTTTCGCTATCGGGGCTCAAGTACACGCGGACTTTGCCGCCTTCTTCCCAGCCCGTTACCATGTCCTGCCGACCGTCGCCATTAAAATCAGCCAGGCGAATACCGTCCGCTCCTCGCGAGGAATTGTCAATAGTGTGACGTTTCCACTGAGCTTCGGCCGGAGTCGCCAATAGGGACATGAAGAATAGTCCGGGCAGCTTTAGCCACATCGATTTCTTTGTCTTTGATTTCTTTATCTTAGATTTCATGGCTATTTCTGTTTTGCTAAGAAGCCTTGTTCAACGAGGAAGTTGTCGAGTGCTTCGATCGTTTTATTGTAATACTTATTCTCGGAGCGACCGTAATTGAAAAAGCCGTGTGGTTGATCTTCGTAGCCGTGAAGGACGCATATATTCCCCGCAGATTTCATTCGTTGTTCAAACCCTTCCACCGACTTGTAGAGGACTGTTGTATCCCCTTTCCCGTGGAAAATCACGGTCGGTGGTTGGCCTTTCGCGACGTGGTGAATCGGGGAAAGCTCGATCGGGTCGACACCCATGCGGCCGGGTAAAGTCGGCCCGACTTCTTTGCGAAGGAGCAGTTTTCCGTCGATTGGAGCGAGCGCCACAGCTGGATTGAACAAAGCCATCGCGTTTGGCTTTGCACTGATTTTTAGGTCGTCAGTGGAAGCGTCAAAACCTTTGATTGTGCCAGTGCAAGCGGCGAGGTGGCCACCAGCGGATCCGCCGCCGGCGACGACTCGATCGACGTCGATGTTTAATTCATCGGCGTGACCGCGAACCCAACGAATTGCTGACTTCGCGTCGGCCACGCATTCTTTGGCTTTCGTATTGTGGCGAGTTGCGACACGATAATCGGCAGTAATCGCAACCATCCCACGCGCTGCCAAATACTTACAGTGTTGCTCGAATTGTTTCGGCGATCCCGATTTCCATCCGCCACCAAAGAAGAACACAATGGCCGACTTGGTAGGCTTGACGTTTTTTCCCGGACGATAAATGTAGAGTTGCAGTTCTCCTTGCGGAGTCTTCTTGTACGTCACTGCTTCACTCCCCTCGAGCTTGGGAGGATAGTTTTTTTGCTTCTGAGCAGTCGCCTGATTGACCCCGAAAATCACAAGCAGGCAAGGCACGAGCATTATTGAAAAAGCGCGCATGAGGATCGTCCTATTCGGATGGAAATTGAAGCGAGTCAACGATCAAGTATGTCGTTTGGCAATTGAAGAGTCAATTGAATGAGGAATTGCACTTTTTGCAAAGGCTCTGGAATGAGAGAGACGAATGGGCGACGATTTGCAGCTGCCTGTTGGCTTCTGGTTTAGCTGCCCGTTCCGCCTACGGGGTTCACAGGCTCACGGATTTCTCTTAATACGGGCTGGCCGTCGCGCGGCCCGACAGTACCGGTAAGCGTTGCGGTGACATATCTTTGCGGACCACGTTTCTGGGTCATGCGGAAGTTGTCGCCCTTTTGCAGGATCAACGAATACGTTGGCATAGTACCAAAGAGTTTAGCGCCGAGTGATTCGCAGGGGATCCAGTGTCCCTTCCCTTGGGTATCTTCTAAATAGAACTCGGGGTAGGTGTGTCCCGGGATCCAGACACTACGAGCGGGGATATTGTTGAGTCGGCACATGGCTACGAACAAACTAGTCCGCTCTTCGCAGTCGCCGGTACCTGAAGTCAGCGCGTCGAGAGCACCTTTCAAAGGGCGAGTGCCACTGGGGGTTATTGCGTCCCAAGTCCAGTCGTAAATGGACTCGACCTGGAGCCATGCCGAGTCGTTCTTATCGATAGGCAACTTGGCGGCGGCCGCCTTGACCTTGGAATGTCTTGTTTCAATAAACGGACTGTCGTTCATATAAACACGCATACTGGAATCGACTTTGGCCGGGATACTTAATTCGTGCGGTCGCGGCGGAGGCAGGATGTGTTTGCGAGTGATTTCGACGGTCAAAATGACATGCGCTTTTTGTCCCGCTGCCAAACGCGGCACGCGAAATTCATATTGAATCACACCGTCGCCTATCTCTCGCTGCGCGATGCGAGTGACTGACTTGGAGATATCCTCCTTAATCACCTTTACCTTTTGTTCTGGCCATTCTTTTGGGAACGGAAAGGTGCAGACCAAATTGCTGCAGTTGCCATTTTGGGCTGTCACTTCAGCGCCGATTCTCATTTGAAACATTCCCGGTTTGGCGTAGACCAAGCCATTGGGATCGGCATTTGGAGGAACGGGATTGGGATTCGCGGGAATAGTATTGGGTGGCGAATTCTCAGTGGGGGATGGTTTGGGAGTTGCCAAAAAGAGCTGGTCCTTTTGGCTGAGCTTATCGATGGGGACTCGGATCTCCCGACCGGCAGTTGTCTTCAGAACGACGTGGTCACCGTCCACTTTTATTAGCTCAGCTTCTACCCGAAAGTTGCCGCTCTTATCGACCCAAGTCCGGCCGGTTCCGGCGCAGCAAATAGCGGGAAGGAACAAACCAATCAATAAAGCGATAAAGATGGCTCTTGGTCCGCGCACAGCAATTCTCTCTGTTGTCTGTTTCCCTGTCTCTCTATTGTATCACACGATTTCGAAAAGTAGGTCATTACAATTTTAACGGTTGTATCGCCCATGAAACAACAAAAGCCCCAGCGATAATGGCGCTGGGGCTTCATGATTTAGTTTGGCCGAATGTTTGAGGCCAAGTGAAGAGAGTCCTATTTTGACGCTCTGTTTATAGACCGCGGATCTTCAAGTTTTTGAAGAGCACTTTGCTAACTGGGTCGTGTGCTTGCAGGCCGATTGTGCCAGCGTCGATGACTCGAGTGAAATCCTTGCCAGCTTTTTTGTCTTTTGGTTCTGTATAGTCGACCGTCACTTTGTCGTTGATTTTGATAATGACGCGTTTCCCTTCGACTTTGATGTAGTACGTAAACCACTCGTTGTCTTTGTGGGGCGCTGGGTTGACGTTGACGACAGCGTAGAGACTTCCTGATTTCTTTGGATCGCCATGGGTAGCGTTCACTTGTGCTTCGTAACCATATTTCGGCCAGCCTTGATCTTGGTATTTGGTGTGGAAGTAGATTCCCGCATTGGCTTTGGGCATCGTCATTACTTCGGCTGTAAATTCGAAGTCGGTGAAGGCCTTGCCATTACCAACATAGAACAGGTGAGCACGTGGGCCATTACTGACAATCGCACCATCTTTAACGCGAAAACTATCTGGATTTTCTTTGGTGATCTTCCAGCCGTCTAGCGTCTTGCCGTCAAACATATTGATCCAGTCTTCGGCACATGCGCTACTGGCAAATATCGCGATCATGGCGACGCTTAGGATCGTTTTGATAACTGTTTTCATCGTGTTCTCCGTGTTGTCGTTTTCAAAGAAATGTTGTATCGAATATTACGTTGAGATCTCAAGGTAGGGTAGTAATTGTAAACTATCGCAATCGTCTATTGTTCGAGTTTAAAGCCCTCTGGCAGTGGAACTTGATTTTTTGTTCGCAAGTAGACAACGAGATCGCGGATTTCTTCGCGAGTCATTTTGTCCAGTTGGCCTTCGGGCATCATGGAAACGGCTGAGAGTGTGATTTCATCAACGTCTTCTGCCGCAATCGTCAGTTTTTCGTTGTCGGTTTGAACGACTACTCGCGAGGCGTTTTTCTCTTGAACGATTCCCGTCACAACTCGACCATTGATCGTAATGACGGTACTCATTTGATAGTCTTTGGAGATCGCGGCACTGGGGTCTAGGACGTTGTGGAGAATGTAGTCGAGGTTTGCTCGATTAGAGCCAGTGATGTCGGGTCCGATTTTCCCGCCTTCCCCATACAGTTTGTGACACTTCATGCAGGTCTTGGCGAAGATGGCTCGACCGTGTCGCACGTCGGCTTTCTTGAAGTAGTTGTTGTTCATCTTCTTTTTCCAGGTGGCGATGAGCGCTTCTTTTTCTGCACTGCTTTCGCGCACTTTGCCCCAAATGGCCTCGAGTTGTTTATTGACATCTTTGTTCCCGAGGCTCGCGAGTTGACGGGCAATGAATGCGGAGCCATCGCGACGATCGATTTCCTTCGCCTGGATCGCATCGAGCAATCGAGTTGCGTAGGTAGCGCGAGATGCGAGCGTATTTACCACATCTTGTCGTTCGTTGGCCGAGAGGTCCTTGTAGACACCGATGAGCCAGTTGGGAGTATCTTTATGCGCATAGGCAGCGAGGCCTCGAATCGCATCGCCACGCAACGTTTTGTCGTCGAGAAGTTTTCTCAATGACTCGGGAAGATCAGCGGGGTGTTTTTCGAGTAAAGCAGCCAAAGCGCTTTTGCGAGATTCCGAAGACTGCGAAGCGTCGTGGACCACATTGCCAAGTTGCTTTAGCGCCAAAGGGTCGCCAAATATGAGGGCGAGTTCGCGAGCAATTGTCTTTACATCCTCGCTTTTGCTGGCCGAAAGTTTCTTGTAGATCGGCGACCACCCTTTCGGCATCGCAACCGACTTGCGTCCTTTGAGACCAGCTCGCATTCCTTTGAGTATGTCCAAGCGAACGGCATCGTCTTCCAATTGATCGAGAATAGCAACCAGCGGTGCTAGGTTTGGATCGTCTTGACTCAGCGCTATTGCAGGCGCTATCGCGACTAGCAGAAAACAAGTCAACTTCGCGAGTGTTGGCTGTGAGCGGTGCCAAGTGCTAATCAAGACGATTCTCCGTTCGAGTTCTATTTCTTCTTGCTGGGGAGTTTCCAAACGGGTCCCTCCGCTTGAACTTCGTTGTATTTTGCGACGAGCAGTTTCTTAAGTTTGTCGAGTTGTTCGGGGTGTTTTTTGGCAAGGTCCGTTTGTTGCCCCATATCCTGATTGAGATTGTAGAGTTCAAACTCGACCAGTTTACTCGTTTTGATGTGCTTCATGTCACCTGGACGAACACTGCCGCCGGGACCGAGAGCTGGCCCGTCCCATTTGCCCAGGATCATCCATTCATCGATTCGCATCGCCGCTTTGGGAGTTCCGACGGAACGAAAGTAATGCCAGTAAAGCGGAGTATGGCGAACGATCTTCTGGTCGTTGAGCGCAGCTAGGAAATTGTCGCCATCTAGTTTGCGGTCTTTTGGAGGAGTGGCTTTGGCAAGTGAACAGACTGTTGGCAACAAGTCCAAGGCGCAGACGGCTCGATCCACGACCTGTCCTGGTTTGGTGTGTTTTGGGAATCGAAGAATACTCGGGACTCGGATGCCCGCTTCATAAAGGTGAAGTTTCATTCCTCGAAGCGGTCCCGGCGAGCCGTGCGAGCGCCACGCGCCGCCGTATCGGTTGAGAGTTTCGGGGCCATTGTCCGAAGTAAACAGAACAAAAGTATTGTCGGTCAGCTTCAAGTCGTCCAACGCTTTGGTGAGGCGACCGACGGCGCGGTCCATATTGGTGACGTTTGCGTAATAGAGGGCCTCCCCTTTTTTGGTCGCGGTAGAGTATTGTTCGACCAGTGCTTTTGGAGAAGCGATTGGTTCGTGAGGTTCGTGAAAGCAGACGAATTGAAAAAACGGCTTTTTAGCGTCGCGCGTTTTCGAGAGCCAATGGATTGCCTCGTCGGCGACCAGCGAGCAGGAGAATCCTTTTTGCGGTCCCACAGGCTTTCCGTTGCGAACAAAGTTCTTCGGATTTTCGTGCGAGGGAGAGGCATTATTTTGAGTGCTATACCAATGGTCGAAACCGTGGTCGCCGGGCTGAGGTTGAGCGGGCGAATTGAATTTGCCATTGCAGTGCCATTTGCCCACGTGGCTTGTCTGGTAACCAACCTTCTTTAGCAACTGCGGGATCGTGACCTCTTCTTTTCTTAAATGCATTGGATGGCCGCCCGGAATCCAGTCGTAAACGCCAATGCGACTTGGGCAGCGACCGGTCAACAATCCCGCTCGCGAGGCGCTGCAGACTGGTGCCGTCGAATAACAACTCGTCAGCAACGCGCCTTCTTCGGCAAGCTGATCAAGGTGTGGTGTTTTGATTGTTTTGGAACCAAAACAAGCAAGGTCCCCGTAACCTAGGTCGTCACACAGAATGATGAGAAAATTAGGCCGCTCGTCCGCCTGAATTCTGGTGGTCCCGATCAATTGATTGCATGTGACGACTAACAGGAAGAGCAAAAACGTTGACCTGAAAGTGGGAGGGTTCGTCATGGGTGACTCACAAATATTTCGAATCGGCCCTGGCGTGTGGCCGGCGGGAATCGGTTGCTGGGGAATCGCAACGCGGTGCGCTGAAGAATAGTATGGACCGTATGCAGAGTGGGGTCAATCAAATGCTGGTCTAATCTCGAACGAATTTGGCCAACTCTAACTGCCCAGCCATGCCCCCAATTTTGCCGTCAATTTTCGGGCCCTATAGCAGCCAATTCCCGCCCGTGCATCCGACTTACGCACCAGCAGAGAGGACACTCAATTTTGGGCCCGAAATCCACTGGACCGCTTCGTCGAAAGTGTAGAAGGGTGCAATGTGTAGATTTGTACTAAGCGAGGCGTAGGCAGTCGTCAGTTTCGTCATCTGATAGAAGATTGAGTTCGGAACGACGAGCGCGATTTCGCGGTCGAATGTTTGGCGAAACTTGGAGATCGTGGAGACGACGTCGCGGAGATCAGCAATGGAAGGTTGGTAAAGTGCTGCGGAAATATCGACGACCACTCGATAATCAGATCGAAATTCCGAATCGTTACCAAATTGCTCGATCGTTTCCTGTATTTCCTTGACCGAAAGCGGACCTTATCCGTCCTACCTGGGGCGTCTGGATAGCATGTCCAACCTCGGTGTATTTCCTTGCTGCGACTGTCATTGCGACTCAGTATAAGGTTGGCGGTTACTATGTGGTACAGATTTCGTCGTTTCAGTGGATTGTGGTTGCAACAGGCATGATTGGGGCGGTCGGGATATTCCGCGAGTGGATTGCGACGCTCCCCACGCAATAAAATAAATCAACCGACGAGCGTCCATTCGTTTGACTACGATGGAGGTCAATTTGGCTCAGTGCGAAAACGATAGTAGTTGTGGATGGCCCGATCTAGGTCTCGTATTTCTTTTGTATAGACGAAACAATTGACTTCATTGTGATACAACAAAAGTCGTGTCGATGTCGCGGGAGACGGCTTTGTCGAGAAGACGCCCATCGTTTTCAGGCCGTTCGTCGCGTAAAAACTCGGTTCGCTGCTTCAATTCGCGGAGACGTTGTAATTCCTCCTTTGCTGTCCCCTGATAAAAGGAATTGAGATCAACCGGCTCAATTCCGCCAAACCCGTCTGTTGGTTCGTGAGGGGCTACCATCTGCTCAAGAGTGCGAATGGGCTTGGCCCGTCTGGTAGCTTGGATGTCAGCGGCACGTTCATTTTGCATCAATTCATTTGAAGAAGGCTGGTTGTTTTCAACAGTCGAATTGTCTCCACAACCAATACAGATTCCAAGCAACAGGTATACAACCTGGCAAAACAATGTCCTCGGCATCAATTCACTTTCTGTTGGGATCTGAGATGTAGGCGGTATTGTACAAAAAAACAAAACCGATCGAGAAATGAAAATGGCTCGCATTTGTTTGCTGCAATTTCATTTCGTTTGCTTCGACATTGACTTATACTGCGATGGCCTTTGCGAACGCTATCGCGCTGCAATCCCAACCTCATCCAGTCCCACGGTCCTCCAAGGTCAATCTTCGATGCCCTTGAACACACACCACACTCGACGAAACGCTCGGCGACGCCGAATACAATTG
>Ga0115002_10009978_pt1 | contig 10272 bp, 8 predicted proteins | sample ArcticOcean_MG_C_8_FD_89576 | JGI IMG/M metagenome (GOLD analysis project Ga0115002, IMG submission 89576) | Marine microbial communities from western Arctic Ocean - ArcticOcean_MG_CB11_86 | ecosystem: Environmental > Aquatic > Marine > Oceanic | place: Arctic Ocean: Canada Basin | collected... | reverse complement strand
CGGGCGATCCCGGCTTGCCGGGCTCGCAGGGCGATCCCGGCGTTCCGGGCGTTCCGGGCGATCGTTTGGTCCGGCATCGAGCAATTCCTCCGGCGCCGAATGGCTGGCCCGGTACAAACGCACAAAGGCGGCGGCGATCTGCTCGGGATCGTGACCGGCCACCAGTTTCTGCGCAAAAGGGCGCTCTGGCCCGGCAATCGGCTCGTTCAATGCCGGGTGCGCCAGTATGCGCTCGTCATCGCGGGCCAGGATGTCATCGGCCGACGGCGGCTTCGACCAGGTGGCTTCAATTTTTGCGTTTTGAAACAATCGCTCGGCGCGCTTGCCGGCGTTGCGCGGCACGATCACCGCCGCCACGCCTTTGCGCCCGGCGCGCCCGGTGCGGCCGCTCCGGTGCAACAGCGATTCCCGGGTTTTCGGGATATCGGCATGAATGACCAGTTCGCAGTTCGGCAAATCAAGGCCGCGGGCGGCAACATCGGTGGCGATACAGACCCGGGCGCGCCCGTCGCGCATGGCTTGCAGGGCGCGGGTGCGTTGGATCTGGCTCAGCTCCCCCGACAATGCGACCACATCGAACCCCCGATTGGTGAAACGGCTGGTCATGCGGTTCACCGTGGCGCGCGTCGCGCAGAAGACCAGCGCCGATTTCGCGTCCACATAGCGGAGCACATTTATGATCGCGTTTTCCCGGTCATTGGACTGGACCGTATAAGCGCGATATTCGATATTCAGATGCTGGCTTTGCTCGGCCGTGGTGGACACCCGCACCGCATCCCGCTGATAGCGTTTGGCGAGGGCGCTGATCGAGCGGGGGACGGTGGCCGAAAACAACAGGGTGCGCCGCTTGGCCGGCGCGGCCCCGAGGATAAATTCCAAATCCTCGCGAAATCCGAGATCGAGCATCTCGTCGGCTTCATCGAGGACCACGGCTTTCATCGCCGACATTTGCAGCGAGCCGCGCTCGATGTGATCGCGCAAGCGGCCCGGCGTGCCGACGACAATATGGGCGCCCCGTTCCAGGGCGCGGCGCTCGCCGCGCATATCCATGCCGCCGACGCAGCTCGCCAGCGAAGCCCCGGTCATCGCATACAGCCATTCCAATTCGGTTTTGACCTGCAACGCCAATTCCCGGGTGGGCGCAACGATCAGGGCCAAGGGCGTCCGGGTCTTGGCGAGACGGGCGGCGCCGTCCAGCAAAGTGGGCGCCAGGTTCAGACCAAAGGCAACGGTTTTGCCCGATCCGGTCTCCGCCGAAACCAGCGCATCGGCGTCTTTCAGTTCCGGCGCCAATATGGCTTCCTGCACCGGCGTCAATTGGCTGTAGCCGCGCTCGGCTAACGCCAGCCCAAGCGCCGGAACGACGCCTTCAAATTCTGTCATATGTTTTTCATCCGAAAGGACTTGCCGCCGAAATCAAATTTTTCGGCGATAGCAGTCATAGACGCCAGTCCTACGCGGCGCCGGTCCTGTTGTAAAGCGTACCCGGCGGCGCGCCGGCGCATCGGCGGAGGATTTCGCCGGCCAGCCTTAACCTTCGGGATAGATAATCTCGTAATCCGCCGGCAGGCCGATCCAGTCCTTGGCTTTTTCCATGTCTCTGAAGGCGCGCCGTTCGACCGGGTTGTCGGTAAAACGCGCGGCTTCGATAAACTGGTGAAGCTTGGCGTAGCTTTGCGCGTCACCGGCAACCAGCGCCGCCTTGCAGCGGCCGAATTTGAGATTGTAGTCGCGGACAATGCGTTTCGATTCCCCGGCCACCACGTGAAACGGCAAGTCCGGCGGAATCTGTTGTTCGGAAAAGTCGTGGATGAAATCCATGCCCATTTTATGATCCGGGTGATTGAGCCGGTCTTCCGATGATTTGGCGATATTGCCGAAATCAAAGGCGCCCACATGTTTGATGAACATGCAGTTGACTTCGGGATCGATCAATAAGGTGTAGGGCATATCCCGGCGCCGACGCTCCGGGAACGAAAATCTGGCATGAGACTTTGGTCCGGGGCGGTGCTATACGGCAAGCATAAATTTGGTAACCGCGCCTAAGGATCCGCTCTAGGCTTAAGCCCTTTTGCGCGCCCGCATCACCACCAGGATAACGCCAAGACCGACCAGCCCTGCGCCGGCCAGGTGGTGCGAGAACAATTGCTCGCCGAGGAAAATGATCGCCAGCGAAACCCCGAATACCGGAACCAGATTGAGGAAGATTGTTGCCCGGTTGGGACCCACCGTCGAGAGCGCGGCGTTCCACAAGGCAATGCCGGCCAAGGAGCCGACGATGCCGAGAAAGGCAATGATGCCAACCGAGGACATAGTGGCCGGCACGGCCCGGTAAAAGGCGGTCTCGATGAGATAGAACGGCAGCACCGCAAGGCTGCCGGAAAAGAAGATCACGAACAATTTGACGCCAGAACCAAACTCCGATGGCATGCGGTGCTGGAGTGTCGCGTAGAGCGTCCAGCCAAGGATGGCGATTAGCGCCAAAATATCGCCCACATTGAAATTAAGGGCGAGGATTGCGGCCAGGCTTCCCTTGCTGACCATGACTATGATGCCGGCGAAAGCGGCGAATATGCCAAGGGCCTGGCCCGCCGTGATGCGGTCCCGGGTCAATAACCAGGCCGGCAGGACCGTAAGCGCCGGCTGCGCTGCGTTGATCAAGGTGGCGTTGATGGCCGTGGTGAAGTTGAGACCCAGGAACAAGATCGCCGAGGGGACTATCTGCAATATCCCAAGCAGCACAATCAGACGCCAGTGCCGGCGGATCAGCGCGCCCTTGCCGGGCAGATCGCGCCAAACGAAGGCCAGCATGATCATCGAGGCCAGAAACCAGCGCCAGAAGGTCCCGCCGACGGGCGGAATTAATTCGTGGACGCCGCGGCTGACAACGGTGCTGGTGGCAAACAAAAACGCCGTGCCGGTGACGCACATATAGGCAAGGCCCGGGCTCGGCTTGAATCCCGCCGGAATTTTCAAATTACTGGTCCTATTGTATTGGATATGTGTCTCGGCCCTTTATCGCCATGCGTCGATCGACATCGGCTGATTGGGCCCGTCTTTCTTTCTTAGCCAAGAAATCTTCCCCCATCGACGATGATTTTGTCGCCGGTGGTGGCTTTCAGGTGGGTGATGCAGGCCATGATGGCGCGGGCCACGTCTTCGGGCTCGGTCACCCGGCCGAGGGGGGAGCTTTCCATCAGCTTTTCCAGTTGCGGGCGGCCGCGCCCGGCGACGAAATCGGTGGCGACGGCGCCCGGCGAGACGCACATGACACGAACCTCCGGGCCCAGCGCCCGCGCCAGGGCCATGGTGATGCCGTCGATGGCGGCTTTCGAGGCCACATAGGCGATGGAGCTGCCCGCTCCGGTGAACGCCGACACCGATGAGACGTTGACGATGACGCCGTCGCCGCTGGCTTTGAGGGCCGGGGCCAAAGCGCGGATCACCGAAAACGGGCCGCGCACATTGGCGCGCAGCATAGTGTCCATGAGTTCGTCGTCGAGGGCGTCCAGTTGGTCGTGGGGGATCGGCTTGGTGAAGCCGGCGGAATTGACCAGCACGTTGAGCGCCGGAAACTTCGCCGTGATTTCCGCGCCGGCGTTGACCACGGACGCACTATCCTCCAGCGCCAATTGCTGGATGCCGTGACCATCGCCGGGCAATTGCTGCATCAGCGCCCGCGCCCGGTCTTCGCCCTGGTTATAGCCGATGATGACGCTCGCGCCCGCATCGGCCAGCATAGCTACGGCGGCGGCGCCGATGCCGTTGGAGCCGCCGGTAACGAACGCCGTTTTGCCGGCAAGGTCTCCTGCAATAGTGTCAGCCATTTGGTCCTCTATTTGGTTCGGCTCAACGCCTGCAGTTTGGCGTTGGGGTCCAGGGAAATGTGATGCAGGGCGTCTTCGGTGAGGCCCGTCGAGCCGGGCTCGGCATCGCCCAGCTCATATTGGCCTTTGCCATTGCGCATCAGCTTGCCCTGGCCGCGCAGCGCGTTCAGCTCCAGCGCGATCTCGCGGCCGTCGCGGCTGCCAAGGGCAGCCATGATATCGGTGAAGAACATGGGCCCCTGTTCGAGGGCCTGGGCCACCGTCTGGTGGCGGGCCGGGGCATCGATCTTGGGCGCCTCGGCGACGGTGGCCATCAGCTGGCCGCGCCGGAACATGGGCATGGTCATATCGAAGCCGGCCTTGGCGCCGGTCGGCCCGCCTTCCAGGGACGGATCCATGGGCATGCCCATCATGCCGGTGAAGGTCATGATGTCCCGGTCCGCCTGGAAGCGGGACGCCATGGCCCATTCCATATCGTTGGCGTCGCGGATATTGACGTCACTGTCGGTGACCGTGACATGCTTGGCGCCGTGCACCCTGGCCATCACCAGGGAGATCACATTGCGCGCCTGGCCGGGGCGCATCTGATCGAAGGCGATACGGATCTGCTGGCCCTCGGCGCCGGCGGGCGGAATATAGACCTGACTGACGCTAAAGCCGGCCTCGCCAAGCATTTTGAATATACTCGCTTCGTTGCGAAGGCCGAGAAGTTGCGCCGATTCCATGCGCCGGAGGACCCGCCCGGAGCCGTGCAACATGGATTGGTGCAAAACGTCGCGGCGGTGGGTGATGGCGGTGACGTGGAACACCGGGTCCAGATGCATTGCGCCGTAATAGCCCACATATTCACCGTAAGGGCCTTCCGGCTCCACATAGCCGCGCTCGTCGAGGTACCCCTCGATAATCATTTCGGCGTCGGCGGGCACGCCGATATCGTTGGTCAGTGACTTGACCAGCGGCACCGGCTCGCCGCGGATGGTGCCGACCAAAGTCGCCTCGTCTACCGGCATGCGCATACCGGCGGCGAGATGGTCCACCGGGTTGGAGCCGACGGCGAAGCTGATGGGCAGTTTTTCGCCTCTGGCCACCGCAGCCCGGTAGATTCGCTGCAGATCGGACGGCGCCGTGACGTTGGTGCCGGCTTCGGTCTTCGAGCGCAAACTTAAGCGCCGGGCGCCCACATTGGTGATGCCGGTTTCCGGATCGATGCAGAAATCCAGCGCCGCCGACATATACGCGGAACCATCAAAAGCATGCTGCGGATGAAACGGCAGCTTGGCGAGATCGATGTCGTCGCCTTGCAGCACCACGTCCCGCACCGGGGCGTCCCTTTCATCGACGGAAAAGACCGGCTGTGGGTTATCCAGGCGGCGCTGAAACTCGGCCACCGCATCGCCTTCGCCAACGCCGAGGGCGGCGGCCAGGCGGGCGCGGCTGCCCGATACGTTGGCCACCAGCTCATATTCTTCGGGACCGGCTTTGCGGAACAATATGGCCTTATCGGTGGCTTCGATATGGCTGGAAAGATCGGCCAGGCTCACCGGCTCTTCATGGATATCCAATTCGCCGATATTTTCCAATTGCTCGACAAAGCGGCGGAGGCGGAATTTATCGGGATCAAAGGCGGGGCTGGTGTCAGGCATGGTCTCTTTCCTTTTGGATTTGATTTTGGTCTCAGTCGAACATGGCGATGCAGTCGATCTCCACATTGACGCCCTTGCGGTGCGGGGTGCCGCCGATGCAGGTGCGGGTGACCTTTTCGCCCTGCATGATCTCGGCGAAGGTCTCGTTGAATTTGGGGAAATCGGCGGTGTCGCGAAGGCAGACCCGCATATTGACCACGTTGGTGAAATCGGCGCCGGCGGCGGCGAGCACGCCCTTGAGGTTGTTCAAGGTCTGGCGGGTCTGTTCCTGGATGTCTTCGGAGACCACGTCCTTGGTTTCCGGGTCCAGCGGCCCTTGCCCCGATACGAACAAGGCATCGCCCCAGCGGATACCCTGGGCGAGGGGCGATTGGGTGGCCTTATCCGTAAAACCAGTGGTCGGCGCGGTGGCGGAAGTGACGATTTGTTTGGGCATGAATTTAGGTGCTTTCAAAATCGGGCATGATTGTGCCGCAGGCGTCGCAGGTACGAAACTCTTCGGAATCGAAGAAATTGCGGTAGGCCTTGGACACCGGGTCCAGGGTGTAATCCTCGACGATGAAGGTTTCCTCGTGCAGGAAATTGTCGCAATCGGGGCAGAACCAGTGAAATCGGTCGATCTCGCCGGGCAGGCGTTTGCGCTCCAGGACCAGCAGGAACGCATCGGGCGGAAAGCGGGGGGAGGGGGGGATGCCGGCGGCGGTATAGATGATCTCGCCCTCTTTCAGCACCGAAATATCCTCCTTGCCGTCTTCGTCCCGGTAATGGAGGTTCATCTCGCCCTTGATCATATACATCAGCTCGTCCGCCGGATCGATGTGGAACTCGGAACGGTATTCCCGGCCCCTGGCAACGAACGCCAGCGATTGCGGCACCTGCCAGAGAACCTGGATGCGGCGGTCCTCATCGGTCAGCTGTTGGGCAATTTTCTCCAAGTCTCCGATGGGCATGGGAAGCATGGCGGGCTCCTCTATTCGATTTCGGGTCACCGCTGGCATTTTCGGTCCTCTAACGCCGCTGTCAAGCCGGGCGCGCCGGCCCAATATTTTGCCTTGATGTAGGGCGCGGGAACATCCAAGGATACTGGCGCAATTACTGGTGGGAAAACGAATATGGAAATGGGCATCGGCAAGCCGGTTCGGCGGGTGGAAGATCAACGGCTGCTCACCGGCAATGGCGTCTTTACGGACGATGTGAACCTGGACGGCCAGGCCCACGGCCACGTTCTGCGCGCCGAAATGGCGCACGCTGACATCACCAACATCGATGTGGCCGCCGCCAAGGCGGCGCCTGGCGTGCTGGCGGTTTTGACCGGCGAAGACTATGACGAAGACGGCCTTGGCGACTTGCCTTACGTCCATAACCCGGCGGGCCTGTTCAAGCCCGAGGTTCCGTCCCTGGCCAACCGGGACGGCTCCGAGCTATTCAAAAGCCCGCTAAAAGTTTTGGCCGGTGACCGGGTGCGTTTCGTCGGCCAGCCGGTAGCCTTCGTGGTCGCCGAGACCGCCGATCAGGCGCGCACTGCGGCCGAGCTTATTGAAGTGCAATATGACGCTCTGCCGGTCAGCGTCGATTTAACCGACGCCATGCAGCCGGGCGCCGCGCAAATCTGGGAGGGTGCGCCCGGCAATATCGCCGTTGATATGGAAAAGGGCGACGCGGCCGCCACCGATGCCGCCCTGGCCGCCGCCGCCTATGTGGTCGAGGCCGAACTGGTCAATCCCCGGGTTGCGCAAGTGCCCATGGAGCCAAGGGTCTCGTTGGCCAGTTTCGATGGCGTTGCCGGCACCTTGTTCATGCACGCCGATTCCCAAGGGGTGTTCAATTACAAGATGATGTTGTCCCGGGTGTTCGCAATGGAGCCCGCATCGATCCATGTGGTGACCACCGATGTGGGCGGCGGGTTCGGTGCGCGCAACTTCATCTATCCCGAACATGTGCTGATCGCCTGGAGCTCCAAACGCCTGGGCCGCCCGGTGAAGTGGCGGGCGGAGCGTTGGGAGTGCTTCGCTTCCGATATGCATGGCCGGGATTTCCGCGCCCACATGACTTTGGGGCTGGACGCGGACGGCCATTTTACTGCCTTGAAGATCAAGCTGCTTTCCAACGTCGGCGCCATCTCCATGGCCTATGTGCCCTTAAGCAACGCCGGCTGGACATCCACCGGCTGCTATCATTTCGACAACGCGTACCTCAACGGCATCGGCGTCTTTACCAACACCGTGCCCACCGGCCCTTACCGGGGGGCGGGGCGGCCCGAATCCATTTTCAATATCGAGCGCACCATCGATATCGCGGCCAAGCGTTTGGGCATGGACCGGGTGGAGCTGCGCCGCAAAAATATGGTGCCGGCGGACAAGCTGCCCCACAACTCGGCCTTCGGCGTGCCTTGGGACGATGTCGATTTTCCCGGCAATATGGATGCCGCCATGGCGCTGGCCGGCTGGGACGGGTTCGAAGCGCGGCGCATTGATTCGGAAGCCAACGGGCGCCTGCGCGGCATCGGCCTCGCCAATTACTTCGAAACGCCCACCGGCCAGCCGCGGGAACGGGCCGACGTTACGGTGCATGGCTCAGGGAGTATCAGCGCCGTCATCGGCACCGGACCGACCGGCCAGGGCCACGAGACGGTGTTTGCGCAAGTCTTGTGCGAACGGCTCGGCGTTGATTTCGATGCGGTGCGCATCTTGCTCGGCGATTCCAATCAAATCGTGGTCGGCGGCGGCTCGCAATCGGTACGCTCCATGCGCCTCGGTGGCACGGTGTTGAGCTGGGCCTCGGACGCGATCATCGAAAAGGGCAAGCGCATCGCGGCGCATGTGCTGGAGGCAGCCGAGACGGACGTGGCGTTCGATGCCGGCGCGTTCACCATTAAGGGCACCGACCGCACCATGAGCCTGTTCGAAGTGGCCAAGGCTTCCGAAGAGGGCGATGCCTTGCCCGGCGATTTGGGCGGCGGGCTCGACGGCACCGGCTTTGTGGAAAAGCGGCTGCCCGCCTATCCCGCCGGCTGCGCCATTGTCGAGGTGGAGGTGGACCCCGAAACCGGGCGCGTGGCGCTGGTGGATTACGCCCAGATCGATGATTGCGGGCGCCTCATCAATCCGCTGCTCGCCGAAGGCCAGGTGCATGGCGGCATCGCCCAGGGCGCCGGTCAGGCACTGATGGAAGGCCCCATCCATGACCAGACAAACGGTCAGATCGTGGCCGGTACCATGCTCGATTACGCCATGCCGAGGGCCGACAATTTCCCCCCGTTCCGCATCGATTTTTCCGAGATTCCATCTGCCAGCAATCCGCTCGGCGTTAAGGGGGTGGGTGAGGGCGGCACCACGCCGGCGCCGGCCGTCATCGTCAGCGCCATTGTCGATGCGCTCAAACACACCGGCATCGAGAATATCGAAATGCCGGTCACCTCGGAACGCATATGGCGGGCGCTGACGGAGCTGTGATTACGTTGGTGCTTTAAAAATTGCGTGAAATTGATACCCTAACGGGCATAGAATAACGCCATCAAAACCCTTCAGGGAGGAGTTAAGAGCAATGTCAGGTACCCCGCAAAAGACCAGAGAACTGGAAACCAACCATTTCGATTCCACCGTCTGGAACGATTTTCCCTTCCGCGACGATGACATCATCATCGCAACCTATGCCAAGACCGGCACCACCTGGGTGCAGCAGATCATCAGCCAATTGCTGTTTAACGGCGAAGAAGGCTTGCCGGTGGCCGATATGTCGCCCTGGCTCGATCTCCGCATCCCGCCGAACGAGGTCAAGCTGGCCGGCGTCGAGGCGCAGACCCACCGCCGCTTCATGAAGACCCATCTGCCGGTGGACGCCTTGGTGTTCTCGGAAAAGGTCAAATATATCTATATCGCCCGCGATGGCCGCGACATCGTTTGGAGCCTCTATAACCACCATTCCACCGCCAACGACGCCTGGTACGAGGCGCTCAACGAGACCCCCGGACTGGTCGGCCCGCCGATCGACCGGCCGGTGGATTCCATTGTCCAATATTATCACGATTGGCTCGATCAGGATGGATTCCCGTTCTGGTCGTTCTGGGAGAATATCAATACCTGGTGGGACATCCGCGAGCTACCCAACGTCAATCTGATCCACTTCGGCGCCTTGAAAGACGACATGCCCGGCGAGATACGCAAGATCGCCGCATTCTTGGATATCGATATCGATGAGTCCAAGTGGGATACGATTCTGCACCATTGCAGCTTTGACTACATGAAAGCCAACGCGACGGCGAGCGTACCCCTCGGCGGTGCGTTTTGGGATGGCGGCGCCGAGACTTTCATCCATAAAGGCGTCAATGGCCGCTGGCGCGACGTGCTGAGCGATGTGGAAAGCCAGAAATACGAAAATCTGGCCGACGCCGAGTTGGGCGCCGAATGCGCTCATTGGCTGGCTACCGGTCAATTGCCGTAGAGGGCGAGCCGCGTAATATATCATAAGGGGGAATTGTGGCTGAAGCCGTAGGATTTATCGGCGTCGGTAATATGGGCGCGCCCATGTGCCGGCGGCTTCTGGATGCCGGATTTGATCTGACCATCTACGATATCAACGAGGACGCGCTCGCCGCGCTGGTTGCGCTCGGCGCCAAAAAAGCCGCCTCGCCGGCCGCCGTCGCCTCGGCGGCGGAAGTGGTGCTGGTCAGCCTGCCGACCCCGGACGTGGTCAAGTCGGTCGCCCTCGGCCCGGGCGGCTTATCGTCCGGCAATCGCATCAAAACCTATGTGGATTTATCGACCACCGGGCCGCGCATGGCGGCTGAGATTGCGGCGGCGCTG
>Ga0115002_10009976_pt1 | contig 10273 bp, 9 predicted proteins | sample ArcticOcean_MG_C_8_FD_89576 | JGI IMG/M metagenome (GOLD analysis project Ga0115002, IMG submission 89576) | Marine microbial communities from western Arctic Ocean - ArcticOcean_MG_CB11_86 | ecosystem: Environmental > Aquatic > Marine > Oceanic | place: Arctic Ocean: Canada Basin | collected... | reverse complement strand
GTTCGAGTTGACTGAGCGTTCGGTGCAGTGTGGTCCATGAAACACCCAGCGCTTCGGCAACATCGGTGGCGCGACCCTGGTGGATTGCCAAATGCTCGAGCACTTCAAGCGCACGCCGCACGCCTTTGAGGGCTGGCGCACTACGCTCCTCGTTGCCGTTCTGCGTCGCGACCGCAGCGGGTTGCCTAATATCGTTCATTCAAAGCTACCGGATGTCGCCATCAATCATCCGCACCTGTACCCCCAAAATCAAGTACGACCGATATGGTGCGTCAAAACACTGGCACCCTCGGCTAAAGCCCGCTAATAAACCACCATCATTTTGCAGGGTGGAGGTCCAGGCCTCACCCGCTCTGTCGCCGTGACATGTTAACCATAGTGACAGATCAACAACGAACTCCATTAGGAGAGGAATACATGGCCGATTTTAGTCACGTGCATCCGGGAACGCCCACGACCGAACACAACATGCCGTTCGTTCCGGGTTTTGTTATCGATGGCGGCAAACTGATGTTCCTGTCGGGCATGGGTCCGCTGCCGATCTACCACAAACATCCGCACGACCCGACTGAAGAAGCTAAGTGGTACGAGGGTGATTTCCGTGACCAGTGCTGGAAAACCTTCAAAAACATCGAACTCATCATGAAGGCAGCAGGCGGCGATCTCACGCATGTGGTGAAGCTCACCCACTATCTCGTGGACGTATTCCGGGACCAGGATGTCCTCAACGAAATCACCTGGGAGATCTGGGGCCACGACAACATGCCGCCGCGCACGCTGGTCGAGATTCCCTCACTCGCCCACAAGGACATGTTGCTGGAAATCGACGCCACCTCGGTCATTCCAACCAAGTAGTAGCGGCGTTCTCTGACAATTGGAGTTTCGTATTTTTGTGCCGGGCACCGAGTGCCCGACACAAGAATCGGCGTCCCGCGTTTGCCGAAGCCGAGACGATCGCCGAGCCCGAATATCTCGCTAAAAGCGCGAACCCACCCGACCTAGAGAGCCGCAACGAGATTTCGCGACTACTCGGGAACGTCGAGCACTAATTTGTCGCTCTTGGCGCGGGAGATGCAAATCATCATCCACTTGCCTTCTTTCTTAGCCTTCTCAGTTAAGAAAAGGTCGCGGTGATCGACCTCACCCTCGATCACCTGAGTCGCGCACGTGCCGCAAATGCCTTCCTCGCAGCTTGAATCGAGATCAAAACCAGCACCGCGCAACACGTCGAGGATCGATTTGTCGGCCGGTACATCGAGCACCTGGCCAGTGCCAGAGATCTCAACCTGAAAATCAGCGGATTCACCGTGTTCGATATCGAGCCCCTCGGTCGAGAAGAACTCGAAATGAACGGCTTCCTCGGGATAGGCGGCCGCAGCGGCATCGCGCACCGCGTTCATCAGCGGTCCGGGGCCGCAGCAATAGAGATCGGTTCCCGGCTCATGCGTTGACAGCAGTGTTTTGAGATCGAGCCCTTTTTCCTGGGGGTTCCCCTCGTCGAACACAAACTCGACGTGCCCGCCAAACGGCTCGCTTCTAAGCTCATCAAGGAATGCTGTGTTCTCGGCAAATCGCGAACAGTAATAGAGCTTGTAGTTGGCACTAATGTCCTGCAACCGGCGCACCATCGCCAGCATCGGCGTAATACCGATACCACCGGCGATCAGTACATGACGATCGGCATATTCGTTGAGCGGAAAATTGTTGCGCGGCGTACTAATCGTGATGACATCACCTTCTTTAATGCCGTCATGGAAGCTCAGAGACCCGCCGCGGCCCTGGCGCTCCCGAAGAACAGCCACGACATAGCGATGTCGTTCGCTGGGATTATTGGCGAGCGAAAATTGGCGAAGTTCGCCGTTTGGCACCCAAACGTCAACATGTGCGCCGGCGGTAAACGGTGGCAGCTGGCCGCCATCCGGATCGACGAACTCGTAAGAGTTGATCTCCTCCGCCTCGCGCGTGATCTTGGCGACACGCACATTTAGCTTTTCTTTATCCATTACTCTTCACCCGCACTGAGTAGCGCGAGAAAACCCTTCGATGCTAGCTGATTTACGCCTTCTAAAACATGGTGCAACGGGGGGCGTCAAGAAAATTGGTGACCCCCCACCTGTCCACGACCCAGCGCCACCCTAAATGCCGCTGCTCCGATCGCGCCGCACCTGATCGAGGATCACCGCGATCACGATCACAAGCCCGATTGTCAGGGTCTGCAGAAACGACGAGACTCCCGCCATATTTAGAACATTCGACAGCATGCCGAGGATCAGCGCGCCGTAAAACGCTTGCAGCATGCTCCCCGATCCACCGGTCAACGCCACGCCGCCAACCACGACCGCAGCCAACGATTGCAACTCCAATCCAGCCGCTGCCAGAGGTTGCGCTGCGCTTACCCACGAGGTCAGCACGATCGCGCCAACTCCGGCCATACCGCCGCACATCATATAAACCAGCGTTGTGTGTAGCCTGACGTTGATGCCGGAGTTAAATGCTGCCGTAGAATTGGAACCGATCGCATAAACGTAGCGCCCGAACACCGTGAATTTGAGCACGAAGGCGCCAAACAGAAGCGTCGTCACTGCAAAAATCGCCGGCACCGGAATACCGAGAACCCCGCCATAGCCGAGGGTGTCGACTAAAACTTCGGGCACATCGTAGTTGGGAATTCCACCGGTCAGGATGAGCGCTAAGCCCTTGGCCACGGACAACATTCCGAGCGTGACGATCAGCGGTGAAACCCGGAACCGGGTAATTATCAGCCCGTTGATTAGGCCCACAAAAATTCCAGTCACGACCATTAACAGCAGCCCCACGCCGATCCCGACATCGGGCATGACCAACACACCGACGACGCCGGCGAAAGCAAGTACCGACGCGACCGAAAGATCGAGGCCACCGCTTATGACAGCGAATACCTGACCCGATACCAATATCATCAAGGGCGCTAGCTGCCGGCTGAGGTTGAGCAGGTTATCGAACGACCAAAAGCGCGGCTCGATCAACCCGGTGACGACACCCATCGCGATGATGACAAACGGCAACCCCAGTTGCATACGCTTGATACGCGCCCAAATCGGGTTCGATGTGCTGGTACTCGATTCTGTTACCACAAACCCGCCCTACTCTGTGGGGCTCGCTGCCGCCGTCGTGGACTCGCGGCCTAACACGCCGGCGAGAATCGCTTCTTCGTCATCGAGGGTCGGGTTAACGAATTCGTCGACAATTCGCCCATCATACATTGCATACGCCCGATGACACAGCATCAGGGTCTCGACCAGGTCGCTCGACAACCATAAGAAACTCATACCGTCCGCGGCCCAATCCTTAATCTGGTCGTAGAGCTCAAGTTTAGCGCCCATATCGATGCCAGCGGTGGGGTCTTCGAGCACCAAAAGCGTGGGGCTTCGCCCGGTGGCACGGCCAAACAATACCTTCTGTTGATTGCCACCGCTGAGGCTGGTAATTCGAAGTTCAGTCGAGCCGAACCGTACGCCGAGCTTTGCCAGACGCGCCAGCGTTGGTCCGCGCTCGCGGCGCGGGTTGATCACGTATGCCGACGCGAACGCGGATAGATTGGATAGATTCAGATTCTCCCGAATCGTGCGTTCCGGGAGAATGCCGTTTTCCTTGCGATCGACCGGTAGGTACCCCACCCCCTTAGCCAAAGCGTCTCCCGGACTTCGCGGCAAGAACGACGCCCCTTCGAGCGTCATCGACCCGCCACTTGGGCGCACCAGGCCAACCAGCGCACGGGCAACGCCTTCGCGTCCGCACCCCACGACCCCGTAGAGCCCGACGATTTCGCCCGGCCGTACGTACAGACTAACGCCGCGACAGTCGTCATCCGTATAGAGATCATCAACCCGCAATACTGGAGCGCTATCAGCCGGAGGTGTCCGGTTCACCTCTGCCGATATCGCGCGGCCGGTCAGAAGTTCGAGCAACCGCAACTCGGTCAATTCAGGCGTGATCTCGGTGGTCACAACGACCTCACCGTCGCGCATCACACTTACCCGGTCACCGATCTCTTGAATCTCGCGCAGGTGGTGGGTGATGTAGAGGAGGGCAACACCTTCTTCGCGCAACCTGCGAATAACTGCGAAAAGATGCTCCTTCTCGCGCTCGGTCAACGTTGCCGTCGGCTCGTCGAGGATCATGATCAGCGGCTGCTGCAAAAGCGCCTTGGCAACCTCGACGATTTGTTTCTGCGCGATCGACAGGGTTTTTATTGGAGCATCGAGATCAATCGTGATTTTGAGGCGCTCAAGCACCTCCTGCCCATTACGGCGCTCCTTACGTCGATCCACCACCGCGAACGGGTGTTTGGCGTTTTCCCGGCCCAGAAACAGATTGTCGGCAACGCTGAGATCGGGCGCTAGTGAGAGTTCCTGAAATACGATTGCAATGCCGAGCGCTCGCGAGGTGCGTGCGTCACCGATCTTCGCGATCGCGCCCTTAACCAGGATCTCCCCAGCGTCTGCTATGTGGATACCGGCAACGATCTTGGCCAGTGTCGATTTGCCGGAACCGTTCTCACCGAGCAGGACATGAACCTCACCGGCATTAACCGAAATCGACGCGCCCGCGAGTGCGCCGGTCGCGCCGAACGATTTCTGCAGGTCCTTAACTTCCAGGACCGAAGCGCCAGATGCCGGCAACGTTCCTCCGCGCAAAGATAAAGACCGGGCCTGCCGCGCAGGACCCGGTCTTATTCTGTCTCGCTGTCGACGGCGGGGTTATTCCGCCGCTTGCAGCATCTCCTGCGGGACGTCGATATTGTAGAAACGCGCCGCGTTGGTAATCGTTATTTTCTCGATCAGTTCCGGGCCGAGATGACCGAACTTTTCGTCAATAACCTTGAGTGAATTGGGGTAGGTGCAGCGCGGATGCGGGAAGTCCGACCCCCACATCACCGTGTCCCAGTCGACCAGATCTTTGGCGGTTGAAACATAGGGATCGTCGATGATCCCCTGGCCCACCCGTTTCATGTAGTCGCGCACCTTCTCCTTGCGCGGCTCGCCCCCGATCATCGGAATGAAGATGTCCTGAACCTGTTCGGCGCGGAACAGCCAATAGGGATACCAGGAGAGCTCGTACTCACCGAGGATCACCGTTAGCTTGGGGAAACGGTCCATGATGCCGCCGAAAATGAACTCGTTGGCCAGCGTGATCGGTCCATCGGTGAACAAATCGATCAGCATGCGCGCAATATCCTGACGCTCTTCGCCGAACGTCGTGAACGGGTCGCGCTTATTGCCGGCAACGATATGGATCATGATCGGAATGCCAGCTTCCTCGGCCTTGGCCCAAAACGGGTCGTAAACTGGATCCTGATAACGCGGCCAGTAGGGGCGCATGTCGGTATTGATCATTACTGCGCGCATACCGGCCTTGATCAGCTTGTCGAGCTCCTGGCAGGCCCATGCCGGATCGTCCATGTGGATCTGCCCGCAGCCAAACAGGCGCTGCGGTGCCTGGCTGCAGTAATCTATCATCCAGTCGTTGAATACGGCGCAGCCATCGCGAACCAACGCATCGGAATCCGCGCGCATCAACAACATCGTCGTTGTCGAGTACAGCACTTCGGCATAAATGCTGTCTTCGTCGAGGCATTCAAGCCGCAGGGCCGGATCTTCGTTGGCCTTTTTCATCTTCTCGGCCGATGCATCGCCAATATCAAGAGTCCCGGCAAGATTTATGTATTCCTTGCCGCAAAAGAGCCATGGGCCCTTCTCGCCCTGATGTTCTTCAACGATATGCGGGACTTTGTCGCCCCACTTATGGCCAATCGCCTTGGTCCACAGGTCGTCCGGCTCGACGACATGCGAGTCAGCCGAGATGACCATTCGTTTCGCCATCATTGATCTCCTTCGATGAGCTTAATGCGTGGGATTAGCGACCGCATATCGGCACCATCCCGCGCATCTCTTTTGGGCCACTGGAAGTATAGTTTTGGAGGGGCCTTGACTGCAACAGCGACCTACAACCCGCACTAATCTGCAGTACTGCCGCCGTCCACGGGCAGGATCGCGCCGGTAATGTAGGCCGCAGCATCCGAGGCGAGAAACAGCACAGCCGGGGCGACTTCGTTAACTTGGGCGATTCGCCCCAGCGGAATGGACTGCACCGTCGCGGCCTCACCCTCCATCGCCGAAACACCGATCTGCTCAAATTCGTCCCACAACATCGGCGTATCGGTAGCGCTCGGACATACCGCGTTGACACGGATTCCATCCCTGGCGTGATCCACGGCCATCGACCGGGTCCTCTGCATCAACGCGCCTTTGCTGGCGCAATACGCCAATGCATTTATTCCGCCGACCAGACCCCAATCGGAGCCGATGTTCACGATGGCACCGCCGCCCTGTTCCTTCATCTGCGGAATAACCGCCCGGCACAGATAGAAAACGGCGTTAACGTTGACGTTGAAAGTGTGGGCCCAGTCGTCGAGTGAAATCGCATCTGCGGTGCCGTTGTGGAGCGCACCGGCGCTGTTGACCAGTACATCGATTCGCCCGAATGCGCTGACGGTCTGATCGACCATCGCTTGGCAATGTTTGGGATCGGTTATGTCGCCCTTGGCAAAGCGCGCATCGCCACCCGATTCCACAATCGATTGAACAGCAGCGTCACCGCGCGCTTCGTCGCGGCCCGATATCATAATTTTGGCCTCGGACGAGGACATCATTTCGGCGACACCGAAACCGATCCCCGACGTTGAGCCCGTAATAAGCGCGACTTTTCCGGCCACCGAAAAGTTAGTCGCGGACTTAGCGAATTCTGCCGTAGCCATTTTCGTCCTCCAGCGCCGCGTTGGGACCGGCGATCACCATCACCGGTCCCTTACGACTAACTATTGGAGCTGTTTGGGCTTCCAGCCCACCGGCGGCAGATCGTAGTTGTAGAGATCGTAGCTGCCGAGTTCCTTTTTTGTAATTGCCAGATTGCGCACGAACACAGCCGGATAATCGAAGATCCCAGGCACCAAGTTAGGCAAGGGATCGCCGTTCAACACACGGATCGCGTATTGCGTGCTGGCACGGCCAAATAGCACGGCCGGCTCGGCAACGGCCATACTGATATAGCCGTCTTTGATCATTTCCACGGTTTTCTCATAAACCACGGCAGTTACCACTTTGGCCTTATGCTTCATGCGCTTGGCCACCTGCGCCGCGCCGACACCGAACACGCCGGCAACCGCGTAGATGTAGTCCGTATCGGGATGTTTCAACAGCAGGTCGGTGGTCTGCGATTGGGCTTCTTCGATCGTGATGTGGCCCTTATAGATATTGCCAACCAGGTTGAGATTGCAATTTTTTGCCTCCTTTTCGAAACCTTCGAAGCGGAGCTTGTTCCAGGCCACGCCCGGCGGTCCGGGCAAGGTCGCGACGGTCGCGCCCGGCTTTTTTGCACATATGTGTTTGGCCATCAGGCCACCGAGCCCACCCTCGTCCTGGGCAATGATCAGCGACGCGTCTTTGGAGTTGATGGGCGCGCCCAACAGGATCACTTTGATGCCGCTATCGGTGAGGCGTTTAATCTGTTTTTCGAAGCCGTTATAGGCAGACGATAGGAGGATCACGGCATCGACGCCCATGGCGCGCGCCGTTTCCATCTGCCCGATCTGCTCAGCGACTTTGCCGTAGCCGCCGGCTGAGAACACGCGAACCACCTCGGCGCCCGAGCGCTCGGCCTCATCGACGACGCCATAAGCAGCACCGAGGAAAAACGCCTGATTGATGTCGGCCGTTAGATAAACGATGCGGTATTTCTTCTTCGCCATCACGGGCTCGACGACACCAAGCATGCGGTCGACATCCGCCGCCTGGGCCGGTGCGGCAACACCGAGTGCGTAAAGCACGACCACTGCCATTGCGAGCGCCGCCATCCTCGAAACAAGTTTCATCGGGTCTCCTCCCTTGCCCAGAATTCGCGGGATATTACCGCGCGGCGCACACGAAAGTCGACTTCCTAAACGGCCAAATCATGCTAAGAAGTTATACTTTTAGCCGTCATTGATTCACTTGGATCGGCAGAAACTACAGCTAGCGCGAGCCGGTAGCGCAGGGAGAGCACAATGAAATCAGCTGAGGAACTCGTTCGCGTCCAGGACCTGGAACTGGCCCGTGTCGCCGAGTCAAAGTCGCGACATATCCCTGGCTACTACTACACTTCGCCGGAAATCCTCGAACTCGAAAAAGAAAAACTATTCATGAAGGATTGGCTGATGGTCGGTCGGGTCGAGGAGTTCCCAAACCCGGGTGACTATCGCGTCATCGATATCATCGGCGAATCGATCATCATCAGCCGCGACAAAGATGGCGGCCTCAACGCGCTGTCCAACGTTTGCCGTCACCGCGGTGTCGAGGTCGCCCACGGGGAGGGCAACCGCAAAGACTTCATGTGCCCATTTCACGGTTGGACCTACGATCTCCAAGGCGGACTGATCGCCGCACCGGAGCAAAGTCAGTTCAGCGACTACGATTTTAAAAGCTGCAGGCTGGCGAGCCACAAGATCGATACCTGGGCTGGCTTCATCTTCATCAATCTGGACCCGAACTCGCCCAGCTTGAACGACTTTCTTGATGCCGACGGCGTTCGCGAAGCCGCCAATTTCCTACGCGCCGAGGACACCCACGTCGTCGATTCCTTCACCTACACCCTCGAATGCAATTGGAAGATGATGGTGGAGAACAACATCGACATGTACCACGTGAACGTCATTCATGCCGGCAGCTTCGGCGGCTCGTTCGAAGGGGCCTCGTTTAAGCGCGAGCTCAGCAAGTATGGCTGGCAAGGCCGCTACCAGTGCGCGACCATGGCGCCTGACGGTGAGATCCTATTCAAGCCGATGCCGTGGCTCGAAAAAGAAGGGTCCGAGTTTGCTTATACCTATTATCTCCGACCGAATTTTAACTTCTTCGCCCGCCAAGACCTGTTGCAGCCCTGCATCGCCTATCCGATTGACGCAGACACGACGCGGGTCACGTACATGACGATGCTGCCCAACGAGGCACTCGAAATGCCGGCCTTCGATGCCAAGGTCAAGGTCCTGCGCGACTTCATTGAGCTTGCCGCGACCGAGGATCTAGCAATGCTCAAATCACTACAAAAAGGTTTCAAATCACGCTTCTTCGAGGGCGGCCCGATGCACGAGCTCGAAGGTCCCATGCATCATCGCCATCGCACCTATCTCGAAGCACTGCTGAACGACGGCGAAGCGCTGTAGGCGCACAACCAATGCCAATACCTACTGCATCGTCGTCAAGCCACCGTCGATGGTAATGATGCTGCCGTTGACGTAGGATGACGCGTCGGACGCGAGATAGACCGCGAGGTCGCCAATCTCGGCGGGCTTGGCCCAACGGCCGAGCGGGTTGTGGCTGATCGAAAAATTGTAGAAATCCTTGGTGGCCTCGGGCAACGGTTCGTTCTCTTTCATAAAGCCGCCAATATTGGTGTGGAAGTAGCCCGGCGCGATGGCGTTGCACAAAACGCCCTTGGGCCCGAGTTCGGCGGCCATCGCGCGGGTGAGCCCTTCGAGCCCGGCCTTAGCGGCGGCGTAGGCCGGTCCCCCGGCCATCGCGATGCGGCCACCGAGTATCGATGAGATGTTGATGATGCGCCCGCTACCGCGCTCGACCATGTGACGCGCTGCCTCCCGGCTCAGCGCGAAGGCGCCGGTGACGTGGGTGTCGAGGTGTTGACGAAACAGATCGATCGAGTATTCGATGAACTCACCGAGAATCGACTCGCCGGCATTGTTGACCAGGATATCGAGGCGACCCTGCTCCTCGATCACCCGCGCGATAGCCGCAACACCGGCTTCCGTATCGGCCACGTCGAAGGCGACGCCAGAAGCGCCATGGCCTGCTCCAGTGAGCGCCGTGACCTTGGCGTCGACGCCCTCCTGGCTGCGGCTATTAACAACGACATGAGCACCATGCTCGGCCATCGCCGTCGCCATCGCGCCGCCCAGACCTTTCGATGACCCGGTGATGAACGCGACCCGTCCCTCCAGCGAAAGTGAATCACCCATTGGCTTACCCCTACTGCATGACCGACATACCGCCGTCGATATAGATGATCGCACCGTTCATGTAGGACGCCGCATCCGATGCCAGAAAGACCGCGAGTCCGGCAATTTCCTTAGGCTGCGCCCAGCGACCGAGCGGCGTATGCTCTTCGACCAGACGATAGAAAGGCCTGACGGCCTCGGGCGGCGCCTGGCCCTCGGTCAGCGAGCCACCGAGTTCGGTGTGGAAATAAC
>Ga0115002_10009973_pt1 | contig 10275 bp, 6 predicted proteins | sample ArcticOcean_MG_C_8_FD_89576 | JGI IMG/M metagenome (GOLD analysis project Ga0115002, IMG submission 89576) | Marine microbial communities from western Arctic Ocean - ArcticOcean_MG_CB11_86 | ecosystem: Environmental > Aquatic > Marine > Oceanic | place: Arctic Ocean: Canada Basin | collected... | reverse complement strand
GATAGTTAATGTTCTTGATCGTGTTTTTCATGATCTCGGAATCATCATCGAGCAGCGATTCGAGCAGTGGCAGGTAAGTCTTGTCGCCGAGTTTCCCAATAACTAGTACCGCATATTGTCGGGTGTGGCGTGGAGCCGTTTTGTCGGAAACGATTTTTTTCGCGGGCTCAAGTCCTTCCTTGAGCGAGTACTGCATTGCGAGCCCAAGAGCTTGGGAAGCGGTCGCGGAATCGCCATTGCGTTTAATCCACAGACCCAACATGCGGCGGAGCATATCTTTGTTCGCTCCCGCTTCCATCTCAGCGCGAAAGGCGTTCTGGTAGCAAAGATTGAAAGTCGTGGAACTGGTGTAGGTAGTTGGCTTGACGTCTTCTAGGCACATGACGAACAGGAAGGCGGCGACCGTGCCGATTTCAACTTGGCTACCTTGACCGCGTTGAGTCTGAATTGTGGTGGCCCGTTGATTGAGCGCTGATTGCAATTCAGCGGGGCGTAGGCCGAGAGACTTCATCAGTTCCGATTCCGACTTTTGGATTTTCACGAACAACGAGCGAGTCTTTTGTTCGTCGCCATGCATTTCACTAAACTCTACCCAACCGGGGAGTGCGTCGTCAGAAGTTTCTTTTCCGGCGACAAATGCATCGAGCCGACGTTGGAAGTCGCGTTCTTTAATGGCGGACAGAATCCGAATCGATCGATAACGGATTTCACGGTCGAAATTCCCAACACCTTTATCTAGCGCTGGAATCGCAGCCAATCCCATTTCCTTGAGAAGCTCTGTTGCGAGCTCTCGTCGAACAAATTTTTCGTCGCCGAGTTGCTCGACTAACAACAAAGCGCGGCTTTGTACATCCGCGTCGGTTGGAGCGACCGCCGGAGTTCCCGGTTGTTGGGCTGGGGGTCCTTGGGCTGGCGGTTGAGCAGCGACAAGGGTGGTTGAAAAAGCAATAACTGCAGTCAACATCGCTCGTTGCGAAAAAGCCGTAAACATAAATGATCCTCCTGGAGATCACTCTATTCTAGCGGGGGCAGGTAGCTTTCGTAAAGAAAGGTGTACCGGTTGCAGGGATTAGGAAGCGAAAAAGATGAAATCGAGTCGCTACAGACCGTTGCCTTCTGATCGGATCATTACTACAATACGGGGAATAGGGATTTGCGGCCGCTTGCAGCCTTAACTGCTAAACAGCCATCCTCATCGACCCTACAACCCCGTATTGTAGTGATGAGTGACCAGACACTTCGCGTCGCGTCGAATCCATTTGGGAACGCGACGTTTTTTTGTGGAATCTGGTTTAATCGGCTCTAGCTGACGCTGGCAACCGTGAATCCTCTTCAGTTCACGTTCACGGAGTCACTCCACCATGAGTCAACCTTCAAAGCGCAAAGGTCTATCAACTACCGCGATTCACGCTGGCGAGCAGCGTCAGAAAATTGCGGATTCGATAACAGACCCGATTGTCTGCGCGTCCACTTTTACTTTTCCCAATAGCCAATCTGTCATCGATTACATCGAGCAAAAGCAGGAGCGGGAAGAGTACGGTCGTTACGGAAACCCCGGCGAAAAAGTCGTCGAAAAGAAACTCGCCAGCCTCGAAAACGGCGAGCATGCCATTCTTTATTCGAGTGGTATGGCAGCGATCGTTGGGTTGCTGATGGCCAAATTAAATGCAGGCGACGAGGTCGTCTTCTTTGACGAGTGTTATCACCGCAGCCGCGAGTTTTGCTCGAAGCACTTATCCCGCTTTGGTGTGATCACTCGGCAGGTCAAAGCATGTGACTACAACGCGATGGAAGCAGCCATTACGCCCAACACCAAGATGCTGGTGAGCGAGTCGCCGACGAACCCTCATATGAGCATCGTCGATCTCGAGCGATTTGCGGAACTTGGAAAGAAGCACAATGTCGACACTTTGATCGATGCGACATTGGCGACTCCGTACAATGTTCGTCCACTCGACTTTGGCGTCGACTACGTATTGCACTCGGCCACCAAATACCTGGCGGGGCACAACGACCTGCTGGCCGGTGTCATCATTGGCAACAAAGAAAAACTCGAACCCGTTCGCAACTTGCGAGGAATCATGGGCGCGATCAACTCCGCTCACAACATCAACCTCCTCGCACGCGGCTTGAAGACTTTTGAACTTCGGATGCAACGGCACAACGAGAACGGTCAAGCAATTGCCGAATTTTTGGAATCGCACCCATCTATCGAAAAGGTCTACTACCCTGGCCTCGATTCGCACAACTATTGCGAACTGGCGCGGGACACCATGCGTGGATTCGGCGGCGTCGTAACGTTCCTCGTCAAAGACGCGGATTGGCGAGCGACTGCCGACATCGTCGATTCCGTGAATATTCCACGTATCGCGCCTAGCATGGGTGGAGCCGAATCGCTGATCGAACAACCGCTGGTAATGAGTTACTTCGAATGCACGCCTGAAGAACGCATTCGTTTCGGAATTCCCGATAACATGATCCGTATGGCATGCGGCTTGGAAAACTCGGAAGACCTCATCGCAGACCTCAAGCAAGCGTTGGAAAAAGTCACCAAAAAAGTTAGTGCAACTAGCCGACAACAGTAAGTCGTCTACGGTAGCCTCGTTAATAATTTCTCGCGAAGGAAGTGCTGTGAAATTTCGAACTCGTTCGATTCACGTTGGGAATCGCCGCGACCCTGGAACGGGTGCTGTCGTGCCACCCATACATGTCGCCTCGACTTACGTTCAACCGGGAGCGGGAGATTGGGGTGAATTCGATTATTCCCGCAGTGGAAATCCAACTCGAAAAAATCTCGAAACGACGATCGCTAGTCTGGAGAACGGAATCGGAGGACTCGCCTTCGCATCCGGAATGGCCGCAACGCACTGCGTCACGATGCTAATGGAAGCCGGAGACAACATCGTTGCTGGCTGCGACATCTACGGCGGTACTTATCGACTGCTTCACAAGATCGTCAATCGAAACAACGTTTCCGTAACACTCGCCGACAGCACGAACACCGCGACACTCGAAGCTGCCATCACCGACAAAACCAAGTTGATCTGGATCGAAAGCCCCGGCAACCCGTTGATGAGTATCACGGACATCGAAGCTTGCGCAGAAATTGCTCGCCGCCGCGGAATTTTGATTGGTATCGACAACACGTTCGCCACTCCCGTGCTCACTCGACCGCTCGACCTCGGCGTCGACATTGTGATGCATTCGGCGACCAAGTACTTGGGCGGACACAGCGATGCGTTGGGTGGAGTGTTGGTAGTAAAAGACAAAGAACTCTTCGATCGTTTGTACTTTGTCCAAAATTCAACTGGCGCTGTGATGAGCCCTTGGGATTCGTTTTTAACGAGCCGTGGTATCAAAACACTCGAACTGCGAGTCAAGGCGCAAAGCGAAACGGCTCTACAGCTCGCTCAATTTCTAGACCAGGACTCTCGAGTCTCACGCGTCCTGTATCCCGGTTTGCCAGGACATCCAAACCACGACAGAGCTGCCAAACAAATGGTTGGCGGTTTTGGTGCCATGTTAAGCTTCGAGGTGAACGGCGATTATCACCAAGCAAAGAAAGTCGCCGAGTCGACGAAGATTTTCCAATTGGCAGTAAGCCTGGGGGCAGTCGAATCGTTGATCGAGCAGCCCGCCTCCATGTCCCATGCTAGTTACGATGCAGCCGACCGAGCGGCTCACGGAATTACCGATGGCCTGATTCGGCTGTCGGTAGGACTGGAACACGTCGAAGATCTCCAAGCAGACTTGGATCAAGCATTGACTGCTAATTGAGAGGAATGGCAACGAGTGAAACTTTGGCGATCACCGTAGCGCTCTGTTTCTTTACGCCGAAGGCGTTTATAAGAGACTAAGGTCAGTTCGACGAGCTCCAGCGAGGAAGAACGCCACCCTAGGGAAGGGATACCAAACGCTGCCTGCCCTACGGCAACATCAAACGCAATGACTTGGCCCTCACCCCAGCCCTCTCCCAGAATTTAGCTTTTTCGATACCCATGATATTTGCTGGGAGAAGGGGCAATAATCGCTGCCGCGATGGAGTGCGGCCGCGCAATTCAATTGTTCACTCATTCCAGGCATTCATGAGCGCACCGGCAAGCAGGCAGAGTTCTTTGCTGCCGAGCGTTCCTACTAGCGATTCGATGTCGTGGCTCGCTCCTTGCTCGACGAAGTCGGCGTATTCCTGGATCTTGCGTAGCGGCGATCCGGTGATGCGAGATATTTCCTCGAATTCAAAACCCAGCAAATGCAGACTGAGAAAAAGCTGCACTCGCCCTTTCTTGATTTCACGAGGAGCGAGAAGACTTCGATAAGGCCGCAGAATAAACTGCTTCTTGCGATCGTCCACTGGTAATTTCCCGAGTGTCAAACCAACTCGAGGTGAACAATAGACAGCTTCATCGCTTTTTTCGCGAGGAACGAGCCGAACGGGATTTTCGTCATCCCAGATTTCCCGCTGCCCGATCTGCCGATCTAAATCATGCACGGATTCAACTTCGCCCGCTGCCATAATGTAGTCGACACAGAGAGAAGGACCACTGACGACAGCTCCGTCGGGAGTCCGTAGGCTTCGAATCAAAACTCCGCCGAACGTCTCGCCGTTGCCGAATGTAAAGTCGAGTCCTTTGTATGTTCCGTTCTTCAAACCGCTTCCCATGCGATGCAAATACCAGCTTCCAAACGTCGATTGAACCTGGTGGCAATTCGCGAAAATATCGGTATGTCGGTCGCTGTAATAGTAAACTTCCACTTCGGCCAATTGGCACTCGCGTCCAAAAACCTCAAAGCGAGTTTCATTCAGAAGCCGCGGCCCAAGGTGCATGACCACGTCCCGATAATTGTCGTTCGGCCCAGCCGCATCGACGCTGCGAAGAAGTGCCTGTAAGTCTGAACGAGCTTGTACCATTTATTTTTCTCTTTTTCCTTCGTCAGCGCTCAACCAAATCGTTGCCGCAGTGGAGCCGATCCGCAATCCGTGACAACTTGCCGTCGTGCGTGACGAAAGAACTTTTCTCAAACGTCGCGAACTGTAAAGTTGTAACGTGTGTCCAGTATTTTATTAACCCAATATTCTACTAACCCAAACATTTATGAATCGAGCCCTTTTTTTCTTGGGCTTCCAGGAATTCCGTGACTTCGATTTCACGGAATTGGGCATTTGACTCTACGGTCCCTCAAACCGCTTGACGCGATATGATTGCGACCGTCTGCCAAATACCCGTGACATCAAATTTGAGTTAAGCGAATTCCCGGAAGCCCTTTTTCTGCGGGCTTCCAGGAATTCCATTGCTTCGATTTAACCGAATTGGCCATTTGCCTCTGCGGTCCCTCAAATCGCTGGATGCGATTTGATTGGGACCGCCTGACAAATACCCGTGATGTCTGTTTTGAGTTGAGCGAATTCCCGGAAGCCCTTTACCAAACCAAATTGGGCCAACCGGCAATTCACGCTAGTTTCAATTGGCGAAACGCTTTAAGATTCGAATTCTCCTCTTAATTAAGCGAATTCTATATGCAAAATGCCTCAATCGAATTCATTGAACGGACGCTCGACCGCGCCGACCAATTGCCCGAGGGGCCGATTAAGACGGCGCTTCTGGAAGAGGCGGTCCGAGCTGCGGACGCGTTGGCGGACGTGCCTTGGCAATACTACACGCGGCACGAAGTAATCGCCGCGGCTTTTGGCTCCGGCGAGGCCGACAAAATGCTCGTCGCTCTCAGCTGGTGCCTCAGTCGATGCGATCGGGACTCCGACCATATTCAATGGTCGCCGATTCTGTGGCAGTGCAAGCATGCTCTTTCGTATGTCACCGCATTTCCAAATATCACCCGAGCCCGCATCGAGCGACTATCGGAAGATATCATTACCCGCTATCGCGAGCACGGCGCCAGCCTAAGAGGTCCGTACGTCTTTATGCTGAGCAATTGTTTCGCGCTGGGCGAAGATGATCGAGCGAAACACTACTACCAACTTTGGCAGGATGCCCCAATCGACGAGTACGCTGAATCGCCCGACTGGGAGGAGTACTTTGAAATCGACTACTTGAGATCGACCAAGAAAAAAGACCTGGCCTTGGCACGAGCGATGCCAACCTTGGAGGCACCACACCAAGAGGATGGGACATTCCACTGGCTCGTAGACTCATTCTTAATCGATCTTCTGAAACGAGGAGAAGTCGAAAAATCAGCAAAGTTGTTTCGTCGCGCCTACAGAATTTGCTCGGCGAATTCCAAGTACCTACATCACGTCGGTACGCACTTGGCCTATCTCGCATTGACCGGAAATATCGACCGTGCAGTACGACTGTTCGAACGACACCTTCCTTGGCGGATGCAGAGTAGCGTTCCTGGAGCACGCTTTAACTTTGACTTGCGAGCCTGGTGTTTCACGAGACGACTGCTCGCCGCCGATCGCGAAACAATCACATTTTCACTGCCGAAGGACTTTCCTCTCTATCGCGAGGATGGCAAGTACGAAGTTTCAACTTTGCACGATTGGTTTGAGTCGTCGTCTCGCGAATTCGAAACGGCATTTAATCAGCGAAATGGAAACGACGCGGTGACAAAACGAGTTGAAAAGATCGTTGCATGGGATGATTTTGCCGTCGACTTTCCTATTGAGGAATGAGGTGAGGCAAGAAAAAAACGAACGCGAGGTAATTAGCCCTCGCGTTCGCTGCAGGAGATGCAATGCTTTGAGTATTACTATCGCAGAGGGTTTCCGTAGGAATATGGAACATACTGCTGCGCAGCGAATGGACGAACAAACGAAGTCTGGCGATCGCTCGGCGAGCGAATCGTATCTTCGTCGGTCTTTCGTCGCGACGAAGTAGCACCCGGTTTGGGAATTGACGAGCGAGTTCGACTTAGCGTTGTATATCGCATCGTCATTTGTTTCATCGGTTGACGAGGCTCAATGTTGCGTGTCTGAAGATCGCCAATCGAGCGGGTGGCAGGTTGGCGAATTCCGTTACCAAAAGGAGTCTGGCTTGCGCGAGCTTCGGTGACGGGAGGAGCTACGGGTGGCTCTGGATCGTCTGTGAACGGATCCATTTCACTATCGTCATTGGGAACAACTTGCCCGCCAGATTCGCAGCATCCGGTGGAACAGCCCTTGCGAGCACAGCTTCCAGTGTCGCATTTAGAATCACAACCTTTGCTATCGCATCCGCAGGACTTGTTGCACTTATTACAGGGCAAGATTCCGTTGAAGCTGAAATTTAAGTTGGCTCCGATCTGGTCCAACAATGGCTTGCGACATTGTGGCTTGCAACAAGTTGAACGTGTTGTGCAACCAGTGGTGCAGGCCGGTTTGCTGTCGCAACCACAAGCAGGTTTATTTTCGCAGCCACAGGTCGCTCGGCTATTGCTTCGACATCCACAATCGGTTTTGGCGTCGCAGCCACAGGTGGGAGCTTTTTCACAACCGCAGGCCGGCTTCTTCTCACGACCACAAGCGGGTTTGTCTTCGCAACCGCAAGCGGAATTGGAGGTCGTTGCCCTACCAAAGACGGCGTCGTTGAATCGCATCATCACCCCAACTGGCGTGACTTCATATTGTTTCCCTTGCTTGCTGGCGAGAACAGATTTCGATTCCGCCTGCACAATGCCAACGGAAACCATGACGATGAACATCGCCGCCATAGATAACGATGAGAGTCTCATGTTTTTCATCCCTGAAAAGTTGTACAGTCCTGGTATATGTCCTACCACCGAAACAACTCATCGTATCGCTATGTCCGGTTCGACCAGAACTTTCCAATTGAGCGTTACCATCGGCAAAACCGGTAGCTTCTGCGAAATTCGCAAAGTCATCCCAAACCTCCCATTTACCCAGCCTGAGAAAACCGGGTAAACCATAAGTTACGAATACGAATTGGCTTACGACAATGCTCGTGAAATCAAACTAGTGCCAATCCCAACTGTAAAGATGGGAGGTTTGTGTCGAGTATTCTGGTTTTTCCGGTTTTAACGAAAGATCCGATTAGGAAGAGTCCGATGAGGGAGTTGTTCACGGGCTCTTTCTTGTGCTCGGAATACGGATTGGCATTACACCTGAATGAGGAAGAACGAATGAAGACTTCTCCGCTAAGAATACGCGGGTGGTTGATCTTGGGATTAATGGCAGCGATCTGCCTACCCAGTACATCTTTTGGTCAGTCAAACCCCCTGCGTGACAAACAAAGAGAGCCGAACAGGATTGCTCCGCGAGTGATCCCGAACGCTCCGATCGAACAGGTCTCTGCGATTGAGATCATCGACAACACCCCGAACAAGTCGTCGAACATGGAAGTAACGCTTCCAATTCGCAATTATGTTCCAGGACACATCAAGTCGACTGGGTACCACGAGTACAAAGCAAAAGCGAATCGCTCGGTTGTGACAGAACGCCAGATTCTGCAAGACGCTCCTATCCCCGAGACGATTGACGTCGGCGGCACCGTTGTGGAGCAAATGGATGCTGGTTACACCAGTGGCTGTACGGATTGCGACGGTGACTGTGGCGACGGTGACTGTGGCGCCGGTGGATGCAGTACAGGAAGCTGCGGAACCGGCTGCTGCGGAGTGTGCGTTTCATGTTGCCTTTTGCCCATTCCAATTCCCGTGATTTGCATGGACAACTTTGAGATTTCCATGGGTGTCCATGGCTTCACCGGTCCCACCAATCTCGGACAAACAGGCAGCTTTGGCTTCAACGAAGGTATCAACTGGGCGACTTCCCTGCCCTGTACACCATGCGGTGAATTGGGCGTTCAGTTGGGTGCCGAGTTCACTCACAGCAACTTCTCTGGAGCTGAGTTTACGAACGACGATCGCAACCAAGTCTTTGTTACCGGTGGCGTGTTTCGCCGCGTTGACTGGGGCTTCCAAGGTGGCGTCGTGGTCGATTACCTCAGCGACGACTGGTACTTCAACGCCGACTTGGTCCAAGTACGCGGCGAGCTAAGCTGGATGTTCCCACAAGGACACGAACTTGGTGCCTGGTTTACCGTCGGCACGAGCGATGACACTTCGACGTTTACGAACATCGGAGCTGCAGCGACGACCGAAACTTTCGCCTCCACTGACATCTTCGCTTTCTTCTACCGAACGCAGTTCGATGGTTGTGGAGCTCAAGGTCGATTGTTTGGTGGATTCACTGGCGACAGCGATGGCCTGATTGGTGGCGACATCCGCTTGCCGATCAGCAGCCGTTGGGCGTTGGACGCTGGCTTCACTTACCTCATCCCCGAGGAAGCAACCGGAGCACGCGGACACGAGCAGGAATCGTGGAACGTCGGTATCAACTTGGTATGGTATCCGGGTGCACGAACTGCAACGGATCGCGACTACTATCGTCCTTTGTTTAATGTGGCCAACAACGGTTCATTCCTCGTGGACCGAAACTAGCCAACTTTGGTCAGTGTGACCAATCCGTTTTACGCGAGGCCAGTCCGCTGGCTTCGCGTTTTTTGTTTCTTGGGCGCGAAAACATTGCGCACTGGGTTCAGTTCGCCTTTTCTCGTCCCGCCATAGCTTTCCAGCCGGCAGCCTCTTCGCCATCCAAACGCAGTGTTAGGCATTTAGCACTACCGCCCGCTTTGACGAATTCGCTCAGTGGAGTGGCGATGGGAGTGAATCCATTCGCCTTCAAGACCGACTGCAGCCGAGGACAACCGATGTTGGTAACGACGCTCTCGCCAACGACGACGGCATTGCAAGCGAACGAACGAGCTTCCGCTTCTCCGACTTCGATAAGTTCGTCGACGTGTTCCTGCAAAGCCTTGCGGCCGTATTCGTCAAACGCACCGGGAAAGTAAATAGCAACGCCAGGAGCCAGCGGACAAAAACAGGTGTCGAGGTGGTAATAGTAATCGTCGACGAGCTCGACGGGGAGAACTCGGCAGCCGAGCATTTCGCCCAGCAACTGATGTCCGCGGACATCGCTCCGCATCCGATAGCCTGCAAACAGCTCGTCCCCACAAAATAATGCATCGCCAGCGCCTTCGAAGAATCGATCCGCGGGCAGTTTCTCGACGGTAAAACGATGTCTGGTAAACCAATCCTCATCGACGTCTTCTTCGCCTTGACGTTGTGGATGGCGGAAACGCGACAAGACAACTCGGTCGCCAAACACCAACCCAGCGTTGGCCGTAAACACTGAATCTGGAAGTCCCTTAACTGGTCGCAGCAGCTGAATTTCCGCGCCCAGGTCGGAAAGAATACTATGCAACGCGTTCCATTGCTCCGTCGCCTTGGCGTGGTCAGCTGGTTTGTCGCGGTTCATCCAAG
>Ga0115002_10009972_pt1 | contig 10275 bp, 11 predicted proteins | sample ArcticOcean_MG_C_8_FD_89576 | JGI IMG/M metagenome (GOLD analysis project Ga0115002, IMG submission 89576) | Marine microbial communities from western Arctic Ocean - ArcticOcean_MG_CB11_86 | ecosystem: Environmental > Aquatic > Marine > Oceanic | place: Arctic Ocean: Canada Basin | collected... | reverse complement strand
TCCACGCCGGTAGTCCTGCACCAGTTGTTCGTAGGGGTAGTCGTCTACGCCTTCTCCGTTGAGTCCGCTGAGGAGCGGCTCAAGAGAGATTCCTCATGCTTGCGCCGCTCCTCCACCGACAGGCAGAAGATGAGGAGGTAAGCGAGATCGGCTGCGCCGCGGGAGATCGATGGCGTTTGCCAGTCGATCGTCACGACTTCAGTGCGCTGACCGTTGTCTCGGAAGAACAAGTTGTAGAACCGGCAGTCCCTGTGGATCGGGGTTACGGGCGCTTCACCGAGCGGCCGCATAACCTCCTCAAAGTGAGTCCCGAGACGATCTGCTATCTCAGAGACGCCAACTGGAAACTCGGAGCCGATGCGGTCCGAGATCTTTGCCCACGAGGCCCGGTACGTTTGCCCCGCCTTTGCCGCCCGTTCCGGGTCTGCCGAGCTAAAGATCCAGTCCAACTTCGACAACCGGTCGCTGTCCCATCACCGCCCGTGAAGCCGTGCCATGTTTTTAACGACAAGCTCTACGTCCTCCAGCGTAACGTTCGTTTCATCGCCGGGCCAGGCGTCGGACAGATCCTTCAACAGGAGTACGAAATCACCGTTGTCGCTATCGCTATCAGCGTAGTAGCACTCGGGGACTGGAACGCCGATTTCCGGTGCCAGCTTCTTGAAAAAGCGGACTTCACGCTCGCCTACCCTGAATCGCCTGGCTGCCGCGTCAGTCTCAGGAACGTCCGAGGGCAACTTGACGACCAGCGTTCGCGGCGCATCTGAGGATTCACCTGCGTACGTGACTGTGGCCCGAGCGATCAAGGTAGTGAACCCCAGCTCGATACCTATCCGCTCGAACTCGACAGATTTCACCCGGCCGTCGCCCAGAATCGCACCGGCGCGCAGAGCGGTGGTCAACCACTCCGGCGTGATCTCGTCCGTTGTCCGGGGAATCCTCATGGAACACCTACCCGGTTCACGAAGCTGACTTCCCGATCGTCAGATTTCGTAACCGTTCGCTCGACGCAGTCTACTGTCGTCTCAGATGCGGACCTTCCAGATGATTCCTGCCGAAACCAGTCGAGTTATGGCCATCGCTATAAACACGATCTCCCAGGGGCTGCCGCTGGCGTCCAGGATCACGCTGAAGATGAGCGCCTGCGCACCGGCGTACAGGTATCCGTGGGCGTCCAACACGCCGCTCGCCGTCGCCGCCATGTGGCGACCGCCGATGTCCACGGCGGTCGCAGCGATGAGCGTGAGGCTCATGGCGAACCCGCCGATGAGGAGAAGAAATGCGCCCAGGAATTCGTTGTCGGCCGGAGCAAACGCAATGATCACAAGCACGACGGCGCTTATGAATGCAGACGCCAGGGTCATGGGGCGGCGTCGACTACCGAGGAACCTGTCGGAAATGTAGCCAGAGACGAGCGGCGCTGTGAGATATCCGACCGGCAGTGCCACCGTAACCAGGACCGTGGATTCGATCGATAGCCCGCCCTCTTCGAAGTAGTAGATCGGTACCCACGTCGTCAGGCCGTACCTGACTACATTCTCCAGTCCCTTTACGTGTGAAGCCGCGACGAAGCGCCAGTTCGTCATTAGCAATTTGTACGGTTTCAAACCGCTGAGCTGATCGACAGAGGTCGCCTCAGCTCGGCCCGTGTATGAGTCAGGATCCTCTTCGTACGGCTCCAGCCCAACGTCCGCGGGACGGTCGCGTACGACAAGGAAATAGACGATTCCTGCGACCGCGATCAGGAGTGGTGGATATCGGAACGCAGCGCGCCAGCCCCACTCGGATGCCACCCATCCGGTGACAAGCCACATGGTCAGCATGGCCCCACCGGCGGCGAGGCCGACTACTCCCATAGCCTTCCCGCGCTGGGTGCGGGGCCACCACTGGGTGATCAACGCCACACCGGGCCCCCACGCGCTGGCGTTCACGAATCCGGCGAAACCCCATGGGATTGCGAAGGTCCAGATACCGTTTGCGAAGCTCGTGATGACGGCAAAAACGCTCGTGGCTATCGCCCCGATCATCACCCAGAGGCGTAGGCCGTACGTCTCGGCCATTCGTCCGTGAACTAGATCGCCCAGGCCGAATCCCCACAGCAGGGCGGCGTTAACTATGCCGATCTCCACGTGCGTAAAGCCGAGGTCTTCTTTGATGAGCGGTGCGGCCGGCCACAGGGCAAATCGGCCCATGTAAACGAAAATGTAGAACCCGACGAACCCGAATAGGGCGCGCAGCTTCCACCGGTTGTAGTCGGCCCCCGTGGGGCTTTTATCGCCTGCGGGCCCTGTCGGGCGCTTATCGCCTGACGGTGGGCTCGTGTTGCCTTCAGACAGGGCTTCGGATTGCTCAGATGACATTGGTGGGGGCCATCCTAGCGGGGGAGCGGCCGATCTGACATTTAGAATCTCGATCCGTTTAGCATCATTGCCTGGGGATCAGGAAATGACAGGGCATTCACACACCGATGCATAGAAATTACGATCAGCCGATGATGAGATCCTTGATGCACGCCCCCGGTTGGGCTCGAAGATGAAGGTTCTCATCACGGGCGCTCGCGGCTGGCTTGGCAAGGCACTGACCGAGGTCGTGGCCTCTGAACATGCGGTTCATGCCTTTGATCTGGCGAGATCAGACATCCCGGTAGAGCGACTGGACGTTGCAGAAAACGCAACGGTTGAGACCTCTCCGGGATCGATCACGGACTACATCGAGGTCAGGGCCGCGATGGAGGGGCAGGACGCGGTTATTCATGCCGCTGTACGTAGCACGCTTGCGCACGTGAAGCAGGTATCAGGCGTGTGATCTTCATTGCGTCCGCCGAGACGCATGTCCCTCATCCATCGGGCGAGATCGTTACGGGCGATACCCCTTACCGCGGCCAGCCTGAAGACATTTATGACCTCACCAAGCACCTGCAAGAAGAGGTCGGCGCGTGGTTTGCGGGTGTTTACGGCATGGACGTGATCGGGCTGCAGTTGGGTGACATCGTGGATGTGAAGCTGGGGCGCCCAAAGTGGGGCGACGACGACTGGGAGCGTTCGATGAAAGAGGACGCGTGGATCGACCGCTACGACGTTGGCCGAGCCTACCTTGGCGCGTTGAAGTTGCAGATGAGCGGCTATCGTCGGTATCACCTGGTTGGAGCGCCCGGCGCGCGTGAAGTGTTCGACGTGGAGCGGATCGAAGCCGCTCTCGGCATTCAGTTCACGACCGAGTTCGACCGTGAACCGGCCGGAAAACGCCGGTAGTCAGATCGCCGGGAACGGACGCGCTTGGCAAATATCGGGGGAGAGGCCGCCGCTGACCTTCCCACGCCGTAATACAGGCGTGGAATCGTCGCTTTAATTCAGCTCCGGCGCGTTGCTGCGCCTTACGCTGTTGGCCGCCGGCACAGACCAGCCTTCGAAGCCGTCGGCGGCACGCACCGTGGACCAGCGTCGCTTCGCATCCATAGCCGATCGAGGCAACGGAGTCGTGGCGGCCACTCCCCACGGTGCGTTATACGTACTAGTACGCCGCGTTGTTCTCTCTGACCTTTGCCTGTTCCGCAGCGGCCGCGGCGAGAGTGGCCGGAGTCGCTCCCGGAGCCTGCGCTGCCTTGATCATCGGAGCCTCGTATTTGCTCATCAACTCGGCCAACCTTGGGACATCCCTGGCGACCTCAAGGGGAATCTGGATCGCGCCGTGCTTGTCGGCAGCGATCAAGTCGCCCGGGCTGACCTTCATTCCGGCGATCTCGACCGTCGTGCCGAGCGCCTCTGCATGAACGTAAGCGTGCGAGACACATACCTCTTTCGAGAGGAACTGGAATCCCATATCGCGGACTTCATCAAGGTCACGAACGGTGCCGTCTGTGACGACCCCGACGGCGCCCAGGCCCTTGGCGACGCTGCCGTTTACCTCGCCCCAGAACGATCCGAGGGGTTTTTCATCCCGGTCGTGGATGACGATCATGCGCGGATATGGCTGGGCGACGATCGAATCCCAGTAGTCGGGGCGTGGGACAGATTTGCGGCCCGGCACGGCGGACGCAATTTCCACGGTCACGGCGTAGCCAACGACGGTCTTGAACTCCGGGAATCGACAAATGATCTCGGGCCTTGTGAAGCCGTCTGTCCAGGGTCGAAGCCCGTCTATTAGCTCGAGGGCGTTGGATATGGTGGGGGTGTCAAGCTGTCGGATGGCGTCCAATTCAGCTTCGGTTAGTGGGGCGGTCGGCTCGGCCAATGTCTTATCCTTTATTTAGAGCTAATCAGAGCGTTGATTTAAAGGGCGACTTAGATGCCCATGATCCCGTAACCGCCGTCGACCGGCAGCACGTGACCCGTGATCCCTGTAGAAAGATCGCTGAGTAGGAATACCGCTGCGTCGGCGACCTCTTTGTGTGTGATGTTGCGGCCAATAGGCGCACGTGCTGCGTGCGATCGCCGCATCTCGTTGAACCCGGGGATGCTGCGTGCTGCGAGCGTGGGTAGTGGACCCGCGGACACGGCATTTACGCGAATGGCCTTCGGTCCAAACTCGGCCGCCAGCTGCCGCACCGTGTTCTCAAGCGCCGCTTTTGCCGTGCCCATGACGTTGTAACCCGGATACACCTTCTCTGATGCGTCAAAGGTCATCGTCACCACCGCGCCGCCGGCTTCTCCCATATGGGGAACTGACAGCGCCGTTATTGGGATCAACGTGTAAGCACTGACCTCAAGAGCCGTCCTGAAGCCGTCGATCCCGGTCTTTGAAAAATCGCCGCCGAGGTCGTCTCGTTCGGCATATGCGATCGAGTGAACGACGAAGTCCAGTCCACCAAGAGCGGACACGGCGGTCTCGTACGCCGCCTCGACCTGGGCCGGATCGGTCGCATCGCACTGAACCAGACATGGTTCGCCCAACGCGGAAACGGTTTTTTTGACGGGTTCAAGCAGGCGTTCGGTCTGGTAGGCGAATGCCAACTCGGCTCCGGCGTCCGCCAGTGCCTCCGAAATCGCCCACGCGATGGATCGCGCGTTGGCGACGCCAAACACGACGCCCTTTTTCCCCGTCAGATCCAGTCTTGTCATGGGCGGCTCCATTTCCTTTATATAGAAGGGAGATCGGTAACGGGAACTGACGACCACTACTCTGAATCATCTGCCTATGGTCGGCGTCCCGGTGAGAGTTCCTGTAATTCCTATTACTTCTGGGCGGTAAACATATCACCCGTACACGTCCCGTCTACCGGTTGGTGTACGAACCGTCTCGCCGATGTAGATGGTTGAACCCGGCCGGACTGCTTGCACGTGAGCCGGCGATCTTCTCATCGACGTCTATATTCCCAACCCTGGGCCTGTAGGCGCCGGATAGCGTGATCCCTCTAGCTCAAGCAACTGCGGGAACAACTCCCGATCAAGAAGCCTTTGAAGTAATCGATCACACCGCGGACCGCGTGCTCGTGATTGGCCAATCCGCCTTCGCCCTGGCCGAAAATCCCCTCGTCCCTCTCAACTTTGACCAGGAACTGACTGTGATTGCCCACCTGGGTGGGAAAGACCTTGATGTCTGTGATCTTCATTGGGAACTCCGAATCGTCGTGAATCCGGCGGTTGGAAATGATGGATTCGATCGACATACCCAGCGGTGGCATGCCGATAGTGGCCCAGAACGATCCGCGAACGGCCTCAGAACGATCCGAGAATGATCGGGGACAAAACAGGGATCGACCAGATGCTCTCGCAATTCTCTGACGTAATTACCTATCCAGCGTTGTTTTTGCCAGAAGTACAACTGGCACTCGTCGGGAGGTCGGTCGTCTGGTAACCTCGAACCAACGCATTTGGAGTCGATCTCAGACTCCTTGAGAGGTACCCCTCCCCATCAGTTGCAGAGATATAAATCTCATTTATGAATTGCCGGTTCACCCGGCCCTGCGGCTTCCCCCTCAACCACTCGGTCAACTCAATCGCCGTGACCTCAATGTGTCACGTGATTTGGGCTTTGATCATCTCCCGAATAATGAGCCCGTTTGGTCGAGAATTTCTTCGCCCAGGATTCATCGGTCACGGGTATTAAACCCCTGGCACCCGAGGATTCTGGGCATTGCGGGGACACCGTGTTCTGCCGTTCTATCTTTCCCTACTAATTCTGAAGTCCCTGTATTCAAGGAGGCACGACCTTGACCCAGTACGTGTTCGTCACTGGCGGCGTCGTTAGCTCTCTTGGCAAGGGCATCGTGGTCGCATCCGTCGGGAGAATGCTCAAGAGTCGCGGCGCCACGATCGCCGTGATGAAGTTGGACCCTTATCTCAATGTGGATCCCGGGACGATGTCGCCTTACCAGCACGGCGAGGTGTATGTCACCGGGGACGGCTCCGAGACGGACCTTGACCTCGGCCACTATGAGCGCTTCATCGACCTTGAACTAACGTCGATCTCCAATGTCACGGCCGGCCAGATCTACTCAGACGTTATTGCCCGGGAACGGAAAGGCCGTTATCTCGGTGGGACCATCCAGACCGTACCGCACGTCACCAACCTTATTAAGGAACGCATCCACCAGCTCGCGGATGAGACCAAAGCGGATGTCGCCGTTATCGAGGTCGGCGGGACTGTCGGAGACATCGAAGGATTGCCATTCCTTGAGGCGATCCGGCAGATGAGGAACGATGTTGGCCGCGACAACGCCACCTATGTCCACCTCACCCTGTTGCCCTACCTCGGATCTACCGGAGAGCTGAAGACCAAACCGACACAGCACAGCGTTCAGGCCCTGCGCGGCATTGGCATCCAGCCGGACGCCATCATTTGCAGAAGCGACTTCAATGTGGATCTGGGTCTGCGGGAGAAAATATCTCTCTACTGTGACGTGCCGACAGAGGCGGTCATCGGCCTGGAAACTCTGGACACTGTGTACGCCGTGCCCCTGAGCCTGGAAGAGTCAGGTTTTGGCGATTTTCTTGCAGACCGTCTCGGCATCACGGCAAAGCCCGATCTCTCGAAATGGTCCGACATGGTCGCCAAGCTTCGTGACCCACAACGAACCGTAAGGGTTGCCATCGTCGGGAAGTACGTCGAGCTCCCTGACTCTTATCTCTCGGTGATAGAGGCGCTTCGCCACGCTGCGCTCGCCCACGACTGTGAGGTCGTGATCGATTGGATCAAGGCGGAGGATATTGAAGAATTTGGCGCCGACCATGTGCTAAATCGGGCTTCTGGGATCATTGTCCCGGGCGGTTTTGGCGAGCGAGGGATAGAAGGAATGGTCTCGGCCGCGCGCTACGCACGCGAGCGCGGGATCCCTTATCTGGGACTCTGTCTGGGAATGCAGGTGATGGTTATCGAGTTCGCGAGGTCAGTTCTTGGGCTGGAAGACGCAAACTCTGCGGAGTTTGACCCTGGCTCCAAAAACCATGTGATCGCGTACATGCCCGGGCAGGAGGAACTGGGCGAGACTGGCGGGACGATGCGACTTGGCTTGTACCCGTGCACGCTGACCGCCGGAACGATTGCCGCAAAAGCCTACGGTACTGAGCATGTCAATGAACGACACCGGCATCGGTATGAGATGAATAACGATTATCGAGATCGGCTGAACGATTCCGGACTCATATCTAGCGGCACTGCACCTGACGGCTCCCTGGTCGAGATTAGCGAGGTGGAAGGGCATCCATTTATGGTCGGCTCGCAGTTCCACCCGGAGTTTGCGTCACGGCCAGATCGCCCACACCCGTTGTTCCGCGAATTCCTGGGTGCCGCCGTCGATACCCTGCGTGAGGGCGCGCAGCACGAAATGCCTCTTGATGATTCAAGCGACGCACCCGGAGACGAAAATGCATCGACATCCTCCGATATTATTGAGCGATCCGGTATCTCTAACTAAAGGATTTCAGGAACGTTGTGGTATAGTCACGACGAACGCCTATTGTGTGTAACACCGATAAGGCGCATCGGCCGGTACATCCGGCATTCCTGACCCATGGGCACCTCCCGGTACTCGTCCGCACAGATCACAAATCTGCATCGCGGACTTCGCTGAACGTCAGCGAGTTATCCGGTCAAGAGGCAGATTTTCCACAGGGCAACAGACGGACATACGGCGTTCGGCAAACACAGGCCGATTCCCCGGAGATCCACTCTTAAGAGACTCCGGCCAATACTTTTCTAATAGATCACTACGAACCCAGCGCAAACAGGCGCCGGGCTGGTTGGCTTTGCGCCAATCTGCCACGACGACTGCCGATTACGCCGGGTAAACATCAGACTCGTTTGTCGTCTCACACCCTCGCCTCTATATAGAAGGCACAACCTGGAGGAACTAACCTGACTACGCAGAGCCAATCACGCAGCAGAGGCCGCCGGTCATCGCACCGCGGACGTCGTTCAAACGGCCGCGGCCGTGGCACACCGGCGGGGCTGCCCAAAGATATTCAGTACGACGAAGGCGGTTCGCGACTCGGCAACGTTGGTGCGATGTCGATGGACGAACTCCGGTCCCGGGCGCTTGAGTTAACCCTCAGGAACGGAATCCCGAAGAAACGGTCAGACCTGGTTCTCCAGATCCTGGCCCGCCACGCGGAAGAAGCCGACCTGCTACTGGGTATGGGCGTACTCGAAGTAAGCGGAGACGGCCACGGCTTCTTGCGGCAACCGACCGGCGGCGGATCTGAATTCGATCCAGAAGTTTACGTATCACCGGCACAGGTCCGACGTTTTGGCCTGAGGCCAGGCGATCAGGTCGCCGGTGAGGTCCGAGCTCCTAAAGAAGGGGAGCGTTACTACGCACTGATCCGGGTGGAGGTCGTTAACGGCCTGGACCCGGAGTCGACCCTGAAGCGGCCAAAGTTTGAGTCACTCACTCCGATCTTCCCGGACGAGATCATCAAGCTTGAGACCACGCCGCAGAACATGGCGACACGGCTGATCGATCTTGTAGCCCCCATCGGCAAGGGCCAGCGCGGACTGATCGTCGCACCGCCAAAGGCCGGCAAGACGATCCTGCTCAAGCAGATCGCAGAAGGCATCACCGCAAATAACCCGGGCTTGAGCCTTATCGTGGCCCTGGTCGGCGAGCGTCCGGAAGAGGTCACAGACATGCGGCGGTCTATCGAGGGTGAAGTATTTAGCTCCACCTTTGATGAGCCGCCGGCAGACCACACCCGGGCTGCAGAGGCGGCACTTGCCCGGGCCAAGCGATTGGTCGAGGCCGGCGAGGATGTCGTCATTCTTGTTGACAGCCTCACGAGGCTCGCCCGTGCTTACAACTTGTCTGTTCCTAGCAGCGGCAAGACGCTGTCTGGTGGTATGGACCCGGTCGCCCTGTATCCCCCGAAGGGATTCTTTGGCGCAGCCAGGAATTGCGACGAGGCTGGGAGCTTGACGATTCTTGCGACCTGCTTGGTAGACACCGGCAGCCGGCTGGATGACCTCATCTATGAAGAGTTCAAGGGCACCGGGAACATGGAGCTACACCTGAGCCGAGTGCTCGCAGAGCGACGTGTTTACCCGGCAATCGACATTCAACGCAGCGGCACCCGCCACGAAGAGTTGCTGCTGTCTGAGCAGGATCTGCGACAGATCTGGCTCCTCCGCAGGATGGTATCGATAATCGCATCGGATTCTGGCGGCGATAACACCGTCGGCACAGAGCGTGTTATCGAGCGCATGTCCAAAACGCAGGACAACGAGGAATTCCTGGCTTCCATCAACAAGGTGGGATAATTGGAGATGGATGGAAATTGCCCATCCACGGAAACTGCGAATGACTGCAAGGCCGTCTGTATCTGAGGATATGGCGGCCTTGTCGCGTTAGCGTCTCCACGATTGGTAAATCGTGAACTGTGGGAAATACGAGCTAAAAGTGTAAATTCCGCGCCCCAAAAGTCGTTGACACTGATCTGCTCCCACACGTATTGTCCCTTGTGCCATGACAACCGAGTCAGGTACCCCGCAGATTGGCTTCATCCGCAACCGGATAAGAGTGTTGGCAACTTGTCAGAATCGCCCTGTTTGGCGCGCTTCCGGCTTCTTGACAGCCTCCTGATGGGAGTGTAAGAATCCTTCTGCTTGGCTCCAGTCCCGGGAGTCCGCGCGTATATGTGCGCGTTTTCCATGTGAAGTATTGGGACGTATCACGGGCCGGCGCCGTCGATCTAAAAGACGGAACGATCCTGTGGAAGGAATGTTTTTAATCTTGGGATCACGGCGAGGCCTAGACCCACAGGCAGAGAATTCTGCCAGCGGTGGTCAGAAACGCGAAAGTCATAGGGGGACAAGGAACGTGAATCTTTCGGTGAAATTGATAAC
>Ga0115002_10009971_pt1 | contig 10275 bp, 8 predicted proteins | sample ArcticOcean_MG_C_8_FD_89576 | JGI IMG/M metagenome (GOLD analysis project Ga0115002, IMG submission 89576) | Marine microbial communities from western Arctic Ocean - ArcticOcean_MG_CB11_86 | ecosystem: Environmental > Aquatic > Marine > Oceanic | place: Arctic Ocean: Canada Basin | collected... | reverse complement strand
TCCTGGCGCGATTCCAACGATCCTTTGGTGCCGAAGATTCGGAAGCGTTGTTGTTGCGGTAGCTGAGAGCGATCTGTGTGTCGGTGATGACGCGGTTCCGCCATTTTTATGCATCGTCGTGTCTGTAGTTATTCGGCGAATGCCGCGTCGAAGACGATAGCTGACGCTGAGAAGTCCAGTTTTTTGACGTAGGCGCAGGATTCCGTGGCACCGTGCTCGCGGTCCATGCGGGCGTCCTCCCACTCGATCGACAACGGCCCTTTGTAGCCGATGTCATTCAGTGCCACCATGATGTCCTCGAACCGGGTGTCGCCGCGGCCGACCGAGCGGAAGTCCCAGGCTCTGGCGGCGTCGCCGAAGTCCGTGTGGCCGCCGAAGACGCCGACCGTCCCGTCGCCGTGGCCCCACCAGGCGTCCTTCATGTGCACATGGAAGATGCGTTTGCCAAAGTCGCGCAGGAAGCGCACGTAGTCGACGCCCTGATAGCCGAGGTGGCTTGGATCGTAATTGAACCCGAACCGCTTGTGATTTTTGACCGCCTTCAAAGCTCGTGCCGCAGAGGCGATGTCAAAGGCGATCTCCGTCGGGTGCACTTCCAGGGCGAAGTTGATGTTGACTTTCTCGCAAGCGTCGAGAATTGGCGTCCAGCGCTTTGCGAAGTCATCGAACCCCTTGTCCCAATAGTCCTGACTGGTTGGCGGAAACGCATAAATGCTGTGCCAGATACTGCTGCCTGTGAAGCCGTTGACAACGCCGGGGAATTCGTCCCGGTCGCTTTTCTTGCGGCCGGGCTTGGCGTTGAGGAAGCGGCGGCATGCTTTGACGGTGCGGATCATCTCGCGGGCGGCACGCCGGCGGACGCCCTCGGGCTTGCCGTCGCCCCAGATCTCCGGCGACAGAATTAGTTTGTGCCGGTCGTCGATGTTGTCGCACACTGCCTGGCCGACCAGATGATTCGAAATCGAGTAAGCGGAGAGCCCGTGGTCCATCAGGATTTCCCAGCGCTCCTTGCAGTACTTGACGGTCGCCGCCTTGTCGACCTCGAAGTGATCACCCCAGCACGCCAGCTCCAGACCGTCGTACCCGAAGCTCTTTGCCTTGGCGCAAATAAGCTCGAAACTGAGATCGGCCCACTGGCCGGTGAACAAGGTGACTGGGCGTCCCACGGTTACCCCCCTGCGGATCTGATGGTTGCTGTTGGAAACTGTTGCGGCGCCGGCAACGGCCGGCGCCTGAAGCTTCAGCTTTCCAACGAGATGACAAACGGATTCTCTAACGCCTCGGCGATCCAGCGGAGGAAGCGGGCGCCATCGGCACCGTCGATCACGCGGTGGTCATAAGACAACGACAGCGGCAGGACCAGGCGCGGCGCAAAGCTGTTGTTGCGCCAGACCTGCTGCATACTGCCGCGGGCGATGCCGAGGATCGCTACTTCGGGCCAGTTGACAATCGGCGTGAAGCCAATGCCGCCGATACCGCCCAAATTAGTCACGGTCATGCAACCGCCCTGCATGTCGTCGGCACCGAGCTTACGGTCGCGAGCGCGTTCGGCGACCTGCCCGAGTTCTATCGCCAAGTCGAGGACGCTCTTCCCATCGACATCCCGGATGACCGGCACCAGCAGCCCGCGATCCGTGTCGACAGCTACGCCGATGTTGAAATAGTCCTTGTAGACGATCGACTGATTCGCCATATCGACGCTGGCGTTGAACTGCGGGAACTTCTTGAGCGCCGCGGCCAGCACCTTGATGGCGATTGCAGTGATCGTGAGTTTGGCGCCGGCGGCTTCCACCGACTTGCCGAAGCGTTTGCGTTGCGGCTCGAGCTCGGTGATGTCCGCTTCGTCGAACTGGGTGACATGCGGAATCGTCGACCAGCAATAGCTCATGTGTGTGGCTGTGGCCTTGCGAATGCCGCTCATCTGTTCACTGTGCACGCTGCCGAGCTTCGCAAAATCCGGCAAAGCCCTGGCGGCAGGTGCGGCGGCTGGAGCCGTTTGTCCACCGACGTTGACGGAACGCGAATATGCCTTGACGTCCTCAATCGAGATTCTTCCGGTCTTGTCGCTGCCTGGGACCTGGGCGACGTCGATACCGATTTCACGCGCGAACCGTCGGACCGATGGTGATGCCGGGATCGACTTCCCATCGCTTTGTGAGGGCAGAGGTGCGGCGGGCCTGGAGACTGGTGGCGGTTTCGCCGCGGCTGGTGGCGTTGCCGGTTTTGCGGACTCCACAACTGGTGCCGGCGTCTCGGGTTCGGGTGGCGAAGCGTCCGCGGCTGCCGGCTCGGCTGCCGCGGTTTCGGCGTTGTCGACTGTCAGCGTCATGAACACCTGACCGACCGTAGCGGTGTCACCTGCCTGGACCAGGATTTTGTCGATGACACCGGCTGCCGGAGATGGAATTTCGGCGGCGGCCTTGTCTGATTCGACCTCGATCAACGGTTCTTCGATCTCGATCTTCTGCCCGGGTTCGACGAGAACTTCGACGATGTCGACAGACTCGATACCTTCGCCTACGCTTGGCACTTTAATTTCTTGGCTCACGAGGTTTCCCAAAGGGTTATGAGATCATCGGATTGACTTTTTCGGGATCGATGTCGAGGTCCTTGATGGCGCCCGAAACGTCAGCCGGCTGCAACTTGCCGGCACGCGTTAGGGCGGCTATGGCGGCGACGGCGATATAGCGGGCGTCGACCTCGAAGAAATCGCGCAGAGCTTCGCGGGTCTCACTGCGGCCGAATCCGTCGGTCCCGAGAGAAATGAATTCACCGGGAATCCATTGGCGCAGTCCATCCGGCAGAGTTTTCATATAATCAGAAGCGGCAACGTAGACGCCGTCCTCACCCTCGAGGGTCTCGGAAATGAACGGCACGCGCGGTTTTTCTTCGGGATGCAGCAGGTTCCAGCGTTCGGCGTTGAGGGCGTCGCGGCGAAGTTCGTTGTAGCTGGTGACGCTCCAGACGTCCGCTGCGATATTATACTTTTCGGCCAGAATCTCCTGGGCTTTCAGCGCTTCGTTGGTGATGGCGCCACTACCGAAGAGGTGCGCTTTGAGCTTAGCCTTTTTGCCGGCGGCCGGCTTGAGCTTGTAGATGCCGCGCAGAATGCCTTCGTCGACGCCGTCGGGTTTCGGCGGCATGACATACGGATCGTTTTCCAGGGTCAGGTAGTAGAAGACATTCTCCTGTTCCTGGTACATGCGACGAATGCCGTCGCGGATGATCACGGCCAGCTCGTAGGCGTACGTGACGTCGTAGGTGATCATGTTGGGGACGGCGCTGGCGAAGACGATCGAGTGGCCGTCCTGGTGCTGAAGGCCTTCACCATTGAGCGTTGTGCGTCCCGCTGTCCCGCCGAGCAGGAAGCCGCGGGCACGAATGTCGCCGGCCAGCCAGATGAGGTCGCCGATGCGCTGCATGCCGAACATCGAGTAGTAGATAAAAAACGGGATCGTATTGATGCCGTGCGTTGCGTAGGCGGTGCCCGCCGCGATGAATGACGACATCGAGCCGGCCTCGGTGATGCCTTCCTCGAGAATCTGCCCGTTGACTGCTTCCTTGTAGTACAGCAGTTCGTTGGAATCGACCGGGTCGTATAGCTGCCCGACGTGCGAATAAATGCCAACGCGGCGGAAGAGCTTGTCCATACCGAAGGTTCGTGCCTCGTCTGGTACGATAGGCACGATGTATTGACCGAGCCGCTTGTCGCGCAGCAGTTTTTCGAGAATATCAACGAAAGCGCGGGTTGTCGAGATCTTTCGCTCGCCGCTGCCTTCATAGAACTTCGAGAACAACTTTTCGGGCGGTGCCATCAAGGGCTCGCAACGGACTTGGCGTGCCGGAATATAGCCGTTGAGCGCCTGCCGCCGCTCGTGCAGGTAAATCATTTCCGGACTGTCGTCCGGCGGGCGATAGAACGGGGCTTCCGCCACGTCATCGTCGTTGATCGGAATGCCGAAACGGGTCCGGAAGCGGCGCAGCTCTTCTTCGTTGAGCTTTTTCTGCTGGTGCGTGATGTTCTTACCTTCACCGGATTCCCCGAGACCGTACCCCTTGATAGTCTTCGCCAGAATAACAGTGGGCGAGCCCTTGTGCTCGACGGCGGCCTTGTAAGCGGCATAGACTTTCTGTGTGTCATGGCCGCCGCGGTTCATCTTGCGCAGCTCTTCGTCGCCGAGGTGCTCGACCAGCTTGAGCAGCTGCGGAGACTTGCCGAAGAAATCCTCACGGATAAAAGCGCCGTCGGAAACGCTGTACTTCTGGTACTGCCCATCGACGACTTCGTCCATGCGCTTGATCAACGCACCGCTTTTGTCCGCTGCCAGCAGGGGATCCCAGTCCGAACCCCAGATCACCTTGATGACGTTCCAGCCGGCGCCGCGGAACGCTGCTTCGAGTTCCTGGATCACTTTGAAATTGCCGCGCACCGGGCCGTCGAGTCGCTGGAGGTTGCAGTTGATGACGAAGATCAGGTTGTCGAGTTGCTCGCGCACCGGCAGAGAGATGGCGCCCAGGGACTCGGGTTCGTCCGTTTCGCCGTCGCCTATGAAGGCCCAGACTTTGCCGCCGTTCTCAGGCTTGAGTCCGCGGTCCTCGAGATAGCGGTTGAAACGGGCCTGATAAATCGCCATGATCGGCCCCAGCCCCATGGAGACGGTGGGGAATTCCCAGAAATCCGGCATCAGCCAGGGATGAGGGTACGACGAGAGTCCGCCGCCGGGCTGTAATTCTCTCCGAAAATTTTCAAGCTGCTGCTGGCTCAAGCGGCCTTCCACGAAGGCCCGGGCGTAGATGCCCGGCGAGGCGTGCCCCTGGAAATACACCTGGTCCCCGGCGTGGTCCTCGGAAGGCCCCTGGAAAAAGTGGTTAAACCCGACCTCGTACAGCGTTGCAGCCGACGCGTATGTCGAGATATGCCCGCCGACGTCGGTGTTGTGGCGATTGGCCCGCACGACCATTGCCATGGCGTTCCAGCGCACGATGCTCTTGATGCGCCGCTCGATGTCGCGGTTACCGGGATGCTGTGGCTCCTGGTCGACCGGGATGGAATTGACATAGGGCGTACGTGAGCCGGCGGGCATCGGGGCGCCGCGCCGCGCCATCAGCGATTCGAGGCGCGTGATCAGATGAGCAGCCCTTTCGGGGCCCTCATTCTCGAGGACCCACTCCAGTGACTCGAGCCATTCCCTGGTCTCGATATCGTCGACGTCGAAGCCTGATCGGGGTGTATCTTGCATATGATGTGTTCCGGAAAGATGACATTAGTCCGTTATCGTGCCTTGTGCATCCGAAGACATGTATTATCATAATTTGAAAAGACGAAACATCAAACCTTCGCCCCGTTTGCATGAACAACTTCGATCGCCTGGCATCAGTCTACGATGGTCTTGGAACAATGGCTTTCGGCGGGGTGCTGCATGCCTCACAATGCACCCTGCTCGATGCTCTACCAGCCCGCGGACGGGTTCTGATGATCGGCGGCGGGACAGGGCGTTTTCTCAGTGAATTTCTGGCTGTAAATAGCTTTTCATCAGTTATTTATGTTGAATCATCTGAAGCCATGCTGAGCCGCGCTGCCGCCCGTCTCAGCGCAGACGACGCTGGACGTGTGACATTTCGTCATGGTTCCTGGGACCAAATAGCAGGGGACGAGGTCTTTGATCTCGTTTGCACCCAGTGTTTTCTGGATTGCTTCGCGCCTTCCGAGCTGGCGCCGGTAATGGACCGGCTTGACAGTTGCCTGGCACCCAACGGGGCTTGGTTGTTTCACGACTTCGATGTGTCAGGTCGGGGCCCACTGTCACGGGCCTGGCGGCGTGCTGTTGTCCGTATACTCTACAGTTTCTTTGGGCTGGTCTGTGGGGTGCAGCCGCGGGCTTTGCCGAACCTGGCACCGGCCTTCGTCGCTCGCGGTTTTGTCGAGAACGCCGCAACCGAACATCTGGGCGGCTTGCTGGTGAACCGGCTGTATCTGCGGGTGTAGATCGTAGTTGGCACGCATGTATCGTTACACCTGTAACATGCACACTACGCAAACAACAATGGTGCCACCGGTCGAAATGACGCTGTGGACAGGCTGCCTGCTTTCTGGGACCGCAGGTGGTGTTCGTTGCCAATCTGCTATCGCTGTTCTTCGGCAACCCCCAGCAGCGGCAGGTGCTCGAAGGGGAAATCCACTGGCCCGACAGTTACGGCGGTCGTCTGGCGCCTATCCTGAACTTGTTGTTCCGCGGCACCGACAACGTCCTGGTGGTCGATCACCGGCCGCATCGACGCCCGTTTCATCTGCGAGCACGACATCCCGGTGATCATGACCCGGCCACAGGTCGGCAATCTTCACGCTGCCGATGAATGGATCGATATCCAGTCGATGTTCGAGTTATATCGCATCTGTGAGACCTAGCTGAAAGCAAGGCTGGATTGAGCAATCTACGCCATCGACTCCGCTACCGTGCCCCGATGCAGCGAACGTTCGATGCCTTGCTTTAGTATGCCTATCGACAACAGCACGACGGCTGTGAGGTGATGCAGAATTTCGGCGAACACGACCAGCTTGACGCCGTTGAATGCCGACAGATCCGCCAGGCCTACGATCAGCAACAGCACCACGAGACCGCATGTCCTGCTGGCCCACACCCAGAGGGTCGAACCGGCGCGCATGTGCAGCGAGACGAGGAAGACGTCGACCATCACGATCAGCGGCAGCACCGTGGCCCACGGCAGCGCATCGAAGAGCAACGTCTGGATCAGCACATTGTCGAGGTCCATCAGCTCGACGAACAGCAGACGATGCAGCGGCGTGAACGCGACGAGCGTGAAGCAACATGCAACAAATATTGCCAGCGCTGTCGAGGCCCGGCACAGCAGCTGCAGGTTCTCGCGCGATGTTGCGCAGCTGACGATCGTCGGCTGCATCGCGTACATGATGCTGAGCGACAGCCACAGGGTCGATCGCATAAGGTCGTAGCCGGCCTGGCCTTCCGCGGGATACGTGGTCACGGCGAGCAGCCGGATCAACAACATCGGAATAATCATCTGGGTGATTGCTGAAAGGATCAAAGGCACGGCAAACTTCAGCATCGTTCCCGTACTGACAGCTGCATTGCCGACCGGCAGCCGGTGGCTATGCGCCGCCACAAACACGAACAGCGTTTCGAAACTGAGGCCGATCAAGAATGTCAAGCCGCCGAGCTTCGGCCCCGTCATGTCGGGCATGTGTATAGCGAAACCGAAAACAAAGACAGCCATGGCAATCAGCCTGACCGCCGTGCCGCCACCGTTGTACCAGGCGGTTCGCTGGTTGATGTGACGCGACTGGAAGTAGCTGCGCAGTGAGATCAGGAACGGCAGCGGCATAAAGTAGATCAGCCCTTCGCATGCCAGCTCGCGCGTCAATGAATCGATACCGACGAGTCGTTCATAAAAAAACACATTGAGCGGGGTCATCTGCGACATCACGACCACCAGCAGCGAGCATGTCCCCGATACGGCCATGAAAAACCGCAAGTACTGCCGCTTCGAGGCGCTGTCGGTGACCGTGCGTATCGCTATCTCGCGGCTTACGAAAACCGGGCTGTAAAGCAGCAGCGCGGACATGAAGCAGACCAGGAATGCCGACAGATGCAGGCTCTCGCCTTCCGGCCCGAATTTCCAGGCAACACCCCCGGTGACGATCGGCGCAGCACCCGACATCATGACAAAAGACAGCACCATCGGCGCCGCCAGATTGATGAGTTGGCGAAGCGTCAGGTGTTGGTGACTGGAAGTAGAGGGAGTCGGCATAACGATGCAAGCATTTTTAAGTTTCTTAAAACGCAATTCAACTTGAATATAGGTCAGTTGCAGGAACGCGGCAACGGAACAGGTACCCACCGAGGCGGGTAAGGGAATTTTGGAGTACAGGAATCAAAAAATCGACCGATAGAACGAAGAGTGGAAACCGTCAAACTTTTCGGTTTCCTCCGTGACCTGTGGTTGTATTCTGCGGGGCAGAACTTCCTCGAGATCCTGGCGGTGGCTGACGGACCAACGTTTGCCCTTGATCCACTATCCAAGGAGGCCCTGTGCCGATCACTCGTAATCAACTAACCAGTGCTTTTCCATCTCGGCGATGTCTGCCGAGGAGGTCGGGTTTTTCCACGGGGAGTTCGCCCGCCCGTCGTGTTCGATGAACTCGACGTGGAGATCTGTGAATGCGACATTGAATCCCCTGCCTCCGTGGCGTGGCAAGCTGATAGCCCCTACATCGGGCCATACGCTCTGCGGTTCATTGGTCATCACCTCCAGCGCCCCGTGATTCGCCGTTCGTGATATGCCCGGCCAGGTCGAGAGAAAATGAGGCCTGGCGCCCCACACTGTGGAATAGTGTGTTTCCGCGATCAGCACTGTCTCGTTCGGGACTAAGGCCCTGGTTATCCTTACGTAGTTCAAATACCTGGGGGCAGGAAGATGGATGCCTTGGGCGTTGGTGAAATTGTGGTTCAACGCATACGACTGTTGTCGAACGTACCCGAAACCGAACCACCAGCCTTTCTTGCCGTACGGGTTGACATGGGATTCGTCATCGGGGCAATAGGCGATGTCATAGACCTCGTCGGCCCGGTTGGCGGACAGATCAACCGTTTTATCCTGGATCAGTTCCAGCCACGAAACCGAGTAACCATGCGTTCCACCAACGCCATACATGCCCTGATCCCGCACAGCCCCCGTGTACAAGCGCGTTGTCGGCCCCGGCGCGACCCCTGGGACAACGATCCTGTCATTGTCGTTTGGGTAAATGCCGCCCGCCGCGATCGCCAGTTGCCTGGTGTTACTGATACAGTGCACGAGCCTCGCCGTGCTTTTCGCTCTCTGCATTGCCGGCATCAGCATCGATGCCAGGATGGCGATGATCACTATGACTACCAGTAGTTCAATCAGCGTGAATCGTTGTCTCGGCGTGTGATGCATAGCCGGGTTAGGGTACTTTCCCCGTTGGTAAGTCGTAAGTCATCGTCAGCAGATCGCCTCAACGCTCGGCGAATTGAACCACAAAAAATGGCGCTAAAGGTTAAATGTAGCGCCATTTAAGTTCGGTGCCGGGGGGGGGCACAACTCTTTTTGGGCGGGGCACGGATGGGGAGCGGTACGCACAATACTGCCGGCACCGCGTAGAATAAAAAAAAGCACGGAGCCCGAAGGCTCCGTGCTTTCTCTAAATAGTATCGTCCGTACGGATTAGAGTTTGGCGTCGATGGCAGCCTGGATTCCGGCGTTGATATCGCAGTTCGTCGAATCGCAGATATTGGCGCTGATCAGCAACGTAGCAACGATGGACGCTGCAGTATCCTGAAGCTGCTGCAAATTGGTCGCCGGGCTGATACCCAGCGCCGTGCAGGCCAATTCGACTGCCGCGTTGACTACGTCGTCACATGGTGTGCAGGGAGCGGCATCGCCTTGTGCACCGGCAGCACCGGCGTCACCAGTCGCACCAGTAGCACCGGCATCGCCAGCCGCACCAGCCGCACCTTGCTTACCTTGCGGCCCCTGTGCACCGTCCGCACCGGCAGCACCGCCGCCGAGCGATTCCACGTAGCGGACTTTATGCCCCCACGGCACCTGGTCGAGCGGGAGCGTTATATCCACGCCAATATCCGTCACCAGCGTGTAGATGCCGCCAGTAGCAGAGCCCGTGCCACCGACCTCAGAAACGACTTCGATAGAGCCGTTGTGATTGATCCGGAAACCGAGAGTTTCGACATTAGCGAAGTGAATAATTTCGTATTTTCCCGTACCGGGGTCATTTGGGAGCAGATTGATCGGCCCGTACGCGGCCAGTCCACCGTTGCTAAAAATACCCCATGTCCCCGGCGAGGATGACAAGGACCAATCAACGGCAATCGGGGTGACGAGGAGCGTGCTGGTTCCCTCACCCACCGCGGAGATGGCTGGCACAATGTTTTGAATCAGGCCATCTGCTCCGACGTCGAATGTGATGCTCGCACCGCCTGCGACGCCGTACCGGGGGAGGAAAAGATACGAGCCAGCCGCCATTTCCCCTGTGATCGGCACGTTCTGATCGTTTCCACCAGCACCAAACGCGGGGTCAATCGTCTCTGCGGGCAGAATGAAAAAATCATCATGGAGTGGAATTGACGTGTCCACGGTGATCTGATGTGCCTGAATCTGGCTCACGATGCCGAGCATGAGCACGGCTGCAATTGCTGTCTGGATTTGCTTGATCATTTCTGACTCCTTCGAGGTGTCCCGCAACTGCTACGTTACGAGTGTTAT
>Ga0115002_10009970_pt1 | contig 10277 bp, 1 predicted proteins | sample ArcticOcean_MG_C_8_FD_89576 | JGI IMG/M metagenome (GOLD analysis project Ga0115002, IMG submission 89576) | Marine microbial communities from western Arctic Ocean - ArcticOcean_MG_CB11_86 | ecosystem: Environmental > Aquatic > Marine > Oceanic | place: Arctic Ocean: Canada Basin | collected... | reverse complement strand
CTTGCGGGGAAGTCGTGAGTAATGCGTTTATATAAGGCGTATTCCTGTAGTTGACCGTTCAGGGATTCGTGGCATCGAGCGGCCCAGTACATGGCTTCCGACCGCAGTGTGGGACCGTCGTAGGCTTCTTCGTTGACGATGTTCATCAACGACTTGATGGCCTCGTTAAACCGGTCGGCTCGCATGTAAATTTGACCAGCTCGAAGGCCCGCCTTACCAGCGAGTTCGTTGTCCGGAAAACGGGTTTGCAGACGTTCAAAAATCTGTGCCGCTTTGACGTATTCGACATGAGCGAGTTTCTTTAGTGCCGTACCTTGGTGCTCGGCGTCTTTGTCGTCGGGGTCGGCTTCGGCCTTGGCGAGTAGCGGAGCCGCCTCGCGTTCATACGTTACCGCCTTGCGTTGGAAGTGTGTGCCGAGTCGAGCCATAGCCGTAGCGAGGTGTTCCGACTCGGGGTATTTGTAAGCCAGTTTGACGAATTCTTGAGCGGCGATTTCCGGTTCATCCAGCGCCTCGTAGATGAGAGCGATTTTGAATTGGGCTTTCGACGCGTATTCGGTTTCGCCGTAACTGCCAGTGATCGTCATGAAGCGAGCCAGTGCCGCTTGGTAACGTCGCTTCCGCAGCTCGGGGTCAGTCGTTGCTTCCGCATCTTCCTGCGTCAGTCCACCGAGCAGGTATTCTGCGTGAGAACGAGTCTCGAGGTCGGTGAATTGATTGACCGCGTTGGCCAACAGTTGCTTAGCGCGATTGAATTCGCGGTCGGCTTGTTCTGTTGCGCCAGTCTTGCGATGTCGGCGGGCGAGTTCGAGATAACTTTCGGCCATGGCGAACTGCGTGTGCATCGCCATCTCGGAGTCTTCGTACTGCTTTGAGAATGGAGCGATCGTGCCGTCCGATCCCTTGCCGACGGTGACGAATTGAGGCGGCGTCTTGCCGCCCGACGTGTCGGTGTAGCGGATACCGACGGTGTCGCCGTAGATTACGGGGAAGCCAGATCGCCGAACGTCGTATTCGGTTGGGTTGTCGTTGGAGGCTTCGGCGTCCCCGTTGCCCTTGGCATTCTCCGAAATATAGGTCAGTTGATAAGAGCCTTTGAAGATCCCCGTGTGGGTGCCCGTTTCGCGGAGGTAGACGTAATGTTTTTGATCGGACTTCGACGCCATGTAACATCGTACGGTGTCGCGGCCGTCAGTACGGTCGGCGGCTAGATCAATAACTCGCAGGTGCACTTTTTCACCCACGAAGGCCTCGGTAAGCGGTCGGCGAAAACCTTCCGTCATTACGTCGAGCATCGGATGGGTGATGACTTTGGCGGAAGAAGTGATCCACTGCGTTTTACCAGCGTCATCTTTGAAACGCACGCCGATGTGAATCCGTTCGCCGCTGCGAACTGTGAGACCGTACTGGCGCGGCAGTTCTAATTCTTTGACCGCTTCTGGATCGGCGTAGCTATACTTGGGCAATATACCCGCGATCAATGGGATGGCCACTCGGAAACGTCCAGCTTGGGCGTGGTCGCTGGTCCGTTGTTCGGCGGAGCGGGCAAGTGACAAGCTTTCGCCTTCGGTGGACACGATCCGATAGCCGGCGCGGAGCATACCTGGGTGAATGCGTTGTGCTATGCCGAGCTCGGCACTGAGTCTCAACGTCCCGGGAACATCTATATCAAATGATCCGTCGGGCGAGCCGCCTGAAATTTTTCGGCCCGCGTCGGTCTGTACGAAGAGATCGATCGTCGCCGTCGTCGATAGCGCGACGTGCGGAGCAATCACGTCGATCAACGCCGCTCGGCCATGGACTACTTCGATACCACCGTCCCCAGCATTCTTTGCATCGACGAAAGTTTGTTGGATTTCATAACGAGAGCGAATCCGCTCCATGATCGCCTGTTCGCGAGCGCTGGCACGGCGTCCTTCGAGGTCTGGCACAAAATCTGCGTGCAATTCTTCCGCGGGCTCAGTGCCTTCCTGTACGACGCGTTGGACCGTCATGTCTGCCACTTCAATGGTTGGAGTTCGGAACGACGCGGACGGACAGGTGGCCGTGCGGTCATAAGGAACGCCGGGCCGGTGATTCTCGGCATCTCGGTAAGCTACGATGAGATTGCCAGCGGCGGGAACATAGATTTCATTCGGAGCACTCGCCTTCTTGGCTGTCGGTGTCACGAACGCGCGGAATGTACCCGTGGAAGCTCCCGTTTCCTGTGCGACGAATTGCAGTTCGTTGCCGTCGCCATCGGTGACCCGGAACGTGACTTCGTCCGGTTCGACCGAGACATCCATATCGGCGTCGCGGATGACGACCGAGAACGGCTTGCCGTGCTGAAAGCGGAGCAGTCGTTCGTAATACGGCATTTTTCTGCCGTGTCGATGGCTGAACCGGGGCTCGATGTCGGCAAACTCGATCCGACCATCGCTGTAAGAGACGTTTAGAAAGCGTTCGTGCTTCTGCTTACCCTTGGTGACGTAACGATCGTCCAGGTAGCGAACAGTGACTTTGTCACCGGAGAGGATCTCGAGCAAGTCGTTTTTGCGCAGTTCGGCGAAGTCCTGCGGCACGGGTAGCAGTGCCGCGCCTGCGGGCGTCGTCAGCTTCAAGCGATTGAGCGACGGCACAGGTCCTTCGTTACTTGCAAAAACCAATCGTAGCAAACGTGCTCGCGAGCCTTCCGCAAAGTTGACGGTAAACTTCGTTCCGTCGGCATTGGGGACTAGCTTTGCCGGCGCGTTGCGATGTTCGAGCGCGCCGTCGGGAAAGGACTTTGGATCAAAGAAACTGTCGGGGCAATCGACTAGGCTGTCGTCCGCGTCGAGGTTCGCCTGCAGCGTCGTCGCGCGGCCGAAGCCGAACGTCGTCTGTACCCAGCCGATTCCCCAGATCTCGAACCGATGTAAACCGGCTCGCAGATTGATTGTTCCGTCCAGCTTGTCGCCATTCGGATTGATTTCTTCGGCTTGTGGATTCGGAGTCCGTATACCATCTGATTCGGTCACGGGCATTTCAGTAATTGGACGGCCGTCAACGGCGAGCAGATATTTCGGCGACGAAGACAACGATGGATGCGTGTTTTCCGGCGTCTGGTGCTTGCCCAGCGTCAGTTGGAAATGACGGGTGACGTCTGCATGCTCGTAGAACCAGCCACGGAATCGATAGACGACATGTGGACAGTCATGTGCGCGGTGGCGTTTCCACTTCAGCGCCGTTGCAACGGACGCTGGCATGGCATTGGTCGGTCCGACGTCCTTCTGGGCGATCCCTTGTGGGCATTGCTGAGTTAGCCAGCCTTGCTCAAGTTGATGCTCGAGATCCTGCAGAGCATAAACGGTCGGGCGAGCACCCATTTGATAGCGGTCGGTGTCGCTCATGACGACAATCGACGGATGCCACACTTTGGGAATCGCGACTGCGTCTGGCAGGCCTTCCGCCTTGGGTGTGTCGTGAAGATCCAACCTGCTGCGGGCCACGGTCGTCCAGCGTCCTGGATTCATCGCGGTCTGGACAAGGAAGCTCTGCAGTCCAAATCCCGCGTCGGACGCTTCGATTTCCAAGGAACCAAGCAACGCGTTGTCGTTGAGATCGACCATGAATGTGTGCTGGGCATTACTTGCAGCCACCGGTCGCCAAGCTTCGTAAGAGTCATTGGGGCTGATGATCATGTTCGGATTTCGTCCGGTCTCAGACGTCGATCCAAACGCCATCGCTTGGGCCCGTGATGTCGGTACGGAGCCTTCAAACTGCCCCGTGTGCGTTCCCGTTTCTCGCAGCACGATTCGGCCGAGCGAATCGCCGCTAGAAGAAATCACCACGATGGGCAGTTCGTCGATCTCTGCCGTGCGACCGCGGTCCGAATCAATGACTCGCAGGTGGATGGGGTTGCCGGGCTTCACTCGCGCTTGCAGGGCGCGATAGCGAGCACCTGCGGCCGCCTCGGCTTTCAGGGTCGCAATCACTTTGGGATCGGTGTTCGCGAGGTTCGTGATTCCCTTGTTTTCAAGTGCAGCGGTTACCGCTTGCATATCGACCACTCGCTGCTCGTTCGCCGACAGTAGTTTGCGAGCTGACGCCATTAGCATCGCATCGGATGACACGATGATTGGCCCGCCACGGTTTTCGCCGAGGTTGGTCACTTTGGCTCGGAATCGCTCGGAATAACCGTAGAAGACTTCGTCTTCCCCCACGACCTGGAGGGTCCGATCGCCCGGTTTTGGCTTGCCAAGTGAAGTTTTGACTTCGCCGCGATACTTCGTTTTCTCGTCACCGAACTGCCGCAGCAACAGGTGTTCCTTGTCGCCAGACGTCGCCCATACGACCACCTCGATCTCGCTGCCGCCGCTTGAAACCGACAACGTCGGATCATTGAGGGTGACCTTCAGAATTTCGCCTGGCACGAGCGAAGCCTGCCGCGTGGCGGAACCTATTTCGAGTTCTGTCGCCTCGAGCAAGCGTTTCAACTTGAGCTGGACTCGACCGCGTAGAATTGTGGCGTCGGAGTGCGTTGCATCGCGCTCCAGCACCTTGGCGATCTCCTCGGCCGCATCCTCGTACTCTTCCATGTCGTAGAAGACTTCAGCTCGAGCGTGATGGGCGGCAGTCGTCAGTTGCGGAATTTTTTCCGCTTCGATTTCCAACAAAGTGGTCAACGCCGCATCAAAATCTTTTGAGATTCTCTCAACTCTTACCCGTCGCAACGTAGCCACGTGTCGAGCGACGACGCCAGCGTAGTTCTCATTTTTCTGAATACCCAAATAGATCTTGTGAGCTTCAGGGAGCATGCCTCGCTGCATGGCGATGTCGCCGTATGCGATCTCCATCGCGAGTTTCTGATCGGCGGAAAATGCGGTGGTCGATTCTTGCGACCATAACCTCAACGCCTTGACCAGTTCTTCCTGTCGCAGTTCCTCGCGGTTATCGATCGTCCGCTGGAGCACCCACAATAGATATGGCACCGATAGATCGCGATGGATTGGCAGAAGTTGGTCGGCATTTTCATCGTACAATTCGAGTGCGCTGTCTTCATTGCCAATGGCGAATTCCGCTTGAGACTTGTAGATCGGAAAAGCAGGATCTGACGCGGGCACGGGCACTTCAATCAACCCCATCGCCAGCGCCGCCTTGCCGCGAATCGATTTCAAACGCGGGATGTCCGTCTCGCGATTGTAGTACGTATGTCCGTGACGATGCCGTGCAATCGTCTGCAACCCACATCGAGACCAAGTACTGGACGCCGAGGGATCCGTTTCGGCCAGCGATTCGGAAAACGCGATCATCGGCTGCAAAGGGTGATGGTGACGTTCTGTATGATGCCAGAAGTAAGGCGCGGTTTGGTGGAGCAAGTTTTCAGTTTGAGATTTGCTCGCGTCTGACAAACTGGCCGCGTTCGCCAAAACATACGTCCAGAACCGATGATCGAACGAGGCGTTGTAGCCGTCGCGATGAAACGTCCTCATCGGCCCGGCCATCCGCAGCAATAACTCCATCACCTTCGGATCGGTGAAGACCGCATCGTCGACAGCCGCGAGTTGCTCAAGGCCCAAAATCTCCAAGCGGACCGGAGCCTTTTGGCATCCATCAAACGCGGCCGAAAGTGCCGCAACGGTCTTCGCCACATCGGGCTGGTAACTGGGTGCTTCTGCATCTGGCTGGTCGGCTGCTGGCGGCGTCGGCTTCCAATCTGCAGGTGGCTGCATTAATGCGAGCAAATCCTTGCATACCAACTTCGCATCACTGGCCGTTACGAAAGCAAACTGCTCCGGCGTCATCGATTTATCTTTGAACCATTGTCGCGCAGCGTATCGCGTTTCAAACGACAACGTTTTAAAGACGGGAGACTTAAAGAGTGCCGCCATCAACGCCGTCGACTCGGCGTTGTCTTCGGGAAGCTGCGCGTTGATCCAAGCCATAACTAGCCAAGATTGGACCTTTCCCTGTTTCAGGCGAGCGGCGACAGTAGCTCGCAAAGCGGGTTCGAACGGATGTGCTCGATAGAGTTCTTTCCCGTGTTCTCGCAGCCAGTCGATTCCGTGATTGTAATGGGCGATTCGCAGGATGCTGGGATCGTAACGATGCGGACTCAGGCCGCGTCCTCTGTCGTGGGCTGCCAGACCCTCGAATCCCCTCGCGACTGCTTCGCGCACTAGCATTTGAGCGATCGGGCTTTGGTCTTTGAGTAGTTCGGGGATTAATTCGGGAGTGAACGCCAAGACTGTTTGCAGTCGCTCGTAAACGCTGGGGAGTTTCGGTCGGGTCGACCTAAAATCGGCCCAGAGTTTTCGGAATGCTGCAACACGTTGATTTTCTGGATCTTCCTTCCGAGCGTCCACGGTTTGAAGTCCCCCAGCCAACGCACCCCATTGTTTCAGTGCTTGGGGCGACTCGGGTGAACCGAAGAATTTATGGAACGCTTCGAACCGAACGTTTCGCTGATCGTGGTGTTGCGGGATACGCCACGCTTCGGGGCCCAGCAGCGCCGCTAGTGCTTTCTCGAAGTCCTTCTCCGCACCTCCCGCAGCGATGGCGCGAATAAGCGACGCCTCCGGACTCGGATTCTGTTCCAAGTGTGGCGCCAGGCTCTTGGCTTCCTCATAGGTGAGCGTCGTCCAACTCAGTTCCAACGACGGCCCCGACTTGCTGTTGACGACTTTCGGATTAGCCAGCACAAAGGCTCGCGCTTCTTCGACACTGAGCACTTGTGGTCCGCTGTCGTAGTAGCGACTTTCCCACGACCGATAAAAATCGGCTTGTTCCAAAGTCTCCAGCTTTGTAGCCGCCACTTTGATGGGAGCCAACTTGGCTTCGACATCGATCGGCCAGTACTTTTTCGGATCGTCTTTGTAATAGCGTCCGCGGCGTTCGGCCCAACCGGTTTGCACCAGTTCGGCAAGTTGCGGATATTTTTGCAACAGTGCTGTCGCTTCGGCGATTGGCAACAACGCCTCGTTGCCGTCCAGCAAATTCATGTTGTATTGTTTGACCGATACCGTCCAATCCAATCGCAGTTTTAACTCATCGTCAAAGGTGATTCCTTTGGCGAGCGCCGTGACGTTGGCGGTGAATTCCGCCGAGAATCGCGTGTGATCCATTCGCCAGCCCGCAATCTCATTTAACAACCAACGAAAATACCCGTCGTATCGAGCGACGAGCAGATCGACTGCCATATTGGAATCATTTACGCAGGCCAACAGCCGTTCGGCAACCGCCTCGTGATCTCGGCGCTGCTTGGCGGTGTCGAGAAACCATGTATCAAACTGCCGAGCTCGATCGCAGGCATGGAGTCGATGGCCTTCGTTGGCCATAAACGCGTAAGCGCTTTCGATGTCGCCAAGCTGATCCAACAGCAGAGTGTTTACTGCGTACAAAGCATCTGCGGCCGACTCTGATTTTAGGTCCGCTCGTTTCAGATACTGCTGATAAAGCGCCGCCGCCCCTCGCCAATCACCGCTCAATTCGGCAGCTTGCGCCGCGCGATAGAGGAGCAGCGGTTCTCGAGCCACATTTTCGCGCAACCACAGCCGGGTCAACGCAATCGCTTGAGTTGGCTTGCTTTCAGCAATTCCAGTTTCGAGTAACGAGATAATGGCATCTTCTGATTGGGTTGCGGGAGATGCAGAGACTGTCGCGCGTTGGCTATCGAACGTATCTTGTGCAAGGGCAACATGAGCCGACACACAGACACACAACATCAACATCAACATCGCGCAAAAACATTGTCGTTTTATTGAGTTCAATTTCAGCATCATGATCTTTCGGGCCGTTGGCTCAGGAGAATCTCTCTTCTCTTGCGTCATTTGCATTTTTCTATTCCTGCTTTAACGCCGCCAATTTCTTCTGTGCTTCGGACACGTGTTTGCTCGACGGGTAGTCGAACACCAACTGTTGCAATTTCTGTCGAGAGAGATCGTTGTCGCCCATTCGGAATCCCACCCGAGCCCACAGCAGCAGCATTTCGTCGAGGAATTCCGCGTCGGGAAAATCGGAGAAAACTGTTTCGAGCAAATCCGCGGCCTCAGAAAAATCCTCGGTGTCGACATAAAAACGCACGACTTCGCTCAGAGACTTTGCGGCGTAGGAGCTCTCCGGATAGGTTTGATACACCTTGCGATATGCAGCGATCGCACCACCCATCGCGCGGTGCCGCTCTGTGGCGGCGACTCGCCCAGCTTCGGTCCAACGGCTCTTGTGTTTCTCTTCAAATTCTTTGTCAACTTGTTTCTGCAGGACTTCGCCGATTCGAAACTGAGCCTCGGCTGCTGAGATCGGGTTCTGCAATGCGAGTACCCGGTTGTAACTCTTTACCGCTTCGGCAAATTCTCCCTTTTCGGCGAGCGCGCGGCTCAGAGCCATCAAAGCCTGGTCGGCCAGCACGGATTCGGGGTAGAGTCGATTGAATGCTTGGCACGTCGCCGTGGCCGCGACAAAGTCGTCCTTGAGGATTTCGCTTTCCCACTTCAGTTTGAATGCCTGTTCGAGCAAGTCGCCGGTGATCCGCTTCCGATCGAGGATGATCGAATTGACCTTCTTCAACGCTTCATCGGCCCGCTGCGCCGCGCGATCATCCAGCCCCATGTCCTTGTAGATCGCCCCCAATCCTTTGAGCGCTTCGGCTTCGACCGCATTCTTGCGAGCTTTGAGGACTGCTTCGAAGACCACGAACTGGTCGGCGGAAACGCCTGAGTTCACCGAACCGGAAACTTTAACTCGGGATTTCGTCACCCGCTCGTTTTCCCCATAAAGATGTACTTTATCTACGTAGGTCACTTCGAGTTCGTCGAGTTCGTCGCAATGCAAAACGTCGTCTTGTTGATTGGGAGTTGAGTCGCCGAGCGGAGCCAACTTGACTTTGCTAGTAAACACGCCCGTGCGGATGTTTTGGCTGCCAGCATCTCCACTGGCTCGTTCTGAGAGCGTGATGGTCACCGAGTCGCGTTGCTTCCAAACATCCTGTTCGTCATCTTGTACGGCGAAGATATCCAACACTCCACCGTCACCCGCATCTGCCGCGTCGGACGCTGCAACTTTGTATAACGACTTGACCGTGATCGTGATCGACTCCGCTTTCGGCGACACGTCTAGATCGGCATCTCGCAACAACAGCGCCTGCGGTTGACCGGGAAATGCGATGTATGCTGGTGTTGAAAAGTCACCTAGGAAAAATCCGATCGTACCGGTGCTTACCGATTTCACCGTGCCGCTGCGCTCGACATCCTTGCTACCGTCCAGCGTGCTGTCGTCCATGTAGGTAACGGTTATGGTGTCGCCGCCGAACATTTGCAGTACGCCGTCTCCCGGTTTGGCGATGCCGATTTCCGTCGGGGCCGAAGTCAATGCTTCGTTCTTCTTGCCTGCGACTGGAACGCCAATGAGGACCTCGCTATCACCACTGCTGACGCTGACGCGAGCTTTGACGTCTTTGCCGATCTTTCGCAATACGGGAATATCAGCGTCCGAAATCTTTGCGTAAAATCGTTGACCGATTTCTACTCGTCCCATCTTGCCTTCGGCGGTTTCCTCGACCTCGGTTCCGACCAGCGAGAGTCCGTCGATGGCTTTGTTCCAGCTTCGCAAGTTGTAATGGCTCATGCCGATGTAGTAGTACGCCTTATTGGCCCACTTGCTCTTGCCTGCCACTTCCGTCAATCGGCGGAACATCGGAAACGCCGATGTGTACTGGCCCGATTGGTAGTACGAGAATCCGGCTTGAAACAGAGCCTCGCGGTAAAGTTCGGTTTCTTCCGGCGAAGGCGACTCGCCGGGAAGTGGCGTGAGCAATCGCGACAGCAGCAGGAAATGACTGAGCGCCTCTTTGGTCTTTCGCTGCTCTAAGAAATGCCGCCCTTTGGCCATGTGAGCTTGATAGCCAAGGATGTTTCCCTGATTATCGCGGATCACGGTGTCGAGCATCGTCAGACCGCGTTCGTACTGTTTGTACTCCATCAGCTCGATGGCTTTGTCAAACAGATGCTTCGCTCGACGATCCACGTCTAGAGCTACCCGCCGCTCTGGTTTTGCTTCTTCTTCCTGACCCAATGCCGGAGAAATAACCGCGAGCGTTACCAAAAAAACGCAGCTCAAAATTATCTGTCTATCGTTCGTCGCCATTTCAGATTCCTTAGGGAATTTTGGTATATGCAACACTCGCTCTTGCGTCTGTACTCAATTCTAACTCTGGGAGTACAGATTGGCTCAAGAGAAAGGTCAAGATTGTGAGTGAGCGAGGAAAATTAGTCGATCGCCTCTGCTTCGCCACCAATAATTTTCACGCCGTAACTTTCCAATCG
>Ga0115002_10009969_pt1 | contig 10278 bp, 9 predicted proteins | sample ArcticOcean_MG_C_8_FD_89576 | JGI IMG/M metagenome (GOLD analysis project Ga0115002, IMG submission 89576) | Marine microbial communities from western Arctic Ocean - ArcticOcean_MG_CB11_86 | ecosystem: Environmental > Aquatic > Marine > Oceanic | place: Arctic Ocean: Canada Basin | collected... | reverse complement strand
TTTTAAGTATTTTCATCATTTAATTGTTACAGTTGTTATTTTTAACTAACATTAAAATAATACAGAAAAATAAGATTTAAAGGTTAATATGAGTGTATAACTAACCTTTTAATTAGAAGTAACTTATGCTCAAAGCTAACACCTATAGGTCAATTATAACTAAAAAATCATAATAACTATACTTAAGTTTAATCTAGTGCTGTCTAATCCATTTAATAGCCCTATTAATCCACTCGCCATCACTGGCAGCTCCCTCACAATGAACAGTAAAGTGATTTTTACCCTGTAGCTCAAGAGTCTCTGCTTCTCCTCCATGCTCACTAATGGACAAGGCAAATTCTTTAGCTTGAGGTATAAGAAAACTATAATCATTACTTCCATAAGTAATTAAAAACGGAATAATAAGTTTATCCATTCTAAACATAGGGCTTTCAAAAACCCCATCACTACCATCCGGTAAACATGGTGGTCGACCCTCACCTTTATATCCTTTCTCAGTTAAGTCATATACACCCGATATTGGTAAGCAACCACTTAGTAGATCATAAGGTAATTTATGTTTATCTAACCAGTCATAGGTAACTGATAGTTGTGCCGCATAATGACCTCCGGATGAATGCCCACTTATAAATAATTTATTTATATCAACTCCGTATTCACCCAGATATTTAACTAACCAATCAATAGCTGTTGATACATCTGAAATCCCTGATTTATAGCGATTTGGATAAAGCCTATGCCCTATGCTAGCTAAAGTTATACCTGCAGAATTGAAAGTAGGTGCCATAAAGGCAGCTGATTCTTTAAAGCCGTAACTCCAACGACCACCATGAATATAAACTAAAACAATACCGTTTGGTTTCTCTGGAACAAATAGTGCTATTCTTTGATAAATATCTTCACCATAAGCAATATCTATCCCATTAATACCCTGAGAAAGTTTATCTACAACACTTTGATAATCAGCAGATTTTTTTCCACGTTGAAATTGTTTAGGATAATCTGTAATTTTCATCAAACTCATAAGGAAATCCTACTTAATTAAATTGTTTTTGCTTTAGTGTCTCTTCATTTAGCTAAAAATATACATTATGATATAGATTAAAATATCTATTATTTTTGACAGAAGACTTCTTTGATAAACAATATTTCTACATATACACTTAAAAAAATACTCGAATCACAAACTGAAATATCTCTAATTGATATTCGAGAAGAGGGCGAGTTCAGTCAGGGCCATATCCTTTTGGCTAATTGTATTCCTTTAAGCCACCTAGAACTTCTTATCGCAGATCTAATACCTAGAATGTTTACTCAGATAATTATAATGGATTTAGGTACTAATGAAAGTGGTACGATTAAGGCAGCAACTAAACTTATAAACTGGGGTTACCAAAATGTCTCATTCCTCAAAGGTGGTTTGACTAAGTGGAAAAGCGAAGGGAATATAGTATTTGAAGGAGTAAATGTACCTTCCAAGGCTTTTGGAGAATATATTGAAGAACATTATGAAACTCCCCGTATAACAGCCAAAGAATTAAAAAAACGTTTAAATTCAAACAAAAACATTACAGTTATAGATTCTAGGCCTGCAGAAGAATTCGAGCGAATGAATATACCTGGAGCAATCAATGTCCCTGGTGCCGAACTTGTTTATAGAATATATGACTTAGTATCTAATCCAGAAACTGAAATTATTATTAACTGTGCAGGAAGAACGAGAAGTATTATTGGAGCACAATCATTAATAAATGCAGGAATACCCAATAACGTATTAGCCTTAGAAAACGGAACTATGGGCTGGCATTTAGCTGGTTTTAATCTCTCTTATGGTAGTTCTTCAAATAAGCTCACCCTATCAAAGTCAGGTTTAAAAAAAGCTAAAAAAGCTGCAAACCTAGTGGCTATAAAATATCATATAAATTTTGTAAATTTTGAAACCCTTACTAAATGGAAAAGAAATATTAATGGGCCAACATTGTATTTACTTGATGTTCGTTCTCCCACTGAATTTAATCACTCACATTTGATTGGATCAAGAAATGCTCCTGGTGGACAACTAGTACAGGCTTTAGATTCATATGTAGGTGTCCGCAACTCAAGAATAGTTCTAATAGATGACACCGAAGTACGTTCAATTATGACTGCATCCTGGTTAATTCAAATGGGATGGAAAGATGTCCATGTATTATTGGATGGTATTAAGTCTAAACAAGTCACTTCTGAATCCCATCAGTCAAGAATTTATGGAACCTTCTGGGCAAAGTTTATTAGTCCCAAGCAGTTACAAAGTTATATAAACAAAAATGAAGCGCTAGTAATAGACATAGACAGCAGCCTCAAATATAGAGAAGGCCATATACCAGGAGCATACTGGTCAGTGAGATCTAGATTATGTGAAGAAATAATTAATTTACTCCCAATTAAACGTATTGCAATTGTTTCAAACAATGAAAGTTTAGCAAAATTAGCTGCTAATGATTTAGCATTGAGCCTTAATATAAAAGATATTTACATATTAGAAGGTGGAACAAATAACTGGTCTGCAAATAACTATCCATTGCAAATAGGATTATCTAAAATTCTTGGCCCAACTAATGACGTTCTATACAAACCCTATGACAATCTAGAGGGAGTTGAAGACGCAATGCGACAGTATTTAGAGTGGGAAATAGCCCTTACCGAAAAAATAACTTTAGACAAAACCTTAATTTTTATGGACCCAAGTCATTTTTCTAAAAATTGCTAGAATTATATACTAGATAACTGAATTTATTACCTTAATTTATTTATTTTATTAAAAAATTATAGAACAAAAATTGGACTCTCAGTGATTCGTTTAAATATAACTAATTAGAACTTTTAAATTTAATGACCTGGTAATCTAAGTTTTGGTAATTCAACAAATCATTTACTTTATAATTAGATCACTACAGGCTCCTGCAGCTGTAATTGTCATCCTATTGCTATCTATTTTTATTGGCCACTCAGCTCACGCTGGATACGCCGCTATAGTTATTGACTCTCACTCCGGAAAAGTTCTTCACTCCCGCAATGCTGATACTTATAACTATCCTGCATCATTAACTAAAATGATGACATTATTATTAGTCTTCGAAGCCTTGAATAAGGGTACACTGCAATTAAACAAAAAATTAAAGGTATCAATTAGAGCTTCCAAACAGCCAGCGTCTAAATTAGGTTTAATAGCGGGACAAACAATTACAGTTGAGCAAGCAATCCGTGCAATTTCAGTAAAGTCGGCAAATGATGTCGCGACTGTTTTTGCCGAGGAATTGGCCGGCACTGAAACAAATTTTGCTAAAATAATGACTAAACGAGCGCATCAACTCGGCATGAAAAAGACGACATTCAAAAATGCTTCCGGCTTACCCCACAAGCAACAAAAAAGTACAGCACGTGATATGTCGATACTAGCTCAAACACTAATCAATAAATTGCCTAAATATTATAATTATTTTTCAATTCAATCTTTTGTTTACAAGGGGAAAGTGTTTAAGAATCATAATAAACTTCTACAAAAATATAAAGGTACAGACGGTATTAAAACAGGCTATATAAATGCTTCGGGTTTTAACTTAGTCGCATCAACGAAAAGAGATGGCACTAGACTTATTGGTGTAGTTTTTGGAGGTAAGACAGCGAACCGTCGAGATAGACAAATGAAAAGAATTCTAAATCGTTCTTGGGAGCGGGCTCAATCATTTTCTTTATTGAGGGCCAGACCTTTACCCAAACATTTTATACCCAAAATTGAAGCAAAGGTGTTAAAAAATAGTTCGTCAGAAATTGAAATTTCTCTGACATCTACTAACTGGGGTATACAAATAGGTGCTTTTAGTAAATATAAAGAAGCCCGTGATATAGGAAGCCATACTGTTCATAAATTGATAAATTTACCGGTTACAGCTTCTCTAAAAATTCAAGCTGTATCAAAATCTAATAACACATTATTTAGAACAAGATTAATGGGCCTCAACGAAATGGGGGCTCGTGCATCATGCAAACAAATTCTTGTTAATGGGCGAGAATGTAAAATTGTTACACCAAATGAATAACTATTACACAACTACTATTTTTATTATTAAATTAACATCGTTATCACAACGATGACTGATCTCTATTTTGAAGACTTCTGTAGGGGTCAAACTTTTGAACTTGGCTCACATACATTTAAAAAAAAGGAAATACTTAAATTTGCTAATGAGTTCGATCCTCAAACATTTCATATAGATGAAAATGCTGCAAGGAGTTCAATTTATGGCGAAATTATAGCAAGCGGATGGCATACGGGAAGTGTATATATGCGCTTGCTATATGATGGTTTATTAAACAGAGTAGCAAGCATGGGTTCTCCTGGTGCTGAAATAAGTTGGCTTTTGCCGATACGTGGAGAAGATACTATATCTGCATTCTGTGAAATACTCGGAACAAGACTATCCAAAAGTAAACCAGACCGTGGACTTATAGAAATGATTGGACACATACATAATCAGGAAAATAATCTTGTTATGACACAAAAAGGACTCTTATTTGTAAAATGCCGTAAGTAGACATATAACAAATATATCATAAAAAACGCCATCACATAAATCTGAGATGGCGTTTTATAAACGTAAGGTGATTGAAGGACAAATTAATACTAACTTACGTCCCTAGTATTAAGTCTTAGTCAGAATAATAATTCTAATTAATCACGAAATCACCATATTAATTAAATATCCTCTATGAGATTTATTTTTTAAGGTTCTCATCCAGAAAATATCCAGTGCCTCGTAAATAGACATAAACCTTCACCATTGCGTTAGACATTGGACCACCTCCTTTCAATTGTTGAAACCGAACTTATTATAGACTAACCAAGCAGAGTCGAAAAGAAATAAGTTAGTTCGTTAACTCTACTGGAATTAATATATTACTTAAACTAAGCTGCTCAATTAGTTGTTTTTTAAGTCTAATTAAACCTTTAGAACTATATGATTCACACCTAGTTGTTAGAGCATCTTCTGTATTTGATGCTCGTAATAGCCACCAACCATCTTTAGTTGTTACGCGAACTCCATCAATTTTCGACAATTCGGCACCCAACGTTAGTAGTCTTTCAGATACTTCTTCAATTACTATAAATTTACGTTTTTCTGAGCAAGAAAATCTAATTTCTGGGGTGTTAAACATTTTAGGCATTAACTCGTAGAGTTGAGATAAAGTTTTTTCTCTACGATCCAATAGAGCTAATAATCGTAATGACGCATATAATGCATCGTCAAAACCATAGTAATAATCTGCGAAAAATATATGACCACTTAATTCACCGGCTAATGGAGCAGATAATTCTGTCATTTTAGATTTTACCAATGAATGTCCTGTAGAAGACATTACCGCATTACCACCTAGTCTGGTTATTTCATCAAATAATACCTTGCTAGATTTAACATCAGCTATAATGTAAGAACCCGGTCTATTCCTAAGTATATCTTCGGCGAAAAGCATCATTAATTGGTCGGCCCAAATTATTCTTCCTTTTCCATCCACAGCTCCTATACGATCACCATCTCCATCAAATGCAATGCCAATATCACATTTATTTTCTATAACGAAATTTTGTAACTGAATTAAATTACTAGCTACTGTTGGATCAGGATGGTGACCAGGAAATGTTCCATCGATAATTTCATTAATAATGAAGTGCTCACCTGGTAAAAACTTTAGAAGATCACTAAGTATATTACATGCTGCTCCATTTCCTGGATCCCATGCAACCGATTTAATTTTAATTTTCTGGAAATCTTGCACCAGACGTTTAATATAATCTTTACTTATATCAATAAATTTAATTGAACCAGAGCCTACAATAAACTCTCCTAAAACTGCTAATTTCCCTAAACCTTGAATATCCTTTCCATAAAAAGGAACACCATTTAAGGACATTTTAAAACCATTATATTCAGGAGGGTTATGACTACCTGTAACCATCACACCCGCATCAGCATTTAAATGCTTAATGGCGAATGAAAGCATAGGAGTTAGCCCCATACCAACGTTATAAATCTTTAATCCACAACCTACTAATCCTTTTACTAAAGAATTGCATAAGTCAGGACTGGTGATACGACCATCAAAACCGACAACTACAGTTTCTCCTCCACTTTCTACAACGCGCGTACCAAATGTTATTCCTAACATCTGAGCATCTTGAGCTGTCAAAGATTCACCGTATACGCCTCTAACATCATACTCGCGTAAAATACTAGGGTTAAATTTGTAAGAAATCATAATCTATTTTTATTTGCGCCATAAACCGAACTCCTACCGATAGAAACATAGTCAAAGCCCTTTTTAAATATATCATCGGGTCTAAACATATTACGTAAATCTATAATGAGAGGTGTATTTACAAGTCTTTTCATTTTATCCAGGTCTAGGGATTTAAATTCGTCCCACTCCGTCAATATCACAACTCCATCGGCTCCATCAATGGCACTATATGGATCATCATTCCAACTTACATTATCGATATACATATGGGCTTCAGACATGCCTTTGGGGTCATAAACACTAATTGATGCTCCTACTTTAATCAGTTCCGGAATAATCACCAGGCTTGGAGCGTCGCGGACATCATCAGTGTTAGGTTTAAAAGTTAAGCCCAAAATAGTAATTCTTTTACTGAGAACGGACCCACCACAAGATTCAATAATTTTACTAACCATATCCATTTTACGTTGTTCATTTATTGAAATAACTTGTTCAACAAGTGTAATAGGTGATTTATAATCTCGTGCTGTTTGTACGAGTGCTCGGGTATCTTTCGGGAAACAAGATCCACCAAAACCGGGGCCAGCGTTTAAGAACTTTCTTCCTATGCGATCATCAAGACCAATACCTAAAGCAACATCGTTTATATCTGCTCCTGTTTTTTCACACAGATCAGAGAATTCGTTTATAAATGTAATTTTTGTAGCTAAAAATGTGTTTGACGCATATTTAATCATTTCTGCTGTTTCAAGAGAAGTCATCACAACAGGCGTCTTATTCAAAGATAAGAAACTATAAACATCATTCATGATACCTTCAGCTCTGATAGATTCAACTCCAATAATAACTCGATCTGGATACATGAAGTCATTAATCGCAGATCCTTCTCTTAAAAATTCAGGATTAGCAGCAACTTCTAATTCGTCGTTTCTTATTACGGAGATTCTTTTTTTAATCTGAGAACCGGTACCTACTGGTACAGTAGATTTAGTAACTACAATTGCTCCTTCATCGGCATTTTTAGCAATCTCCTCAGCAGCCGCATAAACATAAGATAGGTCAGCATGTCCATCACCTCGCCTAGATGGAGTACCAACAGCAATAAATATAGCTTTTGCTCCTATAACAGCTGTAGATAAATCATTTGTAAAATGTAATCGGCCTGCTTTCACATTATCTGTTACTAATCTATCTAACCCTGGCTCATAGATGGGTAGCCTACCATCCAAAAGTGTATCAATTTTATCTTTATCACTATCAACGCAAGTGACATCCAAACCTAATTCAGAGAAACAAGCCCCTGATACAAGACCTACATAACCAGTACCTACCATAACTATTCGCATCACTTAAAAACCATAGCTTGTAAGTACTTTACGCAGAGCAGGACCTAAGTCCTCTCGTTCCAGGGCAAAAGCTATATTTGCTTCTAGATATCCAAGCTTGTCACCACAATCAAAACGTTTTCCATTAAAATCTAAACCATAAAAAGATTGGGTTTCTATTAAGGAAGACAAAGCATCAGTCAGTTGAATTTCCCCCCCCTCTCCCACTTTTTTCTTACCCAATTCATTAAAAACTTCTGGAAGTAGAATATACCTTCCAATAATTGCTATATTGGAAGGTGCATTACCTACCGTAGGCTTTTCAATTAAACCTGTAATTTTTCGTAATAATTCAGAATTTGAATCTGTATCAACTATACCGTATCTAGAGGTTTGATCCTCTGGTACTTCCATAGTAGCTACAATATTAGCACCCTTTTCTTCATATACATCTACCATTTGTTTTAAACATGGTGTCTCGGCTAGAATTAAATCATCGGCAAGTATAACAGCAAAAGCCTCATCACCGACCAAGTGTCTAGCGCACCAAACTGCATGTCCTAGACCAAGCGGCTCTTGTTGTCGTACATAGGCTATTTGTCCTGGATTAGGTGACAGTGCTAACATAGCCTCTATCTCATCTTTCATATTACGATCTTTGAGAGTTTGAAGAAGTTCAAAGCTATAATCAAAATGATTTTCAATTGCTGTCTTGCCACGACCGGTTACAAAAATAAATTCCTCTATACCAGAGTCTCGTGCTTCATCAACAGCGTATTGAATTAAGGGCCTATCAACCACTGGCAACATTTCTTTCGGCAGGGCCTTAGTAGCAGGCAAAAAACGAACGCCCAGTCCGCCCACAGGAAATATTGCCTTCCTTATACGTTTATTCATAAGAATTTTGCCTGATAGTTATTAATATTACCTAGTAAAATATACTAAATATATGGTTTGTTTTGCCATAGCGTTTCGAGAGCTAGCAATAGTTAGTACAAAGATATTTTATATAATTCTAACTATCTACTAAAGAATCTTTAGCTTTATTAACTTTAGCTGCCATCCAATCAGACCCACCGTTATCAGGATGTGCTTTCTTCATCGCTTTCCTGTATGCCTTTTCTATATCACCCTTAGATGCTTTAGGAGATATATCTAAAATTTTACAAGCTTCGTCTAGACTCATTACATCACTATTCCAAGGACTATTAGAGTTTGTATGATCACTTTTTTCTTTAAAATTCTCACCAGCTTTATTACGCCACACTGAATGGTTTCTATCCATATAGTTTTCAAGAACAATACGGGACTGTTGATCATCGCGAACACATTCATTCATCAATTCAATGAGTTGATTTAAATTTAAGTCACCAAGATTATGCCCCGAATACTTTCCAGTTATAACTTCTCCAGACATTTCTCCACTATCATGATCTAGTTCCATCCGTAAGTAATAAGTGGATATTTGGCTTTTTTGACCGGTAGTTGGTCCGTTTGCATTTTTATTAATTGTTCGTCGTGCTTGGTTTCTAATCAACCATGGAATTCCCATAAACAATAATCCAGGCAACCAATTCCAACGTCCAGATATAGCAATTATACAAAGCAATACAATACCGATTATAGCCCCAGACCATCGTAACATTTTTAGTATTTGTTGAATATCTGCCTGCACCCACCATCGAGCTATGAAATAGCCACCCAAGATAAAAGCAATACCTATTATTAAATAAGACAACATTGGATAGTTATTTCCTATTTAGTATTTGATGTGTAATTTGTAGTGCTTTTCCACCAACATCATTGCCAAACCTTTCAAGGGCAGCACGCCCGCCAGAAGAAAATATAGCTACGGCCTTAAGTAATTCACTTAATTGCCCTGCGCTTCCTGAATCAAAAGGGCAATAAGCTCCATTCGAAAGCCTTGCAATTTGCTCAAAACCCATTCGAGATATTGGTTCGCCGCCATCTTGAAATACAAATACCGGCGTGCTAATTAATCCCAACTGTCCAGCCAAATGCCCTAAATCGTCAATATCTTCCTCTATGACATCGCCTATAAACACCAATGCATTTACTTGATTTCTTTTTGATTCTTTTATTGCATGCCTCAGAACTTTACGTATCTGTGTACGACCGGCGATACAGCGGACTTTATTCATACGACTTACTAGTTCGTCTGAATCAGAAAGCCACTTTGTTACTTTCATTTCTCCGAAACCTCTATAGAAAGCCAACTGCACTTCCAATCCACCAAGCGTTTGTGTTGCCACAAACATTTCTGACTGTATGTTGCAAGCCATATCCCAGGTCGGTTCCCGACTCAAAGTGGCATCGATAGCAAACAATAATCGACCACAGTTCCTATAATCTTTTTTCCTACTAACCTCTGATGCCTTAGTTAGAAAAGCTTCTACCTCAGAATCTGTCGTCTTTGTATTAGATATATTTTTACTTTCTGTGTTCATAATAACACACCGACCTCTTAGATAAATATTACCTATAATATATATAATAATTTTTTATTTAATTACTCTAAAAAAATATATATCTACTTTAAATATTTTTATACTTTTTTATCCAAACAGAAGTATCATGATAAACGGCACCACCATTAGGCCTTCCAGGTTCTGAACTAACTAAAGCATTAACACCCTTGCCCTCGATAAATGACTTA
>Ga0115002_10009965_pt1 | contig 10278 bp, 13 predicted proteins | sample ArcticOcean_MG_C_8_FD_89576 | JGI IMG/M metagenome (GOLD analysis project Ga0115002, IMG submission 89576) | Marine microbial communities from western Arctic Ocean - ArcticOcean_MG_CB11_86 | ecosystem: Environmental > Aquatic > Marine > Oceanic | place: Arctic Ocean: Canada Basin | collected... | reverse complement strand
GAGGAGGAGGAGTTGAAGACAAAGAAAATTCAAGAAGAATATACAGAATGGGAATGCTTGAATGCACAAAAACCTATTTGGACAAGACCGGCAAAAGAGGTGACAAAGGATGAATATTCGGCCTTTTATAAGAATATGTCTAATGATTGGGATGACCCATTGGCAAGCAAATCCTTTTCCGTGGAAGGACAGCTGGAGTTTAAAAGTCTCTTATTCGTACCAAAACGTGCTCCCATGGATATGTTTGCTGGACAAACCAAGAAACAAAACAATATTAAACTGTATGTTCGTCGTGTATTTATTACGGATGACTGTGCCGAATTAATGCCCGAATATTTAAGTTTTGTAAAAGGTCTGGTTGATAGTGAAGACCTTCCTCTTAATATTAGTCGCGAAGTTTTACAACAAAACAAAATAATGCGTGTAATTAATAAAAATCTAGTTAAAAAATCATTGGAATTATTCAACGAAATGTCCGAGGACGAAGTGGTATACAAGCAATTTTATGAGGCATATCACACAAACATTAAACTGGGTATTCATGAAGATTCGGCAAATCGCAGTAAACTCATCAACTTGTTGCGATATTCGTCTACAGAAACAGGTGACGAGATGACATCGCTACAGGATTATGTGGGTCGTATGAAAGAAGACCAACCAGGAATCTACTTTATTACAGGCGAAAGCCGCAGTGTTGTCGAGAGTTCTCCATTCCTGGAAAGATTGCGTGCAAAGGGTTATGAGGTTTTATTTATGGTGGATACAATTGACGAATATGTTGTTCAGCAATTAAAGGAATTTGATGGGAAAAAACTTTTTGCTGCAGACAAAGAGGGTCTTGAACTGGAGGAAACCGAGGAGGAAAAAACAGGGTTTGAAGATGCCACCAAAAATACGGAGGCACTGTGTGCGGTAATCAAGGAAATTCTTGACGAAGAAATTCAGAAGGTGGTTGTTTCTAAGCGCATCGTGGATTCCCCCTGTGTTTTGGTGACTGCTGATTTCGGCTGGAGCGCGAATATGGCACGAATTATGAAAGCACAAACAATGGGCGACCAATCCCAGAGCACATACATGGCTCCGAAAAAGATTTTGGAATTAAATCCTGTTCACCCTATTATTGCTGAGCTGAGCCGTCGGGTGGTGGAAGATGCGACCGATAAAACCGTGAAGGATCTGGTTTGGCTTTTGTATGACACTTCTTTATTGACATCGGGATTCACACTGGATGCACCCACACAATTTTCAAGCCGAATTCATCGTTTGATTAAATTGGGTCTTAGTTTAGACGACGAACTGGAAGCGGTGCTGGATGAGGTGGGGGTCGAGGTGGCGGCTGAGATTGCAGGGAGTGTTGCTGCTGGCGAAGATGAGATGGAAATGGTGGATTAATAAACTGGTGGGGTGTTTTTTTATATTCTATATTATATGTCCTCATACTGCAATTGGTTATGCAGGGTATAAATATATAGATAATTTATATCCTGAGTTACGTGCTAAATATTTAATTGTTTGTACTTCTAATCCTATAAAATTTAAGGAAATTATTGCAAAAGTCTTACCAAATGAAACAATTCCAATTCCAATACAATTAAAGCCATTCCTAGATAAAAAAACTATATTTGAATCTATTCCAAATGATTATAATTATTTTAAAACAGTTTTTTTAAACAACTGCAATACATAACAATTATATTATATTAATTTGTTACCTTCTTAGAGATTGTTTTTGTGTTGTAGGTAAATGAAATTCTATTATACATTTTTCATCATTAGTTACCGCCGTTAGATAATTATGTCCAAGATGGTCAAAAGCATTATAATATTTGTAAAAATAGTAGTTATTAGTTACATCTTTATCAAAATAATGCCATGTATGAGTTTTCTGTTGTAAAGGATTTATTTTTGTAAGATAGAGGGATAATCTACCCTATTTAATAATTTGTATATTATTTTTCAATATATATTAATTTATATAATGGTTCGAAAAAGCAGAAAATCACGTAAAAATTGTCGGAAAGGCATGTGCGGAAGAAAATCATCTAATAGTAAATTATTTAGACGTAATACCCGTAAATCCTCGAGGCGTCGGCGTAGTAAGCGTCGTTTTAAGGGAGGGGGGTATAGAGGTCAACCCACCAAATTCGGCGGTACAAGAAGAAAAGGAGGTAATGGTACATTAAAAAAAATAAGGAAGCGTGCCGCGAAAATTACAGGTGCGCATGGATATTTTACACCTAGTAGTAAACAACTAAAGGAATACGCATCCGACAACCAACAATATGCTGCAGAGAAAGAATTAATGCGCGTGAGAGATAATACCAGGTACCGTAACGCCCAGGATACTGCGTATGGTTTCCAATATGATAGCAATTCTATATTTTAATGTATTATAGACTAAACTAATAAAATAATATATATTTATTTTATATAATGGTTCGAAAAAGCAGAAAATCACGTACAAATTATCGGAAAGGCACACGCGGAAGAAAATTAAATAACCGGAAGGGAACGCGCGGAAGAAAATCATCTAATAGTAAATCATTTAGACGTAATACCCGTAAATCCTCGAGGCGGCGTAGTAAGCGTCGTTTTAAGGTAGGGGGGGCTTATCGCCGATCGGTTAACGCGATAGAACGGGAAAGGAAAGCATGCACTGGTTATACATTACACAGGACGCGCCCATTCAAGCGGTGGCGGCATAATTCGGATGACTGTGAAGAGGCAAGGGACACAAAACGTAAATGGCCAACTAGCTGGGAGGAGCCCTCGCCTTCGCTGGAGCGCGACGACGGGGAATCTATTAATTAATTATATAATGGTTCGTAGAAGCAGAGCACGCAAGTCTTGCCGGAAAGGAATGCGCGGAAGAAAAATCATGGGCGGTCGGAAACGAAAAACCTTTAGGCGTAAATCCACGAGGCGTCGGCGGCACAGGGGGGGGATGGACCAAAGTGTCAAAAACTTTAATGCGAGAAGGAAAAACAGAAAAAAACGTGAGCCACACGTAGCATTCAAAGAAGAGGCGGCAAAACACGAAGCGAAGATGGTGGCGAGTGGCGAGGAGCCAGCTAAGAAAAATATGTACTGGGGAACCCACGGGCGGGCGATGATGAGGAGGAGGCCTGATGATAATGATTGGCTCGATGCAGATGGGCAGGCGACGGTGTGGACTTCAGAGAACTAGTGGAATGACTAAAATACCCAATAATAATATTTTCAATATATAATGAAAATATTATCCATATGGTGTGTTTTGGGTGTTCTATTTATTTTATTTGTTGTGTGTGGTAAACAAGACATATACGAAAGTTTTTCATCAAATACAAAAATTGTCTTACTGGGAGACAGCATATTTCAAAATGAACTTTTTGTTCCTCAGAAAAAATCAGTGGGGGCTTTATTAAAAGCACAGTATGGCTCTAAAAAAGTTAAAATATATGCAGAAGACGGCGCTATGATTAATGATATGAAGACCCAGTTGTTAATTTTAGATAAAAAATATAATAAAAAAAACACACATATATTTCTGTCTTTCGGTGGTAATGATATAATTGAAAACTTTATTGAATTTTACACAGGTGTGACCTTAAAACAAATGTTTAAAGATTATAAAAACAATATTTCAAAATTACAATCACAATTTCCAAATGCTAATATTCATTTGTCAACAATATATTATCCGAAAAAAGAACCGTACACTTATTATCATGACACAATAAAATCGTGGAATGATATGATTATCTCATATGCTAAAAAAATGGGTTTTAGTGTGTTACGCATTGATAAATATTTCAAAAAAAAGAAGGATTTTACACAGAGTATTGAACCCTCTATTAACGGGAGCAAAATTATTCTGAATCGCATTAAGGAAAATTTGAATTAAATTATTCTATGATGATGCAAACCATTTAAAAATAATTTCAATATTATACCATTATGCTACAATGTAAGATCGATAATACTGAAATTACATGTCTCAAAACTTCGGAATTAGAAGAACTAGATATTATAAAGCCAGATATGCAGCGCATAATTGATAAAAATAAATTAATAGATATAGTAAAATTTCAATTAGAATATAACAAAAAATATAAACATTTTAATTTTTCTGCATCTGGTCCTATAAATATTCATATTTGGAATAATAAAAAATTTATTATAGATGGTCAGCACAGGATGAGAGCATTAGAAATATTATATAAAGAATACTCGCACGATATTGAATTTTATGTTACTATGGTCTCAGTCAATACAATAGAAGAATTAGAATTTAATTATGATATGATTAATAAAAATACTCCCCTGCCAGATTTCTCTAACTTTGAAAATATTGATAAAAATATTCCCGAAACGGTTGCTAGTAAATTTCAGGAAAAATATCCTAATATATGGTCTAAGAATAGGCGTGCAAGGAGACCACGTATGTGGTTTAATTATTTCCAAGAATCCTTGGCATTTATATGTGAAGAATTGAAGATAAATGATAGTGACGAATTATATAAAATGGTGTGTGAATATAATAAAGCTTTAGAATCATGGGATGTGGATGCTTTTAAAGTTACAGAAACCGTTTTTAAAGCCGCGAGAGGCACAGGGATCTATTTGGGATTATTGCCTCATCAAAATGAAGATTATGGATACGAGTGGGCACGAAGAATCGTTGAACAAAAATCTGGAAGAATTATTAAAAAATCATCCACGTCTAGTAAGAAACGGGTTCCTAAAAAGCTGAAGAATGATTCTTGGAATAAGTATATTGGTAGAAAACATGGCGAAGCACTGTGCATCTGTTGCCGAACAGAAATTATTGGACAAAGTAATTTTCATGCTGGTCACATAATATCTGAATTTAATGGTGGAAAAATTACGATTGATAATATACTTCCAATATGCGCAGGATGCAATTCGTCAATGGGCACTAAAAATATGAATTCCTTTATCAACGAATATTATCCAGATAATTTTACACTCTTTGAAAACAGAATTTATGATAATGGTAACGATACTGGCAATAATATATTTAATAAAATTTTATTAAGATTCACCTAAAATTTTATTTGAATTAAAGTATGTGGAGACCTTTATTTTCAGCCAGCTTTCGTAATATATATTGTTCACCCTTTCCATAATGTCGGTTTTGTCCATTAAATGCTCGTTTATCCGATTGGTTTTGTGTTTTAATTAACTTTTTTCCATAAAAATGCCCGGTTTTAAATCCATCAAATCCCTGTAAATATAAAGAATCAGCACTATAATTTTTGGGTATGTATTTATCTAAAACCGCCTTAGGGGTATAAGGGGGCAGCGGTGGTGGTGTGGGGAACAGGGATAATTCGGGTGGAGGAGGTATAAATGGTTTCATTTCAAACAATAATATATAAAATATGCCTTTTATACCACTTGTGGGAGCATATTTCTTGGAAAATTTCGGTTCTATTTTTTTTATGAGTTGTTTGGAGATTATATCCCAATTGGCTGGCATTATATATATATGTTTATGTTGGACGACCTTTGTTAAATTATACAAACAAAACGACTTCTTCTTAGTTTGACTTTTAATATAATTATACTTTTTAATTGTGTTTATAAATCTTAGCAATTGAGATTTACTGTTGCGACGCCAAGCATAAATATTATTATGTGTAACCCCTTTGATAAATACTTTTTTATAGGACGAAGACCAAGCTAGATTTTTGAAAACTAAATAATCTGTTTCTAAGCAGAACCAAATGTTTTTTTTTGTTCCTATTATATCCTTATTGGCATTGTTAACAATCATTTTTGAACCAGAATAATTAAACCTGACAACATAATCATATGTATCTATTTCTTTTCCAGGTCTGGTTTCTTTTAAGGTATTGCTACCACCTATTAATATATATTTCATTAATATATATTATTTTAAAAATAATAATATATAACCATTAAGAATTAAATATATTGATGTATTATTAAATAATGTCTGTTGAATTAATCATTTCTAAAGACAAACTTAATTGTTTGGAACTTTCTAAGTATTTGTCTAAATGCGGTGTTGCAAATGCAAATATAGTGAGTGGGATTGGTCTTGTTGAGGGCAAAGTTGAAAAATCTTGCACTATACGACTGGGACTGAGTTATAGCAATGAAAATAAATACTTAATTGATCAGCTATGGACAAACGTTAGCGGCAAATATGGTCTTGATTGTGCTTATTTCTCTGTTCCTGGGTTTTATGGCGGCTGCATTAAAAATTGGTTGCGTCCATCCATTTGTGCTGGGAAAAATAAATAACTAAATTTCTCTGCCCCACTTTATGTGCTGCCAAATTCTTTCATAGGTAATATGCATTATTACTTTTATAGTAGTATCTATTGCTGCGATTTTAAGACTGGTGTCTATTCTTTTATCAATAATATATGCAGAAGAAATTGTTATACTAAAAGCGAGTGTTGCCCAAATTGCTATTTTTATACCAGTCCGCTTTTTTGAATCCATTAATATATATATAATGTGGGTATGGTTTAAAACGTGTTTTTTTAAAGTTATATTTTAATTATAGGTTAACATAAGGAGGATAGCTCGTTTCATCGTGATAATTTATTAATGCAGCTCTTCTTGGCTTTGGTTTAAAGTATTTGTTATAAACATATCTTGAAAAACAGGTAATTGTAGCTAAACTACTCGTTGTTACTATTATAGTTAAAAAAATGGACATATATATACTTTAAGAAAAAGTATTAACGCATCAGTGTGGTAAAAAATTATTTTGATGTGTAGTATTTTTTAAAAAATACTGCCCCTAATCCAAACAGATAAAGGGCATAAATAAGAAACATGTATTTTTCAGAAACATATTTAATAACAATATAGGACGAAATAAGGGCTCCGATAAAATTGAAAAAGGCCAGGATGAACCCAACTTTTATGTTCATTTTCTTATCTTTCCAATATAAATATGCTGCTCCTATAGAAATAGGCATAATAAGTGCTAACATAACTGTGCCCAAGGCTAATTTATAGTCAGTAATAATTCCACTGAACATAAGTCCAGGTAACATAATGGCGCCACCTGCATCACCCACGGCTCCGCCCATTAATCCTCCTGCTAATCCAATCATAGAAATCATAACATTTTTATTCATATACTATATTATATCTTGATAATATTTTTTAAGAAAAAGTATTATCGTCAGATGCAGGATTTGAACCTGCGCGGGCAATGCCCAGTGGATTTCAAGTCCACCTCCTTAACCACTCGGACAATCTGACAAAATATCTCACGAACCCGTGACCAACGGAAAACTGTTAAAACTGTTAAAAGAGTGCTCTACCAACTGAGCTATCGCGATTAAAGAAGAGGTGTTGTACTCTCGGGAAGCCCTTGTGGGGGGCGTCTTGTCCAAGAGCAACAACAGAGCGCTATTAATACTGTTATAAATATTATTGTACTGCCTATTATGAATTCGGATTGATTATCCATATATGTATAGACGACATATACTATTTATGGATTTCAATTTTTGGAGGTGACGGGAATTGAACCCGTGACCTTCCGCTTGCAAAGCGGACGCGCTACCCCTGCGCTACACCCCCCCCGTCCTATTGAAACCAAACTTTATATTTAAGTTATTTTTATTGCTTTTTGTTGTTTTAGTAATATATAAATGTTTAAAGGAATGGTTATTTATACTCCACCTAAAGTAGGCACACACTTAATGTCAGACATTGTCTCATTATTATTAAATCCCACAACCGATATTTATGACAAAAATGCAATGTATAAGGTCGTCCCACACACGAGAAAATTTAATAAAAATTATCACGTGTTTTCAACACACCCTAATTGTATAAGACCCAGTCTTATTAAACGACTGAATTATGGTTTTATTATGATGATCAGAAATCCATTGGATATTTGTATTTCTAAATATTTCTTTTATGAGAAACGTGCACCACGACCTCGTTCTATTTATTTATATGTGCTAGATATTATTGGACAAACTTCACGAGAGGAATACTCCTATTATTTGATGTATAAAAAATTAGGTGCCCAGGCTATTATGATTAAATTTGAAGATTTAATAGAAAATAAGGAAAAACAGATTAAAAAAGTTTATAACTTTTTTAAAAAATACAAAAATATTCCTGAACCAAATTATAAGGAAATTTTGGAAAAAACCGCGTTTGAAGAGGTTAACAAACAAGAAGAACAGAGAGGTCTGTATAAAGTGGGAAAGCGACAAAAATATCTGTTTCATAGAAGTGGTAAAGTGGGACAGGGGACGAAATATTTTACAAAACAACAATTGACAGTGTTGGTTAGCCGAATTCCTGTGCCAGTGCGAAGACTATATCCAGCTAATATGTATGTGTTATAAATTTTGGTAATAACTTTTGTGTGCGTATACTATATGAACCTCTTATATCAGGTGGGTTATTTTGGTCCGATAATTTTATTTATATCCACGGGGTGTCTCATGTTATATGCTAAAAATAGTATGAGCTGCTGTTTTGAACTATTTGCTGGATTTTATATTTTTTCTATGGCTCTTAATCATGTCTTAAAACAATTGTTTAAACAAACACGCCCACGCGGTGGAAAAGCTATTAATAAATTTGATAAAACTGGATTTGACCGTTATGGTATGCCATCGGGTCATGCCAATAGTGTCATGTTTAGTTTAATATTTTCCATATTGTATTTTAAAGATTTTATGATTTCTATTATTTTCACAATTATTGCGTTATTAACAGTAACACAAAGACTTATATATAAAAAACATTCACTCAAACAAATTTGTTGTGGAGCTATTGTTGGTGGATTAATGGCTCAAATTTGCTATTGTAGTTGTTAGATAAAATATTTTGTATTATATATAATGGCACCCAATAATTTGTCACATCATTTCGGTGGAGGCACCAGAACTAGAACCAAAAGCAAAAGCAAAAGCAAAAGCAAAAGCAGAAGCAAAAGCAAAAGCAAAAGCAGAAGCAGAAGCAGGACCAAGAATTTAGGAAAAAAATCTAAATTAATTCCTATTATAAACCACAATGGTGAAACTGTGGGCAATTTATATGAGGGCTTTATAAATAATCTTTTGAATATTGAAAACACTATTCGTTTAACCAGTAATGGCGGAAAGAATATGGAAAATATTACTGTTGAGACTCTTAGAAAAAACTTTAAAATATACAGAAATATAGCGGGAAACACCATCGCAAAACATAATGGTGTCGATCTATTGACTTTTAAAGAAATTGAAAAAAAACTAGTTAAACTTTTTGCCAAGTCAGATGTAGCAGCTGGCAAGCACAAACGTAAGAGCAGGGGCACGCACAAACGTAAGAGCAAAGGGAAAGGCACGCACAAACGTAAGAGCAAAGGCACGCGCAAACGTGGGGGTGCGTCCAGTGCCTCGCGCACCCAGGGAATGAATCGTCGTCAAGAAGAATGTACTAAATTCCAAATGTTTTTGGCTTCGGTTACGGTTATCCTGATGTTGATGGGAGTAAATGTTTGGTTAGGAGGATGGAACACTTTAAACGGACAGCTAATTGCTCAGATTTTTGGACGTGAAGGAGATCTCGCCAATATGGCAGGAGCTCAAGGCTTTCATGCTCTCCGTGGTCTGCAAGCTACTATTCGCACAAATGATTGGACGTTTTGGAATAGCACGTGGGCTAATATAACTGGTTTTTGGTCAGCGTGTGGGTGTGACATGACAGCTCAATGGTTAATTGATTTTTCACGTGGAGATACGGAAGGGGCAGAAGCTCGTGGTTATCGACCAATGCAATTGACCAGAAATATTGTTGTTGCAATGACTAAATGGTGGTGTCATAAAATGCCGAAATCACTGAGATGTGGTCAAAATGTAGAACTTAGTGATCACAATAGCGAATTAATAATAGGAGCGGCTTCTGGTTCGGCGTCTGATGATGCACCGCCGACTACTGCCGATTTAAAGGCTATGTATACACAAATTGCTGCTTTACAACAAGAAAATGATGCTTTACGTCAACAACAGACGACCTAGTCGAAGAGGGAAAGGTAAAAATAACCTATTATACTTTAGCGATTATAATTATATACATATTATATATATAATTATGGCTAATGAGAGCACAACGAGCAATAAACTTATTAAGGACACACTGGCATTAGTTAGTGGAAGAAGGGTCGTCAGAACAGCGAAAATAATACAAGACTCTTTTGCTTGTAAATCGTCGGGAAAGCTGAATGCCGATGGGTATGTGGTGATGAACAACCCAGATTGTGGAAATAATAGTTCT
>Ga0115002_10009961_pt1 | contig 10281 bp, 8 predicted proteins | sample ArcticOcean_MG_C_8_FD_89576 | JGI IMG/M metagenome (GOLD analysis project Ga0115002, IMG submission 89576) | Marine microbial communities from western Arctic Ocean - ArcticOcean_MG_CB11_86 | ecosystem: Environmental > Aquatic > Marine > Oceanic | place: Arctic Ocean: Canada Basin | collected... | reverse complement strand
CCCATGCGGTTTCTGCTCTCATATCGTCATCGGTAACCATAACGATGGTCCTGAGCAGAGGGTTCATCACGGACAACGTGATTTCTCCGGGCCGTTCCGTAGCCAAACCACCTGCATAGGTCTCGCAGTCGTGGGGCACGATTTCTCCAGCGAGCCAGCTGAGCGTTGCGCCCGGTGCTTGGATTGACTGAACGCCCACGACTGTGGCCGATGATCCAGCAGCTTCAACCGCGAGCAGGCTGGCGGCCACCAAGTTGCCTCCTCCGATCGGCACCATGATGGTATCGAGGTCGGGTTGCTGCTCCAGCATCTCCGTCACGACCGTTGCCGCACCTGTCATGAGATGTGGAGACTCACCGTCTTCGATGTAGATGCCGTTCCTGTCGGCTGCGATCTTGCGGGCCTCGTGTTCGGACTCGGTGAGTGTGGGACCAGACACCACGACCGTGGCGCCAAGCGACTCCATCGCGGAGCGTTTCTCGTCAAGGGTGGTTGTAGGCGAGCAGACGATGACTTCGACCCCGTGACGGTTACCGGCGAACGCTATTCCTTGTCCGTGGTTTCCCGTGGATGCGGTGACAATGGGACGTCCGGGGGAGTCTTCCACGGCTTGGGCCACTGCCGTGAGCGCCCCGCGGAACTTGAAAGAGCGGACTGCCGATGTCCCTTCCAATTTGAGGTGCACTTCTTTGCCGGAGAGGGCGCTGAGCATTTGGGAGTGGATGAGCGGCGTGGGAGCGTGCGCCAAAGTTACGATTTCCCTTGCTCTGGCCAACTGGGTGGCGTCGGGAGCAGGGGAGGAAGGAGGCCCGCCGTCGGGGGTGCGGCGGTGGACGCCGGTTTGTAGGCTCTCGATCACTGGGGCCTCTGTGGTTGAGTTGATTTATCATCAATGGTAATCATTTGGGATGTCTTTAGGAGGACTCGTCCTGCTGCGATCACCGTTTCAGGGTTGCGCAGGGCACCGATTGAGGCAAGGGGATCGCCAGTCACGATCACGAGATCCGCTCGATGTCCCGTCTCGACGAGTCCGACACCCGTCAGCCCGAGAAGGGCGGCGGTGGAAGTCGTCGCCGCGGTCAGCGCCGCTTGTGGGGTCATGCCCATTTCGACATATACCTCCAGTTCGTCAACTATGTCACCGGGGTGTGTGAGTGGCGCTCCGCCGTCGTTACCTGCAGCGACCGTGACGCCTAGATCGATGGCCCGACGCAGGGCCCGCTCCAAACTGGGAGCTAGGCGGGCACAGTCATCGACTATGAAACGCGGAACGCCAGCAGCAGGTCCGAGCTGGGTTATTGCTCGATCGCATGCGATCGTAGGTACGAGGGAAACACCGTCCTGAACCATCTTTATCAATAGCTCGTCGTCGAGGCCGTGCCCGTGCTCAATTGAGTCGACGCCGGCTTCGATAGCATTCGCTGCCCCCTGACGGCTCTCGACGTGGGCGGCTATGGGAACTCCCGCCTTGTGTGCCTCGCCGACACACGCTTTCATCTCGTCAACTGTTAGTTGGGGCGCGCCGGCAATCTGTCCTGAGGTCATCATGCCGGCAGTTGCCATGACTTTGACCACTCCAACGCCCGCCCTGATCATTGCCTTGGTGGCCTCGAGAGCTTGGTCGACGCCATCGATCTCCAGACCCATCCAATGACCATGACCGGAGGGCGTTGTGATCACTTGGCCAGCGGCAACTATCCTCGGGCCGATCACGTCGCCACGATCGATGGCCTTGCTAAGCGAGAGAGCCACGTCCGCCTTACCCCCGAGGTCACGAACAGTGGTGACGCCCCGTCTCAGCGTTTCGACGAGGCGTGGCATGGCGCTCAGAGCAGTTTCGACGTCGCTCTCCTCTTGGTACTTAGATTCAGGGTCGGCCGATCCGTCGAAGCAGACGTGGACGTGGGCGTTCATGAGTCCAGGGCACACCGTCTTCTCCGCTGCGTCGATGACGGTGGCGCCGGGTGTTAGTTCGACCTCTCCGACATGGGTGATGACAGAGCCCTCTATTCGAACGTCAGCGCTGGCGGTTACTTCGCCGCGGCTGTCGACTATCCGAGCGTTGGTGAGGATCAGAGGCGTTGTCACTCCGCCTCGATTGCTGTTTCAGCGAGGGCAGCGTGACAGCTACTGAACGGGCGCCCCAGCTTCTGTTGCCACCAATCGTGGGCATATGGAACGCCACCAAGGATCGACCCGTCGACAGTCAGCTCGGCTCGCTGATAGCTAACCATGCTGGTGACGTAGTCCCTAGTTGGATGTAAAGCGGGAGCGGGGGCTGACAGCCAGAAGGCGGGCGCAGGATCGCTCCATGAAGCGGAGATAAAGTGATCGTCCGACTGCACCATCCAGTGCTCTCCCTGTGAGGCGTTAGAACGGTGGATCGTGGCGCGCTGCGGCGAGGTGTCCAACCCAACTTGGGGAACGGCCCCTCCTTCGGATCGGATCGTGCGCAACCGGTGCTGCATCCGAGCAGCAAGGCCGATTGTCTCCCCGAAGCAGCGATCGGTCACGCCATCGGGGGTTGACACCCGCAGTAGCGCCACTCGGCCGGGTCCAACACCCAGCATGAAGGCGAGTGAATATATTGTGAAGTAGGCAGTCGTTTTGCCAGCTGTTGCGAGATCGAGGACCAGATGGTCCATTGAGTGAACCACTTTTCCTGGGTGGATGTTGACCGCCATGCTCTCCTCTCGTAGCGTGAGCTTCCCAGCGGTTTGACCTTTTGTCAATATCTTTTACTTAACGGACATCTGCCGCTCGACATTGCCGCGTGAGTCGCTAGTGTTGTGAAAATAAAGACTCTTGATCAATGAAGATGACGCTTGGAGACGCTCAATTATGAAACGTGTGTTCGCCCACGGAGGTAAGGCGGTTGTCCGCGAGGTCCCGGAGCCAACGTTACGAAAAGGGGAGGTCCTAGTGAGACCGGCCTTCTCAGCGATCAGTGTCGGCACCGAGACGTGGCTAATAGCCGGGTCGGGCGACCCTGATTTCGGCGTACATGAGTACCCGTCTGTGCCTCCTTACTGGCCAAAGACGAGAACGCCGATCAAACTTGATCATCCCATGCCTAACCCCTCGGACCCCTCCTATATAGGGATCGGGTACAGCCTCGCTGGGGTGGTGGTGGCCGTAGACGATCATGTGGTCGACATAGCGCCTGGCGATCTCGTTGCCTGTTCGGGGTCACAATGTGCCCACCATGCCGAATTGGTCGCGGTTCCCCGGCAATTAGTGGCGAAGGTGCCGCCAGGGCTTTCGTTGGACAAGGCTGCGTTCGTTACCCTCGGTTCCATCGCGATGAATGCACTTCGAGAGACTGAGTGCCAATTCGGTGAGACTGTTGTGCAATACGGGCTTGGCCTCCTCGGACTCCTTGGTGCTCAGATAGGCAAAGCCGCGGGGTTCAAGACAATTGGTATTGACATTGACCCTGCCCGGCGACGTTTGGCCACCGAACTCGGTGTGGAACACGTCTTGGATCCGAATGAGGTCGATGTAGTTGAGGCGGTAAAGGAGATCACCGACGGCTACGGTGCAGACGGCGTAATCCTGGGGATCAAGACCGAGTCGAGCGAGCCGCTCAACAAATGCTTCGATATGTCTCGCCAGCGTGGGCGAGTGGTAGGGCTCGGGGTGTTCGGTTGGGAAATCGACCGTGGTCGCTTCCTAGCCAATCGCGTCTCCCTTCACCCAGCGGCTGGATACGGGCCCGGACGTTACGACCCCGTATACGAAGAGGGAAACGTCGACTACCCGATTGGTCTGGCACGATGGACCGAGAACCGGAACCAGGCGTACTTTCTAGATCTGATGGCCAGCGGTGAGGTAGACGTAGGTCCTCTGGCTCCAGACCGGGTTCCTATTGCCAACGCTCCCGAGGCTTACGAGATCCTCGCAAATGATGGCCGTCCGCCGACAGTCCTTCTCGAGTACGGATCGGGCGCCTGACCATGACGACATCGCGACCTGTGGTCCTTGATGACCTGGCCGCGCTTCGGTGGGCGATGGAGCCCGCTGCCCACCCGTTCGAGCCGATGGTCGCCTACGTTGTGTCAGGCCCCGAGCGAGCTACCGACCATCTGGGGTATGACCTGTTCGTGTCCGATCTCGAAGGTGTAGAGCGTCTGCGTCTGTCGAACGCTCGTGCTCCGCGTTGGTCTCCACAGGGGGATCGGATAGCGTTCACTCGCATGGAAAACGCTCGCCGAGTACCAGCCTGTCGAACACTGGCTGGCGATGAATGGAACCTTCAGGCACCGCCTGGGGACCTCCTCGATCTCCGCTGGGCTGCAGATGGGCGCCGCTTGCTTGCCCTGACTGCTTCCAGCGTTCCTCCGTTTTCGTCGAGGCTGCCTTACCGGGTCGAGTCGTCGAGTGACTTCGAGCCCGTGGTCAGCCACCGTGTCTGGCTATTGAAGCCCGACGACGAGCCGGTCCTCGTCGGCGATGACCTGGGCAACACTTCGCTTGGCGATTGGTCTCCCGACGGCGACCGTATTGTCGTCGTCTCAGACCAAGGTGTGAACCGGGATACGAGTAGGGCTGCGGGTCTTTGGGTATGGGACGAAAAGACCCGAGTATCGGTATGTGTGGTTCCCCCAGCTGTCCCGATCTTTGCGGTTGCATGGTCGCCGGATGGAGCGTCGGTTGCTTACTTGGCCGGTGCTCGAGACAACGCGTACTCGGCGATTGACGAGCTTTGGGTACTCGATGTCGATTCGAGAACTAGTCGTCAAGTGGCCGCTGGGCTCGACCGTAGTTTGGGCAAGCCTGTGCGCGGCGACGATGAACGGGCGGTCGGGGCACCAATCCTTGTCTGGTCAAACGACAGTTCGTCCCTGACCGCCATCTACGCCGAAGGGGGCCATAGTCGGCTAGCTCGAATCAATCTCAGTGGCTCACTCGAAGATGTGATTGCCGACGAGAGTTGTGTCCTTGAGTTCAGCCTCGGTGGAACGGGCATCGCCTACTCGTGGTCCGATTCGCTGACGCCGGGAGAAATCTCTTGGCTCGACCCAACCACTGGCGAAGCCCTGCAGGTGACCCAGCTTGCTGAGGCCGCTCTTCCTGACGTTGAGTTTGCACCGACAACCAAAGTTTCGATTGTTGCCTCTGACGGGGTAACTGTGGAGGGATGGCTCACCCTGCCTGTAGATTCGGGACAGGCTCCTCTGGTGCTTCAGGTCCACGGAGGGCCACACTACGCAATTGGTGAGCGCTTCTCTTTCGATGCTCAGCGTCTGGCAGGATTGGGCATTGCCGTTCTTCGGGCCAATCCCCGTGGTAGCCAAGGGTATGGCCAAGCCTTCGCCGACGGCAATCTGGGTGACTGGGGAGGCCGTGACTGCGGGGATTTGATGGAGTTGCTGGATGAAGTAACTAACACTGCAGCTATCGACCCCGAGCAGGTGGCGATCATAGGTGAGAGTTACGGCGGCTACATGGCTGCATGGGCCGCGGGCACGTCCGATCGCTTCGCGGCCGTCGTGATAGAGAGCGGAATCGCTGACTTCTTCTCGGCGGCAGGCGGGCCGATTGGCCCAACCTTCTGGCACTCCGAACTTGGTGGTGCTCCTTGGGAGAATCCCTCGTTGTATTTCGACCGCTCGGTTATCACCCGTCTTGACCGGATCGCTGCCCCCGTTCTCGTGATTCATTGCGAGAGAGACCTCACCTGCCCGATCACGCAGGGCGAGGCGATTTACGCTGGACTAAAAGAGCTCGGCCGAGAGGTCGAGTTCCTGCGGGTGCCCGAGGAGGGACACTTCTACAACGTCTTCGGGGCCCTAAGCCGCCGGCTGAAGCGAACCGCGGTACTCGACGAGTTTCTTGTCGAACGTCTTAGCGTCGGTGCCGGGAAAAGGATCTAACAACAATGGAGAGTACACAATGAAGGTTGTCGAATACGAGTGTTTTGTCATCACTCACCATCTGTCGCCACGTACCGGTGTGTCGATTGCCTACGCCAGTGAGCATGCGTATGTGTTGGTGCGTCTCGTCGACGAGAACGGAATCGTCGGGTGGGGTGAGACGTATCGGACGCCTGGGACCCTCGCCACGATCGAGGCGGTGTGTCGGGCGGTGAAGGGTCGCGACGCTTCACTTCGCGACCTGATTAGGGAGGCCCGGTGGGTTGGAGGAGGTCTTGCTGCGGGCGGGTTTGCTCCGTCAGCAGTGTCCATTGCCTTGGAAGATCTGCGTGCCCGGCAGCTCGGGATCTCGGTCTCGGAGTTGTACGGCGGTCCGATGAGACAGAGGATTCGTCCTTATGCTGCGAGTGGAGGGTATGTGGAGGACCAAGACCCTGCTATCACCTGGCCCCGCGAACTGGAAAGGGCGCTAGAGGCCGGCTACACCGCTCTCAAGCTGAGAATCGGTCGTTACTCCATCGGGCACGAAGAGTCGCTCTTGAGGTCGCTTCGCGAGCAAGCTCCTCCTGAATTCGAGTTGATGGTTGATGGAAACGCAGCCTTCTCGCTACCGGAGGCCATCCAGATGGGCCTCATTCTTCAGGATCTCGGGTTCCGATGGTACGAGGAGCCGATGCAGCAGCGCGGTGGATACGTCGGATATGACCGACTCACATCGTCGCTGAACATCGCCATAGCCGGCGGCGAGGGATCACTTAGTCGCGCTGACGCTCTCCGACTACTGAACCGGAATGCTGTTGACGTAATCCAGCCAGACCCGGTTATCTGTGGTGGGGTGGGCGACACGATTGCTATTGCCGACATGGCGACTATTTACGGTGTCACCACGGTGCCGCACGCGTCGAACAACGCCATCGGTATCGCTGCATCTCTCCAAGTCGTGGCGACTTTACCTGACGCCACTCGGGCGCCGTCGGTCCCAGATCCACTGTTGGAGTACGGAATCGACGAGAACCCGAACCGAGTGAGGCTGTTGGTCGAACCGCCGGTGCTCAAGGATGGCTGGCTTCAGGTCCCGACTGGACCGGGCCTAGGCATCGAGATTGATGAGGGCTATCTGCGGTCCGTCGCCATCGAGACTGTTGGCGGCTGATGGCGGAGGTCACTCATATCGTCGATAGCTTTCTTCAGGAACGACCGACGGCGACTCTGGGCACCATCATGAGGGATGGCTCGCCACAGGCGTCAGTGCTCTGGTACCTCTGGGACTCCGGAGAGTTTGTGATGTCGACGATCCACAGCACGGCCAAGTGGCGGAATCTAATGCGTGATGCCCGGTGTTCGGTGTGCATTGAGGACCCCGACTCAGGGCGCATGGTCGTCGCCTACGGGGACGCCCAACTAGTGGACACTGACGTGCGAGCAAGGACCCGTACCATCGTCAACCGGTATTACGACGATGCTGCCGACACCAACGCCCACATGAATCGCATTTTCGCAGCCGGCGATCGCGTGCTGATCGTCATTCGGCCGCGGCGGGTGGTGACGCGAAAGTTGTAGTTGCCAGGCGTGACACTACGCCAAATATCAATTAGTATTAGAAATTGACGGACATAATGGAGTTTTTTGATGGCAGAGTTCAACAGGGTCGCTCCTTCGGCGCTGAGGTTGTATGAGATCGATGGTGCTCGCGCCCATGAGGAAGTTGTAGACCAGATCGTCTTCGCTATCCGCAGAGGATTGCTTCAGAAGGGTGACAGGCTGCCGACCATCGAAGAGTTGGCAGAGGCGACTACGGTCAGTAAGCCAGTAGTCGGCGAAGCCGTGCGTGTGTTGCGCGAACATGGTGTTGTTGCTTCTAAGCGTGGTGTCAAGGGCGGCGTGACCGTGATCACCGATGATGTACCCATGAAGCTTTTGACTAGCAGGGGATGGCGCAAGGCTGCCTTGACCGAGCTGGTCGAAGCTCGTCGTCATATCGAAACAATGCTTTCGTTGCTCGCTGCCGAGAGGGCAACCGAGGAGGACCTGGGGGACATGCGGAAGACTGTCGAGTTGCTCGAAGCCGCTGCACTTCGTCCTGACTCCTCCTTTCTACGGTTCGATCACCGTTTTCACTATCAGATTGGTAGGGCTGCCCGCAGCGAAATGCTTGCATTCTTCCAGCATCGGATCTTGTCGGCCATCGCAGTTGCGCTCCATGAGTACGGGCTATTCCACGAGGATCGAGACCAGGTTGTTGAAACTCACAAGAAGCTTCTCGCAGCCATCGAATCCCGTGACCCCGATCAGATTCGAAAGGCGACTGACCATCACTTCTCCACGTCCGCCGGCTCGTTCGCGTCGATCGGGCAACTCACATCCGACGGCGGCACCGACTGAATCTGGGCCTAAGCCTGGCGGCGGATCTGATTCGAGCTAGAGGGATGGACGCAATCGAGATCGGCTGAACGCCGTGTCCGAGGAGCCGACTGCCCAGCGTGTCTACAGCTAGGTGCTGCGGAGGCATCCGGACTCTCATACTCTGGTTCTACTGGCGAAACCGTCCAGCAACGTGGCAAGGAGTTGTGTTGTCAGGTCGATCGAGCCGATTGAGATGCGCTCATCGCGACCGTGGAACAGCGACAGGAACTCACCGAATGTTGTAGCGTCATCGTAGAGTCCGACACCGTAGGCGATTGTGCCCTTCGCTCGCCAGAAGCGGGCATCAGTGAATCCGCTCATCATCGTGGGTAGCACCGCCCTCGAACCGGTATGAACTTCGATCCCCGACACGATTGCTTCCCACAGTGGATTGTCACGAGAGCTAACCGTGGCTTCTTGGTCGGTGATTGGTGTGAGCTTGAGCCGATCGGCCGCGGAACCTGCCGCTTTGCGGATGTGGCTGTTTACGAATTCCCGATCCATTCCCGGCAACGTCCGGATGTCGACTTCAGCGTAGGCTCCCTCGGGGACGATATTGGTTTTGTTGCCACCCCGGACGAGATTGGGTGACACCGTGAGATGGGTTACGGCGTGGATGTATCTGGCGAGTGTCGGGTCATCCACTGCCACGGCGTCGATCGCTTTATCAACTCGCATAGGGTCCACTAGGGCGGATGCAAGCTCGTGTGGAAGGTCGATTGCGGCTACGAACTCTCGCCACTCCTCTCCGATGCTGACGGGGGCCGGCGTCCTGAAGAGACCTTGCAGAGCCTCTGTAAGTGGTTCTAGGGCATTGTCCGATCGGTAGGGGGCCGATCCATGCATGGGGGTTCCGGTCGTCTCCAGCCTTGTCCAGTGGGGACCTTTCTCGCCGACAGCGACTGGAAAGAGGGGGCCGCTCCTACCTGGAATCGAGGGATAGGCCACTTCGGTAAGGAGGTAGTCAGCGCCGACGAGAGACCAATGGTCCTCTACCAGCGGGGCTGCCCCGTACCGGCCGCCATTCTCCTCGTCGGCAACAGCGGCAAAGATGAGGTCGCCCGGCATGGTTGCTTTGCCGGTGAGATATGGCTTGAACACTTGGGCCATGGCGGCGGTTAAGTTGAGCATGTCCACAGCGCCGCGGCCCCAGACGAACCCGTCCGCGATCTCCGCAGAAAAGGGATCGACAGTCCATCCTGCTGGTACTGCAGGGACCACGTCGAGGTGGGGAACCAGCGCTAGCGAGGGGGCTCCAGGGTGAGTACCGGGAACTCGATAAACGACTGATTGGCGCCCGGGTGACGGCTCGAAAACAGTTCCCTCAACTCCAAAGAAGTCGCGAAGGGTTGCCACTGAGCGTTCCTCGTGACCTGATTCTGGCGAGCCATCGTTCACACATCGGTTGCGTATCAGCTCCTGCAACAATTCGACGGTGGTTATGGACATGCGCAGAAATCATAGCGTGCGAAGCCACTTAATCAACATACTTGATATTTAGGGGCCACCGTCGGCCGTGGGCTCGGCTAGAAGCCGTTGGTGCCCACAGGGCCAACGCCCTACACGGATGAGCTGTGTGCACGTCGCTCAGGAGGGTGGAACAACAGCGAATTGTCTAGACCCGATCAGCGCCCCGCTCCCCGGCGCCTAAACGCGTTCAAATCATCAGGTCTCCGCCGTTTATGTCCAGGCTTGCACCGGTTATGTAAGCAGCCCGATCGGTGGCGAGAAAAGCGACCAGGTCTGCGACCTCGTCAGGCTGACCCAGCCGTGGGATCGGAAATGAGGAGGCATAGGCGTCCGTCTCAGCGGGGGTTATCGTTCTCCGGGTCATATCGGTGTCGATTAGACCGGGACATACGGCGTTGACAGTGATGCCGTCTACCGCGACTTCGGATGCTACGTGTCGGGTAAGCCCGAGGACTCCCGCCTTGGCGGCTGTGTAATGGGCACCACCGATGGTACTGACGTTCTTGCCGGCAGTAGAGGAGAGGTTGATAAT
>Ga0115002_10009960_pt1 | contig 10282 bp, 9 predicted proteins | sample ArcticOcean_MG_C_8_FD_89576 | JGI IMG/M metagenome (GOLD analysis project Ga0115002, IMG submission 89576) | Marine microbial communities from western Arctic Ocean - ArcticOcean_MG_CB11_86 | ecosystem: Environmental > Aquatic > Marine > Oceanic | place: Arctic Ocean: Canada Basin | collected... | reverse complement strand
GATGGACCGGCAACGGTGCTCCACATCTCACGACTCAAGGTCGCGCGTCTGGCGACGGCTGTCCGTAAGGGGGGCAGGGTGCTGACGCCGAAAGGGAAAGTGCCTTATCGAGTCGGACAGGAGATCGGCATTTCGGATGAGGTGCTCAACGGCTGGTGGGGGACCCACGGGATCGTCGAGGCAATCAATGGCCATCGAGTCCGCATGAGCGCCAGGTTCAACCGGGGTCTGTCCGTTGCCGACGACGCCAAGGCGGTCAGTCTCTTTCCGGCCGTCACGGGGGATGGAGCGACCGACGTCGACCTCGCTAACTTCACGATTCGCGGACCCACGGGCTACAAGGGCAAGTGGTGGGACTTCACCTACAGTGCGATTCACCTGGTATCGTGCCAGCGTGTCCGCATCTCAAATGTGACCGTCTTTGAATGGCCCAGCGATGGCATCGGCGTCCAGCGGGGTGCAGACGTGCAGGTGAGCCAATGCCAGTCCCACGGATGCCGGGGGCACGGTTTTCATCCAGGGACCGGGCTGGCACGAAGTGTCTGGTCGCACAACATCGGCAAGGGCAATGGCGGCGACGGGTTCTTCTTCTGTGCTCGCGTGCATCATTCGACATGCAGCGACAGCGTCTTTTCGGAGAATGGCTTGGCCGGAATCGGTGGCGTTGCTCGGGGCGGGGACCATCACAACATCATCAGTAACAATGTCTGCTCGTACAACCAGAAGTGGGGCATCGAGGCAACACGCGGTGATGAGCAGATCATTACGGGCAATTTGCTTCTCAGCAATTCACAGGAGCAGGCGGGAGAGTTTCCGGGGATTCGACTACACGATATGGAACGAAATGTGGTGACGAGCAATCGGCTGGCAGACGACCAGGACGAGCCAACGCAGACTCAGGGAATCGTCGAAAGCGGCGCCACGGACTACAATCTCATCAGCAACAATCTCTGTACAGGGATGAAGCAGGGCGTGGTCGTCGTCGGGGCACATTCCAGAGCGGAGGGAAACCTGACATGACACAGACACATGGTGCCAGATCAGGCCGTTGGGTGCCAGCGGGCCGAAGCTCCAACAACACCTTGCCGTGGCGGCCCTCAGGCGAAGCAGGAGAACGCCTCATCCGTGTCGGCGAGATCACCATTGTACCAGGCTTCGAAGAACGTGTGGCGTTCGCGAATCTTTGGCATGTCTCAAAGAGCCACAGATTCTTATTCTAGGAACCTATGATACTGGACATCAAAAAAAATCGTTGGCTGCTGTTGGCAATAGCCGCCTTGATCAGTGCCTGTGGAAGTGACTCCTCATCACCCGTTTCGTCGATGCCCGCAGCTGTATGGACAGGAGAGGTCCGAATCCTCGATGCGACGGGCGGCGGTGTGCCCGGGTTGCTGGTGCAGGTCGACTACTCGACACAGGACTTGCCGAAAAAGCGCACGGATGTGGTCGACGTGAATTCTACGCAGGTCAGCGTCTACACTGACCATGATGGAATCGCTCGGCCTGAAACGGCGGATCTGGGTGAATTGTGGATCCATCATTTCCGCGTGTTAGCAGATGAAGAGGTCCTGCATGAGCAAATGCTGACTGCGACAGATGAGCAGAGTTTAGGTGAGCTCGACGCGGCGTCCTATCTGTTTCGCTTCGATCTGTCTGTGGACTACGAGATCTCCGCAGGGCGTGACAGCATCGCAACGGCATCGGTGATCGGCTCATGGCGAACGGCCTTTGTTGAGGACCGGATCAATTTTGGTCGGACCCTCACGTATGACGCGAATGGCAGATTCAGTGGCGCTCTGACGCAGGATGGGGATCAGTTTTTCATTCAAGGCACTTGGGTCGTACGCAATCTGATTCTGACGACGACTTTTGTTTTCAATGGCCAATCTGAGCGGCACAGCACGCGCTTCGACGTGAGTGGTTCGACGATGACGACGAGGGGCATTCCGGCGGGCACGCTACGCCACTGGGCGAAGCAGTAGCAGTGGGCAAGGCAATAGCGATGGGCGAATCAGCCGAGCAGTTGCCGGAGCGATGACAACGGGCATCACAGTCTCCGCCTGGGCCCGATCCGCTGATGGACGTGGTGAAGCGATCCAGGCACTGGTGTCCAAGTGGCGTTTACCCGATCACTGGCCGGGCTTCGCCGCCGTCGATGCAGCGAACACGGAAGGTCTGCCGACACGCGGCTATTTTGGCGCTGTTTGCGATGGTCGCTACGTCTACTTCGTCCCTGAGCAGCATGGTGAGAGCGGCTTCCCGACCCACGCAAATGTGCTGCGTCTGGACACGCTAGGTGACTTTCGTGATCCCGCCAGTTTCACCGCCTATGACGCGAGCTGCACACAGGGGCTGGACACGCGTGGGTTCTATGGCGCTGTCTTCGATGGTCGCTATGTCTATTTCGTCCCCCGCCAGATCGATCTGGAACTCTACCACAGCCGCGTCCTGCGTCTCGATACGCAAGGCGATTTTCATGATCCGACGAGCTGGATGTCACAGGAGGTCGGCGAAGAACACTCCCAGCAGAGTGCTGCTTTCGATGGCCGATACGTCTACTTTTGTCCCGGGTTCTCAGGCGATCCGAAGAAGGAAGACGAGCACTGTGGGCGGGTGATTCGCCTCGACACACAGGGCGACTTCCATGAATCAGCGAGCTATGCGTCCGTTGACATTTCGGACTTCCTCGGAGTCGATGCCGCGTGCTTCGATGGCGGCGCCTTCGATGGCCGACACATCTATTTCGTTCCACTCTACAATGGCCTCGCTGTGCGCTATGACACATTGGGCGCTTTCGAAGACCCTTCAGCCTGGCAGGCCTATGACGCACGACCCCATGGTTTCAAACTGGCTGTTGGGGCTGTCTTCGACGGCACGTGGCTCTACTACTGCGCCTATGCTCACGGTGTCATCGTCCGCTTCGACAGCCGCTGTGACTTTGCCGACCCCAAAGCGTGGGAATCGAAGAATGTCGAGTTAACGAATGGCCTGCGTACGACTGGTTTTGACGGGGGATTCTTCGACGGCCGCTTCGTGACGTTCCAACCCTTCTTTCTGCACGAGGGCCCTGGGCCACGGGACAATCTGTTCCACGCCCATTATCTGCGTTACGACGTGACACGCCCCTTCGATGAGGACGACAGCTGGCAGTCGTACGACGCATCAGCGACGGATGGATTGCATAGTGTTGGTTACAATGGGGGTGCCTTCGACGGCAGATACTTCTACGCAGCGCCCTGGCAGCAGGGGCCCAAGGCGGACAAACAAGGCGAATTCGTTACGCATGGAATCGTGCTACGATGCGACACCCTCGGAGATGAGAGTGCTTTCAGTCTGCGGTGGTGCGATCTAGGTCACAATGGGGGGCTGAATGCTGGAGTCATTGGCCCCAGTTTCCTCATCAATACGGCTGGCACGTGCCTTCGCGTTTGTAGTCCGCGGCTATTGTCATCGGGCCTCCACCACCTGGCCGGGACGTACGACGGGCAAGTGGCCCGCCTGTTCGTGGATGGCGACCTGGTTGCTGAGCAGCAGCATGCGGGCACGATCCCCACGTCTGACCTGCCTGTTACGGTGGGCCATATTCAGGATGGGTCGGGGACACTTCGTGGCGAAGTGATTGAAGCGAAGATAAAAGAGACGGCAGCAAGCGTCAGTGAGATTGCTGACGAGTTTGCACAAGGTGTTCCTATACTCGCATAGAAGTGCCGGACTCAATCGTCGTCGTCACGGTCGCTGAGTAGCTCCCCGCGCTGTAGTCGTTCGGCATTCTCCGTCGACCAGAGGATATTTTTCATCACCTTCTGGGCAGTGATGTAGCGTGTCGCGGCTAGCATGTGAATGCGCTTCTCCTCTGGATCGTTGCTCAGATCGTAGTGACGGAAGGCGACCTCCAGGACCTGGAACATGTGCAGTTCGGCATCCTCCCGCAGCATGATGTGCGCCAGTGTGTGTCGCAGGGGGACGATATCATGGCCCTCTTCCAGATATTGGTTCACCAAGATTTCCGCCTCGGCGACCTTCTGGAAATCGGCGAACTCCTGCAGACGGTCGAGCATCTGTTTTGGCGAATCGAAGGATTCTTCGCCAGCTAGTCGCTGTCCCTCGCGCGGCACTCGAGCGGCGGGCATGTTGAGCCAGCGCATGTAGGTCGTAAAGACAGCGCCGTGAAACAGACCGCGCAGCAATTGGGCCGAGGGGGCACGTTGGAGGGCCTGATACAGACCGTGTGCATAGGAGTAGATGTTGGCCACATCGTGCCAGTCGCCCTCGTTCTTCAGATGGAAACGAACGGTGCGTATGGCACCGGCGTAGGTCATCGCGCGGCAAATGGCCAGGGGACTGACACCCGCTCGCAGTTTCTGCTCGATCTGTTGCACGATGGGCTCGAAGTCGTCGCCCAGCATGATCTGGGTGAAGGCGGACACATCGAGTGCTTCTTCGGATGCCGCCTGATTTGCCGTCCAAATTTCCTCGATTCGCTCCAATACTGGCTCAAGGATGGGCACCGCATCCTGCCAGCGTGAGGTCTCCTCGTGGCGTGTGCGGGTGACGAGATCGACGACGATCGGACGCAGAATCTCGTGCGCCCCTTCCCAACCGACGTAGTCGAGGCCTTCAAACATCTTGTTGGCGAAATCAAGAGCGTGTCCATCGCCGGTGAAGTAGAAGTCTGTCGCCGCGGTGAACACGAAGTCAGACAGTACTGACACCGGTTCGCCGCGATCGTGCAGGGTGAGCAAAATGCGTTCGGCGGCGCCACGATCGCGCAGGTCTATGTAGCGACGAAACCATCGTTTCAACGTCACCAGCTCGGGATCGGAGCTGGTGCGTGGAAAGGGAAAGCGCTGACGACGAGAGCTGCCCGACGTGCGATTGGCGATCTGCGTCAGACCGTGTACGAGAAATAGATTGTGATCGCCCGGATCAATGTCATCCCAGAGATTCGCGCACAGGGTGAGGATGGCGACGCCTGAGGACCAGCCATCACTTGTCTTGTGGGCTCCATAGAACAGACCGTGTTGAATAATTTCCCGCGGTGTGGCGCCCGACTCGCGCAGGGCGGTGACGGCTTTGGCGATGAGAAAGGTGGAGCGATCCTTGAGGCCTTGTTCAAGGGCGCGCTTGCCGCGATCGACGAGACGCTGCCGTGCCGCGTTTTTGGCGCCCTTCGGGATGCCGACAAAGAGCACATCGTCACGCACTTCAATGGGGAAGCTGGCGACATCATCGCCATTGGTCAGGAAGCATCCCCCCGTTTTCAAGTCGAATTCCCAGTGATGCCAGTGGCAGATGAGCACACCGTCACGCACACTGCCCTCCGACAGGGGATATCCCATGTGCGGACAGCGGTTGTCGCAGGCATAGAAATCGTCCTCGTAACGGTAGACGGCCAGATGGTTGCCATCGATAGAGAATGGCTTACCCACACCCTCTTCGACGTCAGCTGTGCGACACAATTCGTGGAAGACCATGTCATCTGGGGGTGCCGATGGCTCTGGCCCAGGTACCGGATCGTTGTCGAAATCCGCGGTAGAGGTGTCTGATGTGCTTCGTGTCATGGCGGGGCTCCCGTTTGTAGGTCTGGCCTAAATCTGGTCGTGGCAGGGGCGAGCGCAAATGGAGAGCTTGCAAGTCGCATTTGGCTGCAGGCAATCCATTTGTCATCGTCGCTGCATCTCTGGAGAGATTTTGCGTCACAGATTGTCGGCGCTGACCCTTTGCGTTTCCATTAGGTCATGAAGCATGACTTGCGACATGCGACCTACCAATCATCGGCGGCGGAGAAGGCGGACGCCCTCAAGTTTTCGAGTGGCGACCATCCTTCTGGATGGGGAGGAGACGATCCTTGACGTCTATTTCATGATCACGATTTACATCCCAACGAATCCACCACCAAACGAAAGAAGTGCCCTTTGCCAGAATGCTCAGCCCCGTTTCGTGTCTCAACGACAGGATCTACTCGTGCGACCTCATACAACTGGTCCAATAAAATCCTGACGCTGGATGGCAAGACACACATTGTCTGGCTGGACTCTGTCGCGACCGTTTGCGGTCGCACGTACGATCACGAGACAGATCTCTGGGGAGAGATCGTCCGCATCGACGAAGGGTCTGACAACCACACCTGTCCCTGTATCACTGCCGATGGCGATGGGCATATTCGCCTCACCTACGGACCGCACGGATTCCATGGCGACTGGAACCAGGCGAGGGTTAAGTGGAAGCGGTCGGAGCAGCCAGGATCTCTGGATCGTTGGGAACCAGTCGGTGAAGGATACAAGGCCTTCTGGTCATCCTTCGGCTACAATGCGACGGCGGCGTCGATTGTGCACACGCCATGCGGACTCGATGCGGCCGTTTGCCGAGGAGGCGAACACCCGCCGCAGACGGTGTTTCACGCTCAACGCGCTGTCGGTGGTTGGACGTCGGCCAAACCTCTGTTCGGTCAGGATATCGAACCCCAATACACGCACAACTATGGTCACATCGCCTGCGCCTCAGATGGCACGTTGTATGCGGCTTGCCACTTCTACAACATCGGGGGCGGTGACAATCAGGCGGTGACAGGCGACAAATCACGCATGCGCTCCTACGGTGCGGCGGTGATCAAGTCAGCGGACTTTGGTGAGACATGGACAAATCTTCGTGGTGATCTCATTCACACACCCACGACCTACCATCACGACATCGCCATCCCACCCTTCGACGAAAATATCTATGTGAATACGATTGCCGTCGATTCATCGGATACGTTGTGGGCCCTGACGCTGAATCCAGGGATGGAATCCGACACAATCTGGCTGAGTCGCTGGGCCGGTCAGGACTGGCACACACAGCAGCTCGAATCTAATCTCCCAGAGGGTCGGATGGCCGTTGAGAGTATGATGACGATCGATACGCGAGATCGATTGCACATCGTCGTGACGGCGGTTGAGCCAATCGAAGTGGGTGAGGCAAGTCACTGGGGTCATCCGTCGAGTGAAGTGTTCTATCTCTGCTCTCAGGACCAGGGCGAGACCTTCACGTGTACCCCGATCAGCCCCTCGGATCCAGATGTAGCGAACTGGTTGCCGTCGGTGCCACGTTCAGGTCCGCATCATCCTGTCGATGAACTGACGATCCTCTACACGCACGGGAATGTGGGTCAGGGGTTGAGACCGGAAACGAAAACGGAAGTGTGGTGTGTTCGCATGACCTGACGAAGTCAACGTCATGGCAGACGCACCGAAGCCCAACCCACCTGCCGAGGACGAAATGCACTGGGGTATTACGTACCTGCGGGAGGATATCCAGGATCTGAGGTCGGCAGTTCGTGCCATGCACGATCGCATGGATACCCTGACCCAGTCGGTGTTGGCGTGTGCATCGGTGGCGCACAGAAGCAACGTGGCAGCGATGCACAGCTTGTTGGTAGCGATGGGACGGTCGATGTCCAGATCAATCGGTCAGTTCGTTTGTTGGTCTTGTGTGCGTCACGCCTCGAGCCAACCATCGATGGAGTAGCGGCCGGCACCTGTCATAACGAGAGCGGTGAAACAGGCCAGATAGAGGAAGGCCAGTTCCTTGTCGCGAAAGGGGTCGTCGCCGTGCACGACGAAGAAAGCGACGAACATCGTGATCGCCAGGGGGCACAGCGGCACCACGCGTTCCACATCCGAAGACGACGAAGATCGAGCAGAAGAATTCGGCAAGGATCGCCAGACCCAGACTCTGTTCACTGCCCACACCGATTGGATCGGCCCACGTTGCGGCTTTCTCTGAATAACTGGTCAGCTTTCCAAAACCATGCTGGATCGCCATGATGCCGCCGCAGGTGATACGAAGCAAGAACAGTCCAATGTCTCGCGCGCAAGGATTGGGATGTGTTTTCCATCGCCAGCCTCAGCGGATGAGTCTCTGCAGTCCGCTGCTTGCTTTGGTCACGATCATTCCTCTTCTGAATTCGGCGCTGTTCGGCGCTGTGGTGATTCTATCGTTAGGCCGGCTACTTTGTTACTCTAGCTTAGAGTGTGCGAAGATGGACACTGGTTAAGCTAGGAAAACATGAACACGTCAGTGAAGGGCAGGTTGCACATGAGATCAGTTGCGAAACAGGTATTGGCTTGCCTGTTAATGAGTGTTGTCGTGTGGGCGCAGCCAGAGGCGTTTCAAGAGCGGGTGATCTTGATCTCCGCGTCCGTCGGTTATGAAATCGATCCTGCCGAGCGGGAGAAGTACGATCTGTTTCCCGAAGCTCGAGGATTCCTGGAGGCGGAAGTCGTCAAAAAACTGGACGGCTACAGGCTGCGAACGTTGCTGCGTCGCGATCGCGATCGGATCCTCGAGCAAACGCCACTCACAGATTCCGACCTGGCGCAACTTCGCGCGACAATCGACGAAGTGGATCAGGCCATCCGCGGCGGGACACGCCTGGCTGAAGCGACACAGTGGGAGAAGGAGGGACGCCTGCGTCTGGCGACGGATGGATTCCTCTACGGGATGTGGTTATATGGACCGGGGTCAACCCGGCTCCTCGGGCTGGATGGCCGGGCGGCGGCCGGTGTTAGATTGCTCGTCACGGGTGGCTCCTTTGCTGTTGTGCTGCAAAATACGCAGGACTTTCGACTCGGCTATGGTAGGTCGAAGCTGCTGCAATGGGGCAACTATGCGGGCTCCTTCTACGGCGTGGGAATTCCTGCGCTCTTCAATGCTGAGAGTGACAAGGTTTATTTTGCTTCGGCAATGACGCTGACACCGATCGGCGGCTATCTGGCCCATCGACTCAGCGAAGGTCGTCATATCGGCAAGGGCGAGTCCGACCTGACGACGACGGGCATGTGGGTCGGAGCGCTGTATGGGATGGCTGTGCCCTTCCTGATCGATGTGAGTGAAAACAAGACGGGATTCAAGATCTATCTGGCGGCTGCAATGGCCGGTGTGCCTATCGGTGGGTGGACGACGAATCGTTTCGTGAGAGGGCGGCCCATCAATCGCGGACGCGCGCATCTGATTTCTCTCGGTGGAGCGCTCGCCACAACTGAGGCGTTAACGGTCGTCAATCTGGTGGACGACGGCGAGCATCCGCGACTGTATGTGACAGCGGCGATGCTGGCGCTACCCGTCGGAGCCCGAGCCGCATATCGACTCACCGAAAATGAAGACTACACCCTTGGACGTGCCCGTATGATCAGCGTTGGCACCTACGTGGGTAATTTGGTCGGAGAGGGCGTCGGCTATACGCTGGGAGTGAGTCGTGACAGCAGGATGAACAATGTGGCCGGCACACTGGGGGCGACAATCGGACTGTGGTATACACACCGGGCGACGAGGGGTTGGGGAGAGCGGGTGACGTCCGTGTCTCACGACGATGGCCTGGTCGTGTCGCTGCCACGTCCAGAGTCGCTGGTCATGCTTGGCTGGCTCTCAAGGGGCAATACGAGCGGTGTCGCAGTGCCGGTCGAGTTGCTGCGGGTCGAGTTTTGACGAGGCGAGACATCTGTCCCACACCGGGATGGAAGTGATCGCTGTCGAGCAAGTTTACCACTTTTAGGGTGACGTCGAAGGGTTCACGCGACCAACTCGGGGCGCCATTGATCTGCACATAGGCATCTGTTGTCTCACCCTGGGCGCGCAATGGGTTTTGTGAGTAGAGCTTCCGTTCACTCACGTAGTTGGCGCGCACATTTGTGTTCAGCCTCGTGGTTGAACACGGTGCTGCTCGTAGGTGTAGGCGTAGGCGTAGTAGAAGTAACCTAATAGATCTGCTGCCGGCAGTGGATTCGGCGCCGTATAGCGACCGCGATATTCCACCCCACACGGCACGACTGCCGGCGTTTTCTGCTTCTTCCTTGATGACGTCGTCGTCGTGCGAGGAGCACAGCGAGGCGTCGTGAAATAACCGACCCGTTTGTGCCATGGCGATGATCTCGCCATTGTGTGCCTTCTCCGGTTCGAGATCCGGATTCGACAAGCGTCCATTCCAGCCGTGTTTCGCTCGGCCACAGACAACCCCATCGCACAGCCTTAGAGAGGATGAATCGCAACCTCTTTTGTTAGACCAATACCTGCTTCTCAGGACGTAGGCATTTCCGAGTATCAATACAGCGGCGGCAATCTCCCAAGGCATCGATGATCGTGCACGATGCGTGCACCATGCCGGTGTCGTCCCAGAACGAGAAAACGCAACTGCAGTATCAACAGGCAGTTGCGTTTCTCCAGGTATGGTGGAGCCGAGGGGGATCGAACCCCGGTCCGTTGAATCGGCAAACCGTGCACAATCCACAAAGAACTCTGCAAAGGT
>Ga0115002_10009958_pt1 | contig 10282 bp, 8 predicted proteins | sample ArcticOcean_MG_C_8_FD_89576 | JGI IMG/M metagenome (GOLD analysis project Ga0115002, IMG submission 89576) | Marine microbial communities from western Arctic Ocean - ArcticOcean_MG_CB11_86 | ecosystem: Environmental > Aquatic > Marine > Oceanic | place: Arctic Ocean: Canada Basin | collected... | reverse complement strand
TTAGAAGAATCTTTTGCAGCAAACATAAATTTAATACCCTTAACTCCATCTTCTATTCCAGGAAAACTATAATTCGTTTTTTTTGAAGATGTAATTGCATCAGCAAATTCTGTATAAATATTAGCGAAAGCCTCAAAGAATCCCTCAGGGTGACCAGCAGCTAACCTTGAAGATCCAAGAGAGAAATTTGATACATCATTATTTGCACGCGTAATAATTCTAGATGACTTGTTAAGAGGAGTGAATTTTAAGTAATTTGGTTCATCTTGAAACCATTCGATTGCACCCTTAGTTCCATAAACACGAATTTTTAATCCGTTCTCTCCGCCAGTAGCAGTTGAAGATACCCAAATAGATGCCCTTGCTCTATTTTGCATTCTTAAAGTTAAAAATGCATTATCATCAACAGAAAGTTCTGGTGATAATGAACTAATTTCTGCACTTACTTCTTTTGCTTCAAGTCCAGTTACATATCTCAATAAATGATAAGAATGGGTCCCAATTTCTGCCATTATCATTGAGGGCCCACACATCTTTTTATCTAAACGCCATTTCAAAGTTGATGCCGCATCCTTTTTCTTAACACCCACAGTATATCCCTGAGGATACTCTACATTAATTAATAAAATATCTCCCAACTTACCTAACTTTATTATTTCTTTAGCTTCTCGCAACATAGGATAGGCTGAATAATTATGAGTCAAAGCAAAAATTATTTTTTTCTTTTTAACTAATTTTTTTAATTGTTCTGCATCTTCAATTGTTGCTGTTAAAGGTTTGTCACATATTATATGAATATTATTTTCAATAAAAGGTTTTGCAATTTTATAATGATCACCTGAAGGAGTCATAATTCCTAAAGCTTGAATACTATCAGTTCTACTTGCTTCATTTTTTGCCATAGACTTATAATCTAAATAGCATCTAGAAGGATTTAGTCCCAAAGCCATACCAAATTCTTTAGATTTTTTAATATCACGAGAAAAAACTCCTGCAACAAACTCAAAACGGTTATCAAATCTTGCTGCCAATCTATGCGTGTAACCAATAAAAGAATTTGGGCCTCCACCAACAAACCCTATTCGAATTTTTTTATTTTTAGGCAAAGAATCATTGCGCATTAGGTCAAGCCTACCAAATGCTATTTTTTCTTTTTTTGTCACTAGACTATTCCACCATCTACAACATAACTTTGAGCAGATATACCTGAACTTTGATTTGACGCAAAAAATAATACTGCTTTTGATATATCATTTGGATACAGTAAACGTTTAATACACTGTCTATCAAGAGTTTCTTTTTCTATTGCAGGTGTTAACCATAATTTTTTTTGCCTTTCTGTCATTATCCAACCAGGAACAATGCAATTAACTCTAATATTGTGAACACCTAGATCTCGTGCCAATGTTCGTGTTAAACCCATTATTGCTGACTTAGCAGTAGTGTATCCAGGCATACCCCCTTGCGCTAACATCCATGAATAACTTCCAATATTAATAATTGAACCCTCACCTAATTTTTGCATATCTTTATATATTGATTGTGCGGTAAAAAAATAATGACGCAAATTAGTATTCATTCTGTTATCCCAAAATTCAGGAGTGACATCATCTATGTTATGCCTATCATCATTCGCTGCGTTATTTACTAAAATTGATATGGCACCAATTTCTTTTTTAATCCATTCAATTTTATTTTTCATATCTGAAATATCAATCAAATCGCATTCTTTAAATATTGCTTTATGATTATAACTATTAAGTTTCTGCGTTAAATTATTACCCAACTCTGATTCTTTATCAAGAAAAGCTACTTTAGATCCTTGCTGAAGAAAATTTTCAACAATAGAAGCCCCTATACCAGTTGCTCCACCTGTAATTAAAACTACTTTATCTTTTAGTGATGGATAAGATGCTATTTCATTCATTAGTCTAATGACTATCTCTTGGGATACCTTTTGTATTTGCAACATCAAAATATTTTTCTTTAGTATCTATACAAGCACCATCAGATAATTGACCAGTATATTCTCTTGCAATTTCTTGCCAAGGAGTCTGATTATCTGGGTATTTAAATTTAGATTTTTTCATTCGCCCCTCAATAGTTGATTCATCCAGCATTACATCTACCCTTTTATTTATAAGATCAACTTTGATCATATCATTATTTTCAATAATGCTTAATCTTCCTCCAGCTGCAGCTTCGGGCGATACATTAAGAATTGAAGCACTTTCTGATGTTCCACTTTGTCTGCCATCTCCTAAACAAGGAAGAGCTGTTATACCTTTCTTCAATAAATGATCTGGTGGTTGCATATTAACAACTTCTGCTGACCCTGGATATCCTATAGGGCCACACCCTCTAATCATTAAAATACAATCTTCATCAATATTTAATTCAGGGTTATTAATTTCATTATGATAATGTTCGGGCCCATCGAAAATAATCGCTCTAGCTGTAAATTGCATAGGGTGTTCATTATTAGATAAATATCTCTCTTTAAATTCCTCGCTAACAACAGACATTTTCATAATTGCCGTATCAAAAAAATTACTTCTTAAAACTAAAAATCCTGCCTTTTCCTTCATTGGTTCTTCAAAATTTTTTATAACTATTTTTTCTAATTTTTCTATATTTTTTAAATTTTCTGATATTGATTTTCCAGTAACTGTAAGTGCGTTATTTTTTAATTTATTTTGATTCAATAATTCTTTCATAACAACTGGAACACCACCTGCTTGAAAAAATCCTTCACCTAAAAATTCTCCTGCTGGTTGTAAATTCACAAGCAAGGGTATCTCCTCGCCCCATTTTTCCCAATCATCTAGTGTAACTTTTAAATTTAAATGTTTTGCAATTGCATTAATGTGAGGAGGTGCATTCGTTGAAGCACCAATTGCTGAAGCTGTTACAATAGCATTTTGAAATGCTTCTTTTGTCATTATATCAGTAGGTTTAATATCTTTTTCAACGAGATAAACACAACGAAAACCTGTATCATAAGCCATTTGAGACCTTTCTCGATAAGGTGCAGGAATAGCTGCACAACCGGTAAGAGACATGCCCAAAGCTTCTGCTAGAGAATTCATGCTTGACGCTGTTCCCATTGTATTACAATGACCAACACTTGGTGCAGATGCGGCCACCATATCCATTAATTCTTCATAATTTATCTCACCTCTTGCATGCATACGTCTTGCTTCCCAAACAACTGTTCCAGAGCCAACTTTCTTTCCTTTAAAATTTCCATCAAGCATTGGTCCTCCTGATAAAACAATTGCAGGAATATTAACTGTTGCTGCGGCCATTAAACTTGCGGGGGTAGTTTTATCACAACCTGTTGTTAATACGACTCCATCTAATGGATATCCATACAAAACCTCAACTAAAGATAAATAAGCAAGGTTACGATCTAAAGCAGCTGTGGGTCTCTTACCACTTTCTTGAATTGGATGAGTTGGAAATTCAAATGGGATACCTCCTGCATCACGAATTCCTGCTTTAATTCTCTCTGACAAATCTATAAAATGTCGATTACATGGGGATAGATCGCTTCCACTTTGAGCAATGCCTATAATTGGTTTTCCAGACTGTAATTCTTTTCTAGTTAATCCAAAATTTAAATACCGCTCTAAATATAAAGCAGTCATACTAGGATTATCAGGGTTGTTAAACCAACTTTCGCTTCTTAGTTTTTTTTTACTCATTAGTTAATGGATAACTTTCCCTCATAGGAATTTTTATATAATATTAAAAAATCTTCCTGAATTAAAGCAACAGGATTACCTCCGGTTGAAGGATCTTGTAATGCCATTTTACTCATTTTATCTAGTTTTGTATCATCATTAATAAGCTCTTTTAAAGTGTGGGGAATTTCTAATTCTTTACGAAGATCTAAGATCCATTTTACAAATCCTTCAAAGGTTGTCTTTTCTAAATCTAAATACTTTGCAACTGCGATCATTTTATCTTCTATTGCATCTCTATTTCTTTCTAAAACATAAGGCATAAATACAGCATTGGTAAGACCATGATGAGAATTATACATAGCTCCAACAGGGTGGCTTAAAGAATGAATAGCCCCTAATCCTTTTTGAAAAGCTGTAGAACCCATAGATGAACCTGCCAACATATTACCTCGTGCTTCTATATCACTCCCATTCTTAAAAGCTCGAACTAAATATTTTTTTACAATTGCTATTCCTTCCAGGGCAATACCTTGTGATAAAGGATGAAAAACAGGAGATGAGTAAGCTTCCAAACAATGAGCTAATACATCCATTCCAGTAAATGCTGTTAAAGAAGGTGGTAAAGCTAATGTTAAATCTGGATCAAGAATAACTATTCCTGGTAACATTTTTGGATGAAAAATTATTTTTTTTTCATGAGTATCTTCTTTTGTAAACACTCCCGCTCTTCCCGTTTCTGAGCCAGTACCTGCTGTTGTTGGAACAGCAATAATTGGATGAATTTTATCACTGTCTGCTCTTGTCCAATAATCTCCTATATCTTCAAAATCCCAAAGCGGTCTTGTTTGATCACCCATGAAAGCTATTCCTTTGCCAACATCCATACTTGAACCACCGCCAACGGCAATTACACCGTCATGTTTTCCAGCATTAAAAACATTAACACCGTCCATTACATTTGACCCTGTTGGGTTTCCTTGCACATCACTATAAATAGTAACATCGCTATTTAAATATTTTTGAACCTTGGAAATAATATCTGTTTTTAAAATACCTGGATCAGTAACAATTAAAGGGTTTTTTATATTTAAATTATTACAAGCATTTTGAATCTCATTTACCCTATTTAAACCAAACCATATTGGTGTTGGATAATTCCAATTCATATTTTCCATAAAAAACTCCTCTTTAAATTGTTCTATAATGATAACTTTTAGCTCTAGTAACATGATCAAAACCCAGTACTGATAAAGTAACACCAGTTCCTGTATTTTTTACACCTGTCCATGCTAAACCAGGATCTAAGTAATCACACCTATTCATAAAAAAAGTGCCAGTATTAATTCTTGGTCCAAATTTTTCAGCAAATTCTTTATCTGAAGTCCATACACAAGCGGTTAAACCATATGGGCTATCATTCATAAGTTTTGCAGCCTCATCTTCATTATTCACCTTCATTATTCCAACAGTAGGACCAAATGTTTCTTCCATCATAAATTTCATAGTATGGTCAACATCAATTAAAACAGATGGACTAACATAACAATTTGTCTTTTCTGAAATATTAAAATTAGTTTTTCCTACAATATCTTTAGCTCCATTAGATATTGCTTCTTTAATCTGTAAACGTATCGATTGTGCAGCAGAAAGTTTCACTACAGGTCCAAGATTTGTTTCTTCTTTTAAGGGGTCATCTAAAATATATTTTTCTGTAACAAATTTTATACCATCAACAAAATCATCATACACTTCATTATCAACATAAATTCTTTCAATTCCACAACATGATTGACCGGAATTATAAAAAGAACCATCTGCTAAATTTTCTATAGCATGTTGAAGATTGCAATCTTTTCTTACATAAGCAGGGTCCTTACCGCCAAGCTCTAATCCGGCATTAATAAACCTTTCACCAATTGCTTTCTTAACTTGTCTACCACCACTTACAGAGCCTGTGAAAAGAACATGATCAATTCTTTCATCGGCAATAATTTTAGAGGTAGACTGATGATCTAAATGTAAAAATTGAAATACGCCTTCAGGTAAACCAGATAACTTTGCAGCTTTAAAAAGCTGTTCTGCACAAAGAGGAGTCTGAGATGAATGTTTTAAAATTACAGTATTGCCAGATAAAAGAGATGGAACAACTGAGTTAACAGAAGTGTTATAAGGATAGTTCCATGGGGCAATTATAAAGATTGTTCCTAAAGGATCCTTTGTTATAAAGTTATCAAACTCTTCATTTTTTTTTGAAATAACATTTTCTAGAGCCTGTTCAGACTTCTCAATCATATAGCGAGCTCGCTCTTCAAACCCATTCATTTCACCTCCACACTGACTAATAGGTCTGCCCATTTGTCTACACAATTCATCTTCTATCTCCTTGTTATTATTTAAAAAAGAATCAATGAACTTTGATAAAATTTTTTTTCTTTCATTTATTGACTTGCTTCGCCAATCAGGAAGAATTTTTTTTGAAATATTTAAAGTGTTTTCAATTTCTTCAGATGTAGCATAGTTTCTTTCTACATATATAGAGTTATCTATTGGTGTAATTGTTTTGAGCATATAGTATGCTTTAAATATATATATATTTTAAATCAATTATTATTTTTATATATTAAGGTATATATTTACTATTTATATGAAACTAAATTTTAAAGGAAAAACAGCTATAGTTACTGGTGCAGCAGGTGGAGTGGGCTTAGAAACAGTAAATAAGCTTCTTCAGATAGATATCAAAATTTTGATGTTAGATATAAAAGATCCACCTAAAAAATACATTCAAAATAAAAAAATTCAATTTATAAGAATTGATTTAACAGATTATAAAGAATTAAAAAAATCTATAGATATTTTTTTTAAATTAAATAAATCAATAGATTATCTCATTAATACTGCAGGTGTCCTGTGGTTTGACAAAGATGTTTCTACTACTAGTATAGATTTTGAAATATGGGATAAAGTTTTTGAAATTAATCTCAAAACTATGGCTTATCTTGCAAAAATAATTATTCCCAAAATGAAAAAAAATAAATTTGGATCAATGGTACATATCTCTTCAATTGATGCCTTATCTGGTGACGACAAACCGCAAGATGCGTATGGAGCTTCCAAGGCAGCAATGATAAGATTATCAAAATCTCTTGCTATTCAGTTCGCCTCTCATAACATAAGATCTAATATCATTTTACCTGGCGCTGTTGAAACTCCAATGCAAAATAGATGGAAAAAAAATCCATTAGCAAAAAAACAATTATCTAAAAACATACCTCTTCAAAGAGTAGGTCAACCCAAAGATATCGCTAATACAATATTATTTTTATTAAGTGATGAAGGTAGTTATATTACTGGAACAGAAATCACTGTTGATGGTGGAGTGACAGCAAAACCTTAGACACTCAGGCACGAATGCCAGAGTGAAAAATATTTAATTATCTATTTACAAAAGATAAAATTAAAATGAACATCATAACAAAAACTAGATACATAGTAATTCGACCTACTTTTTCACAGATCCAATCAGTAATTAGAACGTAGTTTTTTATAAATAAATGCATAAGATGTAAGATTTACACAAGAGAATAATAGATTTATATCCTTAAATCAAATATAGAATAATAAAAATTAAAGGGATCTGAAACATATGAAATCATATCAGAATTATATCAATGGTAAGTGGATGGACAGTCAGTCTAAGGAAAAAATTCAAGTAGAAGATCCAGCAACAACAAATATTATAGGTGAAATTGCATGCGCAAAGAATGAAGATGTAGATCTAGCAGTTGAAGCCGCAAAAAAATCTTTTGATAGTCGTATCCTTGTTGATATGCCAATTCTTGAAAGAGCTAAATTAATGCGTCGAATTGCAGATGAAACAAGAAAACTTGCAAAAGAAGGTGGGACTCTTTTATGTTATGAAAATGGAAAACAAATTAATGCTGGTATCAAAGAATTTAATGATGTTGCTGACATGTTTGATTATTATGCAGGTTTAACCGATAAACTTGAAGGGAAAACAATTCCTATTTCAAATTCAGTATTAGATTATACTGTTTTAGAACCATACGGTGTTTCTGCACATATAATTCCCTGGAATTACCCATTATCAATGCTGGGTCGATCACTAGCTTGCTCTTTTGCAACTGGAAATTCTACGGTAATTAAAACTGCAGAACTTACTCCTTTATCTGCAACAATATTTGCCAAAGCTATAGAAAATGCTGAGACTCCCCCAGGTTTAATAAACATTTTATGTGGTTATGGGCATGAAGCTGGAGCGTACTTAGTTTCACATCCTGATGTAAATCATGTTGTATTTACTGGTTCTGTTGTTACGGGAAAAAAAATTTTACACATGGCTGCCGATAAAGCCATGCCTGCTGTAGTTGAACTCGGAGGAAAATCAGCTGGGATTGTTTATCCTGATGCAAATTTAGATGATGTAGTTGATAGTGCAAGACATGCAATTTTTGGTGTTGCCGGTCAAATATGTACAGCAATGTCACGCTTGGTAGTTCACAAATCAATTAAAGATGAATTAATTACAAAACTCGTTGATCTTACTAAATCACTTAAAATTGGTCCAGGATATGAAGAAGGAGTTGATCTCACCCCAGTTATATCTGCTAATCAATTAGAAAAAGTTGAAGGATATGCAAGATCAGGAATTCAGGCTGGCGCAGAGGCAGTTCATGGGGGTAAAAGAGCAGATCGCGAAGGACATTTCATGGAAGCAACTGTTCTAAATAATGTTACACAAGATATGACTGTAGCAAGAGAAGAAATATTTGGACCGGTTTTATCTGTCCTAGAATATGAAGATACAGAAGAAGCTATTACTATAGCCAATGATACTGATTATGGTTTAGGTGGCGGAGTTTTCACTAAAGATTTAAACAAAGCTGCTTGGACAGCAAGTCAACTTCAGTCTGGACAAGTTTATGTCAATAAGTGGTTTACGGGAAGTCATGCAACTCCTTTTGGAGGTTATAAACAATCAGGTTATAGCAGAGAAAAAGGTGTAGAAGCTCTTAAAGCATATCTTCAGGTCAAAAATGTAGGAATTAGCTTAAGTTAATATTTAAAAAATTTACGATTAAAAATATACTTAATTTTTAAATGAAAATATTTTTTTTATTTTTTTTATTTTGTAATATTACTTTTGCAAATATAATTTTTGAGTCAAACCAATTAAATAATATTGATTATTTAAAAGAACTGAAAGAATTAAAAAAATTTGATTTTTCTTTATATTCTAAGAATAGAATCTTTTTAATGTACGCTTATGGAAATATATTAGCGGGAAAAAAGGACAATATTCAATGCAATAAATTAAATTTTGACATAAAGAAATTTAATATATTAATTAATTCTCTTAAAAAATATGATTTAAATTTTCTTAATGAAATTAATGCAAATTATATAGTTTTGTGTGAAAACTTAAAAATTAATAATTATTTAGCAGCTGGTTTTGCAAATAGCGATGTATCAACATTAATTCTAGATTTTTCGATAAATAAAGAAATCATAAAAAGGGTAATTCATCATGAAATATTTCATATGATACTTGCAAAACAAAATACAAAATTATTAAATGAAAAATGGTTAAATCAAAATAGTCATAATTTCATTTATAAACAATGCTCTAACTGTAAGTTAAGTTATAGCACTGAATTATCATATGAGAATGAAGGGTTTCTTACAGAATACTCGAAATTTTCAATCAGTGAAGACCAAGCTGAGGTTTTCAGCTTTTTGATGTCAGACACTAACATTCTTAATCTTATTAGTAAAAAAGATGAAATATTAAAAAATAAAATAAATGTTTTAAAAGATTTTTTATCTGAAATAGATTTTCAAATAAATGATTATTAATAAAAAGAAATTAAAAATAACATTATCAGAAAAAATATTATTAATTTTTTTAGTTACTATTTCATTATTTTTTATTATTTTTTTTTTAAGAATATCCAATAAATGTTTATTTTTAAATTCTCTCGATGAAAAAAATTTAATTAACTATAAGAATAAAAAAATAATTATTCTTGAAGTTCCTTGTGGTAAGGTAGCTATAAAACTTTTTATAAAAGAAGCGCCTTTAAATACAAAACACATATTAAATTTAATTAAAAATAAAGAATATGATAATTCATTTTTTTATAGAGTAAAAAAAAATAAATTAATAGAATTTGGAGATTTAAAATTTGGTAAAAAAGACAATTTAGATTATCTAAAAATTGGTACTGGTGGCTCATCGTTAAAAAATAATCTTAGTGAAATTTCAAGTAATTATAATTTTAAAAGAGGTAGTGTGGGGATGGTTAAAAGAGGTAAATTTGATACAGAAAATTCTCAAATTTTTATATTATTAGATGATATTCCTTCATATGATGAACAATACACACCTATTGGTGAAGTTATAGAAGGAATAGAGCTGTTAAAAAAAATTAAATATAATAATAATTCAGAGTTTGTACTAAGACCGGACTATGTAAAAAAAATTTATGTATATAAATTTAATTAAATCTATTAGGGCTAAAAGCACTAATATCAAAACTAGGTTGAGATCCTTTTGCTAATTCATTAATTGC
>Ga0115002_10009956_pt1 | contig 10283 bp, 4 predicted proteins | sample ArcticOcean_MG_C_8_FD_89576 | JGI IMG/M metagenome (GOLD analysis project Ga0115002, IMG submission 89576) | Marine microbial communities from western Arctic Ocean - ArcticOcean_MG_CB11_86 | ecosystem: Environmental > Aquatic > Marine > Oceanic | place: Arctic Ocean: Canada Basin | collected... | reverse complement strand
TTTAATGGGGCGTTTGCTGCCGCGTCACCTTGAAATTATTTATCAAATTAATGATTTGTTTTTGGAGAGTGTAAAAAAACAATTTCCGGATGATCCAGATTTATTACGACGTATTTCCTTCATTGAGGAAAATGATCACAAGCAAATCCGTATGCCTTATCTTTCAATCGTTGGCAGTCATACGATTAACGGTGTAGCAGAGCTTCACACGGAATTACTAAAAACCACCGTATTTAAAGATTTTTATAAACTTTTTCCGCAGCGTTTCCAAAATAAGACAAACGGAATTACTCCTAGACTTTGGCTACGCAACGCTAATCCTGAATTATCTGAAATAATTACTGAAAAAATTGGTGATGGCTGGATTACGGATTTACAGCAACTTCGCAAACTGGAAGCATTTGCCGATGATCCGGAATTCAGGCAATCATGGCGTTCAGTCAAGAGTTTAAAGAAGGAGCAGTTAGCAAACTGGCTTAAACAAAACAGCGGTATCACCATCGATCCGGAATCGCTTTTTGATGTTCAAATTAAGCGTATCCACGAATACAAACGCCAGTTGCTGAACATTCTTCATGTAATATTTCTTTATAACAAAATGCTGGAACATCCGGAACTTCCCTTCGTTCCACGGACCTTCTTATTTGGCGGAAAAGCGGCTCCCGGATATTACATGGCAAAACTAATCATCAATTTAGTAAACGATGTAGCCCGTGTTGTCAACCATGATCCTGCAATGCAGGACCGCTTAAAAGTTGTGTTTGTGCCAAATTATAATGTTTCAATTGCGGAAAAAATTATACCAGCAACAGATATTTCACAACACATTTCAACTGCCGGAACCGAAGCTTCAGGAACAGGCAATATGAAATTCATCCTCAATGGAGCCTTGATTCTAGGTACAATGGATGGCGCGAATATTGAGATTGCGGAAGAAGTTGGTGCTGAAAATATTTTCACTTTCGGGATGAGTTCTGTTGAAGTCAGCAGTTTGGCAAAAGCCGGATACAATCCCAGAGTTTCATACCAGAATAATCCAGGCTTGAGAGAAGTACTTTCAATGATCAACACCGGATATTTTAACCGTGACAAACCTCATCTTTACAATGATATTTACAACTCACTGGTTTTTAAAGATAAATACATGCTGCTGGAAGATTTTACGAGTTATGTCGAATGTCAACAGCGTGTTATGAAAACTTGGGAAGATCCAGAAAAATGGACTAGAATGTCAATTTTGAATACTGCAGCTGCAGGAAAATTTTCCAGTGACCGTACCATTGCTGAATACGCCAGAGATATTTGGAAACTTGAACCTGTTAAAGTTGAACTGCAGGGTAAGAAAGTTCGCTGAGCTCCAGAAAATTTATGTACAACCGATCCTCCGGAATTCTACTTCATCCAAGCTCTTTGCCAGGAAATCACGGCATCGGTGACTTTGGGACAGCGGCCTACAAGTTTGTTGATTTACTCTGCAGTTTGAAGCAATCACTCTGGCAGGTATTGCCTCTGTGTCCTGTTTCAGAAAGCTACTCGCCCTATCAAGCTCCTTCCGCGTTCGCAGGAAATCCTTTACTGTTAAGTCTCGATTTATTGCAAGAGGAAGGATTTTTAGTTCCGGAGGATTTATATGATGTACCGGATTTTCCTCTGGATTTTGTAGTTTTTAAGGAAGTTGAAGTTTGGAAAATGGTACGGCTGCGGCAGGCATTTAAGAAATTTGAACAATGTTCAACAAAAGAACAAAGAAAGAATTACGAACAATGGTGTGCGAATGCGTCTTTCTGGCTGGAGGACTATGCCGTCTTTGCCGCAATGAAAATAGTTTCAGGAGGTTTGAGCTGGACTGACTGGGACAAAGCTTGGAAGTTCAGGGGTAGTTTTGAAATACAGCATTTCAAGGAGCAGTATGCATTAGAAATATCGTTTCAACAATTTGTACAGTGGCAATTTTTCAGACAGTGGACAGCGCTCCGAAAATACGCTAATGAGCAGGGGATAAAAATAATTGGTGATTTGCCGATATTTGTTGCATACGACAGTGCGGAAGTCTGGTCCAACCCAGAATTGTTTAAACTTGATGAAAATCAGCAACTGATTGCGGTTGCTGGAGTTCCTCCGGATTATTTCAGTGAAACGGGACAGCATTGGGGAAATCCGCTATACTGTTGGGAGAAAATGCGTAAAGACGGCTACAACTGGTGGAAAAACCGGCTGCGTTATTCTCTTGAACAATTTGATTTTGTACGTGTCGACCACTTTCGTGGTTTTGAAAATTATTGGGAAATTCCTGCAGATGCTGCAACTGCTGCTGAAGGTAAGTGGAAAGAAGGTCCCGGACTGGAATTTTTTGAAGAAATGTTCAAAGAGCTGGGTGAGCTTCCGATAATTGCGGAAGATCTTGGATTGATTACTCCGGAAGTGAATCTCTTACGGGAAAATTGTGGATTTCCCGGAATGAAAGTTTTGCAATTTGCTTTTTCTGATGAAAACAACGTATATCTGCCTCACAACTACGAAAACTCAAATACAGTTGCCTACAGTGGAACCCATGACAATAATACAAGCCTAGGCTGGTTTAGAGAACTTAGCGAGTTGGAAAGAGAACGTTTGCAAGTCTACTTAAGCAAAAATGTTCAGGAAGACAGTGTTTGTTACGAATTAATGCGACTCGCCTGGAGCTCCACTGCTGTCTTTTCTCTTGCACCTTTACAGGATTTGCTGGGTCTGGGAGCAGACTGCAGAATGAATCTTCCCGGAACTTCAGGAGGAAAAAACTGGGGCTGGCGCTGTAGATCCAGGCAAATGAAGGATCTTAAACAACATTGGATTGCTCAACTCACTGAAACATACGGTAGGAATCAGCAAGTTACAGGCTGATGTAGTCGGAAAAAGTCTGAGTCACAGTTTAATCCTCTGTAATTAAACTCAGCAGAATCAGCTGACTGTTTCAGCACTTTTCAGGGCCGTGGAATTTCCCACAGCTGATCTAAATTCCTTCAGCAGTTCATTCTCCTGCGACTTTGCGGTTTCAACGTGTTTTTGTTTGACCAGATCATAACCGCGAATCTGTTCCGGAATTCTTGCAATTTCAACAGCCAGAGCGTGATTTTTCTTGGATAGTGCTGGCAACAGTTCCTCAATTGTTTGTTCATACTCCCGAATCAAACGGCGCTCCATTTTCCTTTCCGCGGTCTTTCCGAATGGATCAAGAGCAGTTCCACGCAAAAACTTGAAACGTGCCAGTAAATTCATCGCAGAAAGAATCCACGGTCCATAAGCGGTTTTGACCGGCTCTCCGGTATGAGCATTACGGCGCGAGAACAAAGGTGGCGCCAAATGCAGTTTTAGCTTATAATCGCCCTCGAAACGCCCCTTTATCTTTTTCATAAAATCACCGTTCGTGTAAAGACGGGCAACTTCATACTCGTCTTTGTATGCCAGTAATTTAAAATAATAAGAGGCCACTGCTTCGGTAAATTCTGTACTTCCTGGAACACGGTCAATTTCAAGTGTCCGTACCCGTTCCACTAAATGCAGATAGCGCTCAACATACGCTTTGTTTTGATAATCCCTCAATACATCCGCACGGTGCTGGATTAGTTCATCCAAACCTTCGGGCGGATCTTTAAGACCAAATCCTGCCACGATTGAGGCGGTTATCACACTAACACGCTTACCGTCATGTGCTGTTCTACGTCCCCAGAGAAATGCCAGTTTGTTGCCTTCAACTGACACCCCATTTATTTCCATGGCTTTTTCAATAGAACTTTGTTCCAGCGGAATCAGTCCACGTTGATAGGCAAAACCCAACATAAAAATATTGGTTGCAATCGTGTCTCCAATCAGCGCTGTCGCCAGTTGTGAGGCATCCAGGAATTCTGTCTGATCTTTTCCGGCAATTGCCAGAATGGATTGCTTGATTTTAAGGCTTGGAAAAAGCATATCCGCATTTTTAGTAAAATCACCAGTAATCAACTCATAGCTGTTAACCACAAGTTTCGTATGTCCGGATTTAATCACAGAAAGAGTTTTTTGACCACCTGTCACCACCAAATCACCGCCTATCACCAAATCCGCGCCCTGAGATGCAATCCGTGGAGAATGTATATCTTCCGGACTGTTTCCGATACGCAGATGAGATAAAACCGCCCCACCTTTTTGAGCCAGTCCGATCATGTCAAGAATGCCGACACCTCTTTTTTCAATGTGTGCGGCCATGCCCAGTAATGCTCCGATCGTGACAAGTCCTGTGCCTCCTACACCAGTCAAAACGATGTTATAAGTACCGTTTATTTGTGGAAGTTCAGGATCAGGTAAAGAGCTCCAAGTATCGTTAAGATATACTGAAAGAGAATTTTTCCGCATTTTTCCGCCGACCACACTCACAAAACTAGGGCACAATCCGTTAACACAACTGTAATCTTTGTTACAGGCAGACTGATCAATCACACGTTTACGTCCAAACTGAGTTTCAAGCGGCAAAACTGAGACACAATTCGATTTAACCCCGCAGTCCCCACAGCCTTCACAGACATCGTCATTGATGAAAATTCTACGCGGTGGGTCAGGAATTATCCCACGTTTCCGCCGCCTTCGTTTTTCCGCCGCACAAACCTGTTCGTAAATTAGTACAGTCACACCCTCAATTTCACGCATTTCGCGCTGTACAAAATCAAGTTCCTTGCGGTCATAGACTTTCACGTTTGCTGGAATTCCGGAACTTTGAGTAAACTTGTCTGGATCATCGCTTACTACAGTCACCTGTTTGGCACCTTCCGCGAACATTTGCTGAATAATGCTCTGAACCGACAGTGGCCCATCAAAACCCTGACCACCGGTCATTGCGACGGCGTCATTGAACAAAATTTTGTAGGTAATGTTAATTCCGGAAGATATAGCGGCACGGATAGCCATGATGCCGGAATGAAAATACGTACCGTCACCAATATTTTGAAAAATATGCTTCCGCGTGCTAAAAGGTGCCTGCCCCACCCAGTTTGCGCCTTCTGCACCCATGTGAGTAAACCCAATGGTATTGCGGTCCATCCACTGCACCATGTAATGACAACCGATTCCCGCCATTGCAATGCTGCCTTCCGGTACAACTGTGGAAGTATTGTGAGGGCATCCGGAACAAAAATACGGTAAGCGCACCATTGCCTCTTGGGGCAACAGTGAATAATCCAGCCTGGACTCAATTTCGTGCAAGTGATTTTTTAGCTTAGCATCACCCTGAAAAGTCAAAATACGTCTACCAATTGTTGCGGCAATGCGGTTAGGATCAAGCGCTCCGGCTGCACGGAACAAAGCCTCACCAGTTTCATCAAGTTTTCCAATCACCTGCGGACGGTGTGAAGCATCGAAAAGCATTTCCTTGATTTGTGGTTCGATAAGGGCACGTTTTTCTTCCACAACAATGATCAAATCAAGTCCTTCAGCAAACTCAAGAATTCCTTCAGGTTCCAGCGGCCATGGCATGGCGACCTTGTAGAGACGCACACCCAGACGCTCTGCTTCAGTTTCATCAATTCCCAGTTCTTCAAAAGCAAGTCGAGTATCAAGGTATGATTTACCAACAGTAACAACACCTATTTTTGCGCTGCCGCCCTGCCAGACTGCACGATCCAGTTTATTTGCCCTGCAAAACGCGCGTACTGCGTCCATCTTGTATTCGTGCATTCTCTGATCCTGCGCATGCGGTGTGTCAGGAAAGCGGATATTTAAACCATCTTCAGGAAAATTATAATCGTTTGGAATTACTAACTTGAGACGTTCTACATCGACATTGATTGAAGCAGTTGCTTCTACGGTGTCATGCAGACACTTTAAACCAACCCAGCATCCGCTGAATCGAGAAAGAGCCCAGCCGTATATTCCTAAATCAAAAATTTCCTGTACACCAGACGGATTCAACACCGGAATCAGTGCGTCAACCATCGCAAATTCACTTTGATTACAGACAGTAGAAGATTCAGCAGTATGATCATCCCCCATCAAAGCCAGCACACCTCCAAACCTTGATGTTCCCGCATAATTAGCGTGCCGTAGCACATCACCTGAACGATCAACCCCGGGGCCTTTGCCATACCAAATCCCAAAAACACCATCATATTTACCTTCTCCTCCCAGTTCCGTCTGCTGAGTTCCCCAAAGCGCTGTCGCAGCCAGATCCTCATTTACTCCAGGCTGAAATTTGACGTGAAACTCATCGAGCAGTTTTGAGTTCCGTTCCAATTGCTGATCATATCCACCCAGGGGAGAACCACGATAACCGCTGATGTAACCTGCAGTGTTAAGTCCAGCCTTCAGATCAAGTTCACGCTGCACCATAGGCAAAAGCACAAGAGACTGAATTCCGGTCATAAATGCATGACCTTTTCTCAGTGTGTATTTATCGTCAAGTGAGACAGATCGTTTTTCCATAACAGACATTTTTTCAACTGGTGAAGATTTTCTTTAGAATCAAAAAATATATTTTCCTCGAATCGCGCTTACAACTAAACATTGAGAGCGTTGATTTACGCTAATTCAGGACATTCTATCACAACACAATTTTACTGCAAACCAAAAGCATAATAATCCACAATGAGCTAAAATGGCTTTTCTCGTGAGGACGATTCTGCTAGAAAAATAGGGTTACTTTATAACTCAATTTCATGAATAATGATGAACTCGTTATAAGTCTAAATGGAACACTTGTATGTCATTCCCGCGAAAGCGGGATTGACAACTATTTAAGAATGCATCAAGTTTGACTATTATAATATACCTCAGTCGAAGCTCTGAACATTGTGTCAGGAAAGCAAACAAGCTTTTTCCAGGCGAATATGGCTTTGAAGTCATAAAAAGTTGTCTGGCTCATTTTGATACTGTTTGCTAGGCTTGCTTTAGAAGAAACTACCAGTTTATCTACATTTTATAATTTACATTTTTCTGTATTTTCTACGTGAACATATCTTCAATTAAAGCAGATACACAGGCTGAACCACGTTTTTTTGTGGTCCGTGGAATTTTACTGATTGTTGTGTTGCTCCTCGTTTTAGTGGTTTTCACACTCTGGGGAGAAGCATATGATATTGATCGTCGTTTCTCAGCCCAGTTTTTTTCCACTGAAAACGGCTGGTTTTTAGCAAATAGTTTTCCCTGGAACTGGCTCTACGATTATGGGGAAGCACCAGGAATCATCTTTGCTATTCTGTGTTTTCTGAGCTGGATCTTTTATCGTACTGATCCAGCACGGGCTGCACTCAGACCCTATTTATTAATCTGCGCATTAACACCGTTTATCGCCTCTCTACTGCTGGTAAATGTTGTTCTCAAAGATCATACAGGAAGGCCGCGTCCCCGTGAAATTGTGCAATTCAATGGCAACTGGGAATACAAACCAGTACTGAAAGCCGGAATTTCCGGGCGGGGATACTCATTTCCTTGTGGACATTGTTCGATCGCTTTTACCTTAACCAGCGGCATTGTTTTCTGGCGGCGTTCACGAAAGTTCGCTCTCTCTTCTTTGTCATTAGGTCTGGCTTATGGAATATTGATGAGCCTTGCCCGTATTGTACAGGGAGGCCATTTTTTGAGTGATGCCTTGTGGTCGTTGGGTGTGGTCTGGTTGACTTTGCTCGGGCTTTATTATTTTGTTTTTCAACCACCACGTACAGAAGACAATCCCGTTTCAGCTTTTTCTAAAAAACAGAAATGGAAGATCAGCTCTGGAACTGTAATTGTGCTGGCGCTTTTAGCACTCTTTGTCTGGACACGACGACCGTTTTACAAAGATCACACTGGCAGTTTCAAGATTCCATCAGAAATTACGCAGCTAAATCTCCATCTTCCGCAAACGTGGAAGCTCCGGCAGTCTCTTTTTGAACAGCGAGATAACGGAGAATTTAAGTTGATTATACAAGGCTTTGCACCTCCTCAGACAACTCATTATCTGAGTTTCACAACCCTAAACACAGAGTCTGCTTTGACCTTAAAGTTTAATGAAAATATAGTTGGCTACCACAGAAAATTTGAACAAAATTTAATATTGCGATTACCTGAAAACATAAAAGTTAACTTGAATTCAATTCCGGGAAAAAAGCCTTAATACTTCAGTGATTAGCCTAAATGGAACTTTTCAATACTGCGGATAATCCGGAAAATATTTTCTCAATAAAAATGCCTGCCGATCAATAAATTCCTGAAATAATCAAGCAACTGCTGCATGCAGAGGCTTATCCTCATCCAGTTACTGAACCAGTTCGTCTGGAGCAAACCCACATTTCCTACCTGTTGCTAACTGGAAAATGGGCCTACAAGATAAAAAAACCACTTGATTTGTGCTTTCTCAATTTCAGCAGCTTGAAGAAACGTAAATATTTCTGCGAAGAAGAGTTGAAACGTAATCGTCACTTTGCACCGGAATTGTACCGTGAAGTTCTGCCGATTGTCTGCAATCAAAATGGGAAATTCAAGCTTGGCAAGCAGGGGCAGACTGCAGTTGAATATACTCTGAAGATGCAGGAATTTCCGCAAGAATCGCTTTTCAGAGCCATGTTTGACGCAAAAACTCTGGAACTCCATCACTTGCAGGATTTGGGACGCAGACTAGCAAGTTGGCATTTGGCTGCCTCGACAAATGCGGAAATCCAAGCCTATGGTTCTGTAGAAGCTACTAGGGAAGTTATTGAGGATAATTTCAGCGCAACCAAGAAATTTATCGGCAGTGTACAGACAAGTGAACAGTTTGAACAAACACGGGATTTTCAACTTAAATTTCTGCACGAACAAAGCGAATGTTTCCACAAACGTCAAGCCACGGGCTGGATTCGGGAATGCCACGGTGATCTGCATTTGAACAATGTCTGCTGGTTTCCGGACAAAGCCCTATTATTTGACTGTATTGAATTTAATCAGGAATTCCGCTGCATTGACGTTATTTACGATGCAGCTTTCATGGTGATGGATCTGGAATTTAGAAATCGGCGTGATCTCGCCTTTGGCTTTTTTAACGCATGGATCGAGCACAGCGGGGACTACGAAGGTGCTGCAATATTAGCTTTTTATGCCAGTCTGAGAGCCTCTGTAAGGGCCAAGGTTAAATCTTTTTTACTAAATGACCCTCATCTACCCCTTGTGGAAAGAGAGAGTCTCCGGGAGCAAACAGCAAGATTTTATCAATTAGCCTGGGAATACAGTCGCCCCAAACCTGTAATTTGCTGGGTGGACAGCGGATTTTCCGGTTCAGGAAAAAGCACAGTCGTCTCCTGGCTCGCTCAACAAACCGGTGCGGTTCATCTACGTTCTGACGCACTGCGCAAGCAGATGTCAGGAATTGCACTCGATCAACGTGGGGATGATCTGCTCTATTCTCAGCAGAACACTGAGCGGACTTACGACAGAATGCTGGAACTGCTGGATGATTTAAGCGCTCAAGGATTATCTGTGGTTTTGGACGCAACCTTTGGCAAACAGGAATTCCAGAGAAAACTCAGCAACTGGTCAGCCAAGCGAAATGTAGCATTAAAATTTGTGCAATGCACTGCGCCGGAATCAGTATTGATTCAGCGACTGCGTAAACGTGAACATGATATTTCCGACGCTACTGAAGATATACTCCCTTTTCAGCAAAGAAGTTTTGAACCTGTTACAACGGCTGAGCAATTGTCGTTAATCAGTCTGGACACCACAACTGACTGGAAAAAAGCCCTGGAATCCGCCTTCCAGTGAATTGATTAAATCAAGTCCAGCGGCGAAAATTCAAACTCAATCTAGCCCTTCAGTATGAAAGTTCAGAGGGTACTAATTAAAGAAGCTACACTTATAAATCATTAAGATTCTTACTTGCAATAAGGATGTTATGTTTTTTCCATGTTATAAAAAAAAGTACTAAGACAATTGGGATCACTGATATAGCAATAAAGTTTCCATCAAATATATAATAGAACCAGTATCTTATAGAATTTCCTCCATCTGTAAATGCACTAATATTCCCCGAATATTCTTTAGTATAATCTAAACCATATTGACGTGAAAGACTTGTGAATAATGGAGCAAACTCTGTTGCTATTAAAAGATAAGCAACAATTATCGGTATCCCTAAAATAATTCCGCGAAAAACATTGCTCTCACAAACAATAACTATGACTGCCATTACGGAAATTAGATTTGGTAGATCTCCCAATGGTATAATTTTGTTTCCTGGTAAAACAAACGCAATGATGATAGCGATTGGCATTAAGATTACACCAGTGACTATAACTGATTTGTTTTGAAAGAGAACTGCAGAATCTATG
>Ga0115002_10009952_pt1 | contig 10287 bp, 10 predicted proteins | sample ArcticOcean_MG_C_8_FD_89576 | JGI IMG/M metagenome (GOLD analysis project Ga0115002, IMG submission 89576) | Marine microbial communities from western Arctic Ocean - ArcticOcean_MG_CB11_86 | ecosystem: Environmental > Aquatic > Marine > Oceanic | place: Arctic Ocean: Canada Basin | collected... | reverse complement strand
GGGGCTTGACGAAGCGGAGGTAATTTTGCAAAGCGGCGCCGCCGATATGGTGGCGATGACCCGTGCGCAATTCGCCGATCCACATCTCGTAAAGAAAGCCAAGGAAGGGCGCGGGCAAGAAATCATTCATTGCATAGGTGCTAACGAATGTGTAGCGCGCATCTTCGACAACCGCCCAGCGGCGTGCCTGGTCAACCCAACGACGGGCCGGGAAAAGCGGTGGGGCCCAGGAACGCTATTGCCGGTGCCGCCGCACGAAAAGAAAAAAATTATAATTGTCGGCGGCGGCCTCGGCGGGATGAAAACGGCGGCTGTAGCGGCAGCGCGTGGCCATGACGTGCTGTTGCTAGAAAAAACCAACGAACTGGGCGGCCACTTAAATGTGCTTAAACGCCTGCCTTCACGGAGTGAATGGCAAATGGCGATCGATGATCTCGCCACTACGATGGAACGTCACGGCGTACGAGTGAAACTCGATTGCGAAGCCGATAGTAACATGATTGCCGCCGAGGCGCCCGACTGCGCAGTCATTGCGACCGGCTCCCGCTGGACGACCGACGGGCTCAGCCCGTTCCGTCCTGGCAAAGCGTCGCTCCAGGGCTTCGATCAGGAGCATGTGATCGATATCGATACCGCTGCAAAGCGCGCAATCGAGGATCCACTTTCCCTCGGCCAATCGATCGTCATTCTCGACGAGGTCGGCACCTTTTTTCCGCTCGGGCTCGCCGATCTCCTGTCGCAACAGGACAGTGTCCGGGTAGAGATCATCACACCGGATGCAATGGTAGGTAGTGAAGCTCAGAAAACCCTTGACAGCTCTCACCTTCTGCCGCGCCTTGCTGAGGCTGGTGTGACGATGACGACACAGCAAAACCTTCAAGTAATTGAGGGGAGAGATGTTGTCAGCGCCTTTATTTGGGGCGGCCCGCCTCGTCGTGTAGAAAACGTGGATACGGTAATTGTGGCCATGCTGAGACGCCCCGTCGATTCGGTCTATCACGCCCTCGAAGGAAAAATTCTCGAACGCCATTTGCTGGGCGATGCTCTAGCGCCGAGAAAACCGATCCAGGTGATGTATGAGGCGGAGGAACTGGGCCGGGCACTTTAGCTTTGGCAGATGGCCCAAACTTGTTCACAAGTTGACCGGCACAATGAAGCGATCACACTTCTGGACGACGGCCTCGAAATTATCCGTGTGATCCAATACCGCATATGGCAGCCGGGAATTTTTCGTTTTTGAGCACGTGCCCTTTAAACTTTGAAAGCTAAGCAATCGAAGGCCGCGGCTCTCTATATGCTAGTGCCCACTTATGGATGATTCACTGAAAGCTTCGACAAGCTAGTTTTTCTAGGAAGCGGAAGCAATCTCGCGTAGCAAATCGAGAGATGCCCGCAATGCGCAGCGGCGATGATACACACCAAACCACATCACTTAGCCTTGAATTTTGTCTGTGCAGGACTAGGTTTTGCACCGGTTTATTCCATTAGGGAGAAAATACCAAAATCTCGGTCGAACGGTTGAAATATCGGAAAGAATTTTGCATCGCCGGAGACTATGGAACTCCGCTTCCTAGCTCAAGCCAGTTTACTCTGACAAAGCCTCTTACATGCTTCGTCGAGCATAAAGTACCAAAGCTCAGAAAATTCTTGCTATGTCGTTACGCCGCAAACTTGGCGTGACAGGGCCATACGTCGTGCACTAGAGCAGCGTCACCAAACGGTTACTAAATATCCAAATTCTTACCTTGAAAATGATTATCAATCTGCAGCGATAATACGCAAGGGTTTCGCTTATATGATCCAATATCAATTGACTGTCGTAACAGATTCTATTGGAACTGAAATAACAGCTCAGATAGAGCCTTGGCTACTTAGCCATGAAAAGGAGAAAAAATTGACTTCTGCAACTGAACATTTTCTTGGATCAACAGATGCAAATTTGGCGCTTTTAAGAGCGCTTACTGAAAACAGTTTTGATTCTATCCTGATAACTAGCCCTACAGACGAGGGAACAATCATCTACGCAAACTTAGCCTTCGAGACCTTAACCGGCTTTAATCGGACAGAAGTGATCGGGAAAAACCCTCGAATTTTGCAGGGGGTCGGAACCGACGAGAAGGTCATTGATCGGCTTTCTCATGCTCTAAAATTGGGGGATAATTTTGAAGGGAAAGCCATCAATTACAAAAAAAATGGCACTCCCTTTATCATGCACTGGCGAGTTCTCCCGATCAAATCGGGAGAGAAGATCGAAGCCTGGGTTGCGATACAACGCGAAGGCTCTGCTATCTAAATTACTAATTTGCCCATGGTTATTCGGAGCTTATGAAGTTGGCTACGCTGTAGCAGCATTTTCTTGCTGCCGCGCAAGCCCAGCTTCCGACGCAACCAATTTCATCGATGGCGGTGCCTACAAAAGAACTTATTAAGTAAACAATAGCCCCGCTAGACGACTTAGTCGTGCTTCAAGCGCTTCGGAGAAGTATAGCTAAACGCCAGAAGAACATCCTGAACCTAGCTGCGACATTGGTCGTCGGCAGGAAAAGCAAAGAGGACGTAGTGGAAACCCTGGTTACTGCCTTTACGCCTTACAAGACCGGACTGACAAAGACTATAACCGCCTTAAGGGAGTAGAAATGATGGCCGTATTAAAAACAGATAACGATGAAGGCTGTTTCCGCTCCCTTGAACGTTACGAGGTTCTCGACACAGAAGTCGAAGAAGCATTTTAGAATATCGTGAAACTCTTATAGCAGACACTTAATCTATTGATCTGTGCCGTAAGTCTGGTTGACTAGTATCGGGTGAGACTTTCCGACAACACACGCCACGCGCAGGTATACCGTGGTTAGGATCGTATGGAACCGGCTTGCAGAAAATCGTGCGGCGCGATTTAAGCCGGTTTTTCGACACTCTAGTCTTATGACAAAAATTTATAATTTTTGTTAATTCGGAGGGTCCAAGCGCCAAGTGGAGCGTAGGTGCATAATTTTTGTCGACGCAATAGGAAGGATGTTCGCACGATGACTGCAGTAACTGATCAAGAAGCGTTAACTTCTTTTGGACAACGCCTAAATATCGCAGTCGTGGGTGCTAATGGTAGAATTGGTGCCGCAATAGCAGAGCTACTCGCCACTAACCCAAACGTTTCGAAAGTCTTTCGACTGATGCGCGACCCGCACTGTAGCGGTGCAATTAGAACGCACATTCTACTCGACCTCGAAGACGAAAAAACCATCGGAGATGCCGCAGCAGTGGTTGCACGCGAAGTGGATTCACTACATCTCGTGATCGTTGCCACGGGCGTTCTGCACGACGGTCAGTCATTGCAGCCCGAAAGGTCTTGGAACGCTCTTACAGATTCGGCATTAGAACGCACCTTCCGGATTAACGCGACGGGCCCGGCACTCGTCGCCAAGCACTTTCTTCCGCTACTTGCCAAGAACCGCAAAACCGCCTTTGCCGCAATATCAGCGCGAGTTGGAAGCATACAGGATAACCGTCTGGGAGGGTGGTACGCCTATCGTGCATCCAAAGCGGCTCTCAACATGCTTATCAAATCTCTATCCATCGAGCTAGCGCGCAAGCGACCGCGAGCGCTCTGTATCGGACTGCACCCGGGCACTGTCGATACGCCGCTTTCCAAACCATTTCAGCACAACGTACCCGAGGGGACACTGTTTACACCAAACCAAGCTGCAGGAAATATTTTACGGGTTCTGGATAGTCTCAAACCAGAAGATACAGGCAATCAATTTGCTTGGGACGGTTGCCAAGTACCTGCTTAGTGCCCTGCGTAATATTGACATTTGGCCTGGCGTTGATGTCGGACACATGTACCCATTTATCCACAGCTAATCCTCCTATTGGCTTAACTCATCGGAGCAATCGTTATGGATGCGCAGAAACGAGAATCGATGGTGATCCACTGGAAAGATGGCTTCGTAAACAATACGGTTGGCCTTTGGGGGAGCGCTCTTTAGGCAAATAATATTTTAGGAGTACGATATTGATGAGTAACGATGTTTCGCCCAAATCTATGGAGCAGGATGAAGAAGGGTTTATCGGTGAGTTTGGCTATCAATTGCCTGAGCCAACGAGCCAAGGCAAAGAACAAAGCGTCATCTCCAGAACGGTCGAGGCAAAGCCGTCCCGTCAAGATGCGGAATCTGCTGTCCGCACCTTACTGAGGTGGACTGGTGACGACCCCTCCCGAGAGGGCTTGCTCGGCACTCCCGACAGAGTCGTCCGCGCGTACGAGGAATTCTTTGCCGGATACGACGCCGACCCCTCTGACATGTTATCGCGTACGTTCGAGGAGACCGACGGCTACGACGAGATGGTCCTACTGCGCAACGTCACCTTCGAAAGCCATTGCGAACATCACATGGTCCCTATCATTGGAGTTGCGCATGTTGCATACATCCCAGCACATCGCGTCGTAGGGATCAGTAAGCTGGCGCGCGTCGTCAAGGCATTCGCCAAGCGCTTGCAGATTCAGGAACGCTTCACCATGCAGATCGCCAACACGATCGAAGCAATACTCCAACCGATGGGCGTCGGTGTCGTCATCGAAGCGCAGCATCAATGCATGGCGAGCCGCGGCGTGCACAAGCCGGGCGTCTCCATGGTGACAAGTTGTATGCTGGGTGATTTCCGGGATAACACCGCGACACGCTCAGAGTTCCTCGGCGCGTTAAAGCGCTAATCATTGGCGAATTGCATACGTTGATCCGTGCGAACTTACCGGATTTATGTCTGATTTCACTGGCAACCCTTACCTGAAGCGGATCTGATGGAGATTACCCGCATGGTGCGGGGGCACTAGGTATCAAAGCTATTCAGCGCAATTATTTATTGCCTCTAACGGCAAGAGAGATCCAAACCACAAGCGGCAGCGTAACCAAATAAACAAAATGTGGGAACCATGGAAACGCTTCATCATATTGCCCTTCCCGTTACTGATATCGATAAGGCGGTCGATTGGTACGAAGAAAATTTTGATATTCGTATGGTCTATGCTGACAAAAGTTGGGCTTTACTTGAGTTCGAGAATATATCCGTCGCCCTTGTGCTATCCGATCAGCACCCGATGCACATCGCGGTCGAGCGGGAGAATGCAGAGAACTTCGGCGCGCTGAAGACCCATCGCGACGGGACGGCGTCAGTATATATCGATGATCCATGGGGCAATCCAATAGAATATATAAAATCCTCGCGACCGTGATATTCAGCAGATAGAAACCAATGCGGCGACAGGCTTGCAGAGCTAATACGGCGGCGCTGCTCTGACTATCCGTCTTGATCTCGGCACGTGAGTACGGGCAAGTTAAAAACATGATAATCGATGACTTCTTCCATACCGATCTCGTATCTGCTACTGGCACGCGATGGCGCGCTGTCACAGACAAGGTCATGGGCGGCGTCTCCAAGGCCTCCCTCGAATACCGGGTCGTGGAGGGGCGGTCCCACCTGCATATGGCGGGTGATGTGCGTCTAGAGAACAATGGTGGCTTCGTACAGGCCGCCCTCGATCTGGCGTTAAACGGCGGCACCTTGGACGCATCGGAATTTATTGGCGTCAAGCTGGTCGTCCGCAGTAACGGTGAGCAATACGCGATCCATCTGCGTACCCCCGACAATGTCCATCCCTGGCAATCCTATCGCGCCCAGTTCATCGTGGCCGGCGACTGGACGACGATTGACCTGCCCTTTGTTGCCTTCGTCCCGCACCGGCTCGAGACGCCGTTGGATATAACGCGCCTGTGGCGGATCGGCCTGGTTGCCATCGGTCGCGCCTTTCGCGCCGATCTTGCCATCGCCGACCTGCGTTTTTACAACTAGCTCATCCCATCTCGAGCGTTCTGGCGGCGGATAGCGATCCGTCCGGCACGCGTTTAACGACCGCCCGGTCAGTGCCACGATTATTGACCTAATGGATGATCAGCACAAAAAGCGCACCTGCCAGCACCTGTTCAGCGATGCAGAGCCGCAATACTTTGGTTTGCAGCTCTCGCTGTTATGACCTTGCGAAGAATGGGTTCAGTGCCCACAAGGGAGACGGAAAGCGCGAATGCCTCGAAAGGTATTGAGTCAACTCTATAATGTCAGCGCGCCGTGGCAGGGGCGCCATTGGCGCTATGCGAGATTTCAGCCGTTTCAGTCATCGGTCCCTTCTCTCCGCCGTCAGCATATAGTTCACGCTCATATCGCGCGTAAGCCGCCAACGCCTGCGGAGTGGATCATAGGCAACGCCGATCGAAACGGTCACCGCGAGGCCCTGCGGCGCAATCATGCCCGCGATTTCTTGCGGGCGCAGGAAACGGCGCCAGTCATGCGTACCCCTCGGCAGCCAGCGCAAAACAAACTCAGCGCCGACGATTGCCAATAGAAAGGACCGCAGGGTCCGGTTGAGAGTCGCAACGATCATAATACCGCCTGGCCGAACCAGCGCGCTGCATGCCTGCATCAGCAATTCTGGATCAGCAACATGCTCGATCACCTCCGTGTTGAGCACTATGTCGAACGCGGCTTCAGTTGACACCAAATGTTCCGCGAGGCAATGGCGGTAGTCGATGTTCAGGCCGCGCTCAGCAGAATGATGCTTTGAGATCTCGATATTCCGCGCAGCAGCGTCGATGCCCACCACGGATGCACCCCGCTGAGCCAGCGGTTCGCAAATCAGCCCAGCACCACATCCGACATCGAGAATGCGCAGTTCGTCAAGCGTGTCGCAGTCCCGGCGAAAATGCCCAGTGATACGATCAATGATATAGCCACAGCGTACCTCGTTGAAATCATGGATCGGTCGAAACCTGCCTCGCGGGTTCCACCATTCTTCAGCCAAGGCGGTGAAGCGTGCGATCTCCTCCGGATCTACCGTGCTGGCACTATCCCATGGTGCGTCGAGACGATCCTTGACGGTCATGGCCATTGATTATCCGCCAGCGCGCGTCAGGTGCGCCCCGACGGATGCGCGCGAGACTTGTGAGCAACCGTTTATTCGCACCGTGTTTGGCGGTTTCGGACCATCGTCTGAAGAGATGGCCTGAATTTGAGAAAGAAACTATAGGCGCAGTCTAGCAACCACGCGAACGGCTGTATTCGAAAGAGCACCGCCAGCGGCCGGAAGCGGGGCAATATTTCCCATATGCTTGTAAATGCTTTACCGCCAGAAGCAAGATTGCCATTTTCATCGAGTGTGTAAAATCGGGATAGCGCCTGTGTTTTTGAGAGGCCGGGTGAGACCTCGCCGTCAATCATTTGGCTGACGTCAACCCAAGCAATACACGAGGCGCCCGACTGGCGCCTATAGAATTTTATCTCCCGGGTACAGAGCGGGCAGGATTCATCGTAGAAGACTTTGAGCGAGGTACGTGTTGCCATGACTATCTACCAAGTTCCCCGTTGCAAAATTTTGGTGTCGCGGCATATCGCCGAGGGATAATCATATGTTCAGCAACGGCTGCATCATTCGAACGATACGGCTACTGAACTTCAGAGGCGCGTCGGTTACGGCAAGACAGATACAGTCTTCCCCGGCGACAGCATGCGGGGTGTGCACCAAACCCTCGTCTGCTTCTTCAACATCTCCAGAACGGAACCGCGCCTCCCCATCTACAAACGCACCGGAAAGCACAAGTGTTAGTTCCAAGCCGCCATGCCCATGCTCAGGGACCGGTCGCCCGGCCGGTATCCGCAATAGCCTGGCAGACGCCGTTCTATCCTGCATAGCAATTGGAATATGGAACGCGCTAAAACCAAGCCGACGCCATGGGAGTGCAGAATCATGACTGATAGGAATATAGCTGCGAAGCGGTTCAGGTAAGGGCGAATCGGGTATGACCGTTGGTTTTTTAGCAGCTGCTGCCTCAATCTCAACTTCATTATCCAAACGGCCAAGTACGTCGACAAATGCGCTGTGTGACAGAGGAACGGGCTCGAGTTCTTCAATTAAAGAACCGCCGATGGCTTCCGCGTCAGCGGCACGTTCCCGACATGCCGGGCAAAGGGCGGCATGCGTTGCAACGAGCAATGACCAGGCCTCACTTAGCCCGCCCGCTGCATAACTCAAGAGCAGCGGATCACTGATATGATGCTGAATATTCATTCAATGTCTCCGATGACATTTCGAATCTTACCAAACGCCAGCCGCATCCTCGATTTGACCGTGCCAAGCGGTACGCCGAGCTGAGCAGCGATCTCCCCGTGAGACTTCTCTTCGTAGAACGAGAGGCGCAAAACGTCCTGCTGTTCGGAAGGCAGCGTAGAAATCGCCGCTTGCACTTTATTTGCGTCTTGTTTCTCGGCGATCGACGTATCCGCGGGTTTCTCGGGTGTTGGCACGAAAAATGGGTCGGTCGGATCCGGCTCCGGTCGCTTCGCCTTACGAATCACATCTATATGCAGGTTACGAGCGATCGTGAAGATCCAGGTCACGGCAGACGCTTTTTCAGGATGAAATAGCGCTGCCTTCTCCCAAACCTTGATGAGCGTCATTTGCGCAAGTTCTTCCGCGGTTGCTGAATCACAACCTCGTTTCAGCATAAACGCTTTGATGCGGGGGGCAAAATGACCGAAAAGCGCGGCAAACGCCTCCCGGTCTCTAGACTTCCCCACCGCAATTAAATAGTCATTCAACGCGAGGCCTCCATTTGGACCGGTCGTGATGGGGCGGACACACGCGACAGGATTGCCGAAAAACGCCGGGTCACGAGCAGGCTCGCCTTGGTTCGAGAATACTCTTATTTTCGCAAGCATACTCTCTTTACGGCCGATCTCGGCATCTGGATCACAAAAATTTGATTTTTTCGTCTGCGAGTGTGATCTATCTCCCGGGCATTCCCGTATTAAACTTTATAATTTAGCAGGTATACGGTCCTTGTTGTTCGCAAATACTATCATAATGGTACCCTATGGCTAATCGTAGTCCAGCCCTCGATATCGCCGTTATTGGTTCTGGCATTGCTGGAATGAGCGCCGCCTGGCTTCTGTCACAGAAACATAAAGTTACGGTTTACGAGCGAGAGGATCGGCTAGGGGGCCACTCAAATACCGTCGAGGTACAAACAGCAGATGGCACAGTGCCTGTGGATACTGGTTTCATCGTCTACAATGAACGCAACTACCCAAACCTTACCCAGCTATTCAAACATCTGAACGTTCCGACAAAGGATAGTGAAATGTCTTTTGCGGCGTCACTGAATAACGGAGGGATGGAGTATTCTGGCACGGATATTAACGGTATGCTCGGCCAGCGCCGGAATATTCTACGGCCTCGATTTTGGGCGATGCTAAAGGATGTACGGCGCTTCTACCGCGACGCGCCAACTTTTATCGCCAACAAAAACATCGGTCACTGGTCGTTGGGCTATTTCTTACATGCACAGGGTTATTCTCAACCGTTTATCAATGACCACTTATTGCCAATGGGGGCGGCCATTTGGTCGGCCAGTGCGGCTGACATGCTAGACTTTCCCGCCGCGGCCTTCATCCGCTTCTTCGATAGTCATGGTCTGCTGGAAATTGTTAACCGGCCCGTCTGGCGGACAATCGATGGCGGTAGCCGGGAGTATGTAAAACGGTTGACTAATTGTTATCGCGACAGCGTTCTCCTCGGCACGCCGGTGAAATCCGTGCATCGCCAATACGGCGGGGTATTCGTGGAATGTGATAATGGTCGTCGCCGCAGATTCGATCATGTGGTGGTGGCGTCTCATGCGGATCAAGCACTGGGTCTGTTAGCTGATGCCGATACTCAGGAACGCCAATGTCTCAGCGCGGTTCGTTATTCAGTAAACCGAGCCGTTCTCCATAGCGACACGCGGCTGATGCCAAAACGTCGTCGTGTCTGGTCTAGTTGGAACTATTTACAATCGCAGCATGGTAGCGGCAAAACGTCGCTTTGCGTCTCCTATTGGATGAACCGGCTGCAAGGAATTGACCCTTCACAGCCTCTCTTCGTAACGCTTAATCCCCATATCGAACCGGACGCTAAGCACATTATCCGCGAATTCTTTTATGAGCATCCACTGTTCGACCGATCAGCCTTGGCGGCGCAGCAGCATCTTTGGTCTCTGCAAGGGCAACGCAATACGTGGTTTTGCGGCAGCTATTTCGGCTATGGCTTTCATGAGGATGCGCTGCAGTCTGGACTTGCGGTAGCGGAAGCCGTTGGCGACGTGCGACGTCCCTGGACAGTAGCGGGAGAGTCCGACCGTATCATGCTATCACAATCGTCTCTCGCGGCAGCGTAGTTGTGGGCTATCAATCAGCGCTTTACGAGGG
>Ga0115002_10009949_pt1 | contig 10291 bp, 8 predicted proteins | sample ArcticOcean_MG_C_8_FD_89576 | JGI IMG/M metagenome (GOLD analysis project Ga0115002, IMG submission 89576) | Marine microbial communities from western Arctic Ocean - ArcticOcean_MG_CB11_86 | ecosystem: Environmental > Aquatic > Marine > Oceanic | place: Arctic Ocean: Canada Basin | collected... | reverse complement strand
TTTCATTTTTATTTGTTAAATATCTGTAAAACCTGATGATTATATATTGTCCATCACCATTTTTTGGTCTATACTTGTAAAGATTTTGATTCCGTGAAGCCTATGCGATCATAAGTGCGTCTATTTATTTGATCACTTTTTCTCATACATTGTGTGCCCCATCACATGTTTTCACGGTTCATGTCTTTATATTTTACCACGCGGTGCGGACAGTTCGGCGGTGGCGATTCCCACACTTCTCCCTCGTTTCAAGGAGCGCCAAATGCCAAGACATACCCCGATGGACAGTGATCCATCACCGATAGACAATGATTCATCAGCAACCGTTTTACGGCCAGAAATTATACATCATCACACCAACATTCGGTCTACGTCGATCATGCGTTGGCTTTTGGTTGCAACATCATTAGGTGTTTTGTTCTTTGTATAGAAATGAGTGAGAAGGTAGATATAACCTTTTCATTTCTCACGGCCTTTTCGTCTGATCGCTCCCATATATTCCGCCGCAATTGCCGAGAAACTCCTATCCTTGGCGGGGACGGAGCTAACGGTTTCAAACGGCAAAAGCCACTCTGAGTCCATCGACTCAGGGCGGCTTTTTTTTATGATTTCCAAAACGAAAAAAGGCTCGGTGGAAAATTCCACCGAGCCTTTTTTGTCATCATGAATAAAACTACTATTCCACCACAATCGTCTCTTCGCGATCGGGACCCACTGAAACAATTGATATAGGTATCCGTGACAACTCAGAAATGCGTTCCAAATAACTTCGTGCATTTTCGGGCAAATCTCCATACGACCGAATATGTGTCGTAGGTGTTTGCCAACCCGGCATCGTTTCATAAACCGGTTCACATTCGGCCAGCACATTCAAATCACCCGGAAAATGATCCACACGCTGGCCATTGCGCTCATAGTGTGTGCAAATCTTAATCTCTTCCAACTCATCCAAAATATCCACGCGCGTCACAGCCATACTCGACAATCCATTAATCCGACGCGCCAAACGCAAGATCACCACATCTAACCAACCACAACGACGAGGACGTCCCGTTGTGGCACCATATTCATGGCCAATATCGCGAATCCGCTGACCCATCTCATCATTCAACTCTGTCGGAAAGGGCCCATTGCCCACGCGTGTTGTATACGCCTTCACCACACCGACCACCTCATCGACACAAGTCGGTCCAATACCCGCACCCGTACACGCACCGCCAGCCGTTGTATTCGACGACGTCACATATGGATAAGACCCATGATCAATATCCAACAAGGTGCCCTGCGACCCTTCAAACAAAATATTTTTTCCGGCATCCATGGCTTCGTTCAAATAAACCGACGTATCGGTAATATAAGGCGTCAATCGTTCACCCAATGCCATATATTCTTCAATCAACTGAACCTCTTCCAACCCTTCAACACCATATATCCGCTCCAAAATTTCATTCTTTATCCGCACATTTGCACGAATCTTTTCAGGCAACAATTCGGCATCCAACAGATCACCAACCCGGATACCCGTTGAGCGATTGATCTTATCTTGATACGTGGGTCCAATGCCCCGCAAAGTTGTGCCAATAGCATCAGCGCCAATCTTTTTCTCATTGGCTTCTTCCAATCGTTTGTGATAAGGCAGCACCAAATGCGCACGATCACTCACAAACAAACGACCCTCAACCGAAATCCCTCGGCTTTTCAACTCATCCACTTCTTGAAACAAAGCCGTTGGATCAAGCACCACGCCATTGCCAATCACACAGGTTTTGTCAGCATGCACAATGCCCGCAGGAATCAGGTGAAACACAAATGTCAAATCACCCGCCTTAATGGTATGCCCTGCATTGGCGCCTCCCTGATACCGCACGACGACATCAGAATCTGTCGTTAAATAATCGACAATCTTTGCCTTGCCTTCATCACCCCATTGTGCCCCTAAAACAATCCGAACAGCCATCTTCAATCTCCTTTTCAGCCCATGCGAACAACAATAAATAAACCATTAGCTCATAGAAGAAGCATTAAAAATTTCCAGTCTCCTACAGTCTATAATTTCACCTGCTTAACCCAATGAACAAAATCTTTTGATAGAATTTTTTCCAATATGGCATCCGATATCGGCGCATCAATATTAAATACCATAATAGCCTCACCACCTTGTGCCTTGCGCCCCAAAGCCATATCGGCAATATTGATCCCTTCTTCGGCCAACAAATTACCCATATGCCCAACCACACCGGGCACATCTTGGTTGCCCAAAAACAACATATGGCCCTCTAACTTGGCTTTCACTTCCACATCATCTATGCGAATCAACCGAGGGTCTGTACGTCCTAACACAGTTGCAGAAATAGAAGTATTTTCTTCCGACGTTTCCACATCAACCGTCACCAAATTATTGTAATCTTTATGGCTGCTCTTAGATTCTTCCACGCCAATATGTCGGCTTTCGGCATGAAGACGTGCATTCACCAACGTCACAGGTTCATTGGACAAATGCCCAAAAATACCCTTCAAAACCGCAGCCGTTAATGGCGCCGTTGCATATTCCTGAATCACACCCTGATATCGATTATGGATGTTGTGTAAATTGCCACCCATCAACTGTGCTTGCAAAGATCCCACACGCTCGGCCAATAATAAATAAGGGCTGACCGCATCGAAATATTCTGCATTAATCGGTGGCAAATTCAATGCACTCGACACAGGTTTACCCAACAAAGCATCCCGCAAATCCACTGCAATTTGTCGCGCCACTTTTTCCTGTGCTTCAAATGTTGACGCGCCCTGGTGCGGTGTACAAATCACTTCAGGCCGTTGCACCAACGGATGATCTGCACCCGGCGGTTCTTCCTGAAAGACGTCCAAAGCAGCGCCTGCCACCTTGCCCGACTCAATGGCCGCAAGCAAAGCCCCCTCATCAACCAACTCGCCACGTGCACAGTTAATAATGCGCAACCCATCTTTACACTTTGACAACGCATCTCTTGAAATCAAATGGTGCGTTTGATCGGTCAACACCGTGTGCAGCGTAATATAATCTGCCTCGGCAAACATTTCATCATAAGAAACCGGCTTCACATGAAGCTGCCGTGCCAAATCATCAGATAAAAATGGATCGGCACCCAAAATACGCATACCAAAAGCACGGGCGCGACGCGCCACCTGTTGCCCCACACGACCTGCCACACCAACAATGCCCAAAGTTTTGCCATCCAACTCCACACCCGTATATTTTTTGCGCTCCCACTCACCCGCTTTCATAGAAGCAGTCGCCTGTGGAATATTACGCGACAAAGACATCATCATCGCCATTGCATGTTCAGCCGTTGAAATGGTATTGCCACCCGGTGCGTTCATCACCACAATGCCCCGCGCCGTTGCAGCCTCCAAATCAATGTTGTCCACACCCGCACCCGCACGACCAATCGCTTTGAGATTGTTACCCGCTTCAATCACCCGTTTGGTCACCTTGGTTGCACTGCGCACAATCAACCCGGCATAATCTCCAATCATATCACATAGTTCATCTTCCGACAAACCGGTCTTCACATCCACTTGCATATCAGGTGCTTCGCCAAAAACATCTTGCCAACCATCTGCCAACGAATCTGCAATCAAAACTTTCATATTCTTCAACCACTATTTTTTAAGAGTGAAATTTATTTTTCATTCAAAATACGCTCTACCGCTGCAACCCCAACACCTGGAGTAAATAACCAACCCACTTTTTGCAAACTCATTTCAAATGCCGAAACCACAGTCAAAATATCCAAATCATCGACAAAGCCCAAATTTGAAATGCGAATAAGACGCCCACGCAAATGTGCCAGCCCCCCACCCACAGTTATGCCAAACCGAGCATGTAAATCAGCCATAATCGCCAGCCCATCTACCTCTTCTGGCAATGCAATAGCTGTTAATACATTCGACGGACGATCGGGAAACACCGACAAACCCAACGCTTCCGTTGCCTGCCGAACAGCCTCTGCGTGGCGGGCATGACGTGCCCACACATTTTCAATCCCTTCCACAGCAATCATATCCAACGCTGCACGCATCCCAGCCATCAACGTCATAGGCAAAGTCGCCGGCCCGCGCCCCTCTTCTAATGCCGTGCGATATGTTTTCAAATCAAAATAAAACTTCGGCAAAGTCGAAGATGCTACCCGCTCCCACGCCCGATCACTCACCGTCACCATTGCAACCCCCGGCGGCACACCCAACCCCTTTTGCGATGCCGTCACCGCAATATCCACGCCCCAATCATGGGTTCGCAATGGATGCGCGACCACACTCGATACCCCATCCACAACCAACAAAGCATCCGTCTCACCAACCACACGCCCAAGCGCTTCAACATCGTGCAACACACCCGTAGACGTCTCACTATGCGTGGCAAACACAACCCGCGTTTCAGGATGCGCTTTCAACCGCTCTGCAACTTGCCCAGGATCAACCACCGACCCCCAAGGCAAATCCAACACATCCACATCCACACCATACGCCTGACATATCGCCGTCCACTTCGCCCCAAATTGCCCCGCCTGGATCACCAACGCCCGATCACCCTGCGACAACGTATTCACCACAGCCGCTTCCATCGCACCCGAACCCGATGATGCCAAAAGCAACACATCGTCCTGTGTTGGAAAAACAGGCTTCAGCTTCGCCACCACATCCCGTATAAAATTAGGAAAATCCGACCCACGATGATACACCAGAGGCGCAGCCATTGCGGCTTGCACTTCATCGGGAATAGGTGTAGGCCCTGGTGCGAAAAGACGCTGTTTCATTTAATGCCCTCTGGCATCCACTGCCCATGTTTCAGCAAACTGACCGTTCTCATCAATCACATAAACCTCATCCCACAGATTGACGGTCGTACACACATGGCGCGGCACCAAATAAAACGTATCACCCACATTGGGGCGCGTTGTGCCTTTGGGCAAGCGCAACAACTGATGTTCTTCATTACGGCGAACAAACGTCACATCATCGGGCAAACCCAACCCCCGAAAATGCGGCTCCGGGGTATCCGGTGCAATCGACTTGCTCCCTGCATCCAACGTAATCAAATCGTCTTGTGTGGTGCTGATTACCCGCGACAGTACCAACGCCGCCCATCGAAAAGGGCTGTCAACGAGCTGGTCGCCATATCCCGTATCCCAAAAAATCCACGTGCCGGGTGAGACCTCATCTACCTCATCTACCAACCGCGTATGTTCAAATCCCGGTGAACCCGAAGCCACCAACTTAGGCACCTCAACACCCGATTCGGCAATGAGACGCCGTGTTTCTATCGCTTGCCCAATCGAATCCAAAGCCGTCTCTTTGCGCTTCTCTGGGTCTGGGTTACCCACATGCCCATCATATACATGCAAGCCCGCAAACGTTAACCCCGGTGCATCGGCAATTTGTTTGGCCAAAACAACCGAAGGTTCACCCACCGGTGCGCCTGTGCGATCCATACCCGTATTCAAATCTAACATCACACCCAAGGTTAAATGGGCTTGCACACACGCATCAGACAAGGCTTGAATATTATTTGCATCATCGGCAATAATCTTCAAATCCACCAAGGGATAACTCTTCTTCAAATCTACGATCCGACGAATATTGGCACCCACCATATGATATGAAATCAAAATATCAGTAACACCAAGAGCGGCCAACATAGCGGCTTCTTTGGGCGTGGCACACTTAAACTTATCAATGCCCGCGGCCATTTCCATCTTTGCCACTTGCGCCATCTTATGCGTTTTAATATGTGGGCGCAACCGTTCAAAACCACCCATCATTTCACCCATAGTCTTAATATTATGCGCCACGGCTTCACGATACACCAACAAAGCCGGTGTAGGAATTTCGTCGGCATTAACAACCCGATACTCATCCACGAAGCGTCTCCTCAATCCAGCGCCAAAGTTCATCTTTACCAAGACCTGTCACTGCTGAAAAAGGCAACACCGGAAATTCACCCTGCCAAGCCAGCACACGCTTTATGCGGGCCAAGCTGGCTTGCAACTTGGTCTTCGACAGCTTATCGGCTTTTGTGCCCACAACCACAAACCGCTTTTCTGATTCGGTCAACCATTCAACCATTCTCAAATCATCTTCTGTGGGGACATGGCGCACATCTATCAACTGCACAAACCCCTTCAATGGTGGGCGATCTAACACATACTCCTCGATCAACTGCCCCCATTGATCACGCTCACTCTTACTGCGCTTGGCATATCCATAACCCGGAAAATCAACACAATAAAATGCGTTATTAACGGTAAAAAAATTCAACGTACGCGTCTTACCGGGTGTGCGACTCGTCTTCACTAACTTTTTGCGATTTAGCAACCGATTCAACAGTGACGACTTGCCCACATTAGATCGCCCAGAAAAGGCAATTTCAGATCGGCCATCGGTTGGCAATTGCTTTATAAAACCAACACTCGTTAAAAACTCGGCAGAATGGAGCGTCATAATAAATAACAACCAGACTCAAAGGTTACGGGTTAAGAATTAAAAAACACAGCGGGTAGAATGGGTGACCCTTGACTTTGGACACACGGCCCTAAACTGATTTTGGCAGACAAACGAAAACCGGAGTTCGTTTAGCAACTCCGGTTCCCAATTACTTTAGGAAAAATTACTTACGCCCGTTTTTTATTTTCTTTTTTAACTTCGTGAACTTCCATTCGGGGTTGCTTGTGGTTGCGAACCATTTCAGGTGTAATCATGATCTCTTTAATCTCATCGCTTGACGGAATATCAAACATAAAATCGATCATGAATGATTCAAGCACAGATCGCAAACCCCGCGCGCCAGTTCCTTTCGACATTGTAATCAAAACAATCTCGCGAAGCGCGTCTTCTTCAAATGTTAAGTCTACACCATCAAGCTCAAACAGCTTTTGATATTGCTTAATAACAGCATTTTTAGGCTCAGTTAAAATGCGCAACAAAGCATCTTCGTCCAACTCATTAAGCGCACTCACAACCGGCATACGTCCCACAAGCTCGGGGATCAAACCATATTTGATCAAATCTTCAGGCTCGGCATGTTGGAAAACTTCACCCACATTGCCATCCGCTATGCCCTTTGTATCAGACCCAAAACCAATGGTCTTTTTGCCAATGCGTGCACTAATAATATCTTCTAACCCACCAAATGCACCGCCACAAATAAACAGAATATTCTTTGTATTCAATTGAATCAAAGGCTGCTCAGGGTGCTTGCGCCCACCTTTGGGGGGGATGCTGGCGACGGTGCCTTCCAAAATTTTTAACAAAGCCTGCTGCACACCTTCACCCGATACATCGCGGGTAATGGATGGATTGGCAGATTTGCGCGAAATTTTGTCTATCTCGTCCAAATACAAAATGCCCATTTCGGCACGCGCCACATCATAATCTGCAGCCTGAAGCAAGCGCACCAAAATATTCTCAACATCTTCGCCCACATAACCCGCTTCGGTCAAAATCGTTGCATCGGCTATCGAAAAGGGGACCTGCAAGATACGGGCAAGTGTACGGGCCAATTCTGTTTTACCAGTTCCTGTGGGACCAATGAGTAAAATATTGCTCTTATCAAGCTCAATATCATCACTGGCTTCATTGGAACGAATACGTTTATAATGATTATAGACCGCAACCGACAACATGCGCTTGGCCCGCTCTTGGCCAATCACATATTCATCCAACCGCGTCTTAATCTCTACCGGTTTGGGCAAATCTTTGTGCAACGTCACCGGCTTTTTAAGGTCATCTTCCTTGAGTACCTCATTGCACAGCTTAATGCACTCACTGCAGACATTCACGCCAGGACCTGTCACAATCTTATCGACTTGGTCGGCGCTTTTACCACAAAAAGAGCAACGAACATCTGTGCGGGAGGTTCTTCGTTTCATACATTAGGTCCAAGAAATACAGTGTTTAGACGTCTTTGGGTGTCCGCTGGAGAACTTCGTCAATCAAACCATAGTCCTTCGCTTCATCCGCCGACAAAAAGAAATCACGGTCGGCATCTTTGGCAATACGCTCTTGAGGTTGCCCCGTGCATTCGGCCAAAATTCTATTTAACCGATCGCGATACTGCAAAATTTCTTCTGCGTGGCGTTCAATATCCGACGCTTGGCCTCCTGCGCCACCAATAGGCTGGTGAAGCAAAATGCGCGAATTGGGAAGTGCACGACGTTGGCCTTTTGCACCGCCGGCCAACAACACCGCACCCATCGAAAAAGCCTGCCCCACACACACGGTCTCAATATCATTGGGCACATATTGCATCGTATCATAAATGGCCAGCCCAGCCGTAATACTGCCACCGGGCGAATTAATATAGAGTCGAATGGGTTTTTCAGGTGTTTCAGATGTGCAAAACAACATCTGTGCAATCACCAAGTTGGCAATGGTATCATTAATGGGGGTGCCAATAAAAATGATATTGTCACGCAAAAGCCGTGAAAAAATATCATAAGCACGTTCACCACGCCCGGTTTGTTCTAATACGGTAGGAACTAAAGCCATTATTCTCCATCCCCTTCTTCAACATCTTCAATTTTTGCGTTCTCAATCAAAAAATCAAACGTCTTTTCTACCTGCAAATCAGATTGAATCTGATCCAGTTGCCCAGAACGACCCAATATTTCTCGCAAACGCGCGCCTTCAATATTATGCCGCGCAGACATGGTTTCCAAATGCTTTTCTACATCTTCTTCTTGTACCTCAATGCCTTCCTGACTTGCAACGGCATCGAGCAACAAATAACGTTTCACACCACGCAAAGCATGTTCGCGCCCATCTGCGCGAATGGCCTCATCATCAATGGCATGATCGTGACCAGCATGTTCTTTTTTATATGATTCAACAGCCCCATCAAGATATGTTTCAACCATGCTATCTGGCACTTCAAATGCGTTCTTTTCAATCAATGCATCGACAATGTTTTCTTCCACACGCCGACGAGCTGCACTCTCTGATTGTGTTTTCATATCTTCACGAATTCGGTTCTTGAGATCATCCAAAGTTTCAAATTCACCCACGTCTTTGGCCAACTCATCGTCCAACTCGGGCAACGTACGTTTTTGCACCGACTTCACCGTCACGCGAAAAGTCACTTCCTCTTCCTCGGGTGCATGATCATCGCCTTCGTGATCATCACCTTCATGGTCGTGCTCTTTATGATCTTCGCCTTCATGGTCGTGATCATGCTCATGGTCGTGCGCATCATTTTGCACCGGACGCTTGAGTTTAAGCTCACGCGTTTCATCGGCTGCCACACCTGCCAATTGCTCGGCCACTTCGGTCGGTTTTTCGTCTGCATCTTTCATTAAGCGAATGCGTTGATCTTCCTGACGCGTACCCGGTACCGGTTCACCAGCCTCATTCAACTCTTCCACATCGGCCAAAATGACATCGTCAATCTCAGCACCGCGCTCCACAATCTCTTCAACCGCATTTTGTTCTCTTATACTCGCAAGCTGTGCATCAATCTGCGCATCATCGACTCGTAAGACAGGGCGTGTCACTTCTAACCCATTATAATGCTCTGCTTTTATTTCTGGACGTACATCAACCGATGCTTTAACAACAAGCGCTTGACCTTCTTCAAAATTAATGTCTTCAATATCGGCCTGAGAAACAGGCTGAATACCCTCAGATTGACTGGCTTCACGGTAAAGCTCTTCAACCATCTCTTGAACCACTTCACCACGAATGGCAGGGCCAAATTGTTTTTTTACCACGCCAAGAGGAACCTTGCCTTTGCGAAATCCGGGCAAGTTAAGGGTCTTACTATACTTCCGATAAGCAGCGTCGAGCCGTTTTTCTACGTCTTCGGCTGGGGCCTCAATCTCAAGTGTTCGACGCCAGGTCCCAGACTCTGTTACCTGCACCTTCATTATGTTGGGTTATCCTTTTTGACGACATGAATCATGCCAGGGGAGTTTTATTAAACAGCCAAATGCGCGCTCGGCAGCTTTCAAAAGCGACACGCATACGAGGTCTTACGTGACCCAACGTGCAATGATACATAAATGATAAGTATTTGTCAATGATCACGATGCATCAAAACCGGTGAAACGGCAAATGACAAATGGCAAACGTGAAAGAACATCGAAACCGAGTCGTTGGGCAGGGCCGTTTCACTTTTTACTTTTTAATTCCACTTTATCTGACATTGAGCAGACCAGTTACATAGAAAATTCATTTTATAAATTGTTAATATTCAATGTTTTACGGAAACCATGCACTGTTTAGTATTTTGGGAATAATTGCATAGTTTTGCGAATAT
>Ga0115002_10009943_pt1 | contig 10294 bp, 8 predicted proteins | sample ArcticOcean_MG_C_8_FD_89576 | JGI IMG/M metagenome (GOLD analysis project Ga0115002, IMG submission 89576) | Marine microbial communities from western Arctic Ocean - ArcticOcean_MG_CB11_86 | ecosystem: Environmental > Aquatic > Marine > Oceanic | place: Arctic Ocean: Canada Basin | collected... | reverse complement strand
TTCGCCTGCGACTTTCCAAGCGGAACCACCGCCATAGCGAATGCCGTCTTTCTCCACTCCAATTAGAGGCCAGAAAATGCTCCTTTCAATTTTCGGACGCTGGGGATCTTCTTCAATACTGGTTCCGAAGCCGTTAACGAAAACGCCGTCCTGGCGACGGAACGGAGTTGGCGAGCCGTAGTAGGGCTTGCTGAAGCCGCGAAAATCTTTGGGAACCCAAACATCAATTCCCGTCATGTAGAGGTAGCCGCCGGGAGCGAGGCTCAGCTGGTGTCCGTTTTCGCACTGAGTGCCGTTTCTCCATACGAGTTCGCCCGTATTGGCATCGACTGCGTAAAGGAACGTGCCCTCGTGAGGGAAAATCCCCGCGGCGAAATAAGCGATGTCGTTATCGACGAGCACGTCGGTGCGGACCGGCCAGACCGAGATCATTTTTCCGTACGAAAGGAAGCACCGAACAGCCGGTGCCGCTTGGAATTTCCAAACCAATTCTCCCGTGGCCGCATTCAAGCAGTAGGCGTATCCGTCATCGCAGCCAAAATAGAGTTTCCCAGCGTAGAACATCGGTGCGCGTTCTACTCCCGCACCCGCTGTAAACTGCCAACGAGATTGGCCCGAATCCGCCGACAAACAAATGACGCGACCATCGTATCCGCTGGTTAAATAAACCGAGTCGCCAGCTGCAACCATCGGCAAACTGAATTCCGTGCACTCGGGATAACTTGCCCGAGTCGGACCTTCAGTAGGTGCTTTGGCACGGTGAGACTGCTGCGACTTAAGCGTCCAGATACTCTTCAGGGGAAGCGAGAGTTTTTCGGCTGTGACCCCAGTCCGCAAATGATCGTGACGGTAGGTTGGCCAATCCTCGGCTTGAAGCTGATTGCTCAAGAACAAAACGGAAAGAAAAAGCAACAAACAGCGAGCCGTCATGAGGTGACTCATTTGATCTCCTTGATCGCGCGATACTGATCCATCGAAACTGCGACGTTGGTTTCGCATTGTAGCGACCATCCCGCGAAATAAGCAATCATTTCCTCAGCGGGGAGGGCTTCGGGGAATTCGCTTGGCTCAAGACAGACGTTACGGGTATTTGGCAGGCGGTCCCAATCATATCGCGTCCAGCGATTTGAGGGACCGCAGAGTCAAATGCCCAATTCAGTAACATCGAAGTAACGGAATTCCTTGAAGCCCCAATAAAAGCACTTTGAGACAGTACTCGCGTTGCCGAAATGCAAACTGATCTAATGACAATTGCTTTTCTTAAGCGCGTCTTGGTCCGCTCTTGAGGCACTGTTATACTGCGACGACAGAGATCAACTCATTTTGATCCATTCTCGTGGCAGTGCGTAGGGTAGCGACGTGTCAGATATTGAATGTCCCCATTGCGCGACGATGTTTCGCGTCGAGCAAGAGGTGATTGGCCGGAAATGTCGTTGTCCGAAATGTAAACAGGTGTTTCGAGCTTGGGACAAGTTGGGAGAAAGCGATTCGGACGGGGAGCCTGTAGCACAGTCGCAAGCCGCACCAGTTGATCATCCGCCCGTCGATTTTAAAATTCCACCGGCCCATGCAGACGCGCCGCCCGACGAATCAAAGCCCAATCCGCCGCTCGAAGTGGAGCTTCGTTCCGATGGCAGCAGAAATGTTTGGCGAGATGGCAACCATCTGGTTATCGGCAAAGATGCCATACTGCCCGACCGCTGCATCTTTACCAACGACACTGTGGTGAAAACACACGCTGTCGAATTCAATTGGTGTCCAGCGGGCCCACGATGGTTGTTGCATTTCGGACTGTTGGGCGGAATCATCCTGCAATCATGGCGATAGAACAGACCCGGAAATTCAAATTGACTTATGGGTTGGGTCGACGCCCTCAACGGTGGCGAACGACTCTAGAAGGTGTCATCGCACTTCTTACAGTGTCAGCAGTGGGTGCGTTCATTTACGCGACGATGCAAAACGGCTTAACTTACAGCACCCCAATAAACAATATGATGATCGTTCAACTCGGGGCATTTATCGTAGTGTTCTTGGTAGCAATCGCCACCGCTTACACCAAGCCGTTAAAGAATGTCAAAGCGGAAGAACACTTCGTTTGGGTCGAAGGAATTGGAGCTGACTTTCTCAGCCAACTGCCCGATTTCAACGAAAGCAAAAAGTGGTAACGCACTAGGTAAAGAAGCGAACGAGATCGGCATCAATTGTGAACCGAAATTCCCCAGTGCGAACCGTGATGTCTCGAATGACCTCGCCGGTGAGTGGGATAATGATGGTGTTGGTCGTGCCAATACGACCGGATAGGTACCGCTGGCACGACCACTCGTTCTTCGATTACGATCGGACCTCGTGAGCGAGGTTGTTGTACGGTCGGCGGATGAGCCTGTTGAAGAGCATTCAATACTCCGTTGCTGACGCCCGCGTTTCGCAAGGCTATCAAGTCGTCCACACTTGGACGTTGAAGCACTCCGTTGGCCTGAATTTGTGTCATGATGACGTCGTCGCCCAACTGAGCTCGCGACATCTCTATAACGTCCGACACTGTTACGGCACTGCTGAGTTGACGACCAAGTCGTTGCTGAGTGATCGCCTGTGCTCGAGCCACATCGTTGTCGACCGATTGACCCATCGCATTTCCAACCATTGCGCCGACGGCCGTACCAATCGCTGTGCCAGCGAGCGTTTCGTCGTTATGAGCACCAACCGCGGTGCCGACAATGGCGCCGAGACCACCACCAACAAGTGTTCCCTGCCGCTGGTAGTTGTCATTATGTGTGCAGCCGCTGACAAATAAGATCAACGCCACGACAATCCATGTTCGTTGCACCGCAATTCTCCTCAATTCGTCTTCCATGACCATCGCCAGATGGTGAATATTTGTGGCGATTGCGTCAAGACGAATCGCACCAGAAGTCGGCATACTTTTAGCTCTACGCACCACCAAAGATTGCGTTCGCTAGCATTGCTCTCTTTGCTGTGCCCTGGTGTTATGCGTCCACAGTCATAATTGCCGCGACAGAAACTAAAGTCGTCTTATGTGAAAGCCTCCGTCCACATTAATTCGTTCGCCTGTGCTAAATGCAAACGCTTCGGAACAGACCGTTGCCACAGCTTTGGCGACGTCTTCGGGTTGTCCCCAACGCCGAATGGGGCTGAGGCCTTCGTCAATGAGTTTATCGTACTTCTCTTTGACTGGAGCCGTCATATCGCTAGCAATTACACCCGGGCAGATTTCGTAGACTCGGATTCCTAGATCAGCCAACCTGTCTGCTAGCAATAGCGTCATCATTTGCATGGCGGCCTTTGCCATACAGTAGTCGGCGCGGTTGGTGGATACAGCGTAGGCGGAGATAGAGGAGACGTTGACGATGGTTGCGCGAGGGATTTGGCCAGCGGCGATCAATTGGTTCATCGAGTTGGCAGCTTGCTGAGCCAGGAAGAAGGGCCCTTTGAGATTGGTATCAAAGACCAGGTCCCAACTTTCTTCAGTGGCGTCGAGGAGGTCCTTCCTGCCTTGCGAAGTGATGCCGGCGTTATTGACGAGTACGTCGATTCTGCCCCAGGCACTTAGCGCTGTAGATACGAGGTTGTCTCGGTCCGGTTGAGAACCAACGTTTGCGGCCACCGCCATGGCCATTCCACCTTGCCCCTCTATCTTTGCGACGACCTCATTGGCCGCATCCGCGCTGCGGAGATAATTGACGACAACGGCGTAGTTCGTGGCGAGATGCTCGACGATGCTTCGTCCGATACCCCGTGATGAGCCGGTGACGATGGCAACTGGCTTGTCGATCATGGTGGGTTCCTGACGGGAGCTCGCGCGATTTCAAATTGGCTGATGGGAGAGTCGGCCGATTTGAATTAGTCGAGCACTTTTCGGAGCAAGCTAATTTGGCCTTCATGATCGGTAAGGAGGAGATCCTCGTTTCGCAACGTCCAGCGGAAATTGAGCTTGCTGCCATCGTCCCAGCGGACGATGAGTAGATCGTTATGGGCTTCGTATTTGCCGGTTAGCTTCAAGGGCTTTTCAGCGTCTTGTTGCTGTCGCCGTTGGTTGTTGGCGGTGAGCAGCTCGGGGCGATCGGTGATGATTACGATGCGACCATCGCCGTGCAGTTTCATCTGGCTGCGAAGCGCCTTCCACGTGCCGATGATGGTTTTCGCGGCGACCGTATTAGGAATGATTGCCGAGTCGGGAGGCGACGGAGTGCCAAACTTGATGGCGAGAACTGCTTCGGCAAATAGTTGGTCTCGCTCGGCGAACACTTTAGTGGGCGCCTTCATGTGGATTTCGCAAACGCCCCATTTCGTTTGGACCATTAGGTGTCGTCCAGTGAAATCGCCGGCTGCGGCTTTGTCGAATTGTTGCATCGAGAAGTCGACGACGAATCCTTTGTTACCATCGATTTCGATCGGTTTCGGCTGTGCGAATTGTACGTTCCGTCCAGTGGCCAATTGAAGGCGACCCGGCACAAGACTGGCAAGTTCTGCCAAGGTGCGAGGGGCCGAGACACTGCGAACGTGATAGGTGATCCAGATTCCGTCGAGTGGCATCGATTTTTTATCGAGCTGCGGTGTCACCGTGAGAACCAAACGTATTTCTCGACCGAAGTGGACTTCGGCGACGTGCCAATCTCCGGGTACTCCCATTTTAACTGCGCCACTGCCGTGAATGATTAGCGTTTCGTCGTCGATGGTGGCCGCGTTGGACGGTTGCGTATTATCGAGCGGAGCAACGGGAACGAGAGGCGACTTGAAGACTGGTCCCAGACGATCGGTGGGATTTTCAACTGGAGCGACGTTGTCCGTCGTCGTGCTGGGTGTTGTAGGCGCGGATAGATTTGGACCGCTGAGACGAGGGTCACTAAGTGTACGGGTAACGGGTTGGGGCGAATCGGGTCCGCGAACCGCGATCGGTTGCTGAGGCGCGACGGGAGCCGGTTGTTTTTGGGCAGTCCTGATCGGCGCCAAATCGATTGTCAGGCCACCTCTTTGATCTCGCTGTTCCGTCTGGGGAACGGGAGGGGCAGTCGCGTTCTCGATTGTTGGTTGCGAACTTGGGCTACGAGTGGTCGTGGGGGCGACTGGTGCTAGAGACGCAGTTGGAAACCGTACTATGTTCGTCGATTGAGTTTCCGATGGTGCTTCGAGTGTCGGGGGATTTAGATTCGGAGCGTTTGCGACCGGCGGTTGAAGTCTGGGAGTTCCGGGCGACGTTGGTTGGGAAGTGAGAGTATTCCACTCTGAGTTTGTCACCAGAGGATCTTGAACGGTATCGTTTTCGTCTGCTCCGGTGTTAATCGGAGTTTGACCCAATTCGCCGGTATTGGATAGCGTATTCGGATCGGCCGGGACCTGGTCAATACGGCCGTAGACGTCTTGCGGCTGGGGCGCTGGTAAGGACACACCATCGAACGGTTGAGAGACCTCATTTTCGGCGATTATGTCGCCAGAGTCTGATTCGCTCGGCATATCGGCCAATTGGCCCAAGATGAAGAAAATCGCGCCGATCAGCACGAAAATGAAAAGCAATACGTATATTTTTATTGTGGACATGAATCCGCATACCTCGAGATATGGCACCGTAACTCATCTGAGAGATCGGCGTCCGATAATACCTGTCGCTACAGCAATGCGAGATCGTCATGTCGCACGGGTTGCGAAGGCGAGGGAAGAGCGGTGCGATGCGGAAAGCGTGGGCGACTTTGCGGGCTGGTGCTCGGAGCAGTCAGCGACAGGTTTCATGCGGTTTTGGGTGTTGAAAACTGCGATTTCGGCAAAGATCGCCATTTCATTTGAACTAGAGTACACCACGAATGACACTAATCACACGAATCGAAAACCGAGTGTGCAACTACTTTTAACGCTAGCATTCGTGCGGGGAACCGACATCGATTCCACGGAAGCCATTCGCGTGATTCGTGGTGCTCCTTGCGCGTAGCCTTTCCACTGGCTTTGGAAAGATGCTATCCACCACAACGCAGCACTCACGAATTCTGAACCCGCAGTGGAGTGGCACGAAACGAAGGTCTACTCGCCAACCTCTTCAGTACTCTTCTTGGCAGTTTTCTTTTTGGTCGACTTCTTTTTAGTGACGCCCTTCTTTTTGGCTGGTGCCTTTTTCGTTGTTTTCTTTTTGGTGGCTTTCTTTTTGGTAGCCTTCTTCTTTTTCTTCTTGGGTGCTCGAGCTGCTCTTTCGGCTAACAGATCGAGGGCTTGTTCGAAGGTCACATCTTCGACTTCGGTGCCTTTGGGGATGGAGGCGTTAGATTCTCCATCGGTGACATAGGGACCGTAGCGTCCTTCGAGTAGCTTGACTTCTTGCTCGGTGACGGGCGAGACGTCGAATTTTCTCAGCGGTTCTTTGGGAGCGCCTCGGCCGCGAGTTTTGGGTTGAGCTAGAAGTTCGAGTGCTTTCTCGAGGGTCACGTCGATTGGCGAGATGTCTTCGGGGAGCGAACGGGTATCGGATTCGCATTTGATGTAGGGTCCGAAGCGTCCGTTGGCGGCGATGATTTCTTTTTTCGATTCGGGGTGGACGCCCAAGGTGCGCGGCAGCGAGAGAAGCTTCAGAGCGACTTCAAGGGTCACATCTTCGATCGACATGCCTTTCATGAGGCCTGCGTTCTTGGGCTTCTCGTCACCTTCATCGTCTTTATGACCCAATTGGATGTACGGCCCAAATCGACCAACTTTCTTGAAGACCTTCTTGCCCGTTTCGGGATCTTCCCCGAGGGGAACATCATCTTGTTCGGCTTCTTCCAGCAACAGAAGAGCTTTTGCGAGGTCGAGTTCATCGGGCGCCAATTCGTCCGGAATCGGAGCTTTGCGAACGCCATCACCTTGCTCGAGGAATGGGCCAAACTTACCAACTCGAACAAATATTTCCTCGCCTTCCTCGGGTTTCCCAAGCAAGAACATGCTCATCTCTTTGGCGTCCGCGTTCTCGAGTGTGTTTGCCACTTTCTTTTGCAAACCAAGTTCGGCGTCGCCGAAGAAGAATTTATTGAGGAACTCGATATGCCCCGATTCTTGGCGACTGATGGCGTCCAAAACGTCTTCCATTTGCGCCGTGAATTCGTAGTCGATGAGGTCGGGCAGATGGTTTTCTAACAACCGAGTTACCGAGAAAGCGATCCAACGCGGCACCAGTGCATTGCCGCGTTTGACGACGTAGTTGCGGAGAACGATGGTTTCGATTGTCGAGGCATAAGTACTCGGACGACCGATGCCTCTTTCTTCCATGGCTTTGGTCAGCGATGCTTCGCTGTATCTCGCTGGTGGCTGAGTCGTATGACTCTTGGATTCGAGGTCTTTACAGTCGACTTTGTCGGCTTCTACCACGGACGGGAGAATCTTTTCTTGGTCGGCCAATTCGGCATTGGGGTCGTCCGAACCTTCGACGTAGGCTCGTAGGAATCCAGGGAAGTCGATTGTCTTTCCGCTGACTTGGAATACGGTCCCTTCGGCTTCGAGCGTAATGGTCATGCGTCGACCGCGAGCGTTTTCCATTTGGCTGGCGACCGTCCGCTTCCAAATGAGTTCGAACAATTTGAATTCATCGGGACCGACTTTGCTTTTGATCGTGTCGGGAGTCTCAAAATGCTCGGTAGACGGACGAATCGCTTCGTGAGCCTCTTGAGCGTTCTTCACCTTCTTGTTGTAGACCCGCGGGCCGTCCGGTAGATACTCGTCGCCGTATTCCGATTTCACCAACGCGCGAGCGGCAGCAACGGCTTCGTTGGCTAAGCTCGTCGAATCGGTACGCATGTAAGTGATGTAACCGTTTTGGTAGAGGCCTTGAGCTGCGGACATCGCTCGTTTGGACGTGAAGCCCAACTTACGGTTCGCCTCTTGCTGGAGCGTACTGGTGGTAAATGGTGCCGCAGGTTTGCGAGTGTACGGTTCGTCTTTGATCCCAGTGACGCGAAATTCCGCTGACTTGAGACGCTCGTTTAGCGCCATCGCTGCAGCCTCGTCCATCAGCATCAAACTTGGATCTTTGATCTTTCCCGTATCGGCGTCAAAGTCGCGCCCCGAAGGGATTTTGCGGCCGTCGACAGAAACCAAACCGGCGTCGAAACTCTGCCCTTCTTTGGTTGAGAACTTTCCAATCAAATCCCAATAGGTGGCGGAGTGGAATGCGATTCGTTCTCGTTCGCGGTCGACGATCAATCGCACGGCAACACTTTGGACTCGACCAGCTGAAAGTCCTTTGCCGATCTTTCTCCATAATAGAGGAGAGACTTCGTAGCCATAAAGTCGGTCGAGAATTCGACGAGTCTCTTGGGCGCGGACTAAACCTTCATCGATCGAACGCGCGTTGCTTAGTGAATTCTGGATCGCTTCTTTGGTGATCTCATTAAATACGAGCCGGTGAACAGGGACTTTCGGCTTCAATAACTCGAAAAGATGCCAGCTAATCGCTTCTCCTTCGCGGTCTTCGTCCGTCGCGAGGTAGAGATTTTCGGCACCTTTGAGAGCTTTTTTAAGAGCTGCAACCTGTTTTTTCTTCTCGTCGGGTACTACATAGACTGGTTTAAAGTCGTCGTTGACGTTAACACCATATTTGGCCCACTCTTCAGATTTATACTCTTCGGGGCAATCTTTTTTACCACTGGGAAGATCGCGAACGTGCCCCACACTTGCTTCGACAATATACCCCGGGCCGAGGTATTTTGAGATTGTCTTCGCCTTGGCTGGGGATTCCACGATTACCAGCGAAGTTCCCGACTTGGCTTTTTTGGCCATGAGCTCGTTTTCGTAATATAGGTGCTATGAGTGGTTTATCAAGTGTCAGTTTATATCTGTCATTTCAAGGCAGCTTCGATAGTCGAGAGTGCTTTGGACGCATTGTCGCTCTATTCCTAACGACCCCCCGTACATCTACCGATCATAAAAATCCGGAAATTTGGTCCACATTGGTACGGATTCTTGCTTTGGTCAAAAACCCAAGTCAATGCGGCACAATGGGTGTTGGCCGCAATTCCCAGACATCTCTCGTGTCCACACTCCCTGTTTGGGATTGAATTTACGTCGATTCTCCCTACAATCTGCTAAACCCTGAAAACGGGTACAACCGTAGAGCCTTAGGCAAACCATTAATACGGCCCTGATTGTTCTGTCAAGCCTTGTTTGGACAAGCCCCGACCAAAAATAGAGTGAATTCATCATGTCGCTATCGTTTTTTCGCAAGTATCAAGGTGCCATGCTAATCGTATTTGGCATCCTTCTGATGATCGTCTTTACCATGGGCGATGTCGTCAGTCGGTTTGGCAACAACGGTGGGCGTAATCTTGTTTCGCCAACGACAGTTGTTGCCACATGGCGCGGAGGGAAAGCTAACGAGTCCCAATTGCGCACTTGGAGAACTCGCTACATAACGATGGTTCGCTTCGTTTCGGAAGTCGAACGCAAAACTCGACTCGCCAAAGGCAATCCGCAAGTTCGAGGTGTTGGGTACGGCGGAATTCCCCAAAATGCTAACGAACTCGAATTGGTCCGGCAGCAAATGCTGGCGTCCAAAGCCGCCGAAATGGGAATCGTTATCACCAAAGAAGCCATCGGCGATTACCTCGTCAAGCTTTCCGATAACACGATGACCCGTTCCAGTTTGGTAGAGATGGCCGCCGAAATGGGCAAAGATAACAACATCAGTCAAACTGCAGTGCTAGATCAACTCCGCACAGCACTGCTCGCTCAAAATGTACGCATGTTGGCCCAAAGCGGAATGGGAAGCGTTCCACCCGAAGCAGCTTGGGAATATTTCAATCGTTTAAACCGAAGAGTCACGGCCGAATTGTACCCAGTTTCAGTCGACTCCTTCCTCGCTGAAATAACAGAAAAACCAACCGAGAAACAACTCCTGGCATTCTACGAAAAGCATAAGTCGGACTACGAAAATCCGACCAGTGCAACGCCCGGTTTCAGAACTCGACCCCGAGCCAAATTTGATTACATCAAGTTTGACTACGAGAAGTTCTTGGAATCCGAAATGGATAATATCGATGAGGCCGAGGTTTTAGAGTACTACGAGAAGAACAAAGATTTCTTCATTCAAGCGCCAAAGCCCGAAACCACCGATCCGGACAATTTTGAGCCCGATGGGACACCTCCAGGCCCTGAAGAAACAACTGAACCGGAAACAACTGAACCAGAAGCCACTGAACCAAAAGCCACTGAACCAAAAGCCACTGAACCAAAAGCCACTGAACCAAAAGCCACTGAACCGGAAGCTACTGAACCGGAAGCTACTGAACCGGAAGCTACTGAACCGGAAGCTACTGAACCGGAAGCT